>Ga0066449_1000038_pt1 | contig 49785 bp, 36 predicted proteins | sample LakWasMe73_LOW10_2_FD_59560 | JGI IMG/M metagenome (GOLD analysis project Ga0066449, IMG submission 59560) | Freshwater sediment methanotrophic microbial communities from Lake Washington under simulated oxygen tension - Sediment Metagenome 73_LOW10 | ecosystem: Environmental > Aquatic >...
CGACGACCTGGGCATCAGCATCAAGACGGTGGAGGCGCACCGCGCCAACATCATGGAAAAACTCAGCGCCAACACCGTGGCCGACCTGCTCAAGATCGCCCTCGGGCAGGCGACCCCCAAAACCTGATACTACTTTTTCAATAGCACCTCACGCCCGCTGCATAAGACCTAGCGGGCGTTTTTACTTACAAATCCGGGAACCACCATGACACAGACCACCGGCCGCCTGATCGACGGCAACGCCCTCTCCAAGCAATTGCGCGCCGAAGTGGCGCAACGCGCCGCCGCCCTCAAGGCCCGCGGCATCACGCCCGGGCTGGCGGTGATCCTGGTGGGCGACAACCCGGCGTCGCAGGTCTATGTGCGCAACAAGGTCAAGGCCTGCGAAGACAGCGGCCTGCACTCGGTGCTGGAGAAGTACGACGCCAGCATGACCGAAACCCAGTTGCTGGCCCGCATCGACGCGCTGAACAACGACCCCGGCATCCACGGCATCCTGGTGCAGCTGCCGCTGCCGGCACACATCGACGCCCACAAGGTGATCGAAGCCATTTCCCCGGCCAAGGACGTGGACGGCTTTCACGTCGCCAGCGCCGGTGCGCTGATGGTCGGCCAGCCCGGCTTCTGGCCTTGCACGCCCTACGGCTGCATGAAGATGCTGGAATCGATCAATTACGACCTCAAGGGCAAGCATGCCGTGGTGATCGGACGCTCCAACATCGTCGGCAAGCCCATGGCGCTGATGCTGCTGGGCAAGAACGCCACCGTCACCGTCTGCCACAGCGCCACCAAGGACCTGAAAGCCATGACACTGCAGGCCGACGTGATCGTCGCCGCGGTTGGCAAGCGCAACGTGTTGACGGCCGACATGGTCAAGCCCGGCGCGGTGGTGATCGACGTCGGCATGAACCGCAACGACGAAGGCAAGCTGTGCGGCGATGTGGACTTCGAAGGCGTCAAGCAGGTCGCCGGCTGGATCACCCCGGTGCCCGGCGGCGTTGGACCCATGACCATCACCATGCTGCTGGTCAACACGATGGAAGCGGCCGAACGCGTGGCCGCGGCCTGATCGACGTCATTGGAAAAATCCATGGCCGGAGGCCTTGAATCATCAAGGGCCGGCCGTAACATGTTGCACATGAGCAATCCCCTCCTCGACTTCTCCGACCTCCCGCTGTTCGACCAGATCCAGCCTGAGCATGTGGCCCCCGCCATTGACGCCCTGCTGCAGGAGTCCGATACCGCGCTGGAGACCGTCACCGCGCCGGACTTCCCGGCCGACTGGACGGCGATTGCCAAAGTACTCGACGTCACCACCGAGAAGTTCGGCCGGGCCTGGGGCGCGGTGAGCCACCTCAACAGCGTGGCCGACACACCCGAACTGCGCGCCGCCTACAACGCCGCTCTGCCCCGCGTCACCGAGTTCTGGACCCGCCTGGGCTCCGACGAACGCCTGTATGCGAAGTACAAGGCGATCGATCCGTCCACGCTCAACCCCGAGCAGCGTCAGGCACACAAGAACGCGCTGCGCAATTTCGTGCTCGGCGGTGCCGAGCTGCAAGGTGCTGCCAAAGAGCGCTACGCACAGATCCAGGAGCGCCAGGCCGAACTGACCCAGAAGTTCAGCGAGAACGCGCTGGATGCCACCGATGCCTTCGCCTACTACGCGACCGAGGCTGAACTCGACGGCCTGCCGGAGGACGTGAAGCAGAGCGCACGCGCTGCTGCCCAGAAAGAGGAGAAGGACGGCTACAAGCTCACGCTCAAGATGCCGAGCTACCTGCCGGTGATGCAGTTCGCCAAGAGCAGCGCGCTGCGCCACACGCTTTACCGCGCCTACGTCACGCGCGCCTCCGACCAGGCCGAGGGCGAAGCGGCGAAGTTTGACAACAGTGCCCTGATCCGTGACATCCTGGCGTTGCGCCAGGAAGAAGCTCAACTGCTGGGTTATGTGAATTTTGGCCAGGTCTCGGTCGTGCCCAAGATGGCCGAATCGCCCGAGCAGGTGGTGCGCTTCCTGCGCGACTTGGCGCAAAAAGCCCGCCCCTATGCCGAGCAGGATCTGGTCGACCTGCGTACTTTCGCCCGTGAACAACTGGGTATCGCCGACCCGCAACCCTGGGACTGGCCCTATATCTCCGAAAAGCTCAAGGAGGCACGCTACGCCTTCAGCGAACAGGAGGTCAAGCAGTACTTCACCGCACCGCGTGTACTGGCGGGCCTGTTCAAGATCGTCGAAACCTTGTTCGAAGTGTCCATCCGACGCGACAGCGCCCCGGTGTGGCACCCGGCCGTCGAGTTCTACCGCATTGAACGCGGCAATGAATTGGTGGGCCAGTTCTACCTCGACCAGCCAGCCCGCAACGGCAAGCGCGGCGGGGCCTGGATGGACGACGTGCGCGCGCGCTGGCTGCGCCCCGACACCGGCCGCCTGCAAACGCCGGTGGCGCATCTGGTCTGCAACTTCGCCGACGGCGTCGACGGCAAACCCGCCCTGCTGACGCACGACGATGTCATCACCCTGTTCCACGAGTTCGGCCACGGTCTGCACCACATGCTCACGCAAGTGAATGAGCGCGATGTCTCGGGCATCAGCGGCGTGGAGTGGGACGCGGTGGAGCTGCCGAGCCAGTTCATGGAGAACTTCTGCTGGGAATGGGATGTGCTCAAGCACATGACGGCGCACGTCGACACCGGCGAGCCGCTGCCGCGCGTCCTGTACGACAAGATGATGGCCGCCAAGAATTTCCAGAGCGGCATGCAGACCTTGCGCCAGATCGAGTTCGCCCTGTTCGACATGCTGCTGCACACCGAACACGACCCGGCGCAGGACTTCATGCCTCTGCTCGACTTGGTGCGCTCGGAAGTGGCGGTGCTGCAGCCGCCGGCCTGGAGCCGCACCGCTCACACCTTCAGCCACATCTTCGCCGGAGGTTATGCGGCGGGTTACTACAGCTACAAATGGGCCGAGGTGCTGAGCGCCGATGCCTACGCCGCCTTCGAGGAAACAGTTGGTAAGGACGGCTTGCCCAGCGTTCAAACCGGGCGACAATACCGCCAAGCCATCCTGGAGGCCGGCGGCAGCCGTCCGGCCATCGAGTCGTTCAAGGCCTTCCGCGGCCGCGAACCCAGCCTCGACGCCCTGCTGCGGCACCAGGGCATGGCCTGATCCATCAAAGGGAAACAAAGCACCATGAAACGGTCGATCCGCCAGAACCCGGCAACCCTTGCGGCCGCCAGTCTTTTGCTGGCCCTGACTGCTGCTCTGGTTCAGGCGCAAGGCATCTACCGCATCGTCGGACCGGATGGCCGCGTCACCTTCTCCGACAAACCGCCGGCGGCCAGCGACAAGGCCACCGCCCTCAGCGCCGATGGCCGTAGCGAAAGCCAGGCGGCCAGTGAGTTGCCTTATGAGCTGCGCCAACTGGCGCGCCGCTATCCGGTCACGCTCTACAGCGGCGAGAACTGCGGCCCTTGCGACAGTGGCCGTGCCTTGCTCAACAACCGTGGCATTCCCTTCACCGAGCGCACTGTCACCACGCCGCAGGACGCAGACGCCCTGCAGAAGTTCAGCGGTGACGCGTCCATTCCCATCCTGACCATTGGAGGCCAGCGCCTCAAGGGGTTCATGCAGGCCGACTGGATCCAGTACCTCGATGCCGCGGGCTACCCCAAGAGCTCGCAGCTGCCCGCCAATTACCGCAACCCGGCGCCAACACCACTGGTACCGCCGCCACCGCCCATTCCTGCTGCAGCCAACGGCAAAGCGCCTGTGGCACCGACCGTGCCCGAGACCCCATCGCCACGCGCGCCAACGGTCAGCCCGGACAACCCCGCCGGCATCACCTTCTGAGGTGTCACCGGCTCAGCACTGAGGACGTCAGTGCTTAGAAGTTCAGAGTTTTGACGCCACTGGCCGTACCCAGCAGACAGACCTGTGCCCGCTGGTGCGCGAACACGCCGACCGTCACCACGCCCGGCCACTGGTTCACTTCGGACTCGAACGCCAGCGGCTCGCTGATCTGCAGGCCGGTCACGTCCAGAATGTGTTGGTCGTTATCGGTCAGCAGCGGCTCGCTGCCCTGCATACGCACCTTGGCAGTGCCGCCGAGTGCCGCAAATTGACGGACCAGGCGCTGCGTCGCCATCGGAATCACTTCCACCGGCAGCGGAAACTTGCCCAGGGTCTGGACCAGCTTGGACTCGTCGGCAATGCAGATGAAACGACGCGACTGCGCCGCCACGATCTTCTCGCGCGTCAGCGCCGCACCACCACCCTTGATCATGTAGCCACGGCCATCGATCTCGTCCGCGCCGTCGATGTAAACCGACAACTCACCCACCTCATTGGCATCGAACACCGGAATGCCCAGCGCCAGCAGGCGCTCGGTACTGACCACCGAGCTCGATACCGCGCCCTTGATCTGATCCTTCATCGAGGCCAGCGCATCGATGAACTTGTTGACCGTGGAGCCGGTGCCGACACCGACGATTTCGCCGGGAACCACGTATTGCAGGGCCGCTTGGCCGACCAGGGTCTTGAGTTCGTCTTGGGTAAGCATGTCTGAAAAAGGAGTAAGTGGGTTGATCTGGGAAAATCGGGGGAATTGCAGGAATTATCCAATGTCTCTGATCCCCTACGCCCTCTCCCGCGCCGTGCTGTTCCGCCTCGACCCGGAAGCCGCGCACGACGTCACCATCGACATGCTGGCACGCACCCAGAACACGCCGCTGGCCTGCGCCTACAGCCAGCCGCGGGTGGACGACCCGGTCACGCTGGCAGGCCTGAACTTCCCCAACCGCGTCGGTATGGCCGCCGGTCTGGACAAGAATGCGCGCTGCATCGACGGCCTGGGCGCCATGGGTTTCGGTTTCGTCGAGGTCGGCACCGTCACGCCGCTGGCGCAGCCGGGCAACCCCAAGCCGCGCATGTTCCGCCTGCCGGCCGCCAACGCGCTAATCAACCGCATGGGTTTCAACAATGACGGGCTGGACGCCTTCCTCGCCAACGTGCAGCGTGCCACCTTCCGTCGCAAGCCCGGCATGCCGCTGCTGCTGGGCCTGAACATCGGCAAGAACGCCGCCACCCCGATCGAGCGTGCCACCGATGACTACCTGATCGGTCTGGCCGGCGTCTATCCACACGCCGACTACGTCACCATCAACATCTCCAGCCCCAACACCAAGAACCTGCGTGCGCTGCAAAGCGACGAGGCGCTGGATGGACTGCTCGGCGCCATCGCAGCCAAGCGTGAGCAGCTGGCACAGCAACACGGCAAGCGCGTACCGGTGTTCGTGAAAATCGCACCGGATCTGGACGAGGAACAGGTCAAGGTCATCGCCGCCACGCTCCAGCGCCACGGCATGGACGGCGTCATCGCCACCAACACCACCCTCAGCCGCGAGGCCGTGCAGGGCCTGCCGCATGCTGAGGAAGCCGGCGGCCTGTCAGGTGCACCGGTGCTGGCATCTAGCAACCGCGTCATCCGCCAGCTGCGTGCCGCGCTCGGCAAGGACTATCCCATCATCGGTGTCGGCGGCATCCTGCGTGCCGAGGATGCGCTGAGCAAGATCGAAGCCGGCGCCGACCTGGTGCAGATCTACACCGGTCTGATCTACCAAGGGCCGGAATTGGTGAAGCAGGCTGCGCTTGCGATCAAAAACCGGCGATAGCCCTTTGATTGATTGCGCAATCAGCTATTGTTTTTATAGCATTTCAGCAACATAGTCACCGATCGCCAGCGAACTGGTCAACCCTGGCGACTCGATGCCGAACAGGTTGACCAGGCCCGGCACGCCGTGTTCGGCTGGACCATCGATGCGGAAATCCGGCGCTTTCTCGCCGGGCCCGTAGATCTTGGGCCGCACGCCGCTGTAGCTGGGCTGCAGCGCGCCATCGGGCAACGCGGGCCAGTAGCGCCGCACCTCGGCGTAGAAGCCATCGGCGCGGCGCGGGTCCACGGTGTAATCGATGGTCTCGGGCTGCTTTGTGTCCAGCCATTCCAGGTCGGGGCCAAACTTGGCTTGCCCGCCCAGGTCCAGCGTGAGGTGCACGCCCAGCCAGGCGTCGGCCGGTGCCGGGTAGATCAGGCGCGAGAACGGAGAGCGGCCGGCCAACGAATAGTAGCTACCCTTGGCGTAGGTCTCCTGCGGCACATGGCGCGCATCCAGACCTTCGAAGCGACGCGCCAGCGCACACGCGTGCAGCGACGCCGAATTGACAACGAGGGACGCAGCGATCTCGCTGCCATCCGCCATCCGCAGCACGTGGGGCGCACCACCCTGCCCCAGGACGGCCGATTCGACCGCCGAGCCCAGAGCCACCATGCCGCCCGACTTCTCCAGATCGCCCTGCAGCGCCAGCATGAAGCCGTGGGTGTCCACGATGCCGGTCGTGGGCGACAGCAGCGCGGCCGTGCACTCCAGCGCGGGCTCCAGGGCCTTGGCTTGCGCCGCATCCAGCCATTGCACAGGCACGCCATTGGCCGCCGCCTTGTCCTGCAAGCCGCGCAAAGCAGCCGCTTCGGATTCGCTGGTGGCCACGACCAGCTTGCCACAGTTGCGATGGTCCACGCCATGGCTGGCGCACAGCGCGTACAGCTGCTCCTTGCCGCGCACACAGAGCTTCGCCTTGAGCGAACCGGGCGTGTAGTACAAGCCGGCGTGGATCACCTCGCTGTTGCGCGAACTCACGCCCTGGCCGATGGCGGTCTGTGCTTCCACGACGATCACCTCACGCCCGGCCAGCGCCAAGGCACGCGCTACGGCCAATCCAACCACACCCGCACCCACCACCACGCAATCGACTTGTTCCACGCTCAACTCCGCTTCATTTCAGAACGACCAAGAAAAAAGGACCTGGCATTTCTGCCGGGTCCTTTATTTTCGTTTGGTGGGCGATACATGGATCGAACATGTGACCCCTGCAGTGTGAATGCAGTTTTGAGAGACTTCCTTGGACCCCCGTACACTCGGAGAACTCAAAAATCAGTCCATCGGAATCCATCGTTTTCCACCGCAGTTTGAGAGACTTTTGAGAGACTCAGCTAAGATGCAGAAATGCCAAGAGTCACCTACAAAATCGACACCGTTTCCGCCCGCGAAAAGCTCCCGCCTCGAAAGGCGATTTACTGGCATAAGCTCGACAGAGGCTCTTCCATTGGTTTCCAAAAGCTGACTCCACGCTCCACCGGGACTTGGCACGCTAGGTTCAACAACACAGAAACTGACGAACGCCCACAGAAGTCTCTGGGTGAGTTCTCAGACAGCCTACCCGGCGAACGATTCAGTATCGCCAAGGACGCCGCCGAGAAATGGTTTACGCACCTTGGCAAAGGTGGCAGCGCCAAGGAGCAGACCGTGCGCCAAGCATGCGCAGATTATGTGAAGCATGTCCGCGAAATTGCCGACGATAAAGAGTCGGGTGACACGGCAGCTATCGACCTGGCTGGTCGGTACAAGCGATGGATTGACAACGACCCGCTTGGGCGTATCGAACTCACCAAGCTGACGAAGACGCAGGTATCGGATTGGGCCAAGAGGCTGAAAAACACGCCTGCAAAGGTCAGCCGACACAAGAAAGTAGACCAGGAGACAGTGACGCGCGCGCGCAGCCTCGCTACCTACGAAAGAGACGTGGCGGCCCTTCGCTCAGCCCTCAATCACGCCCTGCTCCATGACATCGTGACCTCAAACTCTGCGTGGAAGTTGCCTCTAAAGGCGCTGCAAAAGGTGTCCGGCCAGCGGACGCTGTACCTTGACCGTGACCAACGCCGGGCGCTACTTGATGCCGCCGAGCGAGACATTCGGGCCTTCCTGCGTGGATTGACGCTGCTGCCGTTCAGGCCTGGCGCGCTCGCCAAGCTGCTGGTCGAGCAATTCGTTTCTAATACTTCAACGCTTGTCATGGTCTCGGGCGCGGATAAGGCGAAACCCAAACGCTTCGTTCATCTGCCACCAGTCACCGCGGAGTTTTTCTCCGAAATGGTCAAAGGCAAGGCTCCAACTGACCCGATTTTCAATCGTGCAGACGGGAAACGCTGGACACGTGATAGCTGGAATATGCCGATTAAAGAGGCAGTAATTGCTGCAGGTTTGCCCCCTCAAACAGTGGCCTACACGCTCAGGCATTCGACTATCACTGACTTGGTTATAGATGGTCTACCGATTCTGACCATCGCGCAAATCGCCGGCACGTCGGCAAAAATGATTGAAGAGCATTACGGGCATTTGAGAGCAGGCGCATCCGTTGAGGCGCTGTCAAAGCTAGCGCTTTGATTTGCTGCCAGGACGCTGACATGCTGAAGCTATCGTTCGACTGCGCCGCAGTAAACCTCCCAGACTCCCCAGAGTCAAATGAGAATTTGGCGGACATCCTCATAGGCTTCAAAATGGTGCCCACACGCCAATACATAGCCTTGCATCATGCCCTTCAGGTCCCTCAGGTGTCTCAGTACCTCGAAGAGTTTCTGACGGAAGACCTCCCGGATTCTTTCACGACCGGAAGGTTCATCAGGTTGGGCGCCGGCCCTCAACGCGTAGTACTAATCATTGGGGACCGGCTAACACGGGAGCTTGAACTGCGCGTCTACGAGACGCGCGATGAGTTCGACTCCGATTTACCAGAATTGCGTCTCGCTGCGCCGGGCCATGCCGATATGTTCCTCGCCGTCATGGCCGCGTCAGAGCCGCCGCACAAGTAAACAAAAGACCCCCCTGCTAGATATCCCCGCATGGTTTTCCATTTGAACGGGGACGTGACCGAATCACCCCTAGACTCATCTTCGTTGGAGAGGTAACGAAGGTCATTTTCGACGGCGGCGCATAGTCATCCATCTCCAATTCACTCCACAGGTCGTTCATAGAAATGAACCCCTCAAATCTTTGGTTCAGCATGAATACAAGGATTGGCACGAATTGTGAGCCCCAGCACATCTCAGTGTGCCCACCGAAAGTAATCGGCGATTCAAAAGTGGAATTCCCAAGGTAATCCTTCAAGGCATTCTCGGCTTTCTTTGCTTGAGCCTCAGTTTCAAACCTAAAGCAAATGCTTTCCGCGTAATCCGCCAAAAAAGCTTGGCCGAGCTGCTGAACGCGGGCCCTGAGGTTTGACCAGCAGTATGACTTTCCAAATTTCAAGAATTCTCGGTTGGCCGAAATCAAGACGTAAACATAACCAATTTTCTCTTCGTGGATGCTCGGGTACATGTCTTCTCCTGTTTGAACTAAAGGATGAAATCACGCACACACTCCTCTCGGAGTGCATAACGCCCAAGAATCCTAACACTCATTAATTGTCGTTAAGTTACTTTATTTTGCTCTCTTCGTATATGATAATCCCTATTATCATATACAAATTATTGGTCCAATATGGCCATATGCAGAGTAATTCCTGCAAGTTTGTGGGATGCTAGGCGCTTGGAATCCCAGCCCATCCTGGTTTTTTCTCGAACTGACTATTGCTATGCTCTGCGGCACTGAGACAGCGGTTTTCCAGGCAACTGGTCGTGCCGTTGTATTTAGGCTGGAACCCGCTTTTGCGGGGTTTGTCCTTTGTGGTCCTTCATATTGGTTGCGCGTGCGCTGCCAACAACCCGTAGGCGCACTACCCGTCCCAGCTCTTGTCCGTTCCCCTCGAACTGTGAATGTGCTACTTGGTGCCCCCCCCTTCAGCTGTCACTTTCACAACGCACACCAATGGGGTACAGTTTTTGTAGCTATGTGTGCGAACTACATTCCCGTCACGAGCGCTGAGCGGCTTCTCCAGTTCTTCGGCGTTGTCCGAGACGTGGATGAACCGTCGCGAGACGTCTTTCCCTCAGGCCTCGCACCGTTCATCAGGCTCGCCCCGGATGGGACCGAGTCAGGTGAGCTCATTCGCACCGTGTCCGATGGCATATTCCGGTTCGTCCCAGATTTCATCGCCAAGGTGGACTGGGCACGCCACACATACAACGCTCGTGTTGAGACAGTTGACACAAAGACCACCTACAAGAAGGCCTGGGCAGCAGGACACCGCTGCATCATCCCCACAGAGGCCATCTACGAGCCCAACTATGAAACCGGGTCATCCGTCAGGTGGCGCATCCGAAAGGGCAATGGCGAGCCCATGGGCATTGCTGGTATCTACCGCAGCTACCAGGGGCCTGATGGCCGGGAGATGTATGCCTTCTCAATGGTCACGGTGAACGCTGATGACCATCCCTTCATGCGCCAGTTCCACGCGCCGGGCGACGAAAAGCGCATGGTCGTAATCCTAGAGCCAGAGGACTTTGAGGGGTGGCTGACCTGCCCCGTTTCGGAGGCAAAGACTAGATATTGCAAACAGTGGCACGGAGAGCTGGTGGGTGAGCCTGTGCCGCTGCCAAGGCGCCCCAAGAGGATGGCTACGCCGCCAGCGAACTCTATTTCCTTGGTCGAGTTGATTGCGGGCATCGACGAGGCCCATAGAGGTACCAGAGCGTCAGACACGCCCTTGTCAAAGCCCAGGACAAAGAAGTCCAAGCCGAAGGCGCCCAATGAGTCGTTAAATCCACCAGGTCAGGGAACGACTGGAGACCTGTTCTAGAGCCACGGAATTCCACGAGTCAACCTCATTGGGGTTTCTAGCATGGAATGGAGAGGTTGCCTACCAGTATGCGGCCACCAGTACAAGAAATGCCAGCAGGCCTGAAAGCGCGCCCTTGCCAATCTTGATGTTCACTTTTCGCTCCCTGATTTGCGTTTGTTTGTTTAAATTGCCAACCGAAATAGTGCGGATGACAAGACTTTTATGTCTTGCCTCTAACTAGCTTTATCGCCTCCAACACGCGAGCAAGAAATTTTTCGGTGATAGGGTTCTGTGGAGTTGCAGGAGGTGGTGCTTTTCGTGACCCAGGATTGTCTTGAATCTCCATAAAAACGCTACCAACGATTTCTTGCTCGTAGTTTGGGGCTTCTCTTTTGAAACCATCTACAGCCTTAGCCAATGCAGCCTTGTGCGCGTACTCCCGAGCGAGGTGAAAGAGCTCCGCGTAATTGCTTGCAAAAAACGCTGTCGCCCAGGTTGCAGGAATGACCAGCATCAACTTCCCAAGAGCAGCTAGCCATGGGCCCGCATCACTCGCTGAGGCAGGAGTTTGAGTCGGGAAGTATTGCTGCCAAGGACCAGGAACAATCTGCGCGGCGATTGGGAGGGAGCAAACAAGCAGTGCACCCACAGACCAGAGAAAGTACCTCTGCGTCTCCGCAAGACGTGTCTCGTAGAGAGACTTTGTCTCTTCAAGGCTTTGAGATAGTCCTGCAGTCGTAGCCCCACGAATCATCGTGTCAGCTTTGTCAATGAGCTCGACAATTTTGGCCTCGTGTTCCTCGTTCATTTCATGAGACTCTTTAGTGGCCTTTTCGAACGCTGCAAATTGCTCGAGGCGTGCCTTCATTTGGACCTCAAAGGCCTCGAACTGAGCTGCGAATCCCGTGACTCGAAGCTGCAACGCATCGGCGTCTTTTGAAATCTCCCTTGACCGGGCCAACTTTTGTTCAATTTCAGCGACGTTTGTATCAACCGTCCCTTTTTGCGAGGTCGCCGCCGACTGAATATCCTGAATCTGCTGAGCTAAGCTGACCGATTCGTTGGCAATCTTCCGAATCTCAGAATTCACTAAATGGGCAGTTTCCAGTTCCTTGGATGCCTCCTGCGTTGTAGCTTGAATCGCAACCAACTTTTCAGCCGCACTTCTGGCCACCCCCACGAATACGGAGAACGAGTGCTCACCCATCGCTTGAGCGATATATGGCAAAGCATCAAGGAGTACGTTTGCCTGTTGAACAATGGCGGCCAGGGGCGTCCCCAGGTCAAAAGTAATGGCACCTAGTTCCGGATGCTGAGTATGAAGATTTAGATGCCCGTTTTGGTCAGTTGAGGTCGCGCCATTCAAGGGCTCAATAGTTGGCAAGATTGCATTGAGCTGAGTGCCCAGCGCGTCAAGGGCTACCTTGATAGTTGGCAGTCGAAGCCCGAGCAGTTCGAGCTGCTCCTGCGTAGCTCCGACGAGTGCACCAGTCGATGACAGTGCGGCAGAAACCCTTGAATTGACGTCGTTCAGATTTAGTTCAGGCGTTCGACCATTTGTTGCATCCCCACGAACACCAATTGCCAGGATTGCAGAATAGGCGCGCGACCACTCGTCATTGAGTTGTAGTGCAGTTTCACCGAGGTTAAGTAGTTCTGGTCTCATTATTTCTCCCTGCCGTTTTGTTTCAATTGGTCTCAAATGTACCGACGTCTATCTCACCGGTCACTGCGGCTGAAATCACCCGAGACCGGTACCATTTAATGCACGTGATGTACTTTTGTCCATGCCCCACAAAGTCATCGGTTGCCTTGGTTCGGAATTGCATCTGCCCTGCTTTTCATATTGCGAGTGTGCTTGCAATCTGGAAATTTGCTGCACCCCATGAAGGGGCCGAACTTCCCCTTCCGTATCACCAAGAACCCCTCGCCACAGGTCGGGCAAAGTTCATCAGGAATTTCCGTTCCATCGGCATTAAAGACAGCGACCCCGTGGTCCTTGACCAGTTCGGTGACGAACGGCGACTCCTTGTGGGTCACAGTTACCAAGGTCACCGTCGACCGAGCTCTGGTAAGAGCCACATAAAACAGTCGGCGTTCTTCCGCAAACTCAAATGAATCACCGCTTGGCATTGCCAGCTGAAGTACAGGGTCATCTGCGACACGGCTCGGGAAGCCCAGGGTCTCCGAGGTCATCCGCGGCATGATTACGTGGTCCCCCTCCAACCCCTTGGACGAATGGACAGTAATGAATTCGAGGTCAATACGGGATTGGTCATAGACCGGCGGCAAGTAGTCTCTGTCCTTCTGATACCTACCGAGCAGCAATACCTTCTCCCTTCGACCAGGAGCGACAGTGCGAGCAAGTTCCTCAATTCTTCTGCTGACTGCCATTCGTATTTGCAGTTCGTCCCGCACCCGCACGATGCGCACTGGACCCTCAACTGATGGCTGGGATGAACGCACAACCTTCCGAAGCTGCTTTGGATTCCTTTGCACGAACTTGCTGCTGATGTCGCACAAGGACTGGGGACACCGAAAAGTAGTTTCCAGCTTGAGCATGACGGCCCGTCCAAACCTGCTCTCGAAGTCAGTCATCACGGCAAGGTCAGCACCAGCGAACCGGTTGATGCTCTGCCAGTCGTCACCGACTGCAAACAAGTGTTTGTCAGCGCCGCCGACCAGACCTGCGACCAATCGCGCTCTGGCCAAGCTGGCATCCTGAAATTCGTCGACCATTACCAGCTCATACGGGCTCGACCATTGGCCTTGCTCCACGCAATCGGTGGCGAGGTTCAGCATGTCCTCAAAGTCGATGCACTTCTCTTGCTTCAGGCGTGCCTCCCATTCAGCAAAAATCTTCTCGAACAGGTCCATGAACATCGTGTGGCGGAAGCGAAACTCACCAGCTACACCTGAGCCCAACCGGGCTCGCAAATCCTCTGGGGACAGGCGATTGCTCTTAGCATGCGTCATGAACGAGCGGAAGGTCCTGGCAAGCCGGGGATTTTCAATGGGCTTTCTACCTGGTGTAGGCCGTTCTGGGTCTGGGTCTAACGTCAGCCCCAACTTTGGTAGTTCGACTTCCAAGTATCGGAACGCCTTGCCTGACCAGAGCTCTGCCATGGTCGTTTCCAGCAGTTTGGTGCCATTGGTGGCATGCACTTGCCGCTTCCAGGCCATACCGTCCTTGTAGCCAGCGAACGCAGCTGGTGGTTCTCCGTTATCGTCCAAAGCCCAATGCTCTAGGTAAGCTTTGGCATCGGGAAAGTAGAAGTCAGGTTTGTACTGCCGGTGCTGAGCGTCTGCGGTATCGACTTCGTAGGGGGCTTCATAGACATATTTGATGCCGTTGTAGAACAGCCAGTTGGCCAACACCTGCTCACCTCGGCTTTTGACAACCTCGTTATTCAACGTCCAGAAGCCCTCCTGCTTGGTATTTTTGTCCCATGAATCTGGTGCATCTTCTTCCTTGCCAAACTTGGGGAGGTCCTGCCCCAGAACGATTCGGAAAAGGTCCCAGTAGGCTCGAAATACGATGTCCCTGTCTTTGAGGTCATCAACAATTGTGAGCAGGTGTTCTAAATCCCTGCCGGTCTCGACCCACGGCGCAAGTGATGGACGTTTGCCAGTTGCCTGGCCGATGACATCCAAGCCAAAGGCATGGAAGGTCTTTGCCACAATCTTGTCCGCAGGCAGACCAAGCGGCCCCAGGCGTTCTTTGATGCGCTGTCCAAGCTCCTTGGCGGCATCGTTGTTGAACGCCAGGAGGAGCATGCGTTCCGGTTCAAAGTAGCCGTTCTTAAGTGCATACCCGGCTTTGGCAACCATGGTGGATGTTTTGCCCGAACCCGCAGAAGCCACGAGCAGCACCCGGTTGTCAAAGCAGACCACGGCTTTAGCCTGCTCCTGAGTCAGAGGCGACTTCTCCACAGTGTCAAAGAATGACTTGAAGTCAACAATCTGTTTGGCGAGGTGGCGTTCATTGATGTTGCTGAAGAACACCTGCAAATCGTGTTTCCACAGTTTGACCGCCTCTTGAACCTGGGGCGACTCGCCCTCGATGTGCTTGATTACCTCTGGCTTGGATAGCAAGCCGTCCAGGTCAGCGGGCTTGCTTTGAATTTGGCGCTTAATGAACTCCCCGCTGAGCCAGCCCTTCGTGCGCAGTTGAGTCTTCGTTGCCTGTGTCAGTTCAGTCGCCCAGGCCAGCAATGGCCCTTGGGCTGACTTGAACCTCTGAACCTGCACTGCTTGGTAGATGGCTTTGTGGAGTTCCTTTGCCTTTCGGTTTGGAATGCCTCCGAGCGTTCGCCACTGTCCTTTGTTCAGGGTGAGGCGCAGTGTCGCCCATATGAACCCGGTCCTGATTTCGAGGTCTGCCAGCAGGATGACGCCATCCCTGAGGGATTTTTCTTGCACCGTCAAGGTGAACTGCTCGCCATCCAAGGCAAGGGCCCACTCCGGCGAATTGGTAAACAATTTGCCTACCCTTGAGGGTCCCCAGCTTCCCCGCATGTCACATCGTTCCGGGATGGTCAGCCAGCAGCTCTAGTGCCCTTGCAGCGGGGATAATCAGAGCATCCAAAGAAGGACTTACCTGCGTTGGCGCCGCGCTTGGCCTCTCTCAGAATCATTGCGCTGGAGCAAACTGGGCAGCTGGGTAACTGCTGGTTTGAAACTGGGCTGGATTGACGACCCAGTCCAGAGACTGGCTTTCGCATGGCTTCAGCTTGGCGTGATTTGTACCATGACGCGCCTGCAGCAATGACCAACAATAAAGGCAATACGTATTGCCCGAAAGTCGCAAGACCTTTCAGCATCGCAGGAAGCAAGTAATCCATTGATTTCCCGGCGGCTGTCGAAATCACAATGGGCTGGTTTGCATAGGCGCGAAGCACAAAGTAGCAAACCACTGCAAGTAGTAGCGAGGCCCACCACGGCAATTTGGAAGCGACCACGATGAAGTCCTCGGCGGGACTCGATTTATCTCTACGCGCCATGTTTCCCCCTGATTCAAATGCTTTTGCATAATCATAAGTGGGCAACGCCTGTGGCGCATCGGAAACGGAAATTGTGAGCTCCACCACATCGCTGGACTCTACTGCACCCCCAAATGCCCGTCTCCGTAGGTGTTGTGGAGTTCCACTAGACTTCCAAAGGCACCGAGCTGAATCGGTCAGTGGTACCGAGTGCAGTACCTACGCACCCCAAACATTTGCAGTCTTGGCATCAAACAGCTTGACCTTGATTTGAAACTTTTTCTCGATGGACCTTATGTGGGCTTCATCAGCTTCGGAATAGACCCCGATGTAAATACTCCAAAGCTTTGAATCTATGTCCTTGTTCGCCTTCGCGCGATTAATGGCGTCAATGAGATGCTCGTCATAAGGCCCGAAGTTGAAGCCGAATGTCACCAACGAACCGCTGGCTGTGGATAGTTTGTCATAGCAGTGTGAGAGGTACTGGTTGTGCCTAATGTGTTCCAGCTTCTCTTCGCTAGTCCCAGCCGTCACAAAAATCGGATATTCCTCCTTTTCTAGACGAGCAGTAATGTTTTGCAGAAGATAGGCATCAAAGCTGTATTGCTCCTTTACGACTGAGGCGCCGACATCGAACAAATGAAGTGCTCCATGCAAATAGTGCACGTTTTGAAGGTCCCTATGTGGTCCCCAAAAAAGGTCTGAGAGTTCTGGCTCTGCGCCCTCTTTGACTTCATCCAGATTCAAGATTTCCTTGCCAAAGCCGTCGATTGGGTTGTTCACGCCCTGCCTCATCAACACCCAATACAGTAGTAGGTCGTAATTGGTCGTAAAAATGTGCCCACCACTATTTAGAAAAGTGCTCAGGAATGCGGCGCACGCCGTGCTTTTTTCCTCTGGCAATTTGTACACGTGCTCAGGATGAAGCTCCTGCACCGACTTAAGCAAAGTCGCTTTTAGACTTTCACTTGCACTCTGAATTTGTTGCCTTAAGGCGGCGTCACTACCAAAGGCTTCAAGAAGCGCCAATGTGGTGTCGAGCTGCTGCATGACCAGTTCAAAGTTCTTAGTTTTGATGACGCTGAAAAGCTTGTTTAGCAGCTCATCATCCTTGGCTTTCAAGAAGTCGTAGAGAGCGTTGTATGAAAAAATCTCTCGGTCATAGGCCATGCTGAAGCCGTTCCCCATGAGCAAGGATATTGGTCTTTTCTTGCCTTTTAGATAGGTAGCTACTTCTTGGAATGTCATCAGTGCCATGTCGGCTCCATAAAAAGAGTTTTTGTCAATGACTTATGAAACCCAGACTCCTTCTGGATATGGGCGTCAAAGCAAGATGACGTGATGCCGCCCGGCCATCATGGGTTTGCAGAGAATCTTATAGCCATCGGCATCAAACCCTGGAGCCGTACTTTGCAGCTTGCTTGCAGCCTCGACAGTGTCTGCACTGCCTAGGTAGCACCATTGATGAATGACATGGACTTGCTGAACGTCTTCAAAGGTCTCCACCAAGCCAACAGCACCTGGATAAGGCCAGCATTGAACCTGAATCTCTTCAAGAGCGGCCAGGAGTCGGGCGTCATGTGACTCCCGACTTTCCTGTCCACAACACGCGCCTGAACACTGCTTCAACATGGCCCGGAAGCATCCTCTGCCTGAGGCGAGCTTCTCCAGGCCCAGTACGCCGCAGCAGAGCTTGTGCTGGTCCGCAATTTCCTTGAGCGCCTCGACCGCAGACCGACGGCTAGAGTACAGGCCGTAAAGGCGCGAGCTGCTGCTGAAATTGATTGCAGTGGAGAAGACAAGCTCTGGGACGAGCGGGCCGGATGCTGGAAGCTGCCATGCGCATAGCTGGCGGCTGCGGCGCAACTTCTGATTGAAAAGCGGGTGCATTGTCTTGATAAGACTGGCCTCAAGCAACAAGGCCCCTATCTCGCCGGCCGTACGCTGGTAGCTGATACGCCGACTCTGGCGCAGCATTCGAGCCTCTTCTTCATTGCGCAGGTGGGAGAGGACGCGGTTGCGCAAGTTAACGGACTTGCCGATGTACAGCGGCAGGTCGCCCTCCTCACCGTGAAAAATGTAGACGCCGGGCGCTCGGGGAAGCCCTTCGATGTGCACGCGCAAATGCTCCGGATACTCGTACAGGCTCGCTGGGGCGAACTCTGGATGGGACCTTCTGGTGCCGCGCATTAGCTGCCCTTTAGCGGTCGGCTTGCTGTTGCGTTCAATTTTCATCCCCCATTCCGAAATTAGCACGCCGGTGCGCCCTATTTTTCCCCACTATTTTTAGGAACACAGGGGTAGTTTGAGCCCATTTGAATGCAATTTAAATACACTGTTCACAAATTACAGGTGGCTCCGAAATCCTAAAGGACTCTGGCAGCTGAACATCAGGGATGGTTTCATGACAAAAGACAATCTACTTAAACTAATTGCAGAGAGCGGCTACAACCTGGGCTACGGTGCGAAAAAGCACTTTGCCACTTTTGACCTGATAGAAAAGCTCCCCGGATGGCTTGGTTTCGTGGCATTCGTGGTTGGAATCTTTGGCTTGTTTAAGCCGGAACTGGCCACCCCTTCTGTTTCAGCGTGGATGCTGGTGTTTGCGGTTTCAACGCTTTACATCAATGGCTACAACTCTGAAAAGGCCAGTTACGACAATTGTGGGAAGCGCCTGACGGGGTTCTACAACGAACTGCGCACTATGTATTACGAGGTCAAATCTCTGCCTGAGACAACAGACTTCGCCCCTTTCATTGCCCAACACAAGAAAATCTACGAAGCGGCCTTTGAACAGACTGTCAGCAAGCAAATACTGTTTAGCGACTGGTACGCCCACTACAAGTTCTTCTGGCAGCAACAAGTAGAGTGGATTGACGAGCAAAAGAAATTTACTCTGTTAAGAGACAAGCTACCGCTGACACTCTCAATTGCGATTGTTGTGTCCGTAATTGGTCTCGTGGCATGGGCCACAAGTAGCGCCAAGACTTTGTGCAGTTTTCTGTGAAAGTCTTAACCGATGAGCGCTACTTCCTTTGAAAAGTTTATCCAAAATCTGGCCGTCAAGAACTCTGATGAAATCTCTGGTCGATACAAGGCTATTACCAAGAGGTTGAACAAGGACTACTGGAACACAGAGCTGGAATATCAAAATTGCCTACAGGTCGGGTCCTACGGCCGAAACACCGCGATTGACGGGGTGAGTGACTTGGACATGGCATTCGAGTTGCCTTGGGCGGTACATGACCGATTTAACAATCGCCAGGGCAACATTCAATCGCAACTTCTCAACGAAGTGCGAGATTACCTGAAAGTTCTCTATCCCACTACGCAAATCAAGGCGGATGGACAGGTTGTGGCAGTTCAATTCAAAAACTACCGAGTTGAAGTCCTTCCTTCGTTTGTCGAGAAAGATAACGGCTACAAATTTCCCGACTCAAACTCCAATGGCTCTTGGAGATGGTGTTGGCCAAGGGACGAGATGAAGGCCGTGCAGGACATCCAGGACCGTACCAATGGCCACCTCAAGAGGGTTTGCAAGATGTTGCGAGCCTGGAAGAACCATCAAGGCGCGCCTATGGGCGGCATGCTTATTGACACCCTAGCCCACAACTATTTCAAATCGACAACGAAATATGACGACAAAGGGTTTGCCAGCTACCCGGAGTTGGTGAGAGACGTATTTACCTATCTGGGAGATTTGCCGGACCAAGAATATTGGCTTGCCCCTGGTAGCAAGGACCGGGTGTACCCCAAGGGGAAGTTTCAACCCAAAGCCAAAAAGGCCGCTAAGAGGTGCCAAGAGGCTCTGGACGCGGAGAAAGACAGTGAGAAGGAGTCACTTTGGAAAAAGGTCTTTGGTCGGCCGTTCCCTCGAACTTCCACTACCCAGAAGTCAGCCTACTCTGAAGCCCTTGCTTTCAACAATACGGAAGAATTCATTGAGGACATGTACCCGGTGGACACTCAACACGAAGTCCGAATTGAGTGCGAAGAGTCCTACCAGGGCAGTGATGTTCGTAGGCTGAAATGGCTGGAGCACATTTTCCCAATACGCCTGGGTAGAAGTCTAAAGTTTCAGATTTCATACTGTTCTGTGCCCCAGCCGTACGCACTCTTCTGGAAGGTCCGAAATGTTGGGCCAGTCGCCGAAAAGCGAGGGATACGCGGTCAAATCAAGCCCGACTCTGGCCATAGCACACTTGTTGAAAAGACCGACTTTCCAGGGCCGCATTACGTCGAATGCTATGTCATCAAGGAAGGGGTTTGTGTGGCCAGAGACTTGTTTGACGTCCCAATCGGAGACGCTTAGTCAGCCGACTTGCTGTCCTCAACCCTGGACAACTACTCCTAATCGCTCTGCACTGCCTTGCTACGCTGCGTCTGGAGGGCCCCACGCTCAGAGCTTGTACGCAGAACGTACCGAGTAACGATACTCAACTTCAAAAACCTGAGCTGGGTCCAACGCCAGATGTTCGGCACGGCTACGCCTAGGTATCTGCGTACAGGACCGATAGGAAGACAAATTAGCCACAAGGTCGCGGCTACGCCGCATGCCAGAAAACCGATAGGTAGTAAGAATGCAATGGCTACATCTTTAATGAACTGGAATAACGAAAATCTTTGCTCATATGTGTGATGCTTCAACAGAGCATCTGAAATGGCATTTGTTCCGATGGCTGCTGAAATGGCCGGGAACATATAGGCGAAAACCTCCCGATAACGGTTGAAGTTCAAGAACACTTGGGCCGACAAGATTCCCTCATAGACATATTCTGTGCCGCGGGCTTCCATGTCGAGAATGCTTACATGGCCCAGTACCCCCACGCCAATCAACGCGAAACCAATGACCACTACGACGGGTCTCGTGAACTGACGCCCAAGCAGGGCACTGCAAAGCACCACCACCACTAATGCGAGGCCACCGAACAACGACAGCAAAAAAGTCGGAGAGTAAAGAATGTCAAGAGGCATTTGAAAGCACTTTCGATAAAGGTCAACTATGAGCAGTCACCCAGGGTAGGGATGTCAGTAGCTGACATCACATTGACGCATCATTTTTTGACGAATTGGTGATTCTCAGTATACTGTATGCACATACAGTTAACCAAAAATCACCAATGTCCATGCTAGTTCAGCGCATCGTCAACGCCCCCTCCCCTCGGGGAGAGGATGGGTTGCGTCACTTCGATGCAGGACTGTTGCCAAACAGCGTCTCACAAGCAATTTGGAGGGGAACGGAGGTCGGGCATGCCACTGAAGCGGTCGTTTCCACCGGCTTCTCCGCCTTGGACGCCCAGCTCCCCGGAGGCGGCTGGCCATGCAACTCGCTGACCGAGCTACTGCAGCCACAGCCCTCCCTTTGCGAATGGCGGCTCCTATCACCTGCTCTATCTCAAGTTACCTCCGCAGGTGGCCAGGTACTACTCGTTGGACCGCCCAAACGCCCCCACACCCCAGGGCTGAGCAAGCTCGGCATTCCCGAGAAGAGTCTGGTTTGGATAGCCGCAGACACCCCAGCGGAACGTCTCTGGACCACCGAGCAGCTCATCAAAGCCAATCCTCGGGGCGGAGCGATTCTGGCCTGGCTCCCGCAAGCCCGGGCGGAGCAACTCCGCCGGCTACAGGTGCATGCCCAGTCCTGTGACTGCCCAGTGTTCCTGTTCCGCCCGGAAGCTGCCCAGCGCGATGCCTCCCCTGCCCCCCTAAGAGTCCTAGCGACCCTTGGTACCGACTGGGAGCTGCAGGTACATATCTTGAAGCGCCGAGGTGCCCTGATGGACGGTTCCATCGTCCTTGAATCTGTGCCGGGCACCCTGGCATGTTTTTTCACGCCGCGGCTGATGCATCCGAGTCAGCTGATTGTCCAACCAGAGGTCTCCAATGTCCGCACATTGGGTAGCGCTGCTCACCGACGCCGACTCCGACAGCTCGCTACCCACTGACTCCGCCGGAATTGCGGTCTGGGCCCTGCAGTACACAAACCGTGTTGCGCATGTGGACCAGGCAGTGTTACTTGAGCTGGAACAGAGCCTGCGATTGTTTGGGGGTGAGGACGCGCTACGCCGCTTGATTGAGGATGGCGCCGGAGAGTTGGGTGTGTCTTCCCTTGCCTGGGCCCCGACCAGCTTGGCGGCTCTGGCCTGCGCACGCGTCGGCATCCAGAATGGCTTTGCCGAACCTCTGCCAAAGTTGCTGGACCGCCTGCCTTTTGAAACGCTTGAAGCCGTGGCCAAACATGGGGCCACCCTGGCGCGCTTGGGCTGCAAAACCCTAGCCGATGTACGTCGACTCCCCCGTGGTGGCATAAGTCGGAGGTTCGATAGTCAGTTGCTTTTGGCGATGGACCAAGCGTACGGGCTACGCCCGGAGAGCTACCCTTGGGCGACTTTACCTGAAACTTTTTCAGCCAAGTTAGAGCTGCCCGGCCGGGTGGACGACGCTGTAGGCCTGATGTTCGGCGCCCGCCGGCTGCTAGTGCAAATGGGTGGATGGCTTGCCGCCAGACACTGTGGGGTCACGGCCTTCACCTTGGAGTGGTGTCACGACACCATGCGGTCAAAGGATGCCGGCGACGGCGGAGAACTCATCGTCCGCACTGCCCAGGCGACCCAGAACGTAGAGCACCTCTCTCGGCTGCTGAGTGAGAACCTGGCCAAAGTGACCCTGAAGGCGCCTGCAGGTGACCTGATGTTGAGCGCGACAGAGGTCACGCCCATCGTCGAGGAAAGCCGGTCCTTGATACCTGACGACCGAGCCACGGGCGAAGCTGTTGACCTGGTGCTGGAGCGGATTGAAGCGCGACTGGGCAAGGGACGGGTCTTGCGCCCAGTCTTAACTGAGGACCATCGCCTGGAGTTCATGCACCGTTGGCAATCGGCGAACGAGAAGCGCCCCCATGCAAAGGCCAAGCAAGTACCCGGGCCACAGCCGACTTGGATGCTGCGTACACCGTTGCGACTGGATGTCAGCAATGACCGGCCTCTATATCAAGGTCCCCTTCAGCTGTTGCTGGGGCCTGAGCGCATCGAAGGCGGCTGGTGGCATCGCGTCAAGGACTCAAACGGTCAACGCAATCTGGTCACCGTGAGGGATTACTGGGTGGCCCTGAGCCCTTTTGCCGGCGCGCTCTGGATTTTTCAGCAGCGACTTCCTGATGACGCCAAAGCGTCCTGGTACTTACATGGACTCTTCGCGTGAGGCTGACATATGTCACTACTGCCCTCATACGCAGAGCTTTGCTGCCTATCCAATTTCAGCTTCCTCAAAGGTGCCAGTCGGCCTGAAGAGCTGGTCGTCCGCGCGAAGAAGCTGGGGTACTCGGCACTCGCCATAACCGACGAATGCAGTCTGGCAGGTGTGGTCAGAGCCCATGTAGAGGCCAAGTCCGTAGGACTCAAGCTGCTCATAGGGTCCCAGTTCGAAGTTCAGAGCGAGACGCCGTTCACTCTTGTGGTTCTTACCCAGAACTTGAATGGGTATGGAAACCTTTGTGAGTTCATCACGCGCCTGCGACGTGCCTCCGACAAAAAGGGAACCTATTGCCTCCGGCAGGAGGACTTACAAGGCAAGGATTTGGAGGACTGTGTCGTGGTCGTTTTGCCGGCCAGGGGCAGCAGCCCAGAGCTGCTGCTGTCCATCGGGCGATGGTCCCTTCAGCACTTTCTCGGGCGTTGCTGGCTTGGCGTGGAGCAGCTACGGCTGATTGATGACGAAATCTGGCTGCACAAGATGCGTGAGGCCAGTGCAGCGACGGCCATGCCCTTGGTCGCCGTCGGTGGTGTGTACATGCACGTGCGCTCGCGCAAGCCCCTGCAAGACGTGCTGACTGCGACCCGGGTGTGCAAACCCTTGACCGAGTGCGGCCTAGAGCTGCAGCAGAACGCGGAACGTCACCTGCGGACGCGACTGCGTCTGGGTCAGGCATTTCCGGATGACTTGCTGGCGGAAACACTCAATGTGGCCGCCCGATGTACGTTTTCCCTCAGTGAGCTCCAGTATCAATACCCTGAGGAAGTAGTTCCCAAGGGCGAGACGCCAGAGTCTTACTTGCGCCGGGTGACATACGAAGGCGCCGGCCGGCGTTGGCCAAATGGCATGAGCGCAAAGGTCCAACGACAGATTGAACATGAATTAGCCCTAATTTGCGAGCTGAAATACGAACAGTATTTCCTCACGGTGTACGACGTCGTGGCATTCGCTCGGTCGCGGCACATCCTTTGCCAAGGGCGCGGAAGTGCGGCCAATTCAGTTGTCTGTTACTGCCTTCATGTGACTGAAGTCGACCCAGCTCGCATGTCTGTGCTCTTTGAAAGATTTATCAGCAAGGAGCGCAATGAGCCACCAGATATCGACATTGACTTCGAGCACGAGCGACGCGAGGAAGTCATCCAATACCTCTACCAAAAGTACGGGCGGCACCGTGCGGCGCTAACTGGAGTCATCATTTCCTATCGCCCCAAATCGGCTATCCGAGACGTGGGGAAGGCACTGGGGTTCGAGCTCGAAGTCTTGGAGCGCCTGGCCAAGGGCCATCACTGGTTTGATGGTCGGGAGGTCAGTGTCGAAAGGCTCGCGGAGGTCGGACTTAATGCTGACGACCTCGACGTTCGGCAGCTGCTGGACTTGACGAAGCAACTGATGGGATTTCCAAGGCATCTGTCACAGCACCCGGGCGGGTTCGTGCTTACCAGGGGTCCTCTGTCCCGGATGGTGCCCATTGAGTCGGCGGCCATGGAGGACCGAACCGTTATCCAATGGGACAAGGACGACATCGACGCTATGGGCCTGCTCAAGGTCGACGTGCTCGCACTGGGCATGCTGACTGCTTTGCGTAAATCCTTGGAGTTCGTGAGCACGAGGCGCGGCTTCCAGTTTGAGATGCAGGACATTCCCGCAGAGGACCCGGGCACCTACGACATGATTTGCAAGGCCGACACCGTTGGCGTATTCCAGATTGAGTCACGCGCACAAATGTCGATGCTGCCTAGGCTACGACCGAGGTGCTTTTACGACTTGGTGATAGAAGTAGCCTTGGTCCGGCCAGGCCCCATCCAAGGCGGCATGGTCCATCCGTACCTCAATCGCCGCCAAGGCAAAGAGCCCGTCGACTACCCCAGCGAACAGCTGGAGGAAGCACTTGGACGCACATTGGGAGTGCCGGTCTTCCAGGAACAGGTCATGCAGATTGCGATGCTGGCGGCTGGCTTTACGGCAGGTGAAGCGGATGGGCTGCGCCGAGCGATGGCGGCATGGAAGCGCAAGGGAGGCTTGGAGAAATACTATTCAAAAATCGTAGATGGCATGACCAGCCGAGGCTACGAGAAGGCCTACGCTGAGCAAATCTTTGAGCAAATCAAAGGCTTCTCGGAGTACGGCTTCCCCGAATCCCATGCTGCGTCTTTTGCCCTCCTGGTCTACGCAAGTTGCTGGCTCAAGCATGCAGAGCCGGCGTGCTTTCTGGCTGCAATGCTGAATTCACAGCCGTTGGGTTTCTACAGCCCCAACCAGCTCGTACAAGACGCCAAGCGGCATGGAGTAGAGGTCCGCGCGGTGGATGTGATGTTCAGCGACGTCGACTCCACCCTGGAAGACTTGCCTCACACACCGGCAGTACGCCTGGGCTTGCGGCTTATTTCTGGCTTGAAAGGGATGTCTGCCAACCGCATCGTGGCCGCCCGAGCAGCCCATCCGTTTGACAGCGCAGAGGACTTGTCCCGTCGAGCGAACTTGGAGCAGCACGAGATGCGATTGCTGGCGGCTGCCGATGCACTTAGGAGTCTGTCTGGCCACCGTCGCCAACAGGTTTGGGAAGCCTCCGCCCTGCACTCGCCGCCCGAGTTGCTACGTGACGCTCCAGTGGAGGAAGACTTGCTGGAGCTCCCAGTGGCGCCAGAGGGCGAGGAAGTCGTGTTCGACTACGCGGCGCTGGGACTGACACTGCGCAAACACCCCATGGCTTTGCTTCGAGACCGAATGACAGCGAAGCGCTTCAAATCCTCACAAGAGCTTCAGGACTTGCCCAATGGGAGGCTCGTCAGGGCATGTGGCATCGTGACGCTAAGACAGCAACCCGAGACGGCAAAGGGTGTGATTTTTGTGTCACTTGAAGATGAGTTCGGTGCCGTGCAAGTCATCGTATGGAAAGGAGTCCGGGAGCAGCAGCGCAAGGAGCTTATGAACGCACGCCTGCTTGGCGTGGCCGGTGTTTGGCAGCGCGAGGGGGAGGTTCGAAACCTCATTGCCAAACACTTTGTGGATTTGACCCCCTTGCTTGGGCGGCTTGCGGCACCGAGCCGGGATTTTCATTGAGGGCGCCCTGTAGAGATGGCCCGTAGGTTCACTCTACTAGCCGCAGCACTCACCTGGGTTGGCGCGCGCCAAACCCTGCAAGGTCGAGCGAACTACAACGAAGCCGAGCAGCCCACATATTGCGGCTATCCAAACGCAATCAAGTGAAAACGACTCGGCCTGCTCAACTAGCTGAATGCAGCAACAACAAGTCCCGCGAGACATAGAAACGCGAGACCAGTGACCTGAGCACTCTCCGGCTTGACTGCTCCCGCTACGTAGTTTGCAAAGTGCTCGCAGTTGTAGTCGACCAAATGGTAAGGCCGGACTTGCCCTGGGGCCGTTCTGGCACGCCAGTGGGCTTGTCTGACTTCCCCAACTGGGATTAGCTGTTCAACTTTGTAGCTCCGGCCTTCCAGGAATCCTTGGATTGATGTGAATCTAACTCCGGAAGGAGAGAAGTCCACCACCTCTCCACCAGGAAAGTGCACACCAAAGTGTCGCCCTCCTCCAGCCAGTTTTTCGCGCGAAATGACGGCAGCCAGGTGAATGTTCAGGGCTATTGAAGACTTCTTCATTTCTTGGCTCCAAGCAGCCAGATTAGCGCTGCTACGACCCCTGCCCCCACCAGCAAGTTTTTGACAGTTTCGTCGACCTTCACCTTACGGGCATCGGCGGTCTGCCGAAACTGCTGCATCAACGCGAGCTGATAAGGGGTCGGCGCAGCTACGGCCCGCTCCCACCGACTGACGGTCATGGAATGGGCTCCAAACAACTGCGCAAATTCAGACTGAGATAAACCCAAGTCGGTGCGGAGCTTTTGTATCTGCTGACTATTCATGCGAGCAACGATAACACACGATTAAGCTATAGTCTAGTCTTTTGAGTAATCTTTTGGAATATTGGGCCACAAGCTTGCATTCCGTCTCTGTTTGAATACAGCAATGAATGGCGCTATCAATTCCGTCCCTAGAATCTCCCACATATGGCAAATCAACTGACTCTCGACACCCTCGAATCATGGCTTTGGGAATCCGCCAACATCCTCCGCGGCTCCATCGACTCCTCCGACTTCAAGAACTACATCTTTGGTCTGTTATTCCTAAAGCGATTCAACGATGTGTTTGACGAGCGCGTTGTCCAATTGATGCAGGCCGAGAGCCTGAGCCTGGCGGCGGCCGAGGAAGAAGTCGAAGACAAGTGGGGGACCTTCCCCGGCACTGCTCGTTGGCCGGAGCTGATTGCCCGGACCGAGAACATTGGCGAGGCGCTGGACAAGGCGTTCGCCACCCTCGAAGCGAATAACCCCGAACTGCAACACGTACTGACCGCCACCCAGTACGGTGACAAGCGGGTGCTATCCGATGCCACCTTGCAACGGCTGCTGCGGCACTTCAACCAGTACAAGCTGGGCAATGCCGACCTCTACAAAGCCGACATGCTGGGCGATGCGTACGAGTACCTCATCAAGCAGTTCGCCGACGACGCAGGCAAGAAGGGTGGCGAGTTCTACACGCCCAAGGCGGTGGTGCAACTGGTGGTGGAACTCATCGACCCTCAGCCCGGCCACAGCGTGTACGACCCCACCTGCGGAAGCGGCGGCATGCTGGTGGAAAGCGCCCACCATATCGCCAAGCTGCCGGGCGGCACCTTGCTCGGCGACAAGCCCAATGTGCTGCTCTACGGACAGGAGAAGAACCTCGGCACATGGGCCATTGCCAAACTGAACCTCTACCTGCACAACATGCGTGCCGAGATTGAGCGCGGCGACACCTTGGTGGAGCCGAAGCACCTTGATGGCGATTACCTGAAAACCTTTGACCGGGTCATTGCCAACCCGCCCTTCTCGGCTAAGCAGTGGTGGTCCCCGCTGGAACTGGCGAACGAGGCCGAGCAAGAGGGCGACAAGAAGCCCAAGGCGCCGAACTACAAGCAGGTGAGCGACCCCTACGGCCGCTTCGTCTACGGCATCCCGCCGCGTGGCTATGCCGACCTCGCCTTCGCCCAACATATGCTGGCCAGCCTCAAGGCCGATGGTCGCATGGGCATCATCTTGCCGCACGGTGTGCTGTTCCGCAGTGGGGAGGAAGGCAAGATTCGCGAAGGTCTGCTGTTCGGCACCGATGCCGCCAGCGGCAATCAGCAGGGCGACCTCATCGAGGCTGTCATCGGCCTGCCCTCAGCCTTGTTCTACAACACCGGCATTCCGGCCTGCGTGCTCGCCCTGAACAAGCGCAAGCCCGCTGCGCTGAAGGGCAAGGTCATCATCATCGACGCCAGCCGCGACTACCTCGAAGGCAAGGCCCAGAACAGCCTGCGCCCCGAGGACATCGCCCATATCGCCAGCACGCACAAGGCTGCATTCGAACACCAGACCGAGGTGGAGAACTACTGCCGCGTGGTCACGCTGGACGAAATCCGCAGCAACGACGGCAACCTCAACATTGCCCGCTACATCGACAACGGCGAGACCGAAGAGACCGTCGATGTAGCTGCCACCTTGTCGCAACTGTCGGCACTGGCTGAGGAAGAAGCGCAAATTGATGCGCGCCTGAATGGCTATCTGGCCGAGTTGGGGCTGTTGGAGGCGGAGGCATGAGCGTGGTTGTTCAACCCGGATTCATGCAGACCGAGATTGGGTGGATTCCCAGCGACTGGTCGGTCGAGAAGGTTGCCGCGCTCGCTCAGGTCGATTCCGAGTCCTTATCCAATAAAACTGCCGCAGATTTCTCGTTCCGCTACATCAGTCTGGGTGATGTTGATGGTGGGAAGTTGATTGGCGGTCTCGCCCCAATCACGTTCGCCGACGCCCCCTCACGAGCACGGCGCATCGTGAAGTCGGGTGACACCCTGTTTGCTACCGTTCGCCCAAACCTGAAAGGGCATTTCTACGCCCGCCACGTGAATGGCGACGTGGTTGCCTCAACGGGATTCGCAGTTGTTCGGGCGAGAGATGGGGTTGCAAACCCAGCCTTCCTTTACCAGTCGCTGCTGTCTGAGGGTGTCGATGCCCAAATTGAGAAGCTGACGGTTGGCTCGAACTATCCAGCAGTCAACTCATCTGACGTGAAGGGGCTGCTCCTCCCCACACCACCACTCCCCGAGCAACAGAAAATAGCCGCCATCCTGACGGCCGTGGACGACATGCTGGACGTGATTGCACGCCAGATTGAAGCCACCCAGACCCTCAAGCAGGGCCTGATGCAAACCCTTTTCAGCCGGGGCGTCGGCACCCAAGATGCCGATGGCCGATGGGTGCCGCACACCGAATTCAAGGACAGTGAGCTGGGGGAGATTCCAGCGGGCTGGAACGTGGCTGAGATTCAGTCGATTGCCGAGGTGATTCGGGGCGCCAGTCCACGGCCGCAGGGTGACCCGAGGTACTACGGTGGCGATGTTCCCCGTCTGATGGGAGCAGACGTTACGCGCGACGGGAAATGGGTAACGCCGCAAATCGACTTCCTTACGCAGGAAGGGGCAAAGCGGAGTCGTCCATGCCCGAAGGGCACTCTCACAATCATCTGCTCTGGCGATGTCGGCATTCCGTCATTCTTGGCAGTTGATGCATGCATTCACGACGGATTCCTTGCGCTCATCAACATTGCCGAGGCGTCTGCCAGCAAGAACTACCTGTACCACGTCATCTCGTCGCTGAAGCAGAGGCTGGATGCGTCTGCCACTCATGGCGGTGTTTTCACGAACCTCACCACGACGATTCTCAAAGAGTTCCGACTGCCTCTTCCGTCGATTGCTGAGCAGGAAAAGATAGCAGCGGCACTGGACGCAGTGGACGACAAGCTCGCTGTTGCAGCGAAAAGGCACCAGCGATTCCAGACGCTCAAACGCGGCCTGATGCAAAAGCTCCTCACGGGCGAATGGCGAGTCAGCTTGGACGCCAACGTGACCGGGGCCTGAGGAACAGGCATGGCGTCGCAGGCATTGCTCCCCCCAGACTCACCGCTTGAACTTCAGCGTGATGTGCAGCGCAAGCTGGGGCGCTGCCTGCTTCGCCTGCAGCAGTACGAAATCCTGCTCAAGGCATTGGTGGCCCATGGGGACATTGCCGGGCCACCTGCCGAGCTGCAGTCCGTGCGCCACGCGCAGGTGGCCTGCGCCCAAAAGAAGACCTTGGGCGCTTTGGTCGGCATGCTGACCGAGCGCCATCTGACCTCGGCCGAGGACGATGACAGCGCTGAAGAGCCGCAGGGCGATGGTGGCCTGTGGTTCCGCTTCCGCTTTCAGGTGGGGCTGGATGCCAGCCAGCATCAAGCCACCACGGCGGCATTGAAGGAATTGGTGGACCTGCGCAACGAGCTGGTTCACCAATTCCTGCAGCGGTTCAACATCTGGGAACCGCAGGACTGCACGGATGCGGACGCCTATCTGGACACCAGCTACGAGACCATCGATGGCCACTACCTGACTTTGCGCGGGTGGGCAGAGGGCATGGACGAGGCCCGTGCGTTGATGGCTTCGTTCATGCGCACAGCGGCGTTCGAAGACCTGCTGGTCAATGGCATTACGCCCGATGGCACGGTGGACTGGCCAGCCAGCGGCGCAGTGTGCTGCCTGCGTGAAGCTGAGGCTCGCTTCGCGGCGGAGGGATGGACCCACCTCAACACGGCGACCGCGTGGATTCGTGCACAGCACCCCGAACAGCAGCCCCAGCGCTACGGCTGCGGCAGTTGGCGGCATGTCATCCACGAATCCCGGTTGTTCGAGATTCGCAGGACAATAAACACAGAACAAGGCCGCGGCGAAGTTTGGTACCGCAGCCGTCAGGAGGAAGCCGGTATGCAAGGGAAGAAGAACTTATGAGCCAGTCACCTGAAAAGACTGGCGTCGAAACACCCGCCATCGAGTCGCTGGTCAAGCTGGGCTATACCCATCTGCCTGGTCATGCGGTACAGGTGGAACACCGACACCTCGCCCCTCTGCTTGAGCCCGTGCTGCGCCCCCGGCTGCTGGCCCTGAACCCGTGGCTGGCCACTGCCCCCGGCGGGGTGGATGCAGCCTTGATTGAACTGCGCAAGCGTGTCAACGATGAAGTGCTCCCGGCCAACAAGGCGTTCTGGGAGCAAGTGGTGCACCGGTCGGACATCCAAGTGAAGGATGTCCAAGGCAAACCGCTTAGTGTTCGCTTCTTCGACGCGAACACAGTCGCCAACAACGACTTCCATGTGGTGGACCAGTACGTGGGTAGGAACGCCGATGGCGACCTGTTCCGGCCGGACCTGCTGCTGTTCGTCAACGGCCTGCCGCTGGCCATCATCGAATGCAAGGCTAGCCACCACCGACTGGACGAAGCGCTGGCGCAACTCGATGGCTACCAAGCCAGCTTTCCGGCCCAGTTCGTGTTCAACCAGGTGTGCGTGGGCCTCAATCGCAGGCAAGGCCTGTACGGCGCCATCCTGACCAAGCCGGCTTTCTATGCCCGTTACCGATTACAGGACGCGGAACTCGCGGCAGTGACCAGCGCGCTGGGCGCCGACCCGAGTGAGCAGGACCAACTGCTTTGGGCGCTGTTCGAGCCAGGCCGGTTTTTGGAACTCATCACGCACTTCATCCTGTTTGAGACCCGTGACGGCAGGACAGTGAAAAAGCTGCCACGCTATCAGCAGTGGCGGGCAGTCCGCAAGACCATCTCTCGGCTGACAGCGGACAAGCCTATCGGCGGAGTAGTCTGGCACACACAGGGAAGCGGCAAGTCGCTCACTATGGCAATGCTGGCGCGGATGCTGCGGGCTGATAGCACGGGCTTAGGCAACCCGACCGTGCTGGTGCTGACCGACCGCAAGGACCTCGACAAGCAAATATTCGACACCTTTCACGCGGTGGGTATTAAGGCGATTCAGGCAGTGTCGGTGGATGGCTTGGTCAAGCTGTTGGGCAACGACTACGGTAGTGTGTTCGCCAGCACGGTGCAGAAGTTCCAAGAAAACGACCCGGCTTCCGATACCAACGACAGCGCAGCGGATGAGGAGGATGACCTGTTGCAAGCTACCCGCCATAGACGGGTGCGCGAAGGCAAGGACTTCTTCATGCTGGAGGAGCGGAATGCCCACTACAGCCTGCACGATGAAGACGGAGTGCTGCTGGACGCCAAATGGGAAGAAGTTAGTCGCGAGAAGGTCAACTTCCGGGTGCTGAGCGCCAAGCCGAATTTCTATGTGCTGGTTGATGAGGCACACCGTAGTCAGTACGACTTCTTGGCGGCCTTCATGCGGGCCAGCCTGCCGAATGCCAAGTTCATCGCGTTCACCGGAACGCCGCTGCTGAACGACGACAAGCACACCTTGACCGAATTCGGCGGCGATACCTATATCGACGAATACCGCCTGCACGAGGCGGTGGCTGACGGAGCCACGCTACCCATTAAATACCAGGATGCGTGGGTCAAACTCGCCGCCAACAGCAAGCTGGACCAGGCCTTCAAGGACCAATTCGCGCAGGAAAACGAGACTCGACAACAGGCTTTGAAGACGGAGCTGCTGGCTCGATGGCGTCAGGCCGGAGACCGTATGGAAGAGGTGGCGGTGCATCTGGTGGACAACTTCGTCACGAATGTGCAGGCCAAAGGCTTGAAGGCCATGCTGGTTTGCGACGGTCGCGACATGGCGGTCATGTACAAGGAATTGCTGGATGGCTTGATGCAGGAGCGTCAGGCCAAGGGCTTGTCGACTTTCGAGAGCCGAGTGGTCATCTCGCTGGCCAGTGCCACGGCATCGCGCTCGGGTGCCAGTGAACATGCTGAGGCCGAACAGCGAGGGGCAGACAAAGAAACGGTTCAGACCATTGAGGAGCGGGTCAAAGCTGAAATCAAGGCGGGCAAGCAACCTGTTGCGCTGCCTTCCGAACAGGTTGCAAACTTCGTTTCCAAGTTGTTCCCGCTGCCTTATGGCGACGAATCCAAGGGCAAGGATGGGCAGCCCTATGCAAACAACGTGGGCCTCATCATCGTGTCCGACATGCTTCTCACTGGATGGGATGCCCCCATCGTAGGCACCATGTACCTCGACAAGCCGCTGAAGGAGCATACGCTGCTGCAGGCCATTGCACGGGTGAACCGGACCATGGCGGGAAAGAATGCTGGCTACATCGTGGATTACCACGGCGTCGTGGAGCACCTCGACCATGCGCTGAAGATTTACGGCGGTGAAGTCCAACCGGCCCAAGTCTGGGAGGGCGTTGAAAGCGAACTGCCCAAGCTGCAGGCCACCCTTGACCGCATCCTGACCCTGCTGCCCAAGAAGCATGACCCTGTCAGCCAGCGCGAGGACTACAAGGACGATGCCGAACGATTCCTCGACCCGGCCACTCGACTGGATGCTGTCGAGGACTTTCTGGAGCTGGTGAAGCGATTCAACCGCAGCATTGACATCATCCTCCCCGATGTTCGGGGGGTGCCATTCAAGCCGTACTTCACGCTATTGGCTGAAATCAGGCTGATGCTGCGCGACAAGCTGCCAGGCGCGACACATCGTGAACGCATTACGCGATTGGAGTCCGCCTTGCTGCAGCAACTGCTGGACGAGTACATCGACGCCAGTCCGGCCAAGAGCTTGCTGGGCAAAGAGGTCTCTATTCTGGACGCCAGCGACATGGCCCGACTGAAGAAGCTGGCCAGTCCGGGCAGCCAGGCACTGGTGATGAAGAACCAACTGAAGCACACGATAGTCACCGGCAGGGACAAGGACCCGGCGTTCTTTGACAAGCTGGCAGAAGAGCTTGAAAAGCTGTTGGCGGAAGAGGCAGCCGGGCGCATCAGTCAGGCTCAGTTCTTGGAGCAACTCGAGCTGTTCGGGCAACGCATCAAGGATAAGGACAACACCGGCTTCGACCACCCTGCCCATTCGGCGGTTTATCACTATCTGGCATCGCTGCTCACTCAGGAGACGGCCCGCATTGCTACGACCAAGCTGTTTGAGGATGTGGACCTGAGCCGCACCATGGCGGCGGCCAACTGGAAGCAGATGCACGACCTGCACCCTGAATTGCGGGCACTGTTGCACAAGTTGCTGATTCCGCTGGCTGGGTGGGAGCGTTCGGTGGCACGGGAGCACGCCAAGCGCGTCTTCGACATCCTTTTGAAGAACTGACAATGCAGTCGCTCCAGTACGGCCAGACCACCATAGAGTGGAGGTTCCAGCCCGATACCAAGCTGAAACGGCACTACGTGACCGTGGAACGTGGGCAGCCGGTGTTACTGCGTGGGCCGGTGGTGGATGCAGCCGAACAGGAAGCTCTGGTCCGACGCCGCGCTCGTTGGATTCGCGAGAAGTTGGTGCTGGTCAATCAGCCGCAGACCGATGACGCCATCGTCACCGGAAGTCGGTTGCGCTATTGCGGCAGGAGCTACTTCACCGAGGTGCGCCATTCCCCAGGCCTGGACAGGCCCCAGCTGACCTTCACTGCGTCGCGTTTCGTCATCAAGACCCCAGATGGTCGGAGCATCCAGCCGGAACTACTTGCTCCCCTAATGGAGAGCTTCTACCGTGAACGTGCCCATGAGAAGCTGATGGTCAGAGTACGCCACTGGGAGCGCCAAACCGGCCTTCAAGCCCGTAGTGCTCGTGTTCGCGTATTTCAAAGCCGTTGGGCTAGTTGCAGTGCCCACAACGTGCTGGAATTCCACCCTCGTGTGATGGAGCTTCCGACCAGAGTGCAGGACTATGTCATCGTCCACGAGCTATGTCACACAGTCGAGAAGAGCCACACCAAGGCGTTCTGGTCCCTTGTGGTGCGGCATATGCCTGATTGGCAACGCCAGCACGCTGTGCTTGACGGTGCAGAGTTTGGTGGCGATATTTGAGCAGAGGTGAACGGACTACCTCCAACGTGGATACGTCCGGGATGATTCACGTGTGCCTGAGGAGAACTTGCGTGAATCAATCACTTACTTTTGTGCTTGGACATAAAAGTATGAGTGGATTCGGACAGAAAAATCTATACAAACAAGGGGAGCGCAATGGTTTGGGGCAATACCGAGCACATCAACCACCTTCAAAAGTTGCTGACGCCAGGAGTAATCGGCCACTACAACAGCTTCGAAGTAACGGAGATATTCGGTTTTCACCGAGACAACCCAAGGCACCCTTCAAACTTCATGAGTTTGCTTGTTGCCGAACCCAGCCAGCCTCCGGATGGCGAGGCTCCTAAGCTCGCCCTACTAACCGAAAAGCCAATTGAGCTGCGCGGTACTCCATGGAAATTCGGAGTTGCACGCTACCGAGTGTCTACGCAACATGTTTTGCAAGCACTTCAGAATTTCAGTGCGACTGGCGAGTGGAAGCCTTGCACTTCAGTTTTGAAAGTCGGAGTACTCACCCCTATTCCGCCGCAATTTGTTCCAGCTGACACTGCGATTCCCCACCCATGGAACGGGGTTCTCAAAAATAACTTCTGGGAAGGTTCCCATGTTCTTGAGCTTTTCGACCATCCAAAAACAGATGTGAAATTTCTCTTGGATGAGCCGAAGCTTCTCAAGCAACTGGCGGGGGACCTGAGGCCCTTCGCGAAGATGGGAATTGATGGCCTGTCTGACAGGCTCGGAAATATTCTCATCCAATTACCCGTGACTGTTGTGACAACAAAGGTGTCCAGCTCGAAAAACGGGGATTTCCTTGTACAGCCAACCTGGCTCAACGGCACGCCTGCAAGACAGTTAAGAGTGTCATGCGAGAAATATGAAGATACAACCGTGGAGGGATACGGCTCCGAAACCGTTGCAGCCTCTCTAGCGAATTTCCCGATTCACTCCCCTGGAGGTGGGGCTCGATACGTTCTATGGGATGACACGCACCGAATAGTGGTTGGCGCTTCTGCGCAAACTGCGTTCATCACGAGCATCAACATGAACTTGCATGCCATTGGGGAGAGCATAAGCACCCGGGATTTCTATATCCCATCACCAAATGGACAGCCGGAGCTGGTATCCATCCCACTCATTGAAGAACGGTCCTCAAACGTCATTGGAACTCCAACAGCCAATCCCCGTGAGCCATGGCGGGGGAACAGAGTCTTCAGAGATAGCTTAAAGAGCATCCGAGAGAGAAAAGAGTTCATTCAGTACGGTGGGAACTCGGGGGCCGGAAGGGACGATGCTTTCAAGGACATTCGCGCACTACTTCGAATGCATGGCAGAACTGGAGCGTGGTTGTGGGACCCCTATCTTGATGCCAACGACATACTTTCTACGCTCTTCTGCTGCCCTCACAAAGGTTCGGATTTGCGCGCGCTAACGGCCGGCGCGGAACCGCCGGTGGCGAAGGAAAAGGAAAATTTAACCCAAACCGTCGCTTTCTGCCAAAGGATTGAGACATGGCTTCGAAGTCAACCCCTGGCAGGTTGGGTCGGACTGAGGCCACAATCTGCACCGACTCCCAAACAATCATGGCACGACAAACAGCTTGTGACCTTCACAGACTCAAGGGTCAACTGCAAAGACTTGCGTTTGGAATTCCGCATACGCAAGGGGAATGCTGGCTGGCCGTTTCATGACCGCTTCCTGATTTTTCCATCTGACAACGGGCCAGCAGCAGCATGGTCACTTGGAACGTCAGTTAACAGTTTTGGTCAGAACCACCACATCCTTCAAAAGGTCGCGGATGGCGAGTTGATTCGACTGGCGTTTATGGACCTATGGGACGAGCTTAACGGTAGTGACTACCTCGTATGGAGTACGCCATGAACCCGACTGCAATGAGCCTTGCCCAGGCCCGCTTCCAAGCTGCTTTGACCTCAGGTGTCTCTACGGCTCCGGTTTCGCTTAGCCAACTGCTTGCTCAACTTAGTGAGGGCTCCCAGTCGAAAGCCTTTGATGCCGAGACGATTGGTCATAGCACTGGGGACGAGTTTCCATTTCTGCGCTACATGCACGCGTCGGTATCATCTCCTGATGCTGCGCAGTCTGAAAAATGGGAGCAAGCAATTAGGTGGGTGCTAAATGAACTTCGCATATGGAAAGAAGCTGATAACAGCTCACTGAATAAGCTTCGTGCGCTGCTCGCTGGCGCAATGGCACTAGATGTACACCTTGCAGGACTTTCGTGTGTTGCCGCCGAAGTCGCGTCAAGTCAGTTGACCGCTGGGTTAAAGCGCTTCATAGAGCAAACAGAAGTAGGTGCTGGGCTCCATGAACTGCGGTTTCCAGAACTCCGTCAACAAATTGCATCCATCACTAACAGCGGCAACCTCCATCGTTTATGGCAGATGCTTCCGCACATGAACGTCTTCCCGACGCCAGATTTTTGGACGGCGGTGGTATTCATGTACAACGCTGACCCGGACGAGCTTGCTGCCATTATTGAAAAGAGAAACGACGTTCTTTTTTCGCTCATGATTTGCACTGCACTCGGAACACAAGCCGTTGTCCTTGCCTGCAGAGTCAACAACCTTTTCTTCAAGTTCATTTGCGTTGCCAATATCAAGCAAGACCGGTTGGCTGACCCACCGCAGAGCTCGCCAAGCTCACTGCAGACTCTGTTAATTCAGGTAGCTAAAACGTCTGCGGTGGACTGGAATGCTTGGACGCAAGCTTTGTTTAAGTATCCAGGCAATAATTCTTCCTTGGATTGCGCCTTGGGTTCGGTACTTCATCAACTGTCCCCTGTGCACTGGGCAGCATTTTTCAAGGCGCTTTCTCTAAGCTATTCACGCAGAGCAGCAGCGCCAGTTGCAAATATCCTAATACCATTTGCAAATTCAGCCGACACAGAAGAAAAAACCTTAATGTGGGTCGCTGCCTATCAGGTCTGGTCTGACTGGAGCTACGGCAGACATGAAGCCGATAGCGCAATGTTTGCTCCTACCGCCTGCGCCTTAGACTTTCCCGTAGCCATGTATTACGCGTCATTGCCAAGTAATGAGCGTTCAGCAGAGGAGCGGAAGATACACGAAGCTATCGAGATGGTGGAACAAGAGTGGTTTGACTCTGCCACGGAATTGGTAACCGAGCGAAACCGACTTAAATCCCGCCTACGCCTTGTGCAACACGGGTCAGCTCTTGCAAACGGCAGTGACCAGGCATTGCCACCTCCCATTCAGCCCGATGCTGACCTGTACTCTCAAGTTCGATATCACTATCACGATGTAAACACATTCTGAATTGCCTCATCCCAAGCAATTTTTGGCGCATCCTGCTAACGGGATTTTCTGCTTCTTCGTGCTTCTCTGTCAGCTTTACGTCTAGCTGCTCTGTTCATTGGTAGGCCTCCCTCGCCAAGGTAGTTCGGAGGGGAGTCGACGAAGCGGAAAGGCGCAGGAAATTCGGGCTCAGTTTGGCGAATTAGCTTCGTCTCGGTCTTTGGTCGAAGGATGTCAAGCTCATCCGCTTGCGCACGCCATCCCCTGAGTTCCTCGTCCGATATCTCAGAAAAGTCGACATGCATGAAATCCTGGGATGCCATACCCTCTGAAAATGGCTCACTGGCGACCCCGATGGCTTCCTTTAGCGTTGGCATTGCATCTTTGACAGCGTGGCAGTAGACCAGGAGGGCGTGCATCCGCCGGTGACGGTAAGTCGTGTCGTAGTCTTCACCTTCTGTTCTCGGGATAGTGAGAAAAATGAAGGCCTTGTCGGGTGGTCTGCCGGTCATCTTGACGCGGGCGAACATGTGGCCTGGTTCGCTACGGCTCATCGAAACTTGAAGGTCCGCTGACAGGCTGCGCCGGGCAAGACGAGGTTGAGCAGCGAGAGCTCGGACGATGCGTTCGTGATTTACTTCGTCCGTGTTCGGCAGCCAGGGTACGGTGATAGCTTTGCCAGAGCGGATAAACCCGCTCTGATGTTCGATTAGCGCATCCCACATGTAGCTGATTTCGTTCGCCTTCTGCTTGGCTTTCCACTGTGGACTTGCTCGGTACATCTCCCAGTCGCCTTCTGGAAGAGCGATGTAGTCGACGCCCTTAGGTGTCTTGGGGAAAGCATGTTCTTCGTCTCGCAACGTGGACATATATCGAGCAAGTAGTTCTTCCTCACCCGGTGCTGCAACGATGACACCGGGCTGTTGCATGAACTCCTCCTTCTTCTTTAGATAGCCAACCAAGTCGGGCACTGTGTCGAGCTCCTCGAGCAGGATGTCAACCGTCATCTCGTCAAGGACATGGACAAAGCGGCGGCTCTCCAAGGGGAAGCCGATGTGGAACGGCATTTGTGCATGAGCTTCTTTGCCCACCAGATGGTTAAGCAACATGAGGCTGCCCGAACTCCCACCGCCAAAAAACTGCCGCGAGGGTAAGTGCGACCCTCGTGTCACAGCAATGAGGTAGTAGCGCGCTACGCTGGCTTCAGGGAGTTCGATGGGCAGCAGTGACTGACAGGTCTTGTCTAAGTAAATTCGCTTCTGGAATGCCTTGATGAACTTCTCGGCCCCTGCAAGCTGCCTTGCCGACTTGTCGATTGCGCTTCTGTACCACCGGGGCCAAGCGACCTTCACATCCAAGTTGCTCTGAAAAGCACAGTCTTTGTCTGAGAACAGCAGCACATCGTTTCCGAAAACTACCAACAGGTCGCAAAGCTCCTTGCCATCTCCTTTGCCATTTGCTCTCCCCTCATCAGTGAAAACGTTCGGATAGCTCCAAAGGCTCAGAAACGCCTTGCGCGCGAGTCGTGCGAGCACACGCTCTGATGGTGTCGTTCCATCTGCTGAGGCCGCCTCTTCCCATGCCGTCTTCTCTGTCATCGTGTTCTCGCCGAAAGAAATCACCAACAGTAGCTAAGGATACTTACGGCGCACCTCATTTATGTGCATGACAAATTGGATACATGAGCCGATTTGGCTCGTTCCCGAAGGCTAGTTCACTCACATGATTGAACTGACGTATGCGTCATGCCGACTGAAAGCTACGTCCTTTTTTAGATGAGCGTAATCCTTAATCACTACTGCAATCGTGTCATTCAACAACTCTGCGACCGTCAGGAAATCGTTTGGATGCTTGGTCAGCCAAACAGTTGCTACCAAGTGACGAAACGCATGCATTGAGAAGCCTGAACATCCAGGTATGTGGCGCTTGGTTAGTTCTGCGACGTGCTCGCTCAAAGTCGTGTATTTCTCCCCATCTTGCGTTACGAATAAATACTCAGAGTCACGACCTTTGCAGAGTACTGGCCTGAATATCTGGATGTAGTCCCTGAGCAAAGGGGCTAGCCAGGATGCGATGGGTACGTCATACGTTTCGCCACCTACTCTCTTACGATTCTTGAATGTAGTGCCACGCAGTTTTATGCGCCAATGCCCATTCGCTGTCAGATAGACTTTTCCGGTATTGTTGCTCTTGTAGGTAAGTGTCACCATATTTGTCTTGCGCAAAGGATTCGCAAGAAGAAATCCAAGCAGAAGTTCGTCCCTTCTTGCAACAGCTTGATTAATAGTTCCACTTCCGGCTCGGTCGCCTATGTCCCGCAAGCGTCTCATTGCAGAAAATATCGGCTTAAGTGGCTCATCTTGGTCCAGCAAGAACTGAATTGGTGCACTTGGATTGCGCGACACATCTTCCGCATCAGACTTCCACGTCAATGACACCTGCATAGCCTGCTCACACGACTCTTTCCATTCCCAATCAGGGGCTTGGACTGTCGAAATGAGGTGGGCAAAGGATGGTTGCTGGGTCAAGTATCCTGTCCGCGGGTGGGTCATGGATGCGGCCCACGCTGCAAAAGATTTGTGACCGCCATGGATGAGTCCATCAGACCGTCTACTCATGAACTGCATATAGGCGTCAATCGCATTCGGGTCAGCCAACCATGCAAGAGTTTGTGCCTTGGAATCTGACAGACCATACCCCCCTTTCTCGATTGGCAAGCGTAAGTAGCCAATGAATCTGCAAAAGGTCCACCAAGTGATTTGGGCGGTAGGACATATCAGCCCATTGACTGCGATGAATTTCGTGCTTTTCAGAGGAGTTTCGCTGGGCTCTACCAACGTCCATCTTCCTCTACTACTTCTAGTAATTTTTGGCTCTAATCTTGAAGTCTTGTACTGAAGATATGCCTTCCATTCGCTTGCAAGTTGCGGGGTGACCTCTGCCTCCTTCAATGTGTACTGCTTGGCAGTTTGTTCTTTGAGTCGCGAGCGATACGGGTCCGAGCTGGACGCTCCCGTTGTGACTACCGTGTATGCCTCCATAAGCTCGCCCTTCTCCAGCTTTAATACTCGTTCTAGTCGCTCGATGGTTTCGAAGCTACGGGCATTGGGAATTGCTCCCCTCGTCCAGCGACCAACAGCTGAAGGGCAAATTCCAGCATTCTTTGCTACTGTCTTGGCCGGTTTCTTAACATTTTGCAACCCTTGCCGTAAAACTCGCTCAAACGGATTCATGTCTTCCGGCAAATGTTCGGCTCGCTTCCTCTCTCTGCTCTTTCGCGAAGAGCCTGACTTCAAAGACATAAATGTGTCTTGCCAGGACCGAAGCAAGCTCTTTCTATCAATAATCGAGCGAGGACTCAATTTGCTTGAGTTCAGATGCCGAACCAATTGCGTCTCAAATTCATCAGAAAACTCTGTGCCAACGGCAGATGACGGATGCTTGTGCAAGGATTCCATGAATGCTCTTAGTGCCGTAAGATGATTTCGTACGACCTGCTCAACTCGATTTGAATTACTCGTGAGCTTCAGTTCATTGGTGTGCGTTGATATGAGGTATTCATAGCTGACTGACATGTCTTGGTAGTTAGCAACCACCGGCCTAATTTCCGAACGAACCACGTTTAAAACATTCGTTATGGAATAACGAATCGTTGAAATGTCGTTGATTTTCATGAACTTTTTTTACCTCTCTACCTCACCAGGTTATGAGAGTGGTCATGAATTCGTCGTTATCTGCGGCCTGCAGTTTGCGTTTAAGTAGTTGTGATTCTCTGTATAGGCAAAACTTCGTGCATGTTTATCCCGTTTCTCCAAGAACACTGCATATTCCAGTCCAAAATATGCCAGTCATTCCTAACGAAAACATCACCTGTACCAACGCGAGTTGGCCACCGTCAAGGTTGGCCAGACTCACGCATCACAGATGAAGCGCACAATAATGGAACGTCAGCACTGGAGAGTTTTGCAATTCGGCATCGCAGCGGTTGTGGCCCCCCGCGTTGTCGAACTCGACGCCCAAGAGCAGCCGTTCTACGTTAGACATGGGGTGAGGCGGTGGCGAGAATTGCGCCTGTATGAGTGTTACCGTGCCTTCAGTTTATCTAGCTGTTCTGCACTCGGCGCGTGGAACTCAGTCTTCGTGCCAAATGACTTCAGGACGCCAGCGTTCATAAGGAAGGCGGTGGTGTGATACAGGCTGCCTCCAAAACCTCCCATGGACACCCCGACGTCGCTGCCTGCGTAAACGTTCTTCTCGCCGGCCAGCACCCAAACCGGTTCAAGCCCCGCGCTTGCAAGCTTGCTCACGAAGTAGTCGCGGGATGCCACACCGGCCCCAGAACCGCGCTGGCGCAGTGAGGGGTCCTGCCACCGCAGGGTTCCGCCAGCGTCGACGTACTCCGGCACCTTGCCGCTGCGCAGATGCAAGTCCAGCGCCTCGATGACGCCCGACGACGGAAGGTAGAGCGAGAACCCGTTGTCGATTGAATTGTCGTTGCCGTTGCCTTTGCCTTCAGCGTTCAATGATTCCACGATGCCTGCATACGGTGTTTTGATGCCAGCACTTAGGCACTGCGTCAGCTCAATTGGCATAGGTTCTCGCCAGCCATGCTCCCCCAAGAAGGGGACTAATGAACCGCTTTCCCTCAGGCGAGATGCGTCGCCACGGTGCCTGGCGACCAGTTCCGTTGCCAACAGAGGACCGTTGCCTTGTGCGGTGACTAGACAGCTGATGCGCGACCAGGCTTCAACGTGGTTGCGCCTGCCTTGGCCCTGCACAGTCCAGCGGCGAAAGCCATACACGGTCAGCCATCGCTCACCGTCAGGGCTGACCAGCTCGATTTGACCGACGTCGTTGCACAGGTCGCTCTCGACATGCACCCATGCGAGGAGCAGGTCGGTGTCTCCGGACGGCAGTCGGGGAGCAGACGGGGTCCACCATGTGACCGGTGTTGCCGCCCAGCCGGCTTCGAGGGTTCTTCGAAGGAGGAGGGATGGGTCCAGGTCTCTCTTCATGTCGCGTCCGCGTGGGCCTGGCTCGAACGCCCTCAGCTTGCCGTCGTCTTCCCACGAGCACATCGCCAAGTTGTCGGTCAAGCGTGCCGTCGCCTCAGCGAGTGCGATGTATTGATACTTCTTGCCGACGCGCTCCACGCGGTGCTTGCCCATGCGGTCATGGCTGATATTCCCATCCCTCTCGAAGTTATCGAAGAGCTCTTCGGTCCACCCGAGCTGGTGCGCGCGCTCGCAAATCCACCGCCGTACAGGGCCGTGGTCGAGTTCCGACGGGCGCCGGTAGTCGTCCCGCATGCGCGTGGACTCAAGCAGATGATGCTCCGCGAACTTTACGTATTCGGTGCGCAGCTCTTCGGACAGCGTGTCCTTGAACGCCTCGTTGGCTTGCGTAACCTCGGCCCAGAGGCGCTCGGATTTGCCCGCGCCCTTCTCGATGATTGAAAAATGCAGCGGCTGCAAGCGGTAGTCGACCGTAAGCCGGCGCAGCGCAAGGTAGGCTTCTTGCTGCTCCGGGGTCGCCTTGTCTATGAGCGTGCTCTGCCAGCGTTCGAAGAGTTCCTTGGTGGAAATGCCGACAAGGGAGCGGGGCGCGTCAACGATGTCGTATAACCAACTGCGTAGGGTGTAGTTACCGAAGTCACCGTGCTCGTTCGTGGAGGAAAAAATCGAGTCTCCGTATCCCTTGCCGCGGTACTTTTCGAGGTCCTCTTCCGTCACGGATTCAAGCGGCCAGGCTGACTTGAACTTGGCCCTGCAAGCGTCAAGGTCGACCTCCGCCGCCAACAGGCCTGCGGCCTGAGCGTAGAGCAGGACACCGAACGCATAGTCCCGGGCCATCAGGTTCAGAGGCGGCTGCTTGCCTTCGGCAAAGTAGCTTTTCCAGACTGAAGTGGCCAGCGCCCCGCAACGGGCTCGGTCCATGCCCTGCATCGCAGCGCCGTAGCAGGCGGCGAGGAGACGCTCTGTGATGTACGGGTCGTCGACATTGGCGAACTGGTCGATGAGGTCCGCAGCGTGACCGAGCTTGCAAGAAAGCAGGTTCACGAGCGCCTTGGTGGCGCGGTCGCGCACGGCACGGTTGCTGGTCGAAAAGAACCAGGTTAGCGTGACCGCTGCAAGCCATAAGCGCGGCTCATCGACTTCGTTGGCATCAGCCTCCCAGGCCCAGTCAATGAGCGAGACGACTGCGCCACCCTCGTCCAAGTCGTCCTGCGCTAGAAACACCGACCATGCAGCATCTCTGTGCGGCATCGGGCGCGGCCACAGGTCCCTGTGTAGCCAGTTGGCGTTGAACACGTTCTCAGGCTCGGTACTGACAAGAAGCATCAAGCCGTAGGCCGAACGACCAGTGGCCTCGCATAGCTTCTCAACCCATTTGGCCGTTCGGCGTGTGAACGCCTTTGGACTCCGCCATGCCAACGAGTTCTCGAAAGCATCGCAGAGCGATGGGTCGTCGTGGGCCTCCTTGGGCAGCACATCGAGCAGCTCGAGGTCGAACACCTCCGGCAATTGCACCGCCAAGGCCTCGATGACTCCAGCAAATTGCCAGCTCTCGAACGGTTCGAAGTAGGCTCTCAGTGGTGCTCGGTGGAACGAACCTTCGATGTCAGCTCGGTCAATTTGCCCGATGAGCCGCTTTGCACGCAGATGGTCCGACAGCCGCTCGAACGTGAACCTGACGATTTCTCTATGGGCCCCTCCAGCCTGCCACTCGACGTCTTGGGTGAGAACTCCCTCTGACATGAACGCCGAAAAGAGGCTGCGGTCCGTGTAGCCCCCCGAGTTGTGAATGCTCTCCAGCAGCTTGATGGTGTCTTCCATGGGCAGGCTTCCGCCGTCGCCCTGAGCCGCGCAAGCTTCTAGGAACTGCTCCAGCGCTTTGCGCGGAATTTTCAGCTCGGGGATGAGCTTCAGCTCCCTTTGGACCTTGCCCGCCACCGCAGTCAGGTAGAAGTCGAAGATGGCGGTCACGCCGTCCATGCCCTTGGGCAACTGCTTGAGGCCCTCGGTGTCAAGGTATTCGCAGCAGGTTCGAAGGAACAGTGGGTTCTCGAACTCCCTCGCTAAGTTGGGAGAGCTCGGTCGCGCGATGCCGCGACGGTCGAGGTAAGCCTTTGCTGCGGCGCCGGCATGGCCGGCAAAGCCGGGATGCACAACACGTTCCAGGTCTTTCAGCGGGAGGAAGCGGTAGTACGTGCTGCGCACGGTCAGCACCAGAGCCAGTCGAGGGAACTTCTGAACCAGCCGGATGAACCCTGGCAGACGTGCCTCCCACAGTGCGATGCCATGTCTCTCGTTGAGGGCGTCTATCGCCAACACGGCCCGGCAGCCGGCGGCCTCGGCGGCGGCGTCGAACGCGCCCAGGAAGTCGGCGGTTGTCACCTGGGCTAGGTCCAGCTGACCTCGGATTTGCTCCCAGGGGTCTCCGTCGGTCAGGCTTCCGCTGAGGACCAAGACGAAGGGGCGGCCTGCCTCGAGCTGCCTGTGTCCGAAGTCAGCGATGAGATGCGATTTGCCGATGCCGCCGGGGCCCGAAATGACCAGCTCGCGCTTGTTCATGAGCTGCCATCGCACGCTGGCGATTTCTTCGCGGACACGGTCGACCGCCGAATAGAGGTCGAACAGGTCTTTGCGTGGGATATAGCGGCTCTTCTCGGGGACCTTGTCCTCGACCTCAGCTAGGGCATCGGAAACGCTGTCGATGGCCGCGGCCACCATGTTCGCCCAGCTCTCCAGGGGTACCGGCGCTTCCAATGCCACGGGAGGCGCGCCTAGGCTTTGCAGCAGTGGCTCGCAGGCCTGTCGTACTAGGTCAGCAGTAGACGACAGCTTTTCGCGCGACAAGCTACCGACCGCACCGTCCATCTTGTACGTAATCTCGGCTGCCCAGGCCTCAGGCGCAGCGAGCAATTCTGGGTTACGCGCCACCGCCTGCAAGGCCTGCTGGATTGGCAGCTCCACGTGGCTTTCGGGGCTGTAACGCTCACCTAGGTTGCGACGCTGCACGTCAAGCTTGTCGCGGAACCAGGCCGAACTGAACGTTACGGCGTCGAACCAGTAGCGTGCCCGCCCAGAGTAAGCGGGGTCATCGCGCCCAAGGCGCTCCCCAATGCTCGATGCGCTCCAGAGGTCGATTTCGATGGCGCGGCCTTTGGCCGCTGCATCATCTATGCTCTTCTGGCGCCACCTCTCGTAGCGCTGAACTTCGCTGGCCTTCTTGCCAGACCGGTTGTCACGCAGGTCGATGGGCAGGCAGACGACGAAAGTCGTCAGCTGCGGATGGGCGCTAAGTGCGCGCTTCAACGAGTCGGCCAAGTCGCCGACTTGCCCGTCGTCGAAGCCGTCGATGAAGTACTTCGCTTGCCAGCCAACTTCGTGGCCATCCGCGAAAGCGCGGTAGCACTCGAGCCCTTGGTCGGCGCCTGGGCCTTTGCGGAGGAATCGGGAACCGGTCGTCGAGTCCTCCAGGTCGGCTAGCTGACAGCAAAGTTCTTCGAAGCCGCCGTTCCGAGTTCCTCGATATTCACGAATACGTTTGAAGTCCAAGCTCAACACCACGCAGCCTCCATCTTGTTCTCCGGCGACGTCCCCGTTTCCAAAGTACCACCGCTCCCTTCCGAATGACTGTACAGGACTGAGTCGCCTCCGCCTTTCTAGGTATCTGTTGAAGGGAAGCTCGCGATAGCGAAACCGTTATAAGTGAACATCCGTTATCTGCCTATCAGAGACATACAAGGGGTTGGTCGAGCTAACCCGATTCAATCGACCTATATTCAGGCAAATTCAGCAGCATTGACTGATTGCTAGGCTGCAGGAAATGAACTGGAATGACTCGTTAGGTTTGCATTGGACTGGGTGGCGGAAAAGCAAAAACAGGTTCTTCCGTAGCGTAAAATTGGCTCTAGTTACGGGCAAACCTCGCGAAAGCTAGGGACGCAAAGCCTCCGGCCTGAAGGTCATACGACTGTGGTAGCGGGGTTGCTAGCATCAATTCGATGCGGTGCACTGCCCTCTCCGTTTTATGCGGCAAGAGGGCTTTTTTGTGTCCGGCTTCAAGGGCACTGCTCTAGCTCGGTCGTGCTGCGGACCCGCTCCACGAACGTCACTGACGTCTGATACACGTGCAAAAATGATGCGGTCGTGGCATCTAGACGCAATCACTTGCTTGAATTCCTTACTCTATGACGACAACTTTTCTCGAAATGATTTCTGCGCCTCAATCCACCCAAGGCGAAATTGACGGCCTGAAGAATTTGCTGAACCTCTCTCAGCTTGCTTCGAATGAAGATGCAATGTCGAGGCTTTCTGACAACATGCGCGCAGTAAGTCAAAAGTCTCAGATTGCCGCAAGTAAAGCGTTACTCGAAGGTCTATACCTCCAGCTTTCGGCTGCGGCGAAAGGCGGAGATTTGGCAGACACTGTCCAGACCGTTCTCTCGGCAATCGAGTTTGAACACCAAAAAGCTAGCTTTGCTGGTGAGCTGGTCCGTGTCCAAGAACTGGCTAGTTCAGATGCCTATCCGCGTGAATTCATTTCCAAGAAACTTCACGAACTTGCTGATTCAGTGGCTGCCGGCAAGTATTCGTTTCTGCCTGTTACCCCAACAAAAGCTGAGCTCCTTGAGCATGCAGAGCGCATTACTCGTGCCCTGAACGCATAGTCATAGAGCTAGCTGGTGATATTTCAACACCGGCTCCGATTTCTGGTCTTTAAGTTATTGATTTAAAACAGTTTCCACCGGATGTACGCAGATTTGCACGTATCCGGTGGAATTTTTTTTACTGTGATATTTCAGTCTTTGAAGATTTGTCTTCACTTGTATTTCGAAGTATTTCAGAGGGTTCTCATTGCTTTCCTCTGAGGCATTCAGAGCTTCTGCTATGAATAGCATCAGTTCAGCGGTCGCCCTCCTCTGCTGTCATAACGCTACGCGCCGCCACCGGCGGCCCTGGTAAGCAGCCGCCGGCAGGGCAAAGACGCACCACTCAGAAACAGAGGCCGGCGAAGCCGGCGGCCTGTCCATTTCAAGGTCGGACAGGCCGAGGCATCAAGCCTTCAAAAAATCAGTTGAAGCCGCAAACTCGTTCTACGCATAGGCGGCTCCGTCCGTTTCTGATACTGTTCTCTTTTACGGGAAAGAAACTCCCCGCATATCAACAAGATTTCGGAAAAAAGCTCCCCTGATACAACGGAATTTCCACCCCGAAATAACGGTTTTCTCCCTCGATGTAACGGAATAATTCCCTTGATATAACGGGATTCAGACTACCCGCAAGACTTTGCTTTGGCATTTTTGACCCGCCATCGTTTGTACTTCTCAGAATCTCGCCAGTCGGCGTGGACCGTGCCTGACTTGTCCACCCGCCAGTTGAAATTCTCGTTGTGTTTGTCGCAAGCGACCTTTAGCTCCTTCAGGGCCCCGCGCACTGAATACTTGAACTTGGTCGAATCCGTTGCGCTGCTCCCGCAGAGCCGGTGTATTTCTTTCACAGTGATTGGACTAGGCTGAATGTGACTTGAGTAGTACCCATACAGCCATTTCGACAATGGCGACAGGCCGCGCCTAACTTCAAGCCGCATACGCGTGAAACGACTGCCTGAAAAAAGGGCAGCAATTTTGGGGTTGAGCCACACATCCAGCTTCCCGGTGTTTTCGTTGAGTTCCGCCGTGTCAATCAAGCCCCCGATGTAGCTCTCACCGGATAAGGAGCGGACATTAATTGCCGTGGCGCGCAGCCGCATCAATTGCCCCAGCAGTACTGAGCGGTTTGGGCCGGTGTCTGTCTTTTCCAGCCTCACCAACAGTTCCAGCACGGTCGTAGTCACACTCCTACCCGTCGGCTCGTACTTAAGCATGTCCACGAGTTCCAGCCAGACATCTTCATCTTTTTGGTCGAGCTGTAGACCGGTGTACCAGAGGGTAAATTCAGGTGATGAAGGCAAAAGTGCCTTGTCAAGGTGCTTTCGCTTGCCCTTCATCACGACACCAAAAAGAGCGCTGCGCAAAATCGCAAAGGGCGCGATGCGCATCGCTTGGTTGAACGCTGCCTCAGCAGCCCCCCTAGGAGCCGGCAGGAGCGGCTCTGCCACGATGGTGGCCGAAGTGGTGGTTGCCACCCCATCCGAACACAGCTCAGAGCGCGTCATCACCAAGGGGCCCCGTGCCTAGGCTGTCAATGAGCTTCTTAACGTCGGATGAGCGCCAGCCGATGGTGCTCTTCGTCAGCTTCAAACCTTGCGGATAGGTGCCGTTTTTGACGCCCTTGTACCAGGCCGAGCGGCTAATAGGAAAAACGGCGAGAACCTGCTGAAGGCGCAGGACTGGGTCAATATCAATCGAACTCACAAATAGAACTTTCAACCCCACGGTTGACCGGTGTTCTATACCTCAACAATCGTATCTACCTCGTGCTCTCCAAGGGGATGCGAGAGCAAACCCGCAGCGCGGGTATCCGGAGGCATCCACACGGACGCCTGGAGATGTATATGGTTAAGGAGTGGGCATGACGGCCCGAACTGAAAAAATTTCTTCTATCAATACAGAAAGACTGATAGCAAAAAGCAAAACCCGGCTCTTGGCCGGGTTCTAAGCTGGAAGGAAGGGAATGGTGGGCGGTGCAGGTTTCGAACCTGCGACCCCCACAGTGTGAATGTGGTGCTCTACCCCTGAGCTAACCGCCCATTCCTCTAACCTAATTGGGAGACTTTTGAGAGACTTTGATATCTCTCGTTCTATCTACCATCGGAACTCCTTGATATTCAAGGAGATTTCCTATTTGCCGAAAAGTTCAAGTACGAAAGTAGTGCAGTGTGAATGCAGTGCTCTACCGCTGAGCTAATCGCCCTGAATCCGTTTCCCAAAAG
>Ga0066449_1000122_pt1 | contig 28451 bp, 15 predicted proteins | sample LakWasMe73_LOW10_2_FD_59560 | JGI IMG/M metagenome (GOLD analysis project Ga0066449, IMG submission 59560) | Freshwater sediment methanotrophic microbial communities from Lake Washington under simulated oxygen tension - Sediment Metagenome 73_LOW10 | ecosystem: Environmental > Aquatic >...
AGTAGTGCCGCTAACCAGGTATCGGGGAGGTCAACAAAATGACCCCAAGGAGTATTTTCTGCTTCGATCGCTTCTTTTGGCGCAGCAGTGATGCTTATAGCTTCGTCCGGTTCTATATGAAAAAACTGCTTCAGGTCTACTAGGTCATTAAAGTTATCATCGGCTAATGTAACAAAGCGTACATAAGCCAGCTCAGTATCAAGCTTGGGTAATGGAAACTTAATTGCACCACTAAGTTTCTCGCCATCCTTTGCTGGGAATTTGTCAGTCTTTGCCCCCTGCATGAGTAAGACCTGTTTTGCACTGGAACCATCAGTGAGCACCAGCGGTTTTAGTTCGATCAGCACGGGTGAGGTATTACCCTGATTTTTTGCAGTCAGTTTGATTTCCTGGTCAACCTTGCACTTTATCGTTGCATATCTAACAACAACACGCTGGTTGTTTATATTGGGATCAAGGGAGAAATTCTGGACGGTTGGTCGTAGCTCAAGTTGAACCAGCGCCAGGGCTTTATCCTGACTCAACGTTGTTGTGGCATTTTTAAACATTGGCGCCGAACCATGAAAAGAGGCCAATTCGGCAAGACCGTCCGTGGTAAACATCACATTGACGAAGGGGGCTCCGCTAGCTTGCGAAACGTCTTGGTAGCGCGGCAGTACCCTGCTCAGGGCTTTGTTAAGCAAGGTCAAAGTGATGCTTGGATTTACAAAGCATCCTGTTTCGACATCGTAGAGGCGGAACGCGGTAGCAAGACCAAGGGTACGTAGCACACCCCAGCCAGCGGGATCGCGATCAGGCGCCGTTTCGTCCAGAAAGCCGATGAGATCGCTCGCGTTGACTGGCGGCACCGCTTCGATCACCGGTTCGTAGCGACGGTAAATAGGTTTGGCGTCCCAATCGTATCGGATCAGGTCAAGTACATCCGCCAGAATCGGATGGATGGAGGGCGTTAACGATAGCTTGATAGTGAGGGGTGTTCCCTCGATAGCTTGGTAATTCACCGTGCCCAGATACTTAGGTGTAAGCGTGATAGCAAGGTTGGCGAATACGATGGAATTGGTGTCAGCGTTCTCATCGATGTCTGGTTTGATACCTTCAAGTATCAGACCGAGTAATAGGCGACGAACCATTTCCACCGAAAACAGCGACGTGTCGCCAAAATCAGCGTCGATATTTTTTGGAGCAAAGCCACCATTTGCCTGCGGTTCTTTGAGACCTTGATCATTCAGATATGAAAACGTTGGATTAATAAACTGAGTGGGCCATTTATAGTCCTGATTAGCTTCTGCCCAATCAACTCTGATCTGAATGGGGCGCCACTTCGCAAACAACGCAGCAATATCCGTTTCGTCGGGTAACGTAAGTACCGACCGACGCAGTACGCGTTTCGGCCAAATCAGGAAAGACTCGGCTGGCGAGTACCAAACGGCTCGACGCTTGCCGAACTTGGCATCTTGCAAGCGCGCAGTTTCACTGGGATAAAGTACTTCGACCCGAGCGAAGTCGCCGGTTTCAGAAGGGTCTTGACCGATTTCAGCTACTGGAAGACGTTGTACGCGACCAAGATGGGTTACAAATCGCAATGGATCAGCACTTCGGGGTACGGCGGTAGCGTCAAGCGAGAATAGATCGTATCCGGCGATCAAGGAGTGAAGGTCTTTTGCTTTTGCACTTGCAACTGTCGGAACCACCCCGATGTCCGATGGCCTGGCATTCCAGGCGAGTTTTATGCCCGTTCTTCTTTCCCCGTCGCGAAGTAGGCGAACAACTGTACTAAGTTCTCCAGGGTACGTATCTTCCAGTAGCCATCGGTTCAATTGAATCAATTGCTCGGATGTGAGTTTTGGTTGTTCGATTAGCGTTTGTACTTCTGGGCGCAAACCTATACCAGTAAATCGAGTTTTATCATAAATTGAATCGCCTTGAATAATCTTGTTCAATGCTTGAACCAAGATAGATCGTTCCTTTTGATCATTCAGTGATCGTTTTGTGAGATCATCAAATCGTGACCAAATAAATTTTGAAACTGGCTCAGTTGATAGCATTTCATCATTAGATAATTTATTAATCAAATAAGCCGTGTCTCTTATACCCAAGCCAAATAGCTGACAGTTTGATGCGAAATCGCAAAACCGAGCCCACCGGCCTGGGTGGTAGCGGTGCAGTCGGCCACTTTCGAGAAAAATGTTTTTGGAAGTAAGCGCCTGGAAACTAACATTAATGGGATGTTCAAAGCGCTCAACGGTAATATCCACTGCTGGTGAGAATAGCTTTCCAATTTGCGGGTCATTAACATTCAAATCAATTGACATCTGCAACTGAACAGGACACCACTCCGGGTGCCACTCCGGCCTTTCCTTCGATGGTTCTGGCCGGATATAGAGGCGTGATGCACTGACACTTGCGGATGAGTTAATATCGAGCGCCTGCGTTAATGTTTGCCAATCTTGTTTCGTTATTGAGTACACAGCCGGTGGTTCAGTTTTCATATCACCTTGCTGGTTCGGGAAGTTAACCGATTCTTTGGGTAGTTTAAGGCGGCGTACCAGGCGAGTAATTGTGATTTTTTCAAAATTATCTGCGGAAGCACCCGGTTTCCAGAGTGTAATATCAAATTCAATGGCTCCCGGCTTTTCAGCGGTGCGCTCAGGTATCGGCGGCTCGGAACGTGCTTGAGACAACGCGTCAGCACCAAATTGACCTATGGCAATCGTTCGCTCGGTTCTAATCCGAAGCACGTAGTTTGTTGCGGGAGGTAGTTTAAGCGCCATATTTTTGTCAGCGCACGGATCGGTTGGTGCATCCTCCTCAATCGTCATGCGCAGAAAATCCTTCTGCGGCATCCATTCGGACTGTAAAGTCGGCATTTTGTTATAGGTAAACCGTGCAATTGCCTTGTAAACACCCTTTTGCGGCTTTATCTGTTGCCGGATACCGACAACAACCGGAACAGTGGTGCCAAGAGTTCCGGCGACATCAACAGGCACTACCGTATAGATAATTTTGGTATTTTCCGTAACGAACTGAGGTTGGTTAAGCGCCCCATTCTCTTTGGAAATCGCTTGCGGTAATAATTCTATGCGCAATTCATCACGAAGGTCTTGAAGGTCGTCGACGAGTTGGAGATGGGAGCCTATGCGCCGATGAACCAGGGTATGTTCACCATTCTTTTCCTTCTCCACAAATACTTCGAGGTGATCGGCGCGTTTAATCGTAAAGTTGCGCGGTGAAATGTTAACAGTGCCAGATTTGAGGCCTGAGATGCGGCGCTCAATGCGGTAATGTTTCAGATGATATTCGGGATCTCCGTAGACGCTTTTCGATGCGCCCCAGGCTGGCTCCAGATCCCAATAAAGCATCACGCCATTGGCTTTAAGTTCGGTTTTTACGTCTCTGAGTATGGGAGGCGAACGGTGAAACATTCGCATTGGAGGATTAAACAACATTACCCGAGCTTCTGGGGCATAAGTATCTGATTCTGAAGAAATTGGGATGCGGGTCTTAACCTTGAATGTTTCCGATCTCTCAGGTTCAGAGGCGCTGTTGTCCATTCCTTGAAAGAGATCTTTTAAACGACTTTCCGACATGACGAATGTCAAACCCAAAGCTCGTGGATCGAATTCTAAACTCCCTGCTGCATCGTTGACTTTTGGCCCAGTTCCATCGAAGGTCACAAGACTTGCAAGCTTCTCCGCGCACTCGGCAACCGTGGCGATAAAGCAGGAGCGGGCTTCCTCGATCTGTTGCATCCGTTTTACACGCGGCCCACATTCAGCCTTTGAGCGGGCAGCCTCAGCAAGACGAATGTTTGCAGCTTCTGGGTCGTTTGACAGATTCTCTTTATGTGCGTCATCCCAATGAACCGATTCAGTGTCAGTAAAGTCAAATATGTATTTCTGCGCATCTATTTTACTTCGCGCATTGCCCTCTTCCATAAAACAGGCTGATTCGAACACCTGTTTTAATGAAGGTTTCGTGGTGGCATTCTGTCCGACACCATCGAAGCCAAATTTTGCGTCCCACTTGCTACTGGTTTTGATTGCGCCTTGATCCTCCACAGGATAATTAATGTCTTGATGAAGCAGAATTTCGTCCTGTTTTATCCCCCATATGATGTATTCAGGATGATCATTACTTTTCATCGGAGCCGCATAAAAATGGCTTCTAGATGTTTTATCATCCTGTTCGTTCAAGAAGCGTTCATCATCCCGCGGTACCAACTGGACGAGATATAGATCATTGGTGCTTGGGATGGGAAAGAGCAGCGCCCAATAATGTACCGACCCAAAACCGATACCTAGCTGATCCGCAGACAGTGAGGGTGCAACAGGTGAAGTTTTCTCACGCCTATCCGCCGCATGTTCAATGCGCGAGTCGGATTTGGCGGCGTTATTCGCCCGCGATGGTTCCGGCAATGGAGCAGGACGCGAGACCGGAATGGCGGCGTCTGGATTCGGATAAGTCGCGCCAAGCCCCAGCGACAGGAATCGTTCGACGCGAGCGCGTGCCATTTCCAACTGCGCTGTATCTCCCAGGACAAACCCAACTCCCAGCATTAAAGATCGCCCAAACGCGCTGACTACCACCGAGGCTTCGATGCGAGCCGCGATGGTAGTTTGCTGTATAAGCAATTCCACGCCCACATGAATCGTAATCGACTGAGAAAACCCGGCTGAAAGACTGAACCATTTGCTTTTCAGCCACATGCGCACCGAAAATACGACGGAAATATCGAGTGCGATAGTCCCGTAGAACATCGTTTCGGAAATGTGCTCGGATATGTAGGCGATAAGCTTCGCCCCCAGTGCAAAGTCTGCTCGCGCGGTGATGGCGGCGCCAAAATCGCCGCCGGTATCGTATTCGAAACGGATAAATCCGTTTGCGCGAAAGGCAAGCCCATAGAGAATGGCCGAGTCTTCAAAGCGTAAGACCATGCCGCCCTCGACCGATAGGTAAAACCGATCATTCGGGTTACCGATAAAAAAACCAAGTTCGTAAGGCCAGCCAAATTCCTGGTGAAATAAACCGGGGCGAATGTAAAGCGTTGAAGACCAGCGGACTGCCTTCATGGCTGTTTTGATTTGTTCTGGCAGTTTCGGATGATCTCCAATCTCGGCACCGGGATTGTATACCGAACGAGCTAAAAACTCGTGTCGTGGTGCCGAAAGGTACATATAGCCGCTCATCGTTGGATTGGACTGCCACGATTTGCCCTTGTCCCGTCTCCAATCGGCATAGTTGTATGCAACAAAAGCACGCACATTCATAAGAAAGGTGAGATCAGTCCTTAACGCCGCGACAATATCGAACAAAACGAGGTTCGGGAGCTCCTTTTCTTTCTCTTCGTTGTATGCAGAAGACGTCGATGCCGAAGTGATTGAGAACAGTCCACGTAAAGCCAATGTTAGGTCGCTGTTATCGAATGTGGGACGCCAAGCCTTCACATCGTCGAGATTGCCTTGGTATTTCGACACTTCATCGAGGATTTGCACGAGTTCACGTGGACTCTCGACCTGCTCTGCCGCCGCAATTCCGGCGAGTGTATAACGATAACCAAAACCAAAACCTACCTCACGTAAAAAAAACGTTCCAATGGGTGTCGGAATCTCTTCTGATAGATCGTTTTGCTGAATATAGAGGAAGAACGCCTGACGTTTTTCTGTTGAATTCTCCTTATTCTCAAGCTCCAAGAACCCCATTGAGGCCGCCATGGAAGCCCAGCCTTGTATGCGCAATGTTCCAGAGGCTAGAAAACCATTCGCCGTAACATTAGCAGGGAGTACGTTTGGAGGGAAAAGCGTAGGAAGTTTGTCGTCAACTGCAATGGCTGTTCCAGATACTTCAGCCGTGGAACCGAGGGCAAGCCCAACCCCCAGTCCGTCAAAGCGAACGCGAGGCAGCAATTGTCCTGTCTCAGGCGGCGCGATCCAGAGTTTGTGGAAGTCGAACTTTGGCGTCACGATGTCTCCAAAGTCGGTAAAATTCATCTGCCCCGAAATCGATAAGGCCGGAGAACCGCCGAAAGCCGAAGAGGCGGGATGAAAGCCGACGCCGCGTAGTTCGAATGAGAACAGGTCAAAAAAGCTCGAGCGCTTTGGGGGTTCCACGGGAACCTGAAACTCGATGTGTTTAAGCAGTACGCTAGGATCGGAGGCGAGCGGTGCTTCATTGAGCACAATTTTGAGCGCCGATAGATTCTTTAGGAGGCCATCGCCGAATTCTCCGGCATTGGGCCGGAATTCAGCAGCGCCGGTCAACGTGAAATAGAAGTGGTAACCGCTCTGTTCAACAAATTTCAGCCCGAGTTTGCTCAGCGTGATGGAAAATCTTGTACCTTCACAACGTAGCGGGTCTGCACTTTTATCCAGGGCGGCCTGGGCAGATTGAAGGATGAGGTGTCCATCTTTGTTCTCAGAAAAATTCAGTTCGATGGAAGCCTTAGCTTCGCCCACGAGCGCTGGCGGCAGATTGCCATGTCCTATGAGGGCAAATGATTGAATACGGCTACGTGTGATCGCAAGCTGGCCTTGATCAAAGCGAAAGGGGACGTCAACGCCAGCCAGCGTGACCGGATCGTCTTTGACTTTGGCCTTAAGATTGATTCCCTCGCGGGAAACGAGAAACTGATCCACGCCAAAACCCAGGCCACAGTCTCCTTTCGACAGTTTGTCATAGGAAAGGTCTATGCGGGCAACTGTATCGTTTAGACCCAATCGGGGATCGCCGTCTGAGAAATCGAGGAACAGTGCACTAATCAAAGCATCATTGCTTATATTTTCATCAAGGGCAACAAATTCACCATCCAGTCCAAGCAACGGAAAAGGTGAACGGTTTTTCATGGAAATATCGAGACGGCTGCTTTCAAGCTCCATCGATAATGTATCAATATCAATGAATAAGTTTATTGTGGTATCAACGGTAGTCTCCGAGACCTTGATTTTGACTGGTATTACAACATTGATCGTTGGATAATTGACCCTTACTGTTTTTGGCCCATTATCGATCTGAATGGATTGACTGAAGTTATCTGGAATGTTGTTGGCGCTACTGTTGGCATTTGGAGCCACGGTACGAAAGATAGATAAAATACGGTCTTCATTTATATTAACCTCGAATGAGTCATTGCCAAATGGGAGGCTATCAAACGGATTAACATTGTTAATGTGCGCGCCCAAAAGCAGACTTCCAGCTTCAATGACTACCTCTTGCCCTGGTGTCTTTATAGAATCGGCTAAAGAGGTTGTATTTAACAGACGGAAGAAAGATGCTTTGCCGTTTTTCAAAACAAGCAACGCGATTGCGACCGGTGGGTTTGGGGGTGTAACCGATAGCTGGATGAGCGACTCCACCTCTGCGCCATTCGATTTACTCCCGGACACCGGCTCGGTCGGACCGTTTTCGTGACCTAACCAAAGATCGGTACTGAGCATTATCTTCTGTTGCCCCCTGGCTAGCAGTACAAGCGCTGTCCAATCTTGTTCAAAATCGCACACGAGCGCAGGTGTGAATGCATAGGGAACCACAAGCTCGAAACCAAGGAAATTGCCATTGAAGGTTTTCGGGGTATTCGGATCAACACCAGCTGGCGTGACGATAAGCAGTACTATTCGCCAATGCGTCATATCGACGCGAACCTCAATCGCCACATGCGTGGCGATAATCTGAGTGCGTTCGGCGATAGCCTCAGCGATTGTTGTAACTGCATCAGCGATAATATTCAGCGCAGCACCGGTGAGGCCAGCAGGAATATGGGCTCCCGCGATCCCTTGTTCGGCAAGCCAGTTTACTGCTGATGCAGCGAGTGCCCCGATACGACGCAGAACACTTAAACATCCCTCCAGGCTCGGCATGTCCGGGGATGCTGGAACATTTGCTGATGGAATCGGGATTTTCTGAATAAACGACAACAGCCGCCGTGAGCCGTCTTCAATTACATGAGCCGCAGCCAGCGCCAGATCGATTGGGTAGGGTTCTATTAACTTAAGGTCGGCGAGTGTTGGCGTTAATTGGTTGTTGGAATAATCCAATCTGATCGTTCCCGACAATGCCAGAACCAGGTTTGGGTCGGTACGGGCCAAAATCAGGATTCGCCCTATGTCAAGAGTGACAACTAAACCTAACTGTCCATCAGTATATGTAACGTTCACTTGAGGGGAAACATTGAATAATTTTACGGCAAAAGGGCCAGGTAATTGTCGGGACAGGTCCGCATCGAATGTCGGAAGTGCCGCGTGCGGTATCGCTGTTATATTGCCAGCGACTATGATATTTTTGTCACTGACAGTTAAGCTGAGACTTTTGGCGCTAATAACCGGAATGTCGTTTATTTTAATTTCTGCCGTCGTTGGCGCTGATGTTCCAATACTAAGTTCGCCATTCTTCACATTGAAAACAAGTGTGGGTGGCTCGGACAACCAACCGATACTGGATTTTAATCCCTCGTACAATGGCAATCGAAAGAGTCGAAACGCTTCTAAGTTAGAAAAAATTAACCGATCTAAATTCCAGCTTTGAAGTTCAATTCTTGGAAAGTCGATACTGAGATGAGGTAACGCCGGAACATCAATGCGCGGTAGGGCTTGCAATTCACCTTCTTGCATTAACTCTACCTCAATCCAAACCACCGCATCGACGGAGCCAGCGACAAAGGGGGAAGTAAATCCACCTTGAAAGTCAGCCTTGGCAACTGCACGGAAAACGGGTGCTACAGATTCATTACCGATGCGTTTCGGGAGAAGCCCTTCTGGGTTGACTTCGACTTTGAAGGTCGTTTCCGCTGTGGCAATCCCAGTAATCCCTAAGAAATTTGCGACCAATACGTCGTCATAGTTGCCATCGCACTTTATTGCCAGCGAGCGAAGATCTTGGTGCAGCTTCTCGATTGCCTCAGCCGCAGCGCGTTGGGCTTTACCTTCGGTTTGCTTAACCGCTTCATCCCAGGTGCGAATGACTTTGTCAGTGATTTTCTCTCCAACGATCACATCCGGTATCGATAACCCCGCATCTAAGACGAAACCGCCTTTTATAATCCCAGTATCGACGCTGAGTCTTGTGAGTACGTAGTTTGATTCAGACTGCTCACCTTCGAACCAAATGTTGTCGTTGCTAGGCAAGAAAATTTTTATCATCAACTGCACCTCATTATTCATTTTCGTGGATTTTCCGGCGCTGGAGCTTTAGGAAAATATTATTTATTTTGAGATGAATTCAAAACAGCCATTTCTGCCAACGTCCACTAATTTTGATTAACCGGCTACAGGACGCGTTTTATATCAGGTTCATCGAATCTAATTTGACTCAGCATCGGTTATTCGGAACATTGTGGCGAACCATTGTCGAATTTCCGCTCCAGTATCTTCGCAGCACTTGTTTGAAGTGTGAGCCCAGACCTTTGCAGGCTTCAGAATATCGCGGAGATCGACTCCCTCACATATCATGAAAGCATGAGATGGACGACGTAGATCACTTAGGAAACCGATGTCTCCAACTATCGCATCTGTTATACCTAACTCCGTAACGTTGGAATGATGGGACGCTAGTGTTTTTAGTGCTGCAACTAAATCAGTGTTACGAACAGCAAGTTTCAACGGGCAAAAATCCGCAGTCGGGTCACTAGTCTTGATAGTAATTCCTCCGGCGTTTAGGCAATGGGCAATAAAATGAGCACAATCGGTCTTTCCCCTCTCGTTGAGAAATTTACCGCATGAGTTATCGTTCTTGTTACAGTAGTTTTTCGCATAGGTAATAGCTTTCCAATTATCGTATTGCACGGTGCTTGCTATTGCCATCGATATACCCGAATGAACCCTGTAAATAATCGAAGTCGAATCAAGATCAGTTTCTGTCCGGCCTTCTTGCTCTAACATGTTCAACAAAGGATTTGTGTTGTTCATTATTGTTTTCTCCTTCCTGCATTCTCAAGAATTGGATTTTTAGAATAAATGTATTACGTGAGAGCAATCGATAATGCGAATTTTTGATAGCACTAGAGGACACTAATCTTTGCCGCAACCATAATGTAATGAAGTTAGCTATAGCAGCATAGTTATCCAATTTGATACCTCATAAGGCTGTCGACCTAGAAGAACTAACTTTGATGGAGCATAAAGTTAGGGTAATACTTCGCCGGTCATTGGCGGGGGATCTTGATCTTCTATAGTCTCATCAACATTGGCGGACGGTCCTTCCAAGGTACCAACTTCGATACTTAACCGCCCCGGAAACAAATATGAATTTGACCGAATTGAATCAATCAGCAATTTTAAGTCCCCCTCGAGCATTCGAAGACAACCATTGGTGGGTTTTAAGTGAGATGGAAGTGGCGTTGGACTATTTGGTTGTCTTCCTGAATGAATCAAGAGCCCAACACGTCCATTAGTCTTTGCCGTAGCAGCGTCCCCAATTTTCGGGTCTAGGACCAAGGAGCCGCTCCCTCCATATTGATCTATTGGTCGACTCGTACCTAGACCGTTAGAAACTATTTTAGAAACATCATATGTACCTAATGGAGTGTCCCCATAAGGAAGTGTTGACTCACCCCTAGGATTACCATTCAGCTGCGCAGTATTACGTGCAGCTCTTCCTAAAACAGGGACCGGCCCAAATACAGGGATACCTGTTAAAGGGTCAATCAGCTCTAATTGACCTGTTTTGGTACGATCAATTGGAAGGCGTACTCGAATTTTGAGGTTAGATGTCATTAATATCTCCTTGAAATCGATAGTTTTGTTTGGCTTAACCGACCTAAATTGTATAAAAACACAGCGTTTGTAATACTTTTCAGTATCCGTTTTATTAGTTTTACTCAATAAACTTATAAAACAATGTGGTAATAATTTTTCATAGTCGATTTGATGATGTTTACTGACAATAGTTGATGAAACTTGACATTCAGGTTCTGCAATTTGCCTAACGAACCTATTCGATAACCACTAATTGGACATCACTGGATTTCTCAATAACTTACATCTATTTTCCCCACAAAATTAATAATTACCCATCCACCATTCGTACCAGTACGAAAGTACTTATTTTTTACCACTATTAAACAGTTCCTTCTCATGTTTTTTCATTACCTTCCGAATTGATCAATATTGCTATCCTCAAGAATCCAGAGATCGTAGTGATCTGTGTGCTCTCGCGATATTGAATATCGACTAGTGAAAACAACAAATGAGGAACTATTGGTCCTTATAAGCCGCGCTTAGCTGATAAGCGAAGAACTCAATAAATCGTCGACCTCAATGCAATTGTTTGGCAGAATTATTCTCTTATATCTTTCCATCTATCATTAGAGTTTTTCATTATTTTTTTGTAACGTAGATAGAACTGGTTTGTGAGGGCTTGCGTTATTCCGTTTGTACTCGCCTCCACATGCCGAATGTCCGTGTCTAATTCGAAGAGTTCATTAAGCGTTATCGCGGTGTTAATCCACAGCTTCTTATGCTGAAATATGCCGTCCCAAGCAGCTACTACTGTAAGAGAAGCGCTAGTAATCAGAGAAACCACACCAAAAAAGCTCGAGTAAGAGTCCGGAAGAAACGAAACTATACCGATGCAGATAGTAGTGATTGCTGATGCCACGCCTGTGTATACCGCTATAAACGCCGATTTTCGTCTATCGTCGATTCGGCTAGTGCGTGCCCATTTAATTCGATCGGCCACATCCGATTTGACTTGTTCAATGTTTGCATTGATTTCCATTGGCAATACTTTTGAGTCTAACGCTGGGAAATTACCGCTGACAAAAGCGCAGCTCTTGACAGTTCGGCGCATTGACTTAGGTCGGGTTTCAATGGAGAAACCACTGCCACAAAGGAAAGAACTAAACCCAAAGCCGCGATGAGAACGTAAAGCCACAACCAGAACCGATTCAGTCGCAAGTCCTTTAGTCTTGGAAATTCTTCATTGTGCTTGGTATCAGCCTCTTCCTTCAGTCGTTTGAGCAGACTGTCCGGAAGGAGCCTATCTAGCTCGTCTCGATATCGCCTCGCTCGCTCCATGTGGAGGCGGAAGCGCTCGTAGTGCTTGGCGGAGAATACAGCTCCGAATCCGCCCAGCAAGAACAGAAAGAATGTAAGTGGGAGATCCATGGGCGAAACGGCCTTGTCGAAAGTGACAAGCCCAATCACGGCACCGGCTATTGCGACAAGAGCACCGGCCACAGTTGATCGTTGCGTCTCATGATGACGCCCTTGGGTACAGTGCTCCTGATACATTTTCCAGAGTACGTCACGCACGGTATTGTCATCTGCCATGTACGATCTCCAGCGCAATAATAAGTTATTATTTAGATCAAAATCCTTTTTACTCTTCTTAATCTCAATTAACAAGAATAACTTACCAGGGTCTATCGCTTGGCTTTCGAGCAGCAGATTTAGTTTATTCTGTAGCCTTTCAAAATAATCAGCGTGAACCGAGATGCTTTAAACCAATAGAATGTGGTTTCCTTTAGATGTTATATCAGTGTTCAGACAATGGTTATCAGCTATTGATGAATCTTTGTGAAAAGTTCTTGAGCAGTAATTCGAGCAACCCCGTCTTGATCTCTATTCAGAGATGCGATTTTTATACCGTCCTGGCCATCCACATAAATTGGCCCTCCAACGTCATCCTCATCGTCGGAACCATCTTCATGTATCGCATAATGGTTATCCTTGGTCAGATCGGTTTCCAGTAGCTGTGCTAAGTAAAGCCAAGTCCAGCAACGTTGTAGGTCAGCTTGAACAAATTCTTCGATAAGTCGACGCATTGAATCTATATCACCAGTCTCAGCGGCAATAGTTAACCAGTGCCGTACGTCTTCCATCCGGCCCATGTTCTCAGCAATCTCAACTACACTCAGCGGATCATGGTCAAGAACATTTTTTGCCTTTTCAAAAAACAACCTGATTAGCAATTTAATCAGTAAGCGCCGCAAATCGCGCCGAAGAAATATTTCACAGGCCATTATAAATCAGATGCTTGCGAAGCATTTCTTAAGAGCAAGATGCTTCAGCTAGGTATCAGCATTGCGTCAAAAGGTGGCGCATACTGAACCTTAGTCCATTCTATGCCAGAGAACTCCGCCTCACTACATTTAGTAGATGTGAGTGACAACCGGATAAGCACGGTTTAATCTATGCTCTGTCGAAAATTGAGAAGCCGAAAATGAGCGAGAGCAAACGGTAAATGTCCCCTTATGTCTAGGCGAATATTTATCTTATTTAAAGATAGCGGACCGTTTATACTATAATCAGAAATGTTGTCCCAATCCTTCTTTTATGATTCTTTGGTCTTTTTTCCACACTGTTTTACATTCCAAGTCTATTTACAGGAAATTAGGGCTTGAGTAATGATTCTGGTTTAGGCTCACTTTGACTTTGTAGCCAGTATGGACCCGACTCACAACAGGATTTTGCTTGGTCCAGGGTCCCAAAAGAGCCCCACTCCAAAGGACGATCCCACGCACCATCACAAAGGAAGTAAACACGGTACGTTGTGCCGGTCGGGAAATGGGTAAACCATGATTCCTTGCAGTCCTCCTCGAATGCTTTAAATTCGGCTTCACTCATTTTTGATGAACAGGAATTCATCGCCATGCGTTCCGTATATTCTATATAGGTATCTGGACTATATTCTTCAGTTATTATGATCGGAACCTCCCAAAATTTATTCATTTCCGTCACTGATCTCAATGAATGATCACAGTCAAAAAAATGTTTAGGTAATTTAGGATTAATTAACATGGCGGTGCCCTGTTCATAATGTGATAAATCAGAAACCATAATGCCAGCGATAGTGCCGGATTGAATAAAGTTGGCATATCGGTTAACCGTAACTGACCAGCCTTTCGGCTGCTTCATACAGCACGACATCATGATCAATTATTCAACATCGAACACTCATCTTTTCATGGCTTTCGGCTGCACCTGATGCTGTTCGATCTTTTCGTCAAAAGCTTGTTGCTGCTTAATTTCGCTCTGCTCAAAGTTATGCATAATAATGCGATTCACACTATTAATGAATTGACGTTCAACACCACCCATACCATAAGCGCTCTTGGTAGCAAGATCATTGAAATCGGTAAAGTTTTTCATTTGAGCTATCGCTGCTTTCTGATCATCGGACAAATCACCGCTTCGTGCTTTTGTTGGCGTCACCGGGTCTAGGGTTGCCGGGTAGGTCTGCTCACCCGGTGCGAATATCGGAAAAATAGCGGTACCCTTTGCCAAGGTAGCTGCCTCCTGTGCTTTTTCTTTGCCAGGGTTACGGCCATCAGTTAATTCCTGATGCAGATCATTATCGCCAGCGATGATAAAGGGTTTGTCGGGAAACTTTTCGCGCAATAATCTTGCAACGCTCGGAAGATTACCGGAATCAAATGCGGCAACGGCTGGAAAGCCTAACGATTGTGATAGGGTGTCCACTGTCGCATAGCCCTCTCCGATGACAATTGCCGGCGACCTCCCAAGAGCATCAAGCCCTTCACCGCCAACGACATGAAAGGCATCTTGTTTTGCGCCTCCCGCTGCAAATCGTTTTAACCCATTCCCTTGTATGGATTGCACCGAACGGATTTCACCATTAGTGTCTATCGCTGGTAATAACAAATCCCCGGCTGTAAAAACCAGTTTATCCGGATTGGCCTTCCGCAATTTCATAGACTCTTTCCAGTTCTTACCAATAATAATATTGGCATCTGTTGGTAACGCACTCATATCTTCCGGCACGACACGCAAACTGCCCGGTCTGGCATGCTTCAATTGCAAATAGGGATGATCAACCGGGGCAGGCGGCGCAACTTTCAACAATTCTCGAACAGATTCTGCAACTTTGAATTGTTTGGCTTTATGCGCCGCATCGCGCTCTTGTAACTTAGCGGCGTTATTGGCTTTTAACTGCGCTTTTTCTGCTTCACTCAGCGAATAGCCTTTTGATTTCCATTTCAGCGTATCGCCGGTTCTATTGTTTTGGATGTAACCGGCTGGATGTTCGTCAAGATAGGCAACGTAGAACCCCGCCCGTTCACCGGGTTTGTCTCCTACCGTCGCAATTCTGTGGGTTTGACCATCCATAATCGGATGGTCACCCGTTATAAGACAACCCAACGAAGCCAATGCTTCTTCAAATTCCTCTCGTGGTGCCATGGCGGGCGTTTGTTGATCTTTGACATTTTCCGGCAACCACTGCTTCAAAGTGTCCATGTCGGCAGTTTCCCCGGCATACCAAGATTTCGCTTTTTTATCCCATAGTGCTCCGGCATTCTTGGCACTATTCCGTTCTGTATAGGGAACGGCGAGATAGTGGCGCTCCGTCTTGGCCATATCCATCGTTTGAGGCCATTTAACAAACAGGCCTAAATCGATATTAGCCGGGACATACCAAGACTGTAGCCCTCGATCCCACTTTGCACCCAATGCCTTAGCTTGATTCTTTTCCGGGTATGGAACCTGAATATAGGTTTTATCCTCCCTGCCTAAAGCCACACCTTTATCCGATGCTTGTTCATAGTCCGTTTGAGATTGCTGCTGCTCGATTTTAGAAGTCTGTTGTTGAATAGCCGCTAAATCTTCCGTTTCTCTAAACTCCCTGTCCACTGCATTATCGACCGCCAATGTGTTTGGATTATCCAGCAGGTCTTGAACTTGTTTTTGTTCAAGAGCTAACAAGAAGCCTTGTATCCGTTCAGCGTCAGCCGCCGCTCTAAAAATCTCAAGAGGATCTTCTTGTAGCGCTTTAATCCAGGAACCCACATACGCGGCATGTTGCCCAGGATCATGACCGATGCCTAACGCATCACCTAACAGCATACTTGATATTTCGGCACGTAATTCTTCCCTCGCATAGCCCTCACTGCCAAACGGATGAGCTAGATCACGATTCAGTCGTGACTGATGACCTGTCCAATGACCGAGTTCATGCAGTGCGGTGGCATAAAATTTATCCGCGCTCGGAAACTGGCCTTTTTCCGGCAAATGAATACTGTCGGACGAGGGGCGATAAAATGCCCTATCACCGGCGTTATGAGTAATTACCGCAGCTGATGCGGCTAACATGTGTTCAGCGCGTTCTATAGCATCCCACGTTTGCTGTTTTTTCTCCAGCAGTGGCAAACCCTCGATCTGTTCGGCATTAAACACCGTAGCGTAAAATACCCGTGGCCTTTCCAGCTTGACCGTTACCTTAACCGGCTTCCCCTCCTCGTCCAATACCGACTTGCCTTGGTCGTCTTTCTTTAACTGTTCGTCGGTAAATTTCCAGTATTGAATGCTGGTGCCCTTTTCGCCCCGGCGAACTTGTCCGCCAAGCCCCGCCGATTGCTTATAGGTCAGCCACCGTTGATCGCCACGCTCCTGTGACATGAGTTGCAAGGCATTGATGCCTTTATAGCGCTTGCCGGTTAAAGGATTAATGGGGACAAACGAACCGGGATCGCCCGATCCCCAGGGGCGTTGCCAAGGCGCAGTGCCCTGCTCTAATTGCTTGATTAAATTTTCAGCGACTGTTTCATGGAATGGTTTCTTCGTTTGATTCATGGGAATAACCTCCTTTTGGCTATCACTGTGCGATAAAGCAGTAGTTACAGTTTCGGTGGTCGAATTGCCATTGGCTTGAAAAATGGCAGTCTCGGTTGTTGGTATTTGAGGAATTCCATATTCTTGCTCAACTTCGTTGGCTTCCTGATTCCGGTTCTTCTCAATTAAATCGACGACAGGTTTCGATTGGGTGATACGCTCGAAAACCTCTAAACCTGTTCCGCCGGTGGGGATAAAGACTCTTTCTTGCCAATTGATTCGCTCAATAAAGACACCTTGATCTTTAAGAACACGTATTTCAGCTTCGCTTAGGTAGCTGCGTCCCTTAATCTCAATACGATCTTCATAGTTGACCTTCGCTATTGCAATCTCCCAGCAATTGGAAAGAATGGCCTTACTGCCATTCTTAATGGCACTAAATAACTCAGCGGCGGTCATATTGGACAAACTGGATTCCAGCCCCAGGTTCTTAAGCGTCTGTTTAGCTGACTTTGAACTCACCAGACGGCCCAGCAGCATTTCGCCTTCATCGGTCTGCAAGCGATAAATCCGTTCAGAACCCTCGACACGATCCCAGATAGGCAGGATCACACCGACGATCATTCTTGTGGTCTTGGTTTCCGTGTTCGGCGCATTCTCTACTTGTGCAGTCCAAAGCATTTCGGCTTCGGCCTCGGTAATTGCCCTGGACAGGATGACTTTTTGGTAACTGTTCACACCATTAACCGATACGGTTTTATAATCCCAGCCACGGCTGACAACATCTGCATTATCGATGTATCTATGGTTGTCCTTTTGAATGGTATAAATGACTCCCCGACGAACGGGCTTACCCTCCGAATTCAGCCTTTCACCAATATCTTTAAGGAAGAAAACTTCGCCTTTATTCTTGCCGAACTCAGACACAAACCAACCGCTTAAATCATTTGCAATAAGCTGGCGTTTACTGGCTATTTGCAGGGCATCCGTCCAGTCGTAATAACTGAGTTCAGTGGTGACACCCAGCTCTACATAGCGAGTTTGAGCCCCGGAGGTTTTATCTGCATACGCAATATCGTCGCGGGTTTTCTTGATGCTCACCGCTTTCAACGTCTGTAAGCCACTGTCATATAAGCCATGTTGCTTTGCGTACTCAACGGTCTCAACCAGCCTCTTTTCGAACTCGGCAAAAACAGCGTTTTGCTGATCGGTTTTTAGCGACAGCAAACGATTCAAAAACTGGGGGATGGCCGGTATTTTGGTCTCGGAAAATGCACCATTTGCATCAAATAAATTCAAGCCCATTTGCTTTGTAACTTCCTGGAAGGACAAACCGGTCGTGCCACGATAAAGATCGCCAAAGAAAATGTTTAAGGCCGTTGTTGCATAGTCGCTTTCAAGATTGTCCGCTGCGGTAAACATGCCTTGGCCGGTTGCTTCCCGCTGACCGCGCGTCAATGCACCTAACTGATCCAGTCGTCGTGCAATGGATGATACAAAACGCTTTTGCGCTTTCAGGTTAGTCGTTGGCAGAACATAATGCGGTTCTTGCGTCTGGTTCGTTCTATGAGTACGTCCAAAGCCTTGCACGGCAGAGTCCGCCCGCCAACCCGGTTGCAAAATGTAATGAATGCGCTTGTGTTTATTTTCGGCGGTGTTGTCAGCATGGAAGCTGTAACCGGTTCCGCCTGCCCCCGAAAACACGAGTATTTTCTTTTTGTCGTTTTGGAAGGCCTCAGCATCTGCACTTGATGAATGTTTGCCGCGTTTTTGTTCAATAACCTTCAAGTTGCCATCTTCATCACGGGTCTGAACAAAGCGACGACTACGGCCAGTGACTTCCGCCACCATGTCAGAACCGAAAGCATTGATGATGGAATCTAACGGATTTTCTGGTACTCGAATTTGGTTCAGCGTTGCCAATAATGAATCACGTAAGGCAATCGCTTCGCGATCAAATACCTGATTCCCGTCCAAATCCATAACCGGCACATAAATAGTGTTGCCGTTATCGTCCTTGGACTCTTGATAAGCCGCTACCGGAAAACCGTTCCTAATGTAATCCATCAGCATTTGGCGGGGGGTGAAATCAAGGTCTTCAAGCGCCGCATCTTGAGCAGTCGCTTCTGCAATGATGCGCTCCTGAGCGGCTTCATTAGTATTGACCAACTGGATGACGGCAACATGCCCGGCATCCAGTTGCCGCCTTATATCATCAATGACCCGAGGCGTTTGCATGGACGTGATGACTTGGTTAAAAAAGCGTTGATGTGCGCCCCAAAATTGCGCCAATGCAGCACTTTTCGCGTTGCCGTTGCTACCCGCCTGAGTAATCTCAAGTGCCGCATCGACGTTGTTTAAAACTATTTGCCAGGCCCCCGCCAATTCATTGTAAATATCTTCCTGTAACTCAGTCAGCGTATGTTCCAGCCGTTCGTAACTCACACCGTCATACGATAGAGAACGAGCGATATACATACCCATCGCTTTCATATCACGGCTAATCAACTCCATTGAAGCAATACCGCCCTTTGCTACCCCGGTAATAAAGGTATTCACATCGGCAAAGGGGGTACCTTCTCCCCATAAGCCCAAACGATCTGCATAACTTAAATTACTGATCTCGGTAGCGCCGGTTGCAGAGACATACACTACGCGCGCATTCGGTAACTCGCGTTGCAAGTTGATTCCTGCTAACGCTTGTTGTGAGGGTTTTCTAACGCCGCGTTTACCCTTTATCCCAATTGCATTGCCCATGCTATGCGCTTCATCAAACGCAATCACACCATCGAAACCATCGCCCAACCAATCTATAATCTGTTGAGCGCGGGTTTTACCTGTCTTTTGCCCCAGGTCAGTGGCTTGCTTCTTCTCGCCGCCGCGTAAGGTCGAATAAGTCGTAAACAGGATGCCGTCTAATTGCGAGATTGCATTGCCCGCTTTTGTTTTGCCTTGAAAGAAAATCGTCTCCGGATTGCCGCCAATTCCAGAAAAGTCCCGTTTAGCGTCTTCAATCAAGCCTTCATTAAATGAAACCCAAACGGCCTTTTTACGTCCCTGCATCTGGTTATCCAAGATGATGCCGGATATTTCCCGACCTTTTCCTACGCCGGTTCCATCACCGATAAAAAACCCTTTTCTTGCCCCATTCGGTAATACATCGGAATGAGCTTGTCCTGCATAAACCAAGCATTCAAGCTGCGCAATCGACAGCAAACCCTCTTGAATCATATTTTCCGGTAACACCGGCGCATACGTCGGTGGAGGCGGATCTACCGCCGACATTGCCGCAGACTGCACCAGTCTTCCTGGATGTTGTTGTGCGCCGGGAATGCTTAGGCGTTGCGGGGTGTAATTGGAAAAAACCGCGTCAGAGAACTCGGTAACTTCGCCTTTCTTGGACTCTATTGAAATGGTGTTGGCATTGTGGCCTTCAAGGATGCCACTATTTCCTCCAAAATCATCGCCGCCGCTTCCGCCAACGAGTCCGGTAGGTCCAGTGCCAATTCCACTCCCGGTTCCGTTTCCGTCATTAACGACATCGCTAATCGGGGATTCGCCGACAGCTTGGCTATCAATAGCCCGGGTTCCTGTATCTCCCCCGTTTCCAACAGGTTCCGGTCCAATGCCGCCTGTATCAGTACCAGCGCCGCCAATTCTGTTGTCGGGTTGAACGGTATCCGATACCTTTTGAGTATCTTCATCGACTGCTGGTTTATTGATGCTTGATTGTCTTTGTTGACGATCATTTTTTATGCCCTCCAATAATTTAGGTAAATCGGAAACCGACTCGACATGTCCTGTCAAAACCGGCTGAGTCGTTACGCCGGTTTTGTCGATAACCAGAATTTGATTATCAAACGTGGTGCCATACTTCGCATAGCCTTTACCGGAGATGCCTATGTTAGCCCGTACAGTGTATTTCTTCTCGATGGTGCGCCACCAAGCCTTGAATACGAGACGATCTGCCGCCATACCCTGACCGACAATAGCCACCAACCGGCCACCGTCTTGCAAACGTTTCAATGCCTGTTCTATATGCCGGGCTCCGTTTGAGGTGTCGCGTTGCCCTTGCACTCGCCCGGCTGTCGAAGAAAATGGCGGATTCATTACCGCAACTGTCGGCACAACATCGGTAGGCAATACATTATCCAGTTGCTCGGCGTTTTCCTTGAATAACCTGGCTTGTGGAAAAAGATCGGCAAGCAACACCTGTCGCCGTGGGGATAACTCATTCAAGACAATCTCGGCACCGGCAATTTTCGACCATACCGCCAAATCACCGGTACCGGCAGACGGTTCTATCATGACATCCGTGGAATTAACATTAGCCACCCAATTAGCCACAAACGATAAGGCGGGCGGTGTGCTGAACTGCTGGAACTCGTCCATTTCCTGATCACGCTTTGTTTGCGTCGGTAATTTCCGGATGCGGTTTGTTAGCTCTAAAGCCTTGTCACTCGCCCATGCCGCATTTTGAGCCGTAAAGTCAGTTTTTTCCGTATTGATAAGATGGATATTGAAGGCAGCTTCCATTGCGTCATAAGCATCCTTTGTTGTATAAACGCCTTCCGCCTGAGTGCCGCCAAAAGTACGATTGGCTTCATCAGTTAAGAGCTTCATGGTGATTTCGCCATCTTTGTCCAGCTTCTCTGCCAAACGTAGTGCGAGTTGATAGCGGGACTTTTCAAAATCCGCTATCTCTGCCTCAGCGTCTTTTTCTATGGTTGAAGTCGAGTTATTTGAAGGCGATGCAATTTCCTCAACCACGAGCCAATCTTCGAATAAATCTAACTGTGCCGGATTAGGGATTTTAGCCATAAAAGCCTAACCTTCGTCAGCAGCATCAATGCAACTGTCTAACGCATCGGCTTCGCTTAGCGCATCTTCATCAAAGGCACCTGCGCGTTCGGCCTCTTCCGGGTCAAACTCGGCTTCAAAACCGGGTGTCATGGCATCGCTTAACTTTTCGTTTAATGCTGCATCGGCATTAGCTGTATCATTCGATGCAGCAAGGAATATTTTTTGTTTCAAGCTGTCATCCAGTTGTTTCATTGTTGTCACCTCTCGGAAAATACTGCATTATTGGGGTTTAATTTTAATGTCGGTCGTTGCTCATTCTTAAGTACACTGTCTTGACTTACTGCCATGTCCATAAAGGTCTAACTACATTACTGACTTGGGCTAGTCGAATCGGGCCAAAGTAACGGCTATCAAAAGATAGCGGATTGCGATTCGTCATCACCCAGAGTTCATCGGCGTTTAATACGATGGGCTTCGAACTAAACGGTATTAATGATCTGCCTAAACCGTCTTGAGTTAGGATGGCGCTCTTGGGCAATACTGATCCGTTGACAGAAATGCCTTGTTCTTGAAACTCAATTTTGTCTCCCGCCATGCCATAAACAATCTTTAGTAGACGCTGATAATGCCCCGGACAGTTGCCAAATCCGATGTAACCTCGCGCATACGCCATTTGTGAAATTATGGTTTCGGCTGGGCAAAATGAAACAAAATCTCCTTTCTCTAATGGTTTGTCGACCACCCAATAAAAACCTGGATCGACACTGCGCGTTGTATTGAAGCGTAATCCCAGCCAATCGCTTAAAAATACACATGAGAAACCCAGCAACACTGTCGCTGTTAGCCGATTAATGATCCGGTGGTAACGCAAAGCAGTTGATGAAGATTTATTTTGCTCTGTTATAAGGGCGTGCATGGGTTTTCGCTCCTCTGTGTAAAAAATGTTCATATTCATGTTCAATATCCATTTGCGACCCCGCTCCATCAGCGGCTTTGGATAAAGGCTTGGCATCGGTTTGATATTCAATGCTGGGTTTAAACCTGATTTTTAAGCTATCGCTTTTATGTGGAGGCGATATGCGCGACCGCGCCATTAACACCGGGTCTTTAAAATATAAGGGTTGGACACCATAGATTGCCGGGTAGCCCGCGACAAACACCAGCATATCGCCCGGCAATTCGATCATGCCGTGATCGTCTTTGATGGGCCCTCGCATTCTCAGACATTCATCGGGGGTCAATAACGGTCGCTGCACTTCATGGGTAGTCCGCGACACACTCCCCAGCAGCATGCTGGCACGATGGCCGCTGGTGGTAATCTGCTCTTTGACGATAGTTGTTTGGCCGGTCAGCTTGGATAAGTGTTCGGCGGTTTCTATCCGGTTGGGGGCAAAGGCATTAACCACGGCACAATTGGAACTGATCGATTCATCCGGGCCATAACCGGTTTCACGGCTTTTCAACTGGGTAATATCCTGGCAGATCAAATAACACTTGATGCCGTAGCCCCGTAAAAAAGCCAAGGATTCTTGCAGGATGTCCAGTTTACCCAATGCCGGAAATTCATCGAGCATTAACAGCAAGCGATGTTTATAGGACGGTTTGGGCATCCCGTCACAAATTGTCAAACCCTGCGCCGACAATCTGATGATCATGTTAATCAGGATACGCACCAAGGGGCGGAGCCGGGTTTTGTCATTCGGCTGGGTGACAATGTAAAGACTGACGGGGGAGTCGTGATTCATCAAATCGCCGATGCTAAAATCCGAATTACTTACATTCTCAGCTACCACAGGGTCTCTATAGAGGGACAAATAAGACTTGGCGGTTGACAGCACCGATCCCGCTTCTTCCAGTGGCCGAGTAATCATATCCATAGCCGCTGATGACACCAATTCATGGGGCATGCCGTTACGGTGTAGGTTGAATCGCATATCATGCCATAACTCGGATAAGGATTTGTGCGGGTCGGACAGCATCCGATCAACGTGCTGTAAAGTGACGGTGACTCCGGTATTCTTGGCCAGATACAAGGCATGCAACATAACCCCTACCAGCAAGGCATGGGCGGTTTTTTGCCAATGGGTTTCCAAACTCTTGCCGTCCGGATCTACGATCAAGTTGACCAAGTTCTGCACATCACCCACTTCGTATTGCGTCCCGACGCGTATTTCATCCAGCGGGTTCCAGTGAATCGAATCAGTGGCTGTCGGTTCAAAGCGTAACACTTTGTTATTGGCATGTTGTTGTCGCCAGCCTGCGGTAGCGCCCCACAACTCGCCTTTTAAATCGGTAATGACTGCGCTGTGAGCCCAGGTGGTTAAGGTGGGAATAATCAAGCCGACACCTTTGCCTGAACCGGTAGGCGCTATACATAACACATGCTCCCCGCCACTGTGCCTGAGATAATGGCTGTGTCCCTGCTTATCTAGCCAAGCCCCGACAAAAACGCCGGTGCTTTTTGGCCGTTTTACCCCAGCAAGCCATTCACTGAAACTTCTGGGTCGCGGCAATAATCCAGATAAGCGTAAATCTTTCAGATTCGCCCAACGTGCCGATCCGTGCAGATAGGGATTGGCCTTAGCCGAATTATCAAAAACCAAGATAACAATTGTCTGCAACAGCAATCCTACCCCTGCCACGATAATCCCGTAATTTCCGGCGCGGAGCAGATAAGATGGATAGGTTTCTGCCCATTTCACTGTCCATCCTACAATCGCCCAAGGTGGGTAGATGTGAAGCACATTAAATCCCAACAAACGGTGATATTGGAACTCAAACGCAAAGGTCTGGGTTGCGGTTTGCAAGCCGATGATTAAGATCATGATGGCAAACAGTGCCCGTAAAACCTTATGTAAAGTGCTTTTCGATTTATGCGCCAGAGGGCCAACCGAATTGTTGAATTTGTCCTTCATTGTTTTGCACCACGCCGGTAGGTTTTTAAATCCACGATCTTCGTTTTCGGTTTTACTTTGGGTTTACCATAAGACTTAATTTTAAAAGTTAAGTGTTTGGTAATATCTCCCAATCGCGGATTAGGCACCAAATACGACAGGACATAAATGATCGGCAACGCCAGCATGACATCGCCGACGGTCCCGAACACTTTATGAATCAGCAAAGCACCCAATAACAAAACGCTTAAACCCAGCGTAAATTTGAATAGCATCCATGCACCATAAACCAGAATGATGGGTGTTAGACATAGGCCTCGCACGACGGTTAGGATTTTCATCATCGCCTCCTGCCCAAACTTTGTTGGGCGGTTAAATTCTTGACCGCGCCGTCTCCGAACAACAACATTTCAGCACTGAGTTGTACCCGCCGCTGTTCCAGATGGTCTTGATCGAAGCTGATATTCAAGCCTGCTTTGACGGAGGCTCGCACCACATTTTCCTGAAACAGATCATTGCCTTGGATGGAAAGCTGGTAGCCGTGCCGGTTCATTGCGTAGATCAGGGCGGACGTTAATATGGCTTGGTCGGCATCGGCGGCAACATGGAAACGATTGCCGTCATCCTTGATGACGGCTTTATTGTGCAAATAAAATACCGTGCCTTTCTTGGTGACCTTAGCTGTACTCTGCTGCGGCGCGAAATGCTCGGACGGGGTTTTGATCCCGACCAGGTAATTGCCTTTCACCTCGGCGTTGCTCTGCCGTTGCCGTAAGATCTGTAATGCGTTCGGATTGCCCTGCGTTGCTTGTTGTTGCAACCAATCCAGCCAGGTAAAGCGCCGGTTTTGGGCATACAGACTTTGTCTTTGTTGTCGGTAATCGGCATTAATGCGTTTTATGTCAGCTTGTAGTGATTTTCCGGTCAGTGCGAGCAGGAGTTTTTTGTTAATGCCGGGCTGGATTAATGCCTTGAGCCAAAGCCGTTTGCTTGCAGCTTTGTCTTTGACTTGTTGAATATCTGCTTGATGCTGTGTTCTTGCTTTTTGCAATGCTTCGATTCGTATCACCGTGCTATCCAGCCGCTCAGATTGATAGAGGTTATACAAGTCAGTGCTGGTTATTGGTTTTTTTATTTTTTTTAGTTGTTCTGATTGTTCCGGTGTTACTGGATTGATAGTGAGCGCAGCCCTGTCGTAGCGTTGTTTGACCGTTATAGTTGAAAGGCTTTGTTCATCGGCAGACTGGAATGTGCCTAAGCGCTGCTCAAGTTTTCCTTTGGATAACTCGCGGGCAACGGAACTGGCTTTTACGCCTATTGATTCATCCAGGGTACTCAGGGCAAGGCCGTTAGCTCTAGGCTTTATGCTGAGGCCGTTTTCATACAGTGCCGCATGTAATTCTGCCCAAGTACTGGCTTGTTTGATGGCGTCCAAGGCTTTTTGTTGTATCCAACTGATTAGGCTTTCTACCCCGGAATGCCGTTCCATGTCCCTTGCCCGGCCTGCAGTATGATTTCTTTGGCTACTGTGGTTGTCGACTTCCAGACCGTATTGCTGCTCCAAGTGTGCGCACAGTTTAGCCAGTATTTTATAGTCCCGAAAAGGAGTATGAAGGGTGTGTTTAACGGGATGGACTTTGTTAATCGCAATATGGATATGCAGGTTTTCGGTATCTTGATGTACGGCACTGATGCGTTGGTGTTCTTTAAAGCCTAAACCGGTACACAGTTCGGCTTCAATCGCTTGTAGTGTTTCAGGACTGACTTCCTCTCCGGCCCTGAAGGAAACGATCAGGTGGTAAGTTTTATCGGAAGTAGCCCGGCGGTTTTGCATCTGGGTGTTGAGGACTTCGTAGATGGCATCGTTGTGGCCGTCACTGTAGCAATTGGTGACAGAAACTTCGCCGATCCTAAAAGTCGTATCCTGCGCGTCAGTAATATAGGCCACCAATTTAGAAAAATGACTCTTTTCGGCGACCTTCATGGCAATGGCTTTGGCGATCATGTTCTCACCACCCCCTGAATGATGGCTTTTATGGCAGTCTGGTTGTTATTGATTTCGGCAAGCGTGTCCAGGATTTGGTTTTTGAGCAGCAGCTTGTTATCCAGACGAAGTTTTTCATCATTGCTTAGCCAAAGCTTTAATAACCCACCCAATCGGCCTAAATCGCCATTGACTCTGACCAGTTCATCAACCTTCCGGTGGTCGATGACAGAGATGACACCCATTCCTAAGCCAATGGCCCGCAGATAATTTGAGGCCGACAAACCGCATTGCTCGGCTTTTTCAAAAATCGTTTGCCGTTCAACCGGCGTGCAACACACCTTAATAGGTGGGGTGTTTTTGCGGTTGGGTTTTGAGTTATTAATCATTTTCCACCTGACCATTCTCTGACGTTGTCCCGCAGGGCAGGATGTTCGTTGAGCGCTGCAAGCGCGAATAAGAACCGTGAAGTTGGCTAACCGTGAAACGGTTGGCCAACTTCACCTATCCTGCCCTTCTTTGGGATTAAACTATACCGAAACCACATTAAATTTCAACAACAAAACTGTAATTATTTTTAACTTTAGTTATATTTAATTGAATTAACTATAATATTAAATAATTATAAATTTTATAGAACTTTTTAAAGATATTTATTATCATGCCCGCAAGTGATGCCGTTATGAATCCATAAGGTGACCCAATGACTGACAAAAAGAAAGCAGCTGAATTCGAAAAGTTAATGTTGTCGCTGGCGGAAGACACCGACAAGCTTAACTACGTGGCATTTTTAGCGAACCTGGACTTAATCAAGACCTATCTGGATAAGGGCTATACCGCAAAATCAATCTGGAAATCCTTAACGCAAGCAGAACTCATCTCGTTTTCCTACGTCACTTTCACTTTATATCTAAAAAAACATCATCTCAAGCAAGCCATCAAAGACCTTAAAACTGATTCAACCGCTACGGAGGATAAAGACAATAAAACTACCGAACCTGCCAAGCAAACAAACAACACTGTCGGCAGCCTGAAGGAAGAACCGGTCAAATTAAAACTTCCTGATGGCATGTCACATAACCCCAACATCAACCCGAAGGATTTAATCTAATGTCTAAAATACATGTCATTCTCCAAGGCAAAGGCGGCGTTGGAAAATCATTGATTGCAAGCCTACTCACTCAATATTTACTTCATAAGCGCAGCGACCCAAAAAAACCGCTGACTTTAATCGATACCGACCCCATCAATAAAACTTTCAGCCGGTATGAGCGCTTGCCGGTTAAGGCGCTGGACATCATAGAGAACGAAGAAATCAATCAGCGTAAATTTGATGAGATCATTGAAATAATCGCGCAGTCAAAAGGCGACACCGTCATTGACAACGGCGCCAGTTCTTTTATTGCCTTATCGACTTACATCAAGGAAATGGGCATACCGGAAGTATTACAAAGCTTTGGCCATGAACTGATCATTCATACAGTCATTACCGGTGGCCAGGCGCTTAACGATACCTTGGTTGGCTTTGCGCAAATGGCAAACCACTTAAGCGGAAACACCAAATTTATTGTCTGGCTGAACCCCTACTGGGGCGAAGTCAAGTCCGGCGGCAAAATCTTTGAGCAAATGACTGTTTACAAGACCAATAAAGAGGCCATCACCGCACTGATTCAGATACCGGAATATAAGCAAGAAACCTTTGGTCACGACTTAAGCACCATGCTTAATCAAAACCTGACCTTCGAGGAAGCTATCAATGATCCCGATAAAACCATCATGACCCGGCAACGATTAAAAATCATGCAAGATGATATTTTTAAGCGCTTAGATGCTGCGGTTATTTTATGAGCGATGAGTCGAATGATAAGGACATTATCAGTGGCTTGGATAATCAAGCGACTGAGGCTAAAGCCTATCAATCCGGCAACAGTACAGAGGCTATTATTCGTGCTGTTGCCGTTAAGCACGGCATTGCACTCGGCCGCAACGATCCGATCCTGATTTTGCATACAATTAACAGTTTGTTAATGGATGAATTTACAAACAAGCAAGAAGCTTTAACCGATCAATTCAAGGCTAATTTGGAAGAAACCGCTGATGTGTGGAGCAAAAATATGGAAATCAAAGCCAATGAGATTCTAGGCGGCATGGAAAACAGCCACCGCCATTTGATCAGAGAGCTGATTGAAAAGCATATCGATAACATTGCCATGGCAATTGCGAATAAAAGTGGCGATATTGCCATAGCACAACAAAAAAGATCTTTATCCAATT
>Ga0066449_1000200_pt1 | contig 19506 bp, 19 predicted proteins | sample LakWasMe73_LOW10_2_FD_59560 | JGI IMG/M metagenome (GOLD analysis project Ga0066449, IMG submission 59560) | Freshwater sediment methanotrophic microbial communities from Lake Washington under simulated oxygen tension - Sediment Metagenome 73_LOW10 | ecosystem: Environmental > Aquatic >...
CAACACCAGATAAAGCTGTTCTCATCCAATTACACGCTGTACGCCGACATGTCGGCTCGGGTGATGTCGACCCTTGAAGAGTTCGCCCCCAGCCTGGAAGTGTATTCCATCGACGAGGCTTTTCTGGACTTGACCGGTGTTTGCGCTAAAGACCCCGTTGCTTACGGCCATCGAATCAGAAAGGCCGTATTCCGCGCGACGGGCATTCCGGTCTGCGTCGGCATGGGGCCGACAAAAACGCTGGCTAAGCTGGCGAATTTTGCCGCTAAGAAATGGCACAAGACCGGCGGCGTCCTGGACTTATCCCACCCAGTGCGCCGAGAAAAACTGATGAGAACTGTACCGGTCAAAGAGGTTTGGGGTATAGGCTCGCGCACCACTGCAAAGCTGAATCAGTTCGGGATCAATACCGTTTGGGACTTAGCGACGCAACCTGAAAAACGTATCCAGGCTCAGTTTAATATCGTGGTCGCCAGGATAGTGATGGAGCTGAACGGCATATCCTGTTTGGAACTGGACGAGATAGCACCGGACAAGCAGCAGATTGTCTGTTCTCGCAGCTTCAGCCGCCGGTTGACGCAGTACCGGGAGTTGTCCGCAGCCTTGGCGGAGTTTTGCAGCCGGGCCGCCGAAAAGCTCAGGATGCAACATTCCGTGACCGGCTGCATCACAGTTTTCATCAGGACCAATCCGTTCAATCTGCAAGAGCCGCAATACCAGCGTTCGGCCAGCATCAAGTTCAATGCTGCTACCCAAGACACCCGCGTGATCATTGCTACCTCCAACCGTCTGCTAACGGAGCTATTTAAAGAGGGCTATGGCTATCAAAAATGTGGCGTGCAACTAAGTGACATTAAGCCGGAATCATCGCCTGGACAGATCGATTTGTTCGGGTTTGCCGAAAACGGCTTGGCTACGGAAAGCCGTCCGTTAATGAAGGTTGTCGATCAGATCAACCGGCGCTTTCCGAAGGGTATTTCAGTTGCTGCTACCGGTTTTGATAAGACCTGGCAACCCAAGACTGAGCGGATTTCACAGCGCTATACGACGGAGTGGGGGGAGTTGGTTTGGGTTAAATGAAAGAGGGTCTCTTCCAGAGAAGACCATTACACCTTTGACATCCTACTCGGCTTATGTGAATAGATAATGAATTTATTGCGCCCAATCAGGAAACAATTCATAAATTCCCAGTACCATTGTCAACAATAGTCGTTTTCACTATAGTTGAATCGTAGTATAAAAACCTTTCAACTTTATATGAGGACTTACTCATGAACGACTTCTACAAAGACATCCTAATAGGAACGGTATTTGTAATTGGCCTGCTGGGCTTTATCTCAGGCGAATTCATCATTTCATCCGCGCTGTTCGCCTCAGCGGCCATTGCCAGTAATGTTAATGTGAACCGTAAAAGAAGCAAAGCGGGTCAACTTTCATGGGATTGATTTATTTAACTCAACTATTTAACCCAGCGAACTGAAGGCTTCCACGGGTTAACGGCCCAGGAAGCCTTTTTGTTTTTAACCTCTTCTTCTCACCTCTCGCATAAAACCGCTGGTATCAGTTTATTGCTGCTATACCCGCCATAATTCAGTTTCCCTAGATTCTATTCTTTGGGTTTTCACTTGCCTTGAGTTGAAACATGTCAGATACTCCGTAGCCTATACGTTAATTAAATGCCTCAATAATTAAGGAGCACTCATCATGTAGATTTCCATGTATGTTGTATCTGTTCCACCTATGATTCGTAGCCTGACCAATTTACGGGCCATCCTCGAAAAAGCAGCCGCTCATGCCGAGGCAAAGAAAATTGCTCCATCTGTGTTGATCACTGCGCGTCTCTACCCGGATATGTTTCCACTTTCACGGCAAGTTCAGATTGCAACCGATGTTGCCAAAGGCGCAGTTTCACGTCTCGCTGGGTTGGAGCCACCGAAGTACGAAGACAATGAGTCGACCTTTCCAGAACTCGTAGCGCGACTCGATAAAACCATTGCACTGCTTGAATCTTGCAAACCCGAACAGATAGACGGTTCCGAGGATAGAACTATCGTACTGCCAATGCACGACAAAACGGTCACTTTCACAGGTGCGTCCTATCTGAACGACTTTGTTCTGCCCAATGTCTATTTTCATGTCACTACCGCCTATGCGATTCTGCGACATAACGGCGTAGAGATTGGCAAGCATGATTTTTTGGGAAACACCTACTAACATTCCAATATGACCAGCTACAAATGGAAGTTCACACCCCAGTTACGTCAAAACGCCTTCGGTTGGAAATCCGATAAACCGATTCAACGCATCAAAGAAGCCTTAACCGAAATCAAACAAGTAGCCAAGAAGGAACCAGTACTGGCTGCCGAAGGTGCTGTTCTCTTTTTGGAGAAAATAGCACCTGCCATTGAGCAAGTTGATAGCTCGTCAGGCGCTATAGGCAGTATGGTTAATAGGGCTATTGAAACATTGGTACCAATTGTTGCTAAAGCTAAGGTAGATCAACCGGTTCGTGACCGCTGGTTGGAGCGTTTGTGGAATGCCATTGAAGAGGACCAGATACCTTATATCGAATCCTTAGGCGACTATTGGGGTGAATTGTGCGCAACACCGGATACGGCATCCCGTTGGGCTGATAAATTTATGCCGGTAATTGAGGATATGTGGGCACCTCCATCCTCTGGTCATGGTTATTTCTCTGGTATGACCGCCTGCTTTTCTGCACTTTATATCTCTGGCCGCTATCAAGACTTGCTGACACTTTTGGATAAAGCACCCTTTAATATGTGGTGGGATCGACGTTGGGGAGTAAAGGCATTGGTTGCCATGGGTAAAAAATCCGAAGCAATCCGCTATGCCGAAGATAACAAAGGTATTAACGACCCAGCGTCTGTAATTGCTGGGGCTTGTGAGGAAATACTGCTGTCATCGGGACTATTTGATGAAGCCTATAACCGCTATGCCATGCAAGCCAATCAAGGCACAACCTACTTGGCTACCTTTCGCGCTATCGTCAAAAAATATCCCCATAAGTCAGCCGCAGATATTTTGAGAGACCTGGTTGCCAGTCAACCCGGCTCTGAAGGTAAATGGTTTGCTGCGGCCAAAGACGCAGATTTGTTCGACTTAGCTATTGAATTAGTCAGTAAATCGCCGACTGATCCACGAACACTGGTACGGGCGACTCGGGATTATGCCGAACAACAACCAGGCTTTGCTCTATCTGCAGGATTGACAGCGCTCTACTGGATGTCTCGGGGTTATGGCTATCAAATGACAGCAACCGATGTATTGGATGCCTATAAATCCCTGATGCTGGCGGCGAATCATGCAGGGATTGCCGAAACCGAGATTAAAGCCCGAATCCAAGAAACACTTAGAGAAAAAACACCTGGCAATGCCTTCATGTTCTCGGCTTTAAATTATCTTTTGGAGAGTTAACTGATTTGCTTAACCAAGTAACTTTAAGACTTCCACGATTTAATGGCCTTGGAAGCGTTTAAGTTTTTTGGCTTACGTCATTAGCCTTTAATGGTAATAATCTGCTTCAAGGTATGCACTACCTCGACCAGATCGTCCTGGTTGGCCATTACAGTATCAATATCCTTATAAGCCCCCGGTATTTCATCCAACACGCTGTTATCTTTTTTGCATTGCACACCGGCGGTTTGTTGCTTTAAGTCCTCTATGGTAAATACTTGACGGGCTTCGGTTCTGCTCATTTTCCTACCGGCACCGTGGGCGCAGGAGCAAAACGAATCGGGATTACCTTTGCCTCGCACTATGTAAGACTTGGCACCCATGCTGCCGGGAATAATCCCCATCTCACCAATGCCTGCACGAATGGCCCCTTTACGCGTCACCCAACTATCGACGCCGAAATGGTGTTCACGAGCAACGTAATTATGATGGCAATTGACGACTTCACGGGTGACAGTGAAGGGTTGAGGTAAATGTCTATGCATACCTGCTAAGACCAAATCCAGCATGGCTTGCCGGTTTTGGTAGGCGTAACGTTGCGCCCAATCAACCGCTTCGATGTAATCAGCAAAATTAACACTGCCTTCTTGTAAATAGGCCAGGTCGGTATCCGGTAAATGCATATCCCATTTCAGCATGTCTTTTTTAGCTCGTTCAATAAAATAGCTGCCAATTGCGTTACCAATGCCACGGCTACCGGAATGCAACATCACCCATACATGTTGGGCTTCATCCAGGCATATTTCGATAAAGTGGTTACCAGTCCCCAGCGTACCCATCTGGTAAATCCAGTTGTCAAAGTTACGGAAGGCTTTTCTTAACTTCGGGTGCTTATGAATAATGACTTTCAGTTCATCGGCAAACGGCAAGGCAATATCTGTTAAAGCACGGTCACTCTGGTGTTGGTTGCGACCCACTGGTACATCGCGGTGAATTTGGTTGTAGATTTTTAGGACGGACTGCTCATCAATGTCGTTGGCATTAAGTGATAAACGACAGGCAATCATCCCGCAACCTATATCCACCCCAACTGCCGCCGGGATGATCGCTTGGGTAGTGGCAATCACCGAGCCGATGGTTGCACCTCTGCCGACATGCACATCGGGCATGGCTGCAATATGATGGTTAATAAAAGGCAGTTGGGCGACATTGCTGAGTTGCAGCTTTGATTTATCATCGCACTCATCAGTCCAGATATAGACAGGCCATTGACCTTCGCCTTTAATGATTTGCTGAATTGACATGGTTTTTTACTCCGTTGGTGAGATTAACGCCGGACATTGCAGAATGTTGTAATACGGTAACTGCGACTGTGCGTTATTCTTTTTGTTAAATTATCACTGATTGACGAGCGGCTGTTACTTAAATCGCTGTCGATGTTTTGGGTTTATTAGCTGTTACTTTGATGGAGTTGGGTTCAAATTCTTTGATTTTGAATAACCGCATCAATGGCTTGCAGTGCTTCCAGGGCACCCATCGCTAAGGAAATTGTTCCTGGTGGTCCTTGTGCTTCTCTGGGGTTGATCCTGATTAAGGTGCCCGGCATCAATGCGCCCATGCAGCGAATACCTCCGACTGACGAGCCCGCACCAAGCTCTATCGTTACGATCTTCTTAGTAGTTATCGTGCTTTTCCAGGCATAAAAACACTGGCGTTGTTGATCTGATCGGCTTGATAGCCAATCGCGGTCGCCAAACATCAGGACATTGGGCCTTGCCAGTTCGCCGCAGTAAGGGCAAAGCGGTAGATCCCCGGTTGCAAGTAATTGCTGTGGCTCAATATCAAAGCTCAACTCTGGGTCAGTCCAGACTTCGTTCTTGCAAGATGCACTGCATTGTAAATATCGGATTGCACCATGACATTCATAAATGCGTTCCTCTGAGAACCCGGCTTTTTGAAATTGACCATCGACATTACTGGTCACCACAAATCCTGGTTGATGAGCGTTATCCTGCCAACGCTTCAGTAAGGCAAAACCGGGATGGGGATGAGTCTGTTGATACAGTTGATAACGATAACCATAAAAGCCCCAGGCTCTAGCGGGGTCCTGTTCAAACCAGATTGGATTGGCCAGATCAATAAATGTCAGGTTTGCTGCGGCATACTGAGGATGAGCTTTCCAGAAGCCCTGTTGACCTCGAAAATCGGGCAGCTCAGAATCCACGCCCATACCTGCACCCGCGGTAATCAGAATAGTATCAGCGGCAATAATGACCGTTGCCGCCTGTTGAATGGTAAGATTCTTGATCATGTTAGTATTCTCATTAAAATGATTATAAATAACCGAACCAGATTAAGCCGATTCAGGGGTGACAGATTGGATTGGATGGAGTTTATCTGTCAGATTCGATCATGGTGGGTCCTCCGGGTTAAAAATATCCACCATACCGACTGAGCAAACTGCTCTTGCGTCAACGGGTGATACTCTATCAATTCGGCTATGGCGCTATAACCCAGCGGAGGCCGATAACATCGTATATCTTGCTGGCCGATGTATAGCGGCCGGCTTTCTTGCCTTGGCCTAATGGGTAGAGTTTTTTTACGCTACGCATCACCAACTCCAGGGATTAGTAGCCTTCACAGGCAGTAGCAAAGTCGTTACCGAACGGTCTGCCTCGGTTATCACCCAAATCTTGATGGCCTCTGTGATCCGATACGATGAAAACAGCCGGTATCCGTGGCTTAGAGCATACTTGTTTTCTACTTGGTCCTTATCACACAGCGCCCCAGTCACCGCACTGATGGCGACATAACAGGCTGGTGGGTGAGATGTTTAATGCTTGTAGTGCTTCGATAGCGCCGGGTGTTGCCACGGTCTGTTCGAGATCAAACAATGGATTTTTATGAATGTGAGTCATCTGATTCTCCTAATGGGTATAACGGGCGGTGAAATTAAAAGTGGTTTTTAATTGATTTCGTGATCACCGCAAAGTGGGTAGTGCCTGTCACTTATAGGCTTTTCTTGTTTTAAATCATTCTCATCCTGTTTTTCTGGATAGAGTTGCAAGAGAAACTCATAGATAATAAGGATGGCTTTAATCTGTTTATTACACTGCTTGCCCAGTTCCTGATCATTTATTGGATCAATGAGGTCAACCCCTTGCTTCAAACAACCGCTTTCGTCCAACATTAAAACGATGTTCAGAGCGTGGGTGAATCTAGTGTCGTTCATGGTCGTTTTTCCTTATGCTTTTTTAACTGTTGTACTGCCCTCTGCTGGGCCTTCTCTGATCGAAAGTCATAACGGGCGGTGGCTGGAATATCTTGATGCCTCGCCAATTGCCTCGTGGTATTGAGATCAACCCCGCTTCAAGCAGTTGGGTGAAAGGTGCGCCGCAGGTCATGAGGCCTGACGTTGCCGATCTGGGCCGGTTCTGCTGCTATAGTCTTCAATATCGATAGTGACCACTTCAGAGCGACGCAGTCTTGTGGTCAACATCAAGGCAATCAGTGCATGATCGCGTCTATCGGTGCGAATGATCCTGCCAATTAAAAGTCATTAGCCCATTTCTCCCAAAAGCCTGGTTCGTCGTGATGGGCGTTCTTCATGGCGGTCTCCAATGGCAAAACCCAAAAACCAACTGTTTCAAAGCGCATGCTGCCGTCGGGATTCTCCAGATAATCACGCACTAACGCATATAATGGGTCGTTGTCATCGTAAGGAACGTCCAAATAGATTTGGCCTTCATAGCTGCACATGCAGTTTTCATTGGCAAAATAGCTACAGAGTTGCCAGGGAATGCCATGTTCGGTGAGCCATTTGCAGACCGCCTCACGCATCGGGTCCTGCTCCCAGTCGTAAGAGTCACTATCCCACCAGTCCATGTCGGACATTTTTATCGGATTAAAAGTTACGTATAAGACATCGCGTTGTTTCTTTCGGGCTATGGCATCGATATGTTCAATTAGTAAGGGCATGGTTTGTTTCCTGTATTAGGTTTGTTTGTTAAGTTGAGGTGTGCTGATTTGGGGTTATTGGTTGTCTCTGTTTAAGACATCAATCGCTTCACCGCTCTTTGCTGGTTTTTCTGGTCACGGCAGTCATAACGGGCCGTGGTCTGAATGTCGGTGTGACCCACTAATTGGCGAGTGGTGTTAATATCGACACCGGCATCCAGTAACTGTGTAACAAAGGTACGCCTTAGATCATGGGGCCTTACCCGGTCAATCATGGCTTGTTCTGAGCGCTGTTTGATAATGTCGTAAATCGTCTGACTGCTCAGGGCCTTGCTTAACACGGTGCCGGTTTTGGTGACCGGATTGAACAAACTGCCGGGCTCGCAACCTCGTTCGGTCAACCATTGACGGATAACCAGTCGGCTTTCAGTATTCAGATACGCAGTGCGTTGTTTATCACCTTTCCCCGCCTGTATGTTGAGTACCCCGGTCCGGGTGTTGTAATCATCAATGGTGATGGCTATGACTTCTGAGCGCCGGATACCGGTGGCTAACAACAAGGCGATGACGGCATAATCCCGTTTACCGATGATGGTTTGATCCAGCTTGCAACTACGATGAAGCTTTACCAGTTCACCTTTGTTTAAGCTCCGACCACTGGGTAGACGCCGACTGCGCACGGCATTAATGCCTTTGAGCAGTAGCATTTGTTCAGCAGTGATCAGTTTTAGATGGAAGCAAGCCTTCATGACACCACGGACTGCGGACAGGGCAAGATTGATGGTGTTGGCGCTTTTTTCCTCCTGTTTAAGCGTGTTTCTGATCAAGGCCAGGTGCTGGTATTCGATGAGGTTCCAGGGCATTTCTTCGAGTTGGCCCTCAAAGCCGACTATCTCAGTCGCACTGCAAAGCAGGCTTTTTACCGAACGGCGGCCTGAAGGGGCCAGGCTTTCCAGATACAGGCTAACCGGGTCTGTCTGCTGTTGATGGATCTGCTGGTAGTAGGTGTCGAATTTTTGTTGTAACTGTTGTTTAACTTGTCTGCCGTGTACTGCATTCATGGTGTGCTCTCCTGGAAAGTTTAATGGATGGTGTTATTGATGGAATGTCTTAGATTTGGTTACTGCTGCTTTCCATCAAACGGTTAAAATAAGCTGCTTAGTGACCTAGCTTTTGTTAATGTGTATTAACACAAGTAAAGATAATTTCAGTGCGTTGTCAGGTGCGGGAATTGCTTTTGTTAATGTTGACGGTGCGCTGTTACGAAAATGGATTACTTTCGTTTAGCAAGAATTAACGCAAGTCATTTTTAGTCAGTGATTAAATATTACCGTCCTCCACGATGAACGGACCTGACACCTTGACGTCAAAAACCCAGTGCTTGTTTTAATGATTCAGCCTGGAAGCCTGTTCAAGAATATCCATGAATGGTGATGTTAAAAGCCTTGAATAGGTAATAGGCGCAAAAATTACCCTGCCAGGTTTCAAACAGCTCGGCACATTCAGAGATAGGGAAGTCACGACCCCTATGTTGAAACAGACCATTGGCTAAATCAAAGTCTAGCTCTTTGGCTAATTCTGCATGATGCCCATTACTCACATAAGCAAAATTGGTAATGGTTTGAACATGGCCTAATTTATTAAGGCTAATCTCTACCGGGTGATAGCCGCCACGTTCAGCGCTGAAATCGGGATCTCGAAAATTGATAACGCAGCCTAATGACATATCAACTTCGCTGTGCAGTTCGATTTCTTTGTTGAGGATTAAAATGAGCTGGTCGCTGACCGTTAAAGGGTAACCGGCTTGTTGAATGATCATGTGTGACTCCCATAGTAAAGCACAACGAAGGCAATAGCCTGCCCCTGCACAACACCTTCATAACAATCCATGTTCGGCAAAAGAGAAATATTCCGTACCACCGATAATGAAGTGATCCAGCACGCGTATATCCACCAGGCCCAGGGCGTCGATTAGACGGCGAGTGATTGCACGATCCGCTTCACTGGGCTCGGGTATGCCAGAAGGATGGTTATGTGCCAGAATCAGAGCCTTGGCGTTGAACTTCAGTGCGCGTTTCAATACTTCACGCGGATAGACATTGGCACCATCAATAGTGCCTTTGAAGCAGCATTCAGTTTTTATGACACGGTGCTGGTTATCGAGGTAGATGACATGAAAAATTTCATGTTCCAACAGTGCCAGCTCCAGCATCAGGAAATTCCGCGTTGCTTCAGGACTGGTCAAGGCTTGGCCTCGAACAAATTTGCTCTTGATTAGCTTCTTTGCCATGGTCAGGATTTCGGTGGTGGTAACGGGGCGTAGCACCTCAAAATGACCTGATGTTTCGTTTACCTGGAAGGGGTTAGTCATGGTGTTTTCTCCTGTCAATGGACGTGACTAAGCCTGAGCAGAGTTGCCCATCGGGTAGTCACGTCCGGTTTATAAAGACCTGTCAACCAGCCAGTAGGCTGGCAATAGACAAGAACGGGTTGCTGAAAACGAAGACGATTAGTCCTGAGTATAGAGTTTATCGATGTCGGCCAGAATGTCGCTTACGTTAGATAGCGAGCGGCGCAAAGTCTTCTCTGTATGTTTGCGAGGATCAATTCGCTTCACCGTGTCTCGTAATTCCGTCACCAGCTCCATTAATTCCGGGGACAAATTGCCTGTTACAGCTCGGCCAGAGCTTGATGATGGTTTCTCCGGCTCAGGCGACAGGTTTAAAGTTTCTGTCGGTTTTGCCGAACCGTTTTTGGATTCGGTTGCTGTTTTTGATTCGACCGGTTTTTCATTTTTCTGAGTCATGTGGGTATCTCCAAATGGATTTAATTAAAATATGAAACGAATAAGAGTGATCTTGCTCAATGGTTGATTATTGAGATCAGCCATTCAATATTCTTCTGGCAACAAAATAGTGGTTACGCTCCGGTCTGCTTCGGTGATTATCCAGACCTTGCCAGCCGACAACGTTTCGCCTTCGGATAGCGGTGGTGGCAGCACATACACCGAAAAAATACGCGAGCCTTGCTGAAGTGCTTCCTCGTTGGTTTGCGCATCCTCGGGGCAAACATCGCCCCAGTCACCGGTCACATGACGGGCTATCAATTGAAAAGGGCTGACTTGGTAACGCTGCATGGCCTCCTGCGCCCCTGGCGTGTAACACAACTGGCCCAGCTCGAAACGCGGTGCAGCAGCTTGTGTGGTAGTGTTTGTGGACGTGGTTGTAGTCGATTCCATAAGGTTCTCCGGTGATTAAGGATTTACATCAAAAAACACGGCGACATTTAGATAAAGAACTGGCCGTCGCGTCTCCGCACTAGCTCTTTAAATCAGTGGCTATAAGGGATTGTCTTAATCCCCGAAATCCTCCTCAATAGGCGACGCGTTGTCGTCATCCCAGTTTTCGGTGTCCTCATCCGGTACCGACGGGTACGCCAATACCGCAAGCGCTACCTGAGTATAATGTTTGGACAACCGACGCAGGCTGCGACCTGCCTCGATGCATAAGGAATAGTACTCAGGTTGTTCCAGTAGTCGCTGATAATTCTCGCTGGTTTGCGCCAGACATTTGGCCAAAACATCAAGGGCGGGATCAAGGTTGGCTGTGATTGAAGGTGTCGTCATAACGATCTCCATAAAATAACAATTGATAAATTCCTCCATGCACGCAAAAACCTTCGCGCATACGAAAGCGCATCGGTATTCAAACCCGATGGTTAATGTAACAAACGCGATGAGTGTTGATGGCGAAAGAGGAATGGTTGGCGGCTAAATTTGATCAACTTCACCGCTGAATAATTATAACATAGAACGCATGAAATACCAACCTATATTTACATATATTTGTATTTATAATCAACGTCTTAAGTGTCTATATACGGCCTCAAAAAACTTAGGTTTGAACGTTTTTTGGTTAGCGCGAATCACGAGGGTAGGTGTATTTTTACTTCAATGTATCAGTGGAAAAATGCAAAAGAAGCCACTGGCAATTAACCAACTTGAGGATTCCTGATCGCCTGTTTTCGGCCAAGGAGAAGACAGCCAATGGTTTCCAATGAACGGCTGGTTAACCCTTGAAAGCAGTCATTTGCCGATCGACAATAACCTGGTGGAAAACACCATCCGGCCTATTGCTCTGGGCAAGAAGAACTGGTTATTCGCCGGTTCCGAGCTGGCCGGTCAACGGGCTGCCGCCATTCAAACGCTGCTGGGCACCGCCAAACTGAACGGAATTGATCCAGCCGCATGGCTTAGAGATACCTTGGAAAAATTGCCTACCTGGCCTAACAGTCGTATCGACGAGCTACTGCCGTTTACACGACCTGTCGAGAACGTTAGGTTATAAGGCAACAATGAGCGGTAGCGCTGAACGCTCACGGTCCATTTATAGAAAACTTCAATTGGGACGAAGATTTAGCATTAAAAATTCCTGACTTTACTCATTTACGAAGGAATCCTTATCATCAGCCAGGGTGTGTGAAGTTTGGATTTGCTTGATTGTCCAGAATCTCGAAATCATTGCTCGTAGCGATAACAAGTGGGTGATCATATGGCAAATAATTTTTGAAGATTGCCAACGCCCGTTTGATAACTAGTTTTGCACCTTCTACGTCGCCCAAGTCTTTCAAGACTATTCCTAGATTGTAGGTGTCTCTCGCAAAAGCTAGGTGATCAGGCCCAAAGACCTTTTCGTCGATTTCCAATGCACGTTTGAAGTGCTGTTTTGCTTCTTCCAGTTTGTTATTGCTTTTCAACAGCTCCCCAATGTGGTTGTTGACGGTGGCTACTTCCGGATGATCGGGACCGTAGACATTCTCATAGATGCCCAACGCACTTTCATAAGTATCTTGCGCTTCTTGGAATTTCCGCAGATCCTTTAGGATACATCCTATATTGCTCAGGTCTCTAGCGACTGTAGGATGAATGGGGCCATAGGCCTCTACATCAATCGTATGTGCCTGATTAAATAGCTCCAGCGCTTCTTCGTAACTTTTTAGTTCTCTCAAGGTCCAGCCAATATTATTAAGGTCACTGGCGATATAAGGATGGGGTGGATCGAAAGCAGCCTCATCAATGGCGCGCGCACGATTAAATGCTTTCAGTGCTTCTTCAAATTGCCCGTTGTCCTTTAGAATCCATCCAATATTGTTAATGTCTCTGGCAACATAAGGGTGGTTTTGACCAAAGGCTGCTTCGTCAATATCGCGCGCATGCTTAAAGGCATCTAATGCGCTTGGCAATTCATACATATCTTTCAGGATCAATCCAAGATTGTTAATGTCTCTAGCAAGATTAGGATGGTTATGACCGAAGACATGTTCATCGATGGTCAATGCTTGTTCAATCTTTTCTTTTGCCCCCTTCAGGTCGCCCAAGTCTTTCAAGATCATTCCCAGATTGTTGAGGCGAAGGGCGACTGTGGGATGGTTAGAGCCTAAATATTTCTCGTCAATAGCCAGTGCACGTTCATAATGTTGTTTCGCCTCATCCAGTCTGCCTTCGACATGCAGGACACGTCCCAGGTTATTCAGCCTAAGCGCCATCATTGGGTTATCAGAACCAAATATTTCTTCATCTATGGTTAATGCCTGACGATCAGCATCTTCCGCTTTTTCAAATTCAGCCACTATTCTGTAGTGAGTGCCAAGGTTTCCCCACAGATCATCGGCTACAGATTTCATGTTAGCGCTTTCTGTAACGCGTGCGGTTACTTCCACATGCGGTCGTAGAGGAAAAAATTTAATTGGTAAGCCAGTCGTATTGGCCTCGTAGGATAATATTCTCAATACGTCAGCCAGTATCTTTAATGATTGTTTCTGACCATCCTGATCGCGGGCAAATTCTGCCAGTAAGTGATGTATCGCTGTCCCTGTTGTTAAAAGACCAAGATTATATAATCGTGTTATGGCGCGGTCGGCGATTCGTTCCTTTCCTTCCGCAATTTTGTAGATAATTTTGTCGGGGATCGGGATATTGGGTGCACAGTAACCGCAGGCAAGGAATATTTGGCGCGCTAAAGCATCTATTGGTTTCCTCTCATTTAGCCGTTGCCATATCAGTAAAAAAGTGCTCTGCAGGTTTTCCTTGTGGTAAATCGGACTATCGCCTTCTTCCTGATCCAGAAGTGAAAGGTAATTCAGTGCGCCACCGGCAGCAGCCAGTTCTTGCAAGAAGAGCTGTGGAGTTAGGATTCTGATCTCGTCAAGGTAGCGCCCAGCCAAGTCGATCGCCAACGGCAGGTTACCCAACTTCACAGCGATTTTCTCTAAATCGGCATCAGGCGCCTTTTTTAACCTGGGTGCCAATTTTCGTAATAAGGCCAGACTTTCGGGGAGCGACAGCAGGCCAAGGGGGTAGGTTTGCACACCAAGGTGAGGAGGCCAATCATGATGGCGAGTAGTCAGTAACAAGCGGAACCCGCTTAGTTTCGGCAACCAATTTTGTAATAATTCAGGGTCTTCAACACCATCTAATACCAATAGACGCGGGCCATCGTTTTGCCAGGCAAGTAAAGTAAGACGCAGTTGTTCCGTTGTGGTTTTTGGCCAAAATGGCAACGTCATTTCCGCGCCGCAAGCGGCGATTTCTCCGTCTATCTCTTGTTGGGCGTTGATCCAATGTACCCCCTTAAAAAAGCGTCCATAACGATAACAGAACTCAACTGCCAAATTGGTCTTGCCGATGCCGGTCATGCAGGTTATGACCTGAGGCTTGGCGGTGGTACCAGTGTTCTGAGGGTCGTAGAGCAAGGCGTTTGCTAATGTTTTCAGGACATTTTCGCGACCGGTGAATACTGCGTTGCGAAAATTGGGTACCCTCCAGCCAACCAGGACCGCACCGGGTTCTGGAAGTATTTCTCGTTCTGGTAGGGGACTCTCGGAAACAGTATCACTTGGTGATATGTCTCGTATCGAACTCTCGAGCTTCGCCGGGCGCCCTTTCGGTCCGCCGATCCATGAAAGCTGCCTCAGCGGCCAGCAGCCATCTTTAGTTTTTCTGGCGATATTGCGTGGTACCCAGCCACGGCCAGCAGAATCCCATTGCCGCAGCCAAATGCCGCCCCTGCCTTGGTCGATATCAATGCTTCCAAAGCTGTATCCGTTATCCATCCATGACGATTCGTAACAGGCACCCGCAGAAAGGAGCAGCCGGCTTTCTCCATCGGAATCTACCCATTCCTGATGTTCGTGCCCGTGCAAAACGATGGCAAACTCCTGCCGCAGGTGTCGCATGGCAACGGGATCTTCGTGGCTCGTAAACCAGTTGCTTGGGTGGTGGAGAAGCGCGAACGCAAAGTCAACTGACCCCATGCGCTGTTTTGCCTGTGCGATCTGCCAATCGGCACCGAACCAGAGTTTCGCTTTGTCCTCATTGTTGGCACAGGACCAAGCGGAATTCAGTCCCGCAATCCCTACTCGAATGCCCGCGATTTCGCGGGCTTCAGCCCAGATGAGGTGAGGGTCATCGGGAGAGAGGTGGAGAAGGCAGTAACTCTTGAGGAAATCCCGGTAATTGGCCAGTCTGTCCACCCAGGTTCGCCACTGTTTTTTCCCGTCCCGCATCGCATTAAAAATCTCAGGGAGTTCACGGTCGGGGTGTCGCAGCCACGCTGTTTGATCGGGAGTAATCTCGTCTCTGTTGACATCGTGATTTCCCGGTACCAGATAAAGATCTCGAAGTGGAATTTCGGGATCGAAGGCGGTGCGGACCGCATCAAAGAAGTTACGAGCCAGTTGATATTGGTCATCCATGGTCTCTCCGTTTACGGCACCATAGACCAAGTCACCGGTAAAGAAGACGAAGTCCGGACGAAGATCATGATCTGTCTGCATGGTCTTCAGATCACGAACCAGCGTTTCGGTAATTTGCCGACTGTCCCAGTCATCTCGGACGCGAGCGTGAAGATCGGAGATGTGTAACCAAGTGAGGTTGCGGGTCATAGGAATACTCCTTCAAGGCTGCACGACAAGGTGCGTTAAAAAAATTTGGATGCTACTGACGCAAGGAGGTGCATAGTTCGAGTTATTAACCGGCATCAATATTGAATTCTCCCGAATGGCTCCATGTGGCGTGATAAATACCTTGGGCCACAAATTGATGAAAACTTGAATGAGGCCAATCAATAGCTCTCATTACTTTTCCGTGTTTTACCGGATTCCAATGAATATAATCGACATGGCTGTAAAAGAGCTTCCAATTTTTTCCACATTAATCATTTTTTTTGTCAGTCAATCCAGATATATTGGTTCCTTTAAAAACAATAACATAACTAATACTAATGGTTAATTTTGACGCTCTTTTCTCACAAAATTGGAAACTTTTGTACGCTTTTTAACACTCCAGCATTAATTAGCTTGAAACGGGTGACGCGAATGGGAACCAGATCAGCGAGAACTGTTCGAAGGTCTTAACGCACTCTACTTGATAACACCGGCAGCTAACAGAACCGCCCACGCGATCTCCTGATAAAAAATATCGCTGTGAGCTCCAGAAGGCGGATCACCCTTCGTGATAAGTTGATTACCGTCAAGATTCAGAAAGCCCCCTTTCACAAAGTCGTAGCGTCGACCCACAGGTTTGAAAAAGTCTTGCTTAGCCTCGACCGCCTGCGCACCATCCGCTCCCATGCCACCGAAGCGAAACGCTATATCTTCGAAGGCAGCAGCATCATCACGGGAAATAAGTGACGCCTGCGGATATCGCTTGGCAACCGCCAGGTCGTATTGAGAGTGGGATACCATGATAGGTCCGTCCACGCGGGCGGCCATCCCTTTGAGCGCCCCCGCGCGGCTGGAATCTTGTGGCAGCCGGTCAGCGAAAGCAAAATGCGAGAACGCGCCCTGCAGTAGAGTCAGGCTTTTTATCGGTGAATCGGATCCCGTCAGCTTGGCGGGCAACCCCTTTAACGAAAAGGATACAAGGCGGGCTCCAAAGCTATGGCCGATGAGATGGACGCGGACATTAGGTGCCGCCTGGTGCAGCCGGGCCGTAACTGGTCCCAGACCGCTCTCGCCGACAAGGCCGGCGCGTTCCTTCATGTTCCAGTAGCTGGCGACGCGCAGCGACTCCTTGGCACCGGCCCACAGACGACCGAAGGTATCACCGATACCTGCTATTGCCACGCGCTCAGCCGGAGGCGCGACCTCGGCCATCTTGTCAAAGGTGTCCTCGGCAGAGTTTTCAAAGAGTCCCTTGTCACCGCTATCTTCCTCAGATGAAGAATCGGGGGCGAATTCCCGCAGCAAAGTATGGAACCTCTCAAGGGCGGCCAGTTCCCGTGGCTGGTCCTTAAGGAGCTGGCTGAGCTCATCAAGAGTAGCGCTCTTGTCCGGGAAAACCTTGAGCAGTTCCTTAAAAACATCGGTTGTGGTTTCATCACCGCCAAGACTCGCAGTGCCCCCTGAGTCGCCGACCGGCGCATCGTCCGGAAACAGTATAGAAGGCCAGATCACGCCGGCAATCCCGATAGTCACGCCAGCAGCCAGACTGTGGCTGGCCTGCACTTCGCGAACCCGTTCAAAGAACCGCTCGTAGAGGCTGCGGGCATCCTTTCGATCGTTATTCCAACCATGGGAGAAGATGAACAGGTCGGTGATGTTTTTGTCCAGGACCTCGGCAATGAAGCAATCAATTTCGGATTGAGACACGGGTGGTCCCTCTTCTTTGAATTCGAGTTCCCAATAAGGGAAATTGGCAACGGGTGACATTGGGTATACCTCGCTAAAGTTCAAACTGATTGGATGGCGCGCATTAGATCGACTAGCCCATGACCCTCGAAGTACTTCTCACGGCCGAGGGATGTCGCAGTAGCCAAAAAAATGCGTTTAACTTCCTCAGGACGCCCGATAAATTCGCGGCGGATGGAGAGAAAGGCGGCGATAGCACCAGAGACATGGGGCGCGGCCATACTTGTGCCGCTCTGGTCGATGTAACCGGCGAAGGAACCTGCGCCCCAGTTCAACTTCGGTTCTCCTTCTTTATCAAAGGCACTCTCGATATCTTTTATCGCTTTGCCGGCGGCGCAGGAGGTAATTCGCTCACCGGGCGCAATTAGATCGGGCTTGGCTCGACCATCCCCTGTTGGCCCCTTCGACGAAAAGTAGGAGACGCCATAGGTGTAAGGGCTATCCCTATGGGTGGATCCGACGGTGATGGCGAGCTCCGAGTTGCCGGGATCGTTGATGGTGAGGGCGAGTCCCGTGCTGGTTCGGCCTGATGGAGTGGAAAGTTCGCCGTAGCCGGTATTGCCAGCGGAGATCACGACTACGACACCGGTGCGAACCAAGCGATCTACTTCGATACAAACCGGGCTTTGACCGCAAGCGAACCAGTGGGCATTGAAATCGTATCCCAGGCTTATATTGACACCATGCACCCGCAGGGGTGGTTTCCCATGACCGTTCAACTGCACACGGACATACTCGAGGGCACGGAGCACATCGGTGGAGCGTATATTGCCCTTGCCATTGACTACTTTAAGGCTTATGAGTTTGCAACGCGGGGCAACACCGGCAAACTGCTCAGGAGTACACCCCGTACGCGCCTCAACATCCTCAAGGGCGGATTCTTCGGATACGGCTATGTGCTGACCTACGCGAAGGTAATCGTCAGCATATTTTTCACCAGTTCCGGCTAGCGAACCAGCGATAATCCCAGCGACGTGGGTTCCGTGGCCGTCCTCATCAATAAGCGCTTTGTAGGCAAGCGTGCTGTCGTCTGGCTGCGCGTCTCCGGTGAAATCCCGGTGCAGGCCTGCGACAGAACCCTTGAGGGTATCGAACGTCTTGAAGTGCTGATGATTTTCGTCAATGCCGGAGTCGATAACACACCAGACAATATCCCTGCCAGCTGCATCGAAAGAGCGGCGCGCTGCATCGGCCTTGATCGTCGAGACGGAGCGGTCAATCAGCAACCTCATGCTGAAATCAGGCCAGACCCGATAGATAGCGCGATCCGCGAGGAGAACGCCGTTCATCTGGTCGGCGTTCACAAGTTTTTTTATCTGCTCAAGGGTCAGTTCGCAGCGGACGTAGGTATCGGCGATTCTGAGCAAATTCTCTCCTGGAACCTGCTCGGTTAGAGCTTCATAAAGAGAGCATAACTTTTTATAGGATTCTTCCAGTCCCGCCACATTGAAGAGGTTGAGTTCAACCACTATCGACATCGGCTCGTTTTTTTCTTCAGGAAAACCCAGATTCTTTCGTTCCTGCGGATCATCTTCGTAGAATGCTTCCGACAGGACTCCAGCCCTTAAGCCGCAGGATGCTTCAGAAGTTGGCTTCGGTGTTTCTTGATCAGGTTCGGTCATTGTTATATTCCCTCACTCGTGATTAATATAATAAACCATAGATCGATAATAATGAGTAGCTGGTAGCTCTGGCCACTTACGGTGCGGCGGCGCTGCCAATTGAGTTCCTATTCTGCGATGCTAAGCAACACACTGGACTATGGCTACTTTTGTCCCACGCGCTAAATATGCTGTGCATAGCATATTCGAGGGGATGGGCGAAAGTAGTCAAGATGTAAAATACCCATGCATTATCAGATTAAAAATTGCTAACCTACATCCAACCCTCATCATAAACTACGTTATTTCAAACACAATACAATACGTATAAATACCTGTATGCACTAACTCGATAACTCGGCGGCTTTGGTATTTCTACGCATGTTCACTTTTGTAAACATATTAAGAACACATAAAGATGGCCTACCTCTCAGCATCCGCTCCAGGCCGGTATAGTGCCAATTAGTTCGCTAAAATCGACTGTCTGTTTTCCGTGGTAAAGTTGCCATTCGGAAATCTGGCTCCAAAGTCTCCTTCGGGTCGGTTTTTGCCTGTCGACTGAATGACGAAATTCGGCCAATGGACTAAACCGCTCACGCGGTATTGAGGCTGCGATCATAAGCCTGGGGGGGTTGAAAGAGCGTGACATTTTCCTATGTTAAGGAATGAGGCAATCCGCCTTGTTTCAAGATAGGAGCAGTGTCATGACTTCGACAAGTAAACCCATTACCCCGTTGCGCCAACGCATGATTGACGACATGCGGATGCGCAAACTTTCCCCCAAAACCCAGGCCAGTTATATCCGTGTTGTGAAACGATTCGCGGGTTTCCTGGGACGTTCGCC
>Ga0066449_1000210_pt1 | contig 19025 bp, 25 predicted proteins | sample LakWasMe73_LOW10_2_FD_59560 | JGI IMG/M metagenome (GOLD analysis project Ga0066449, IMG submission 59560) | Freshwater sediment methanotrophic microbial communities from Lake Washington under simulated oxygen tension - Sediment Metagenome 73_LOW10 | ecosystem: Environmental > Aquatic >...
ACGCCAAGCTTGCCATCCTTACCACGTTTAAGTGGGAATATCCCCTCTGGCCCAGCTTCACCCATAACATTGCCGCCATTGGCAAAAAACGTAGGGCTGCTCACTACACTGCCTGAATATGCGCTGATTGACTCCCCTGAGTAAACATTACCTTTTGCGTTTGCAGTAATGCCAGGAATAAATGATTTGATGTCAAAAATGCTGCCAAAATCAAAACCGCCTAACAGTCCATCAATGCCTTTCATTAATGGCTCTGTTACGGTGCGGCGTGTAAGCATGCGATCTATATCCTTCCCAAGACCATCTAAAACATTACCTAGGTCTTCTCCATTAACAATGGCATCTTCAAGCGCACTGTTAAAGGTAATACCAAATTCCTTAGATAGGCTTTTAGTTTTATTTAAACCAGAATCAATATTTTTAATCTTTAATTCATAGTTCCTGGTTTCTGCTTCAATCAGAGATTGAGCCTCTTCGCTCTCCAGTTGCAAACCCTCAATACGATCTAATGACCGCTGATGCTCCAGTTCAAGCTGTGCAAGTGCGCGCTTTTTATCATCTTCGATCAAGGCGACATTAAGATTTTCATTTTCAGTTTTAAGCTGCTCAGCAATTGCTTCAGCTGCGGCAAACTTTTCATCGTTTGCACTCTGCTCAATTTTTGCTTGCTCTTCATCCCAATTACGCAAGTCTGATAAGTATTGGTCTTGTTGCTTGCTGGCCACTGCCGCTGCATTAGCTGCACTTGCTTGATCAATCTGGCCCTGTAAATAAGTTCTTAGCGCTGGGTCTAGATTGCTATATGCATTTAATTTATCTTGCAGGATCTCAACGTTAGTTTTTTCTGCAACATTAAGCTTAATAATGTCTTGCGATAACGCAGCTACATCTTGTGATTGTTTACTGCGTAGATCTAACTCAGTAGCCTTAGGTGCTTTCTTATCCTTATTAGCATCTGCATCTTTGATATTGGCTATTTTTTGATTGTGCCTTAATAAAGCCTGCTGATATTCAGCTGACTTTTCATCAAGACCGCGAACAGCTTTTTCAAACTCTTTTTGCTCATCTTCAAGGTTTTTCTTTAGCAGATCAGATCTGCTAAAGCGAGAGTTGTCACCTGTATATTTTTTGTAAGCATCTTGCTGTGAAATCTTATCTTTTTGTGTTTGTTGATATTTACCATAGTCAGCAGCCAAGTATTCCGCTGTAGCTTTTTGACGTTCAAGGTCAGCAACAATTGCTTTCTGTTCTGCAATATCCGCATCACTACCTTGACGTGATGCTTTCCCATTAACGGAGTAACCGGTCTTTGATTCCAAGAAGTTTAATTTACTTTTAGCCTCATTTATTTTCTCCGCGTCAGTTTTCGCACGACCAAAAGCCAAAACAGAGTCAGTAGCACCGCTAGCAGCTTTTTTAATAGCCAGCCATCCTGCTTCAATAAATCCCAAGTTATCTATTACTTGAGTCTTTCTGCTATCTAGTGTGTCAGCATAGGTTTTTATGCCTAATGTTACTGCCTCTTGGTTTTTTCCTTGCTCTTGCAGTGCGGTGATCTGCTTGTAAATATCTACCGTTAAAAAGTTGTACTTTTCGTTAAGCGCAGTGATTCCCTTAACTGGGTCTTTTGCGATACCTTCAAATTCTTGCACTAGGTCTTCAACAGACTTGCCAGTTAAGTCGACACCGGCTACAACCCCTTTTAATGCGTCTTTCAGCTGGTCGCTGCTGATTTTTCCACTTGACGCAAGTGCCTCAACGGCCTCTCTAGCTGTTCCATAATGGCCAGTAGCTTCGCCAACGGTTTCTGCAAGTGTCGTTAGTTGGCCGGCTGTTTGGCCTAGAATATTGCCGGTTGTGATCAGTGCGGTATTTAACCGTGTAGTTTCTTCAGAGCCAGCATAATAGGCGGCACCTAATCCGGCAGCTGCAGCTGCAGCAAGTGAGAATGGGTTGATCAGGCCAACAACATAGCCACCCAATGCTTTAGCAGCTGGGCCAATGCCACCGAATAAATCCTTGAGCTGGCCACCTTGTTGCAGAAAAACCTGCATCGGATTCTGGCCAGATTGCAAGCTAACTACAATGTCGGTGAATTGCATTGGCACCTGGCGCATTGCAAGGCTGGTGTTTTTAGCAGTAGTTCCCAGCTTTTCAAGGTGCTGGTTACTATCACCAGCAGCTTTTACAAGGCTGCTGGCATCACCTGTGATCTTTATGGCAACTCTGTTTTCCATATATTTAGTCTTCGTTAAGTACTTTTTTGGCGGCCAATTCCATAATGTTCAAACCGTTAAAAATATCTTCTGTGTCATCAATTTTTAACATTCTCAACACGCTTTCAACTGCTGGGTAACGCAAGCCCTGGTAAAACACTCCGCTGTTACCAACTACAACATGCCACTGATGTTTCACGCGCCAGAAAACTTCAAACACACGCCAGTTTTCCGGGAACACGCCAAACCCGCCGTCTTCGGTATTGTCATTACCCAACATGCGCTTGATGTCATCATCCGACATGCCCCAAGCGCGTAGTTCCTTTTCCTTCTCGGCACGCCGCATCTGCTGCGTACCGTCACCTGCCGCCCATTTGCGGGCGGCGTCTGCTAGTTTTTTGCGCGGCTATCCTGCAACGCGTTAAGGTAGGCGGTTAAAATCTCACTTAAAGAGCGAGGGTATTTCTTGTTCAGGATGATCAAGTTGTCCTTGCTGATCTCTGCCTTTGCTCCGGCATCATCCAATACCCCCCAGCCGTTGATCACCTCTAACAAAGCATCAACAGTCGGTTTGTTTTTGTACTTTTTGAACCAGGCATCCAGCGCCTCTTTATCTTTATAGTTGAAGGTAAATTCAACATCGGCAGTGCCTTTGCCCTCCGGCACGCTTAAAGTTACAGGGCAATTGAATGTTGGTTTTGGGTTTAAAAAGAAGTCCATAATTTCACCTTAGAATGTACAAATGCAGATTTCATCGTTGCCAGATACAGGCTTAGGAACCAACCCGGCTTTAAGCATGGCAATACCATTTTTATTCCCATAACTTGGCTTTTTAATTTGAACAGCAGGATGTGTAATGGCAATTCTGTTGCCAGCAACCGTACCATGCTGAATACCAAAAGAACCCAACGTTGCATTCTTGGCAATCGTCCACCAGTCCTTGGTAGCTACGTTCACTGCTTCCATGCTGATATTTCCACTAGGCTTGCTATTGGTTATCAAGATCTGTTCTGTAGAGTTAATAAGCCCGTGATAGTTGATTTCATTGCCAAGATCAAAATCATATGATTCAACGGCAGCGCCATTAAATCCATGCAGTGACACAAATGGGGTATTGGCCTTATTCGCGACTACAGGGGTTTTCCAACCAGTAACTACAACTGTTGGACTAGCCGCATCAACGATAGGAACAAACAGGCCTTTGAATGACCAGTTGAATTCAGGGATCTGGTCTATAGAAATACCGCCTGATACGTTGCCGCGCGCACCAAGGAACTTATGCAATACACCGTCAATGTTCATGTATAGCGCAATTGATTCTGGGTTATCTGTAATGCGTCTATAAGTAACATTCGCGCCAATGCTATATGCACTGGTGGCATCAGGAGCTATCCATGAGGCGGAAATTACTGTGGCGATCTTTGTAGTGCCGTCATAATCTACAATAAATCCTGATTGACCATTGCCGGTACCGGCAGTAATCGATATCGGCATGCCGTTATAGAATTCATTAACAGCAGATGCAGCAGCTGCCAGTTTGATTGTTGTTGTACTGCCACCAGCTTGAGCCGTACCTGTATATGCGGCGGCAAGAATGGTTTCAGAACAACCAACCCCACGCATTAACGGACCCCATGCAGGGACTGTACCAGCAGTACCAGGACCGGCCTGTTCTGTTTTAAAGTTAAGCATGCCGTAAATTGCGCCAGGTAAACTTTCTGAATTTCCGAAATATGGCAGAACAAGATCACGATCAACTTCTGTCATCTCCATAGGCGTTAACGTAGGTTCTCCGCGCAATAAAATCGCATTGGCTGCACCAGTAGCTACCGGATCTACACCATAACTGCCCTCAATTTTTGCGAGCAGCGAAGTAACTCTTAAGCGCAATGACATTATTGTTTCTCCTTAGGTTGTTTCTTTGTTGATACAGCATCATTCGCAGTTGCAGACTCAACGCTATCAACTTGCTCGGTATTAATTGGATCTTGATTTACTGATCCAGCATTGGCATGGTCGGGGTCACCTACTTGTTTGGTTCTTTCTACCAATGTGCGATCTCCGGTTTTTGGATCAATTACATAGCTGCCGCCGTGGCCTGCATGCTGATCTAGCTGCTGTTGTGCTAATTGCGCTTCAGTCATTACGTGCTCCTTATAAAGGTTGATGTTGTAAATTCGTCTTGCCACCACAATATGGCGTTTTGCAGGCTTAACAATCTCCCAGCCTGATAGGTTATTGGTTCATGATCAGCGTCTGGCACAAATCCAACCAGGGCGCTTATCGATGCAGTGCGGATAGGGCGCAAATCTGTCAGGCTTGCTTTCCCACCGGTCTGATCACTTACATTGCGCAGCGCATAGACCACAGCAAAACGCTCTTCTAGCGGTTGCGATATCGCATTGATAAGATCATTTCTTCCAGCCTTGTCTGATAGCGGTATTACAAATGCTGACGGGTATTGTTTTACGCCAGCTACCGCACCATCCAGATCAGCTGAACCGCCTACTTTTTTAAGCGCGGCAACCTGGCTTGATAAGCGGCTAATGATCAGATCAAGATCAAGAATGTTCATTTAGAAGCCGCCTTGACCATCGCCGTTAAAAACGCGATGTCTGGATGTTATCGATGCACTATTGTTTACAGTAACGGCAGCACCGTCTGGCTGGATCAGTAGCAACTTTCCCTGGCCAACGTAATTCAAAAACTTTATTGCATCTTCATAGCGCCTGCGCACCTGCTCAGGGGCTGCATCGTCATAAAGCTTGTAGCGGGTAATGTCTGATGCATATCCAACCAGGATAGGTGGCACACTTACCAGTGGCAGCGCATACTTGCTGCCGATGTAACCATTGATTTCAGCATCTGCATCAGCCAAAGCAAGTGCCAGAACATCCTGATCAATGACACCTGCACCTGTATGATCAGTGAGCTGGATGATCTCCAGCTCCCCAAATCGTGACACCATATCTGCTGATACTGCGTAGGTCATGATTACTCAGCTGCCACTTCTATTTCAGAAACTACCAGCAAAGGCTCACCCTTGATGTGTGCGATCTGCTCATCAGACAATTCACTGATATTGATGGTGGTTTCTTCCCGGGTGAATGCATAGCCGGCACGATGGAATCGATCAGCCTTTGCCTTTACCACCAATGCTTTGACCGTTTTGTTTTTAGCTGCTTGTGCATTTGCAGCTTTAGCAGCGATTGCAGCCTCAGCTGATTTTAATACTTCAACCTGGGCAGCAATCTTTGCTTCACGTTCGTCGTCAGGAAGCTCATTCCAACCCTCTACTGAAAGGTTGCTAGCTTTGTATGCCGCACCTACGATATCGCCCAACTGAACTTCGTTACCTTCTGATATTCTTACTAAAGCAGGTAATACGCTACTACCAACTAATACTGGTAGCACACCTTTTTCGCCATCAGCTATACCCACTTCTAAAACCCTGCTCTTTGCAGCTTGCTTGTTTTTTGCGTTAGCCATCATGCTCTCCGTTAATTTGCTCATTTCTAGCCCGCTGTTTAACGCGGGCTAGGCCATGCTAATTAATAATTAACCCGCACCAGTTGAACCGATAGCCAGCTGCCAGAAACCATAACCGCCAGCGGCACGCGCTTCTGCACCGAACTTGAATTTCTTGCGGTTAAATACATCATCATTCTCGGCGCTGGTTTGCTCAACAAACACAGGAGCCTTGCGTTCCTGGTAAATGAATGGCTTGATTGCTTTTGTTGTATCGAGCAGGAACCATGCAGTGTCAGAGGTGATACGTGCATCAACCACTACCTCGGCAGTGCCTTTGTATGGGTTTGCCTTGCCATCTTCCAGGCGGTCATTGTTAACCAGTGCCAGCGCAACAGACTCAAGCGCAGGACCAACCAGCAGCACGTTAGGGATTACATTCAATGGGCGACCTTCATCATCCTTGAATTTACGCATAGCGGTACGCGCCGCACCGTAACTTGCAATAGCTGCTGCCTGTGTGGCTACAGAAAGCGCTACCGTTAACTTGTTGGAAACACTGGCACCGGCCACCTGGTGATCAGTATCAAAGAAATACTGGCCATCAAAGCATGTATTAGTAAAGCCACCGTTAACCAGATCAATCACGATCTCATCCGGCAACTGCGCGGCAGACTCACCGGCCATTTGCGCTTGTGGGCCATAGATACCAAGCTGATCATCTTCGATATCGTTGCGATCAACTTCTACGGTTGCCTCCCAGTCCTTATTGGCAATGGTGTATTTTGAGGCTTCAAGCGATTTAACGTTTTTATCGCCTACCCACTGACGCATTTTTGGAAACTTGCTCAACCAGGCGTAATCATTCTGGCTGGTAGTAGATGTGATTTTCATCGCAATCTTCTGCCAGACCGAAGGCGCTGCAGTAAAAGCATTGTTGAAGGTTGTTTTCAGGCTGATAAAGACATTGCCGATGTTTTCTTTATTGACCAACATGCCGAGCATGCCGCCACCGGTTAGCATTTCCTGACCAATAAGCTCATGCGCTTGTAGCGGCACTGCAAATACAATGGCCATTGCTGCCGCAGCTGCAAGACCAAATAAAATCACTCGTTTTAACATTGCGTTCTCCTAATTAAGAATTGAACTGTTACTAAATTAAATTAACCTATTGCTTACTCTACCCAGACACCGTCTGAGTCGACCTGAATAACCTTGCCAGCAGCAGAACGGGTATTTATGCCGTTGGTTTTAGCTACGGTCTGGTCATCAACGATGTAGCAGGTCGCGCCCAGGTCAGCCTGCACAATTGCATCTGCGCCGTGGTTAAGCCACTTGAATGCTTTTTTACGACGCACCAAAACGCTCTTGTCACCGGCGGCACCTGCAGAGTTGTCAACCTGCTGTTCAGCACGGCCAAAATATTTAAGTGTGGTTGCAACTGCACCTGGCGTTGCAAAACCTGCTGCGTTGATCGCCACCAGTGAACCGGCATAAATCTTTACCGCAGCAGCTGGTACAGATACCAATTCACCATCTTTTAACGGGGTATTACGGTCATTTGTAAGTGCCATTTCCTTCTCCTTGAAAGCCTCATTTACATGAGGTGTTAATATGTAAATCGTTAAACTTGGCTATTAAGCGTTAGCGCTTAAAGTCTTTTTGAAGTCTTCAGGTGACACGCCGGTTTGTTTGCAAATAGCCAGTTGCGCTTCTGTTAACTCATTACCTGACTGCTCACCATCTGGAGCCTTGCCACCAGTTTGGGTATTGGTAAGGGCTGCAATAGGCTGTGCTAGGTCAAGATAAGATTTCAATTCGCCGATATCCTTTGCACCCAGACCACGTGCCCAAGCCTCTTGCGCTGGCAGTAAGCGGCCATCAGACAAAGCAACCGTTACCAGATCTTCCACTTCGCCGTCATTGATCTGCTTGTTAAGCGCAGCAAGCTGGCCTTGCAGATCCTGCATGACAGAAACAGGCACAAACTTGGCAGGGTCAGGCGATTCCACCTGCGCGGTCAGGCTGGCAATTGATTGATGATGAGTGTTTAAGTGGGTGATCAGGTTAAAGCCTGCAGCTGCAGTTTCTGTGTTGTCAGCCTTAATCAGCTCCACTGCCTTATTTACCTCAACCAGAATGTCATCAGGTGTGGCCAAAGTTGGCAGGTTGAACATCCAGCGCAAGCGCTCAAGTAATTCGTCTAAGTCCATTGTTAAACTCTCCGTGTTGATTAAAAGTTGTGAAGCTGCCGCTACGGCTACTTCACTCATGCCATCCAATGCAGGGTTGTTGGTGATCGCACCAAGCAATACGCTTTCTACTGCGCCGGTCTTTTTGCTATAAGAAAATACAGGTGAGAAATAGAGATACTCTTTAGCTTCGATATGCGCTTTGGCGGCATCCGTCCATTCAACGTCAACCGCATAGAGGCCATCACCATCACGCCACTCAAGCGTTTTAAACCAACCGGCAGCCGGGGCAGGCTTGCCGTTCTCAGCTGCTAACAGGGTTTGATGTTCGTAATCGATCACCAGTCGGTTTTGACGTGCTGACAGATCAGCAATGATTGATGCAGCAACCTTGGCATCGACATACCAGGCTTTAACATCTTTCGGTCTGCCATCAATGGCACGAAACTCGCCAGCTGGTAGAATCTGTAGATCAGACCCGGCAGTAATCTCAAAACTACAAGCCGCGATTGCGGCATTGATTGGTTTGCGTTTGGTTGGTTTTTGTTTCATGTCGCCATATTAATGATGGCGATTCATGCTGCGCGTGTGCAGTGCTTCAGTGGGGTTTTATGAGGGGTGAGATATGCCAGTTTTTATGACACATGGGTTTTGCATACGGATAACCACCATACAGTTACCGTTAAACATGCGTTAAATTCAATTCAGGCGCGTAAATTATTTTTATATATACCTTTGCCGCATAAAAATATAAAAAACGCCGTATGCGCTTTAAATGATAACTTTTAAAAACGTGTTAAACCAGTGTCATTAAATAATCGCTGATCACATTATTGATCATCGCTTCATCTTCAGCAGAAATTCCAAGAAATGGCCGCGCTGGGATATCACCCCAGGGAAGAGGGAATCCATTTTTTGTGCCGGCGCTTCCCTTAAATGTATTTAACCCATATTTCCTGACCCTGCCGATCTGCGAATAACGCCCAAACTCGCCCATCTTAGCGCCAAACTGCTGCACTGCTGCATATTCCATCGGAGAGCCAACTATCAGGGTGTGGCCGTCATAAGCGTAATTGATCGTATTTGATAGTAATCTGGTTTCGCCAAGTAACGGTTTTGTGCCTTTTTTGCGTTTAAGTGTAACCGGGCTGTTGGGCTTCCATGCTACGCCATTTGGTGTGGTGCTGGTTTCGAAGCGCAGCTTGGTCGACTCGACCAGGTTCTCGCCAATTGCCAGGAATGCCGGACGCGGATTCTCGGCACCATGCTGCAGGCGCTGTATAGCATCAATAACGGCTTTATTTTCTACCTTGATTTCATACATAATTAAGAATATTATTCACATTAGATTGGGATCGGGAGAGCCGTACAGCTCGGGGGATACGAAAGTATTGCATCGAGCGCCCAATGTTCCCTCTATCAAGTTTTAATAATCAGCGAAACCAGACTCAATACCTTGTGCTTTAGCTCGCTGCGCAGCTCAAATACATATATCCAAGTTTCACCATTGATTTCCTTAAACACCCTGATTCTCTTATTGCCGCGTACCGTATTGCCTATCTCAACCTTGTCAAATATATTAAGAGACCCAACTATCTGATCATAGTCATTTGGCGTTGCTGGCCGCTGGCCATTGCCATCAAAGTGATGTGCATTTTCAACATGGCGCACCGCAGCTGGCTCTAACAAAAGAATGTAGTTGCTTAGATCAAGGCCAACCGCATCTTTTATTTCATTGTGATTTTCAATGAACCCAAGCCACAATGGATCAATCAGGTTTTTATCTGCCAGGGCCTTTTGAGCATATTCACTGGCAGAGTAATTGGTTTCCAAAAAACGGTTAACATCTTTCCTAAGCGCCGTTGCAATAGCTGGCTGGTAGCTAATTAACTTGTCCTGTACAAAATTGCGTAATGGCTTGTCTGCATTTGCACCAGGCGCATAGCCAAAACCTTTATCAATTCCGACTACCTCTCCGGTTTTATTGTCGATAGTATTCCAGCCTTGTGGTTTAACGCCTTTGCCTTTTGCCGTTGCTGCTTCAAATTCGCGTTGGTTTGCGCTTACGATCCGGCAGTGACACATCCAGCCATTAGGTGCAAAGTGAGTTTTCCAGAACGGGTCGTTATGTGGCAAGGTTATATCATGCCAGCTTAAATGATGAGGCCGTGGGTGGCGTACACCATCTGCATGCACATAGCGCCAGTAGGGCTTGAGTAGCAATAAGTCAGGATCATTAAGCTGAGACCATCTACCCGCCGCATAGCTTGTGCTCATATTTGTTTGATAAATAATCCGCGTGCGCCAATCTCTACCTGCCTGTGTGCCTTCGCCAGTCCACCCTGACCAGCCATTTGTTTTTACAATATTGTCAAATTCTGATCTAAACCATTGCAGGCTTTTACCTTCACTAATTGATTTATCAATAGCCTGCCTTAAATCAGATATCAAGTCTGATTTCATTGCCCCTGCAACAATAAACGCACGATCATGTGCCGACTTAAAAACGTCATCCCAGCGCTCACTGGGTAGGTTTACTTTTTTTCTGAAAAAATCAACCTGCTCTTTGAACGGGCGATTAAATGCTATTTTTGCTTCATCCGGCATTATTTATATCATCCATACCTGCCAGTTCAGCAGTTGCAAAAGCCAGCGTCATTACTTTGGTGAGCTCTTCAGTGCTGAGTGATGCAAAGCTCACTAACAGGTCATCCCGCAGATCCTCAAGGTTTGCTGCATTCTCTACGATTGTTTTAACGCGATTCAGCACCTCATTCCATGATGGCGCTGCTTCACGCGATAGCAGCTCTTCGCGATCTATCTGGTTCTGCATTACTGCATCTTCAGGCGGTGTGCTATCAATGGTTGCAGACAATGCTGCCGTTGCTGTAACTGCCGGAGCTGTACCTTGTGTTGTTGCTACCGCAAGCACAGCCTCATCTTCATTCGGTTGTGGAATGCCTAATTGTGCATGTGCCCATGAAACCGGTATTTGCACGCCAACGCCTACAAGTTTTGGCAGAGCCTCAGACATCATTTGCATGTCTGCATTTTCTTTTACGTTGAATACAAACTTTGGCAAACGCCGCCTATCTTCAATGCCTGCTGTATTAATGCTTAGCAGCGGGTATAGCAGGTCGCGCGTGAATGTTCCTGCCAGCTGGATGGCATCTGATACCATCAGGTCATGGCGCACTTCATTATGGACGTTGCCGAGAGCATTGGTGCTGCTCTTGCCATCGGCCTGGCTGGTCAGTGTTCCGCCCAGAATCGCCTTGCTTTGAGTACGCTCGCACCAGGCGATCATCGCCTCAAATGGGTCAGATGCACCCTTGGCTGATTCTTTAAAATCAATGGCCATACCTTCTGGAATGATACCGGCAGCATCATGACCGATATTCATTACTGCGCGTAAAAGGGTTGCCTTTTCTTCATCGCTACTGCCACCTGGATAAGTCCCTAGTCGCATTGGCAACCCGTAGATCTCAAGAAACTCTGCAAGGTCACCAATTGCATAGTTTTTGAATAGATAAGGCCATGCCAATACACGATGCAAACCAGCACGCGATAAATATCCAGATTTTGCTTTGTGAATATGGGTCACCCAGCCAAATGCAATTAGCTCTTGTCCATCCAAGCTGTTATCGCGCAGGCGCAGTTTACTACGGGTTTCACGATCCACCTTAAACCAGCTTTGTGGGCGGTGATCAATCGACTTCGGCAGCCACTCTTTGCCCAGGCGTTCCCATTCTATTTCCTGACAAGAGAAGCCATGACCAATCGCATCAAGCGCATCAAGGATCACATCCTCGAAGTTTTGAAGATCCAGCATCAGTTCTTTTGCATAACTTGCCAGCTTCTTTTCTTTTGTGCTGGCGTTGCGTGGAGGTACGATATCCCAATCCAGTGTGAGTAGGGCGCGTTTGCGCTTACCTATCTCAGCCATGATATGGCCGTCCTTGTCTTCCATGTCAAGAAACAGATCATGCTGGGAACGAATATCACCTTGCTCTGCGTCTCCAAGAATACGTGCCAGTTTGGATGGGGTCAGACCACGGCTAGGATGGCCTGCAAACTCATGATGCAAACCTCCTACACGTGCTGTTTGCGGCTCACTAAATACAATTTTATCAATTGGTTTTCCATTGTGATCAAGTATCTTTAATGTATTTTCTGATGTAGTTACCATGTGCGTCTTCCTTTTTCATTATTGCTATCGCGCCCACTTTTAACGCCTTGATAGTCCATACCTCCGCCCATTGAAAGACATGCCGCCCAAAGCATTTGGAGGGCATCCGGGCCATCGTCATGATCTGCTTTTGGCCAGTGCCTCAATTGCTCGATTAATGTGTGCAGGCTTGGGTGTAGCCTAATCAGGCCATTGGCCATATGTGGCTGCATGCTTTCAATGCGTAACTCTTTATCGGTTGATGGAGTTACTCCGCGTGCCGGTACCGGTGCATGCCTTGCAGCTGAGCGCTTCACCAGCTCGGTACGCATAAACTCCTGAAACTGCACCGACTCAACTAGCCACAGCTGGCATTTGTATTCAAGCTGATAGCTGATCACATCTTCAATAATTCGGTCTGGCAGGCGCTTGCGAATGCTGGCCTCTACTACATCCAGTATGCCGGTGCTGCGGTTATATCCGCCTACAAGGATTGCCGATGGGTCGCGGCCAGCACCTTTTTTACCCAGACTTGGGTCGCATGATCCGTAAAATATCCAGTCATTTAGCCGGTTAACCCAAAAGTGTATGCACTTGGCAAATGGCGCATCATCGTCGCTTAACGGGTCGTTTTGCAGCTCTGAGTCAAACGCTGCGTGACCATCACGGGCGCGTATCGTCATTAACACAACCAGCGGCCTTGCAGATGGCCAGCTTACCTCTGCGCCTGCATCCATATCTGGCTTATGCGATTGATAGAACTCACTAGCTGCCTGCTTGCCTACATTCAGCAGCAGCTCTTCCCATCTATCCCACAGATCCATTCTGTTTGGCCAAGTGATCAATGCCCTGAATTTCTTGCCATTCCATAGCGGGTTTTTAATCAAGCGTGATAGCACACTGTCATAGTGCAGAATGGTGCCAATGATAATTACATCGAACTTTTCACCTGGCTCACCAAGCTTGAGTACGGCTTTATTAATCCAACTCGCCAGCTTATCGCGCTGGGCTGGACTCGCTACATTCTCATCATTCTCAAGGTCATCTCCAATAAACAGGTCTGGCCGGTATGGGCCATGCCTACGGCCACGAATGCGCTTGCCGCTGCCAACTGCTTCAATCTTAACGTTATTGGCTGTCAGTATTACCTCAGCACGCCAAACGCGGCCTTGTCCGGTTACTGCTGGGTAATCCATAATCAGGCGTGGGTTGTATGCCAGCTCGGCCTTGATTGCTTCTAGCATGATTGCTGCCTGATCAAAAGCATCCATACCGATAATTGGGTAATGCTTACGGCCAGTGATCACGCACCAGATCACAAATAGCTGCGTGGTAATAGTTGATTTTGCCTCACCGCGAGGCGCAGCCAATGCGTCAGTTTCGCTCTCTATGCTATTAACTACCTCTGGCAGGCGCTTATACAAGTGCTCATGCAGCAGGCTATTATCTTTTTTAACGTAGTGCGGAAAGTAAGTCTTGCAGAAAAATTCAAAGTTATCTTGTGCCTTAAGTCTGCGCTGGCGTCCGCTCTCTGCATCAGACTTAAAGCCGGAAACATCAGCTTCTATTTTGTTGCGTAGCGACTGGCCAAGCTCTGCTAACTGCTCTAAAAACTCTTTGCTGTTCTTAGCCATTTTTTAAGCTTGTCTTAATGGTTTTTATAATGGCAAGTATCCATACAAGCGGCCAAAATAAGGACAATAAAAATAGATATGACCATACAAATAACTGTTTATAAAAAGGCTCTTTATTTAACATTTCTGACAGCAGGCCTATTGAGTAGCAGAAAAAACCAAAGGTAATGTAAAAATACAAACTCACCCGAAAACCCCGCTTAATTTCTCGCCGAATGGTTCAAGCATGGTAAGGAATGGCTCAGTAAGATGCGGATGCTCTTCCTGGATAAAACCCGCTAAAAGATTCAGCACTTCCATAGCGATAGCTAGCTTGTTTAGTTTTGGATTGGATTTGGCAGCTGCTGCCATTGCCTTGTTATATGCGTCTGATAAACGCGATAATGCTTCGGCTTTAGCCATTGGTGTGCCTTTTTCGTCTGTTTTCAGCTGCTCGATAGTTGTTTGAAACAGGGTCATGAATTCTTGCAGCACCATCTGGCTTACGGCTTCGTGGCCTTGGCCTGCCATCATTGATGCAGTGCGTGCCTTATCCCAGTCATCACCAGAGGCTTTGGCCTCGCGCCGCCAGCGGCTGGCAGTACCAAAGCCGATATTAACCTGCTCAGCTGCTGCTTCCAGGCTAAGCGCTTTATGCACATAAGCGCTCCGTAGAGCGCGGCGTGTTTCTTCACCGTAAGCCATTAACGCATCCCGGTTACTGCTTTTAGTTTCTCAATGGCAATAGCCATGCCAATACTAATGATGCCGCCAGAAATGGCACCATTTAATGCGGCCTTGTTTTCTACCTTTCGCAAGCGCTCATCCAAGCCGTCAAGCTTCATTTCAAAGCTTTGTTTTTGTTCTGCCTGGCCATCTATTACCAGGTCGAGTTTCCCCTTGATTTCACCCAGTAGGCGGCTCTCATCTGCATTCATTGTTTTTCTCCGTTATTTAAGGCAAATGCCCATGCTGTTCACTAAAGGCCTTGCACTCTGTGCAAAGCCGTACACCTGGATATGCAAGCCTTCTAGCCTCTGGTATGACCTCACCACAGCTTGGGTTAACACATACTTCAGCCGATGGTAATTCCCCAGCCTTTGAAACTCTGTCTCTTACTGCTTTGATACTGCTTGCTCTCTCAGCCAGTTCAAGTAGCTGCGCTTGGTCTTCAGGTAACAATTACCACCTCACCCATGCACCAGTACCAATGAAATAATCTGTTCCTTGCACCCCTGATATAGACTGGTCTATTGATCCTGATACGCCAAAATGTATGGCTTTAACCTGAAATAATCCCTGCTTAACTTCCAACCTTGCTGTTGGCTCTCCGTTCTTAATACCCATATACAGGCCTGCCTCTCCATGCGGATCTGCAGCAAGCCAGGGTAGTGGATCACGCTTAACAAAGGTTTGGCTTTCTCCAGTATCGGTATTAATGAGCGTAGTGATTGTTTGCGGATGGTCGTCAGCTGGCACCTGGTTAGATGCAATCACATCCAGAGCAGGGTCGTCTTGAATAATTTCAGGCAGTTTGATGGTGTTTTTAACGGCTGCAGGGTAGACCTTAACGGTTTTGGCCTTAATGGGCTTATCAACTTGAGGTTGCTTTTTAACCTCTGGTGCTGGGGAGGCAATGATGTTCAAGCCAACAGGTGCTTGCGGCTGTTTATCTTTGAATGCACCATAAAATGCAGCACCATATATAACAAAGAAAAGTGCAACTATGATGATTGAGAAAGCAACGATACAAACAACAATGATACGGCCTAAATTTTTAGGCCAGCCGCTTGTTCTATCCAATGGCATGCTGACCCCCATTCACTGGAGTAATCGGCGTTAAGCACATGGCTCGCTCTGACTGACGACGCTTTGTCAGTCCGTAAACAGGTACCAGCTTGCCGTTAATTCTGGCTTTGTTATAAGCCAATATGCGATCACACGCAGCGGTGTAATTGCCGTCATTTAGTACATCAATCAGATATTTGCTTTTTGGAAGGCCGGATCTGCAAAAATTGCCAGCACCTATGTTGTAGGTGAGAGAAACGAATGCATTGTATTGATTCTGGTTTAACGGCACCTTAACGCAGGCTAGTACAGCCTTGCCATGCGCTGTTAGCTCCTGTTTAAGCAGGGCGTCACATTCTTTCTTACCGTAGGTTTTGTTTTTAATGATATCGGCGCCGGTGTAGCCATTACATACGGTGAGTACGCCGCCAATATCGTGATATGGTTTTAGCTCGGTGCCTTCCCAGCCACCAACAAATGCGAGTACGGATGCGCTGGTTAACCCGGCTAATAGAATTTTGTATGATGCTCTCATAAACCCGATTATGGTTTTAAGAGCATTTTGCGCGTCAGTGCAGAGCTTCAGTACATAAAAAAGCCGCATTCGAGTGCGGCTATTTTTAGATTAAGCGTGTTTTAAATTTAAGTCAATCGTGCGAACTAATCACTTTAGTAGCATCCATCACCGCCAAACAAATCTTTACCATCAATGCATATGTTTGTAATAGCACGCTTACCAGATTCTTCAGTGTTGAATTTGCAAATAAATGAGCTTCTTACAGTTGCACCAAAGCCATTCTGAGAATCTACATCACCGTTTATTTTTCCTAAATAATCTTCATGTACATTACTAAAATCAGCTGTAGATGGTGATTTTAGTAAGCTCTTAACCATATTTTCACATTGTGTTTTTTTGCTGTCTTGCGTAGATATCGGTCCTGATGAACTCTTTAAAGGTAAATTCCCTATGATTAAAACAAATACTATGAATCCAGCAAAATACCCTATGTATTTCAAAATACCACCACTTTTTTTAGTTGGAATTCCACAATGAGGACATACTTTAGCCTCATCTGAAATATCGTTATTGCATTCAACACATTTTATTATTGCCATGATATTCCCCTTTAGTTAAAAAGCTCGATCTGTACTTTACTCATATCCGTGCGCTTCAAAATATCCCACACAATGGCGGCAAATTTCACTTCTTCCGCAAAGAAGCTACAAGGCCTAGTAAATTAAAATTTATCCCTCATCTGGTTATATTGCTCATGATTAATTTCAATAGCAAAAATAACAACAGTATCTGCACTTGGGCATTGAGATTCTGCTTTAATTAAAAAGTCTGCAGGATGCATATCCGTTACTTTATTTGCCATTTTATATTGATGCCCAGTGTTCTGCTGATAGGTAATAAGCCAATACATAGTAATCCCCTTTAGTAATTAAAACGGTAAGATACCTTGCCAACGTGCAATTTCTTTATCACGCATAATATTAACAATACGATGATAAATGTCCTGGATTGAGAGTTTGTATTGCATATCCTGTTTTAATAATTGCTATCTTAAAACAAACTAGTTTGCGCCTGGCTCATGTCCGTGCGCTTCAAAATATCCCATACATTTCTGTCGCTCATGCCGTATTCCAGCGCCAGTTTAGCAACGCTTTCACCTGCATTATAGCGCAGCACTATGTCTTGATCGCGTTTGAGTCGTTTACCTGCGGCGCAGCGTGGTATATACAGGTATCGCCCACCAATAAAATGGTTTACCAGCGCCTTTAATCCATCTTTACCAATGACTTTAGCGATAGGATGCTTGTCATCGCAGTGTTTTTTTACCGGCAAATGTATAGTGGTACCGCCAAATGCGTCTATCAGTTTTATTGTGAGCGCAGTACCAATCGCAGCCTCTGCTTCATCCAATGATGGCGGTACCTTAATAGTTAAATAAGCACTATTATTTTTGTAATCGCTTCGCATTATGCTTGCATCCTTGCTTTTGCATATTCAAGAGCAGCAACAAGTTTATGCAGCTGCCCCGATGTTAACCAGGTTATTTTTTCTACCTTAAACATCTTTTTAGCCATGCCATCTGCATACTCCCAAGGCTTGTTTAGCACAGTTAACAACGCACCAATCTTGCTGATAAGTGCTACCTTGCTTACTTTTGCATTCTTGGGCGGTTCTGTTTTAAAACCGTTGCTCTTTGGCTTCCAGCCACGTGCCTTTAAATGGGCGAGTACGCTGGCACGGCCAGCATGATCAAGTTCGCCAGATGAGCGTACACGCGCAACAGTCCATAACATATCGCGGTAGGTATCATCATCAAGTCCAAGGTCTTTCTTGGCGATGTGGATCTGCGCCAGTTCGCGTGATCGCAGGTCTGTTTTTTTTGCTGACATTGCCACTTAGTAACCCACCTTAACGATCTCAATTGATACGCATGTTTTACGAATGTGGCGGCAGAATGCTGTTGGTGATGTCCAGTGCGGTAAGTAAATGGTAGATGAAGTATTTATGATGCTGTTATAGTAATCTTTAAACCACTGATCCAACCCACACTTTGCTAGCTTTTTCTTAGCTATTGCACGTTCTGCTTGCTTGTAAAGATATGTTGTTTTTTTACAAAGAAACTTGGTTGATTCCTCATGACTACCCATCACCCATTTGCCCTCAATTTTTCCATTGATATAAATTTCAATAACTTGTTTTAGGGCCTTTTCTTGCCTGATTACGGCATTTACCTTATATCCATCGCATATCAGTTCTACGTTACCAAATGGATATGAGAGTTGATTCTCAATTTCTTTCCACTGTTCATTATTTAAGGATTTTGGAAAACCCGCAGGAGGATTTTTTTCTGTCGTGACAGCACTATTGTCTACACCACTGTTAACCAGAGAAATCAAATGACTCATATTATTTTTGAACTCCATATTTATTTAGATATAAGCGATATTCCAATGATTATTTGTATATGCTTACCATCAAAACTACCTTCCATAACCCGCTTTTTACGGGCTATAAATGAGAGTTTTATTAAGCGTTAACGGCATCCTTCAATGCTTTTAAAGCGCTGAAATGCGGAACTTTCTTTTCAGGAATAGCCAAGGCTTCACCCGTTGAAGGATTGCGTCCTGAGCGTGCAGCGCGTGTTTTAACGCTAATTTTTCCAATACCTGGCAAAGTTACTTCGCTGCCTTTTGCCAGCTCGGCCTGTGCAATTTCACCGGCTGTTTCAAGCACAAACTTGATGGCGGTTTTCGATACACCAGTGTTGCTGTAGTGACCTGCAATTGCATTAACTAAATCTGCTTGGTTCATGTTGTTACCTTTCTATTAGGTAGTAGCCGCAATCTTTGCGGCTACTATTATCAATATTAAGCCTGCATCTCAGCAGGGTTCTGGTTAGTCGCCAGAAACGACATTAGCGCGTCATGGTCTATTCCTCCTGTTATCCGCTTGCCTTGAGTCTATAGGCTGCAAGCGTTGAGCCGTCTTGGTTATCTTTCTGAAAGGCTTTATTGATAAAGCCCTTCAGAAAAACCACCAGCAGTGCTAGTGATCGTATAAAAA
>Ga0066449_1000254_pt1 | contig 16367 bp, 16 predicted proteins | sample LakWasMe73_LOW10_2_FD_59560 | JGI IMG/M metagenome (GOLD analysis project Ga0066449, IMG submission 59560) | Freshwater sediment methanotrophic microbial communities from Lake Washington under simulated oxygen tension - Sediment Metagenome 73_LOW10 | ecosystem: Environmental > Aquatic >...
GGACAAAGCTGCCGCTTAGATTTAACAAGTTATTTAGCCCACCGTTTAACACGAAAACTCAGCCTTAGCTATTTTTCTCACTATATTATTGATTGACTAGAAATTGCGCAATCCAGCAACACTCGTGATAGCTATTTCCTTGCCATTGACTTCAATAAGACTAGCATTTTGTAACCTGAGCATAACACGTGAGAGCGTTTCTGGAGTGATGTTGAGCATAGAAGCAATCGTAAGTTTATTCGCTGGTAGTTGTATACGCTCAGGATTAGGGGACTCTGCACTGATTTGTAATAAGTAGCCAATAAAACGTTGGGTGCTATTTTGCAATGAAATAGACTCAATATCATTGACCAATTGACGATTACGCGCGGATAACCCAGCCAGCATACGCCTTACTACCGTAACATCATTGTCAAGAATATCGAAAATAGCATCTCTAGTAATCAATAATACTTTGGAGTCCAATGTAGCTTCTGCATAAATTGGGAATGGGCGTTCTAAAAACAGCACAGCCTCACCAAAGCTCTCACCAGGCTGAATGAGACTTAGCACTTTTTCATCACCTTGTGGGGATGTAACTCCAAGCTTCACTTGGCCACCCAGAAGTAGATAGAAGCCATTTGCGCTATCACCTCGGCTAAAAAGTGTGGTGCCACGGGGTACTTCTAACAAGCGTGTGCCAGCTACGAGCTGTTCTATTTGGGCTTGCTGGAGTTCTGAAAACAAATAAAACCTTGATAGTTGATTAGTAATCAGCGGTATATTCATCCGGGCTCCTTTGCATTATCACTAAAGAAGGTATTGTGTACTAATTTACAAATTGATGTGTATTAGTAACTGTAATTCAATTATTTACTTCAGCTTAATGGAAAGTATTTCACTTTTTCGATTATCAGTATTTAATTTTTATTCTTGATTTTAATCAAGTGAATAAAATCATATTACCTGTTATGCTCATTCTACGGTGCGACAAAATGTCGCAGGCATTCGCAGCTGCTTTAGCTATCCTTAAAAGGAGAAAATCATGAGTGATCACGATCAGGAAAAGTATGATAACGAAATACTGGATGACGAAAGCCGGAGAAAGTTTTTAGGGACAACTGCAGTAGCATCTCTTGCTGGGGCGGGTTTAGTGATGGGGTTGGCTTCTTGCAAGAAAGAAGGGCAGTCGGTGACAGGGACTGATGGCGATGCCAATGGCGCCATAGCTCATAGTGAGTTCGAAGTACCTCCTGGCAAACTTGATTCTTACTATCTCTTATCCAGTGGTGGGCACAGCGGTGAAATGCGCATCTTTGGGGTGCCATCAGGTCGCCTCCTTAAACGTATCCCAATATTCAATATCGATCCGATGGTAGGCTGGGGCATCACCAACGAATCCAAAGCCATCATGGGCACCAATGCCGATGGAAGCCTCAAATACATCACTGGCGATACGCACCATGTGCATGGCTCCTACACCGACGGCACCTATGACGGTAAGTATCTGTGGGTCAACGACAAACTTAACTGCCGTCTTGCCCGTGTACGTATGGATCGTATGGAATGCGATGTCATTACTGAGATACCTAACGTGCAGGGCTTTCATGGCATTTTCCCTGATAAACGCGACCCTGTGGATGCAAGCATTAACCATACTACCCGCGTATTTTGTGGTGCCGAGTTTCACACACCACAGCCGAATTATGGGCACGATGCAACCGATCCGAGCAAATGGTACTGTCTATTTACCTGTGTTGATGCAGAAAGCATGGAAGTGCGTTGGCAGGTTAAAGTTGATGGCAATATGGATTTAGCTGCAACTTCATACGATGGTAAACTGGCTGCCACTAACCAGTACAACACCGAGAACGGTGCAGCACTGGCCGACATGATGTCAGCAGAACGCGATGCTTGCTTATTTTTTAATATCGAACGTGTAGAAGCTGCAATTAAAGCTGGTAAAGCTTTCACTATTGGCACTTCCAAGGTGCCTGTGGTGGATGGTACCAAAGACGCTAATAAGGATCCAAAAACTGCGCTTACATGTTATGTGCCTGTGCCAAAAAATCCACATGGCGTGAATATTTCACCCGATGGCAAATATTTTGTTTGTGCAGGCAAACTCTCTCCAACCGCAACAGTGATTGCAACTGAACTGGTACATAAATGGTTTGCTGGTGAACTGAAGGATCCACGTGATGCCGTAGTTGCTGAACCAGAGATCGGCCTAGGTCCATTACACACAGGCTTTGATGGCAAAGGCAATGCTTTTACTACCCTTTTCCTCGATAGCCAAATCGTTAAATGGAACGTTGATAAGGCGATTGCAAAATTCAAAGGTGACAAATCAGCACAACCTATACTAGACCGTATCGATGTTCATTACCAACCTGGTCATGGCTATACATCTATGGGTGAAACCAAAGAAGCGGACGGAAAATTCTTTAACTCAGGTAATAAGTTTTCTAAAGATCGCTTCTTACCGGTGGGGCCATTACATGTAGAGACCGAGCAACTGATTGACATCAGAGGTGATAAAATGCATCTGATTCATGACCACACAGCCTACCCTGAACCGCATGACGCCATTATCGTGCGCGCAGATATAGTCAAGACAAAACAAGTGTCCGATATGAACGACTACCCTAATGCGGTGAAGTCATTCGGGGATAGTCGCATTGAGCGCAAGGGTAAAAAAGTCATGGTGTATATGACGTCACAGGCTCCAAATTACAGCCTGCAGGAAATCAAGGTCAAACTTGGCGACGAGGTGACCATCACCCTAACTAACCACGACAAAGTGGAAGACTTGACGCACGGCTTTGGTATTGAAAAATATAATGTCAATTTCATCGTCAATCCGCAGGAAACCCACTCAGTGACTTTTAAGGCGGATAAAGCTGGAATGTTCTGGATTTACTGCACACACTTCTGCCATGCATTGCATCTTGAAATGCGCAGCAGATTTGTTGTGGAAGCGTAAGTTTTAACATTAAAAGCGCAAATTGTGAGAGTCAGCGGCGCCAACTCTCCCCAATGACATTTAAACCAGTTATATGTTTGCAACTTAAATTATCATAGTGACACCTAAACTCACATGAACACTCGATTATCTTCAACGACGAGTAGCGCATTTCATACGATTAAAGCTTGTATGGTTCTGGTAGCTTGGTATTTTATTTGCACCCTGAGTTTTGTGGCCACATTTTCTACTGCAGCATTAGCAGATAGCGATAAAGAAATTAATCGCTCGGAACCATATCTCCACACTGAAGAGAGTCATCCTGGCTCATATGAAGCACCGCTGCCTGTGCAACTCGCAACCGACCCTGACCTGTGTGCTTATGTTCCCTGCCATGACATATTCCCAAATGCTGACCACTTCTCCGTGCGTAAAGGCCGCCCCGCTTATGCTGAGGCTTATCACGATGAACATGGTCAGAGAGAATTGCTGGGGTATGTATTCCTTTCTACCGATATTGTCGATATCCCCGCTTATTCAGGGAAACCGGTCGTCACTCTAATCGGCATGGATGTCGCAGGCAAGATTGTCGGCGTGGAAGTGCTGAAACACAGCGAGCCGATATTGCTGGTGGGTATTCCTGAATCTGAACTCACTAAATTTATCCATCAATTCGTAGGTAAACATGCCTGGGATAAAGTGGAAATTGGCAAGGCACGCGCTGAGGGCGGATATATTGGCATTGATGCCATTAGCGGCGCAACAGTGACGGTGATTTCTGAAAATCAGGTGGTGATGCGTTCTGCCTACGAAATCGCCAAGCAGGTTGGTATTATCAAGGCAGTGCCTAGGCCGCAAGCAAAATTTACCTCGATTTCTGAGCAGCGCAGTTGGGATGAGTTGCTGGAAGAAGGCAGCGTTCAGCACCTTAAGGTATCACCTGCCGATGTTGGATTAGACAATACGGGGCAACCTTACATTGATCTTTACTTCGGCTACCTCAATGCGCCTGTCATCGGCCGCAGCATTTTAGGTGAGCGCAATTATGAAGGCTTGATGGCTGAACTCAAGCCCAACGAACATGCTATTTTTATCGTTGCCAACGGTACAGCTTCATTTAAAGGGTCTGGTTTTGTACGCGGCGGGATTTATGATCGCGTCCAGGTATCGCAAGACATGGATAGCTTCACGTTCCGAGATACCGACTATCGCAACCTGTACAACATTCGGGCCACAGGGGCGCCAGAGTTTAATGAATCTGCCATATTTATCATTCGCAGCACGAGCTTTAGCGCAGCTTATCCATGGAGCCTAGTATTTTTAGGCAACAAGGTAGATAAACAAACTGGCGCCAAGACCTTTGCCAATTTTGATCGTGAATACTGGCTGCAAGACAAATACATGGAAGGCGGACGACCTGTGGTGGTCAAGCCTGATCCAACTTGGCTGAAAATATGGAAATCACGCATTTGGGAAATTGCAGCCTTCGTCGTAATTTTACTCTTTACCGCAGTAACTTACGCTAATCGTGATTGGTTGGTGCGCCACAGTAGTCGCAAAGACAAGCGCTGGGTCTCAATCCCCAAATACACAATCTGGTTGATCAGTATCGGTTTCATCGGCTTTGGCCTGATGGCACAGCCCTCCATTACACAGGTGCTGACTTGGTTCCACTCCCTGCTATTTCATTGGAGGTGGGAGCTGTTTCTTTCTGACCCATTTATCTTCATCTTCTGGCTGTTTATCATCATTACTGTGTTTGTGTGGGGACGCGGCCTGTTTTGTGGCTGGATGTGCCCGTTTGGTTCACTATCAGAGATGCTCTACAAAGTGGCGGGCGCAATGGGGTTAAAACGGTTCCAATTCGAGCCGCCGATGCGCTGGCATAACCGGCTGAAATGGGTGAAGTACGGCATATTCTGGGGATTGTTAGCCGTATCGTTTTTTTCCATGGGGCTGGCAGAAAGGCTGGCGGAAGTTGAGCCGTTCAAGACCACCTTTCTGGTGGGTCTGTTTAACCGTAGCTGGCCCTATACCTTATTTGCCGCCAGTTTGCTTGGCTTGTCCCTGTTCACTGAACGGCCGTTCTGTAAGTATCTGTGCCCATTGGGTGCGGCGCTAGCGATGCCCACCACCTTCCGCTGGTTCGGTCTCAAGCGCAAGGCTGAATGCACAACTTGCACCGCATGCGCCCGCGGTTGCGGTCCCCAGGCAATTGACGCGCAAGGGCGCATCGATCCGCGTGAATGCTTGCTCTGCCTCGACTGCCAAATTCTGTATTATGACGACCATGCTTGCCCTCCACTGTCGAAGGAGCGCAAACTACGTGAAAAATCCGGTTTGCCACTGACTGGAATCAACGCAGCAGGGTATTACATTCCGATTCACCCTGTGCCAGCAAAAGAAGCTAACGAATGAAACAAGATATTCATGACTTCTCTCCTCCCTATGCTAAGACCACTGGCATCAAGTGGCTTCTAAACGAGCTCGTTGACCACCTTTGGCCATGGAGCAAGCAAGGCTGGCGCCACCATAAAACGATACAAACTGCTGGGCTGGCTATGGCGATTGCCGCAACTACTGTTTGGGGACTGGCTGCCAACGGGCAGCTTGGCGCTGGTGCCGTGATTGGCTGGTGGCTCGGCTGGAGTGTTTATGAAATTATTATTCGACTGCAATGTAAGCCTTATATCAAAGACGGGCCATGGTGGGGCCATCATTATCGGTCTGCAGAACGCATGGATATGATTTGCTACGTGATGTTCAAAAACCTCCTGATTGGCGCGGTTCTTTTTATTACACTGCGTAATCTTGGTTTGTTGCAGATGGTGGACTAATGCGTCTGGTATGTCATTTCGCCATGCTAGGCTTATTGTTGCTTTGTCTTCAGGTACAGGCAGCAGATCTTATAGTAACTCCAGAACAATCTATTGCAGAAGCTATTCAGAAAGCAACTGCGGGCGATACGGTGCTGGTTAAACATGGCAACTATCCTGCGCATTTAGTCATTGCCAAGCCACTCCACCTCAAGGGGCTTAATAAGCCAACCTTAGATGGTGGTAATACTGGTGATGTAATTCGCATTAAATCGCCAGATGTCATTATTGAAGGGTTTATTATCAGCAATAGCGGTTCTGATCTCACAGCACAGAACGCTGGTGTTTATCTGGAGCCGGGCAGTGACCGTGCCATTGTTCGCAACAACACCATCAATTACACCTTGTTTGGGATATGGATTGAAAAAGTAAAGGATGCTCTGATTGTAGGCAACAATATTACTGGTATGCGTGATTTGGCATCCGCACAGCGCGGTAACGGTATTGAACTCTACAACAGCAGAAACGCGCAAATTATAGACAACCACATTAGCTTTACGCGTGATGGCATTTATGTGGATATCTCTGACCACGCACTGTTTCGTGGCAATAAGTTGCATCACTTGCGTTATGGCACCCACTATATGAACTCGCACCATAATGTATGGGAAAACAACGAGACCTACCTCAATCGCGGTGGATTGGCACTAATGGAGGTGCGTAATCAAATTGTTCGTAACAATCGTGCTTGGGGTAACTCGGATCATGGCATTATGCTGCGGACTATCCAGGACTCGGTAATCGAAAATAATATAGTGGCTGGCAACCACCGCGGGTTTTTCATTTACGATGCAGAATTCAATGTTTTGCATAATAACCTTATTATTGGCAACCGTATTGGCGTACATCTATGGGCAGGTTCTATCCATAATGAGGTAGAAGGCAATGACCTCATCAACAATCAAGAGCAGATCAAGTACGTGGCCAGTAAAGACGAATACTGGGGCATTAAAACTGGCAATTACTGGAGCAATTATGTCGGATGGGATCGTAATGGTGACGGCATGGGTGATGTGCCATATGAGGCAAGCGACTTAGTGGATCATCTCACCTGGAAATATCCCGCAGCTAAACTTCTACTTAATAGCCCTGCGGTGCAGACGTTGCGATTAGTGGCCAGACAGTTTCCGCTACTGCGCGCGACCAGTATTGTCGACCAACATCCGCACATGGTGCCTTTTAATAGAAACTGGAGTACCTGGCTTGAAAAATCTAGGCTTGAAAAATAACGTAATTGAGGTCGAAAACGTCTATAAGTATTACGGCGAAGTACTTGCCGTGGATGGCGTGACGCTTACCGTTCTCAAGGGAGAAACCTTGGGGCTGATCGGTCATAATGGTGCAGGGAAAAGTACGCTATTCAAAATGATGCTGGGGCTGATTCCACCTACTTCTGGCGTGATTAATATCAATGGCACACCAGTGCATGGTGGCGCATTCCGCGAACTGCGCCGTACGATTGGCTATCTGCCTGAAAATGTGGTTTTCTACGACAACCTGACAGGTTTGGAAACGCTGCAATTTTTTGCCGCACTCAAAAGTTGCGAACGAGACAAGTGTTTACCATTGCTGGAGAAGGTTGGTTTAGCGCATGCGGCCACCCGTCGAGTAGATGGCTATTCCAAAGGGATGCGTCAACGTCTTGGCTTTGCCCAGGCGCTACTCGGCAAACCTCGTATATTATTTCTGGATGAGCCAACTACTGGACTCGACCCAGAGGGTATTCGTGAATTTTACGCCATCCTGCACGAACTGAATGCTCAGGGTGTGACGGTCGTCATCACCTCACATATTCTGTCAGAAATACAAGAGCGTGTGCAGCGGTTAGCTGTATTAAAATCCGGCAAACTTCACGCACTAGGCACAGTACAAGAACTGCGGGAATCCGTAGATTTACCGCTCGTTATTCAGGTGCGCCAACAATGCCCAGCCAGCACTTTACGGGGAGTATTGCAATGTGTTGAACTCGAATCACTATCCGTGACGGGCAATATCGCGCTGATTCGTTGTCATCGTGCGCAAAAAATGGAAGTGTTGCGCCGACTGGGCACGCTGGGCGATGCCTTGCAGGATGTTGTAGTTAAAGAACCTACATTAGAAGATGTATTTCTCGGATATGCAGGTTAAAGGTTAGCTTATGTTAAACATTGAAATTTCACAAATTAAAGTCATCGCTGCCAAAGAATTTCGCGATCGTATCCGTAACCGCTGGGTAATCGCAGTGGCTATCATCTTTACTGCGTTCGCGTTGGCGATTACCTACTTTGGCTCGGCACAGCAAGGTGAAGTGGGGCTACGCAATATTGAAGTAACCATTGCCAGCCTGGTCAGTCTGGTGATTTACCTTATCCCTCTAATTGCCTTGATTCTAGGCTATGATGCCATCGTGGGCGAGCGTGAACGAGGCTCGCTAGATTTGCTGTTATCAATGCCCATTACGCGCTTGGAACTTTTGCTCGGCAAATTTCTGGGGCTTTCTTCGGCGCTTGCCAGCGCCACGCTGGCAGGCTTTGGGCTAGTTGGCTTGCTGCTAGCTTATCAGATCGACCTTAATGCACTCTATCATTATGTTGGGTTCATGGTGAGTGCCATTCTTCTTGGTATGGTGTTTCTCAGCTTAGCCGTTATGGTGTCAGTCATAGCTAAAGATCGTGCTCGTGCCAGCGGCGGCGCCATCTCGGTGTGGTTCCTGTTTGTACTGGTATACGATTTGATCTTGCTCGGACTGCTGGTACTTTCAGGCGGAAGTTTTGGTGAGGAGTTATTCCCATTATTATTGTTACTCAATCCTGCCGACATATTTCGCATTCTTAATATCTTTAGCATGGAAGATATTAAGGTTTTTTATGGCCTAGCCACTGTTTTTCCAGCCAGTTTATCCAGCCCATGGCTGCTGGGTTTAGTGATGATCTCTTGGATTGTCATACCGTTAACTATTGCTTTATGGAGGTTTAAATGAATCCGACCACGCTCGTTCGTTTTACCCTGTCACTTATATTCGCTGCAACACTTACAGCCTGTAACAAGTCTGCCACACCTGTGATGCCTCAGGAAATTACTTTAGGCACTACCTGCTCACTTGATGGTATGACTTTGGCAGACTTTCCCGGCCCCAAGGGGCAGATTCAATACGCTACTGGGAAGCCGGACTATTTCTGTGACACCATGGAGATGTTTTCCATATATTTACAGCCAGAACAAAAGAAAAATATCACCGGTATATTTACTCAAGATATGGGTAAAACATCTTGGGAAAAACCGCAAGGTAATTGGATAGATGCAAAACAGGCATTCTATATATTAGGTAGCAAAAAAAACGGCTCTATGGGACCAACCTTAGCTAGCTTTTCTCTCCAAAAGGATGCAGAGAAATTTGCCCAAGAGTTCGGTGGCAAGGTGTTACATTTTGATCAAGTTACATCTGATATGGTGGATCTAACGGGTGGCGTGGTTCATGATGAACATATGTAAATACACTAATTCTATAGTTGATTCTGTCGGATTATTATTTAAGGCAGCATTCGCAAATGGCTTGAGTGGGTCAACTATTGTCGATAAACTTTTATAGTAGGCGTCCGCATTGGGGATATTCTAGTCGATCGATTATGTTATGTGAAAGTCTCTGATGCCGGACAAAGCAGTCTGTCAGGCGGTGACAGAACTTCGAGCCAATTCTACGAATAGAAAACAATTAAGCAAGAAAGTAGTGTTAGCTAACATAGTCTCTTTTGTTTAATTTAACGCTCAGAATTATGGATATGGCAATTCCGATCCAGTTCAATGAGCTGTGTCAGTAATTCAGAATGCGCCTGTACATGAAGAATATAGCGCGGCACATTGTGATCTGTAGATTGTGACATGAATGGTTCACCCCAAAAACTCACTAGAGCCTCAGCGGCTCCTTGCGTCTGAGTGTCAGCCAATATAAAAGACAAATTCTTTTCAAGAGAACACCAACGTGGTTCTTTAACTTTGGCTGCTGCAGTGCTGTTAGCGAGCTTCGGCAGGATATCAGTCTGCCACGCCTCTTGCTGGCTGACGTCAAGAACGAATTGAATGCTGGTTACATGAGGGTTCTCAATCACAGGGCGCAGTAGTGCATCAAAAAGTGGCTGAGTTCGGTACATCGACAGGCACACGTTAAACAGGGTCGCTTCGCCACGCATGTTGCGTGCGAACTGCTCGTTTGACGTGCGCAGCTGACGCGGACCAATTAGCACGATGTCAGGGACTGCTAATGAGGAGTTGATCTTCGATACTGTTTTGAGGATATGTTCTACTTGCTCTGCAGTATTTTCATTGTTTCGTGTGTGGCGCATAAAATTAATAAACAAGAGTGCCATTAGAGTGAGCACAACGGGCAAAATGATATGTTCGTCTATAACATGCAAAAAGTGCAGAACAATAGCCACTACAGCGGCCAATATGCCTGCGATGGCATCCCATTCATAGCTAAGTAAGCGATTTTTTTTCATGTGACCCTCAATTTTCTGCAGAAGTTACTAATCTGCTCCACATCAAAATTGTAACAGCGGGTGCGCGTATAGCCTACTATGGAATATGATTTATAACATATTTTGGCAATTTACCATTTGTGTTAGCTACCGACTTATCAGCTGAATCGCAACTGGAGTGCGGCAAGGCCGTTACTAGGATAGACCGCTCGGCTCGGCTCGGTGCCGGCGAACTCAAAGCGTTTCGTCCGCGAGAGCAGCTCCTCAAGCGCCACGCGCATCTCAAGCCTGGCCAAAGGGGCTCCCTGACAAAGATGGATGCCTTGGCCCCAGACTAAGCCAGCGTCCGTGTTCCGCTCGATCTTGACGGCATTTGGATCGTCGAATGTTCGCGGATCGCGGTTGGCGGCGATCCACATGAGTGACAGGCTCTCTCCCTTCGGAATGGTTCGACCCTGTATCTTCACCTCCCGCGTCGTGGTGCGCCGGTTAGCAACGAGTGGATCATCCACCCGCAGGATTTCCTCAATCGCCGCAGGAATGAGTGACGGATTGCTCCGCAGGCGATCCTGCAGTTCAGGTTCTTTAGCAAGATGCATGACTAGGATGCTTAATGCGGCCGCAACAGTACCCTGCCCAGCAGTCCAGTTACGCAGGATGCTCACGATCTGATCGTCATCGAAACGCTCTCCATCGACGTTAATGCTCAGCAACGCATCTGTGGCATCGGCTACATCGTGCGGTGAAGCACGGTGCTTATTCAGGTTGGCCTTGACATGCTCCGAGAAGAGGCTTGCCAAGGCTTTGCCGGCAGCGTGGTCCATACTGAACGCTGCCTGCTGGCTGCCATGTACCCAACCGCCTAGACATTCCCACTGCTGCTCAGGCCAGCCGAGCAAGGCGCACAGCGTCTTCAATGCAAAGGGTGTGGCGAAGGCACTAATGAACTCTATCTCTCCGCCAGAGAGCATCGGTACAAGGAGGTTCACGGCGACCTCGCGAGTACGTGGTTCGAGCCTCGTCATCTGCTTCTGTTCGAAGAAGGAGTCGAGCACTTTACGGTATCGGCCGTGCACTGGTGGATCCATCCCATTCGGGATGGCTTGGAACCGTGATACATTGCTATATGTCTCTGGATCGGCCAGAACGGTAGCGATGTCCTCGTGGCGGAACAACGACCAGCCCATAAATTCGCTGTGTGCTACTGGACATCGCTCGCGCATCTCGTCGTACGCTCGGCGTTGATCCTTCAGGATCAATGCATCCCGCGGATTCCAATCATCATGCTGTTCTTCGTTCATTATCTGTACCTCCACTATTTAAAGTTGGTCCCTACATATTCACGCTGTTATGATGAGCCGATGTCTGTGTGCCAATGAGGGACGGCTGGGTCCTATCCTTTGCAACGGGTTAGGCCGTGTTGCACACGGTGTTATTTGTTTTCGTGCGGAACTGTTGCTCCTTCCAGGTAGTGGCCAGACACCGGATTTATTACAGCCTCATACATTCCCTCGACATAATGAATGTACGTCACGTACGCTTCAATATACTCGCGCCCCGCGTCCACATCCTGGACCTTGAATGTCTTAGTCGCCATGGCCCGCTGGTACCGTGTCATGACCCCTGTGCGCATTTTCTCGACGACAAGGTTAGTGAGCGGCGTGACATCCCCAGATTTTAAGGCTAAGTCTGCCGCAGGTATTGCCGGACCTAGATTCCGACCGGCTGGCCTCAGCCCCGTGTAGGGGGCGCCCTCGCCAGTGCGATGAATGCGGACAAGCATCTCGAAGAAATATGTGTCTGCAAGCTCCTTCGCCTGCGGGCTTAGTTTGCGCACGCTCATGGTTCGGCCAAATGCTTCTCGAATCTCGGCCTCATCGTTCTTGCGTACCCAGATCAGCACTAAATTAACATCACCCTTCGCGAGCGCCGCCTGCGCGGCTTTGACAACGGGGCCATCCATACCATCGCAATGTGCATACGCCGGGGCCGAATGCAGAGCGGCCAGCCCAATTACTGCACACAAAACGAACAGAACTCTGATAATTCCTCGATTGATTCTCATGGTGTTTCTCTTCTTTTGGTTATGGTTGAAAACTACCTAACAGTTCGTGGGCCCTACGACAATTGGAGCTTTTCTCTTATGTACTCCCCTATTAGTATGGCGGTAGGGTAGGACACCTCCTCTTCAGTTTGCGCGTGAAGCATCAGCGCTTTGGCGAACTCCACGTATTCCACCTTGCCTGCTTTCTTCGCTGCGGCCGAAAGCACTCCCAATGCAGCGACGATGGATTTGTGCTCCTGAAGCATCTGGTCAAGATCCGCCTTGAGCCTATCAGTCAACGCAAGCACTTCTTTCATATCTGGGGTCATCTTGCCTTGAGCTAGATCACGCAGCAGCCCTAGTGGAGGCAGTGCGTATTCCTCCTCCTTGATAAAATGTGGATGCATTAGCTTGGCAACGGCCTTCGCAGCATCGCCAAGATCGCCTGGTTCCTTCGTCGCTTTGCTCAGTATGTTGTGTAGTTCTTCATGTTCCACCTTAAGTGGGTAAGGGATTTTGAATTCCACGTGACATTCCTCCTTTTAACGAGGCTTCAATAGTGTTTGGTGCGGTAACGGCCTCTGGAATTGCCGTACCGTAGGTCAACTGGCCTGTGGCCAAGAAGACGCAGCCTAACGAATGAAATAGATTCTCGTCTCGATCGACATCGGATGTGCCAGAATGAAGTGATCTTGAGTACTCTCGTCGGCAGTCTGGAAGTGCGCTAGGCTTGAACGGAATCATACACGCCTCAACAGAACCGTGACGAGAAGAGAGGAGTCCTCCAGCGCCTTGACCGCGTGTGGCTCTGCGTCAGATAGGTAGACCATGCTTCCCGCACGCAGTATCTGTGTTCGTCCGTGGGCCTCAAGCTCCACTGCCCCTTCTAGACATTGAATTGTGATCGCGCCAGATGCTTTGTGGTCTGGGGCGCCTTGCCGGCAGCCAACACTAACCGGAAAACCTCAAGGTGATCTGCCCTGACCAGAGTACTTGAACTCGTCTGACGCAGGCTCGCACCAAGTGGCCGAACATCAATCAATTCACCGGATGCTGCGTGAGGAAGGGACATGAAAGCGCCTTTCTAATTAAATAACTGGGTGCAGTTTCAATTGAATGACCAGTCTGATAAATCTAGGCCTAGTTTCTAGGAATGTCAAGAATATTAACCAAACGGCTAGAAGTATCTTTGGCAGGAATCTGCGTAACCAGATTGAGGCACAGAAGCGTATTCCTATGATCTGCAGCTAATGACAGTTATCTGAGTGGCTTCACTCAGGAAGTCTGTAATGAAATTACATAGAGACTGAATACCTGTTCAAGTAAATCGCTAGGCTTTCAGCGCTCCGCAAAGTTGCTTACGGCGGATACTTTTTATTTTTGCCAGTAGCATGCATTACTTTATGCACTTGGAGCTTGAAATCGGTCATCTTCATCTTGAAGCAGCTTATAATTGAGTAAAATTGTAAGGAATTATGGAGTAAGTTATGTCCACCTGGAATGTTGGGAAAGTGGTTGAACACAAGCAGTGGAGCAAAACCCTGTATTCACTTTATATTAAGTCTGATATTGAGCCATTTGAAGCTGGGCAGTTCGTCAAGATCGCGCTGGAAATTAATGGAGAAGTGGTAGGCCGCCCATATTCTTTGGTGAACCCACCTGATAGCCGACCACTGGAGATCTTATATGTTGAGGTGCCGAACGGGCCGCTGACTTCCCGCTTGGTCAACCTTAAACCTGGTGACAACATTCTGGTCGCGTCACGCGCCCACGGCTTCATGATTCTCGATGAAGTTCCACCAGCAAAGAATCTATGGCTGATGGCGACCGGCACTGGCGTCGGACCCTTTCTCTCGATTCTGATGACTGACAAGCCTTGGCAGCACTACGAACGGGTGATTCTGATATATGCCGTGCGGACTTTATCCGAACTTATTTACCAGGAGCGAATCATGCAAATTTTGGCGAAATATCCTGGGCAATTTTCTTACATTCCATTTCTCAGCCGCGAAACTTCGGATTTTGCATTGACTGGCCGCATCCCACAGGCGATTATTGATGGTCGACTGGAAGCGCGTGCTGGGATAAAAATCAATGCAGAAAATAGCCAGATAATGCTTTGTGGCAATCCGCAAATGGTTAAAGACACAAACAACACGCTGATTGAACGCGGCTTGAAAAAACACCGCCGCTTTGAGCCTGGCCAAATCACGGCAGAAAATTATTGGTAAACAAAGAAAAGAATTTGTCTAATAATGAGCTCGTGCAGCCAATATTCACAATACCTCCTCTTTTTAGTGTTTATGTCATATCTTGACTCATCACCCAGCGCCTCCGTCTGATCTGGGGTTCCAATATATAGGGGCGAATTTGTAAGACCAGAGGCCAAAGCATGCCAGCCAAATCACCCCAGCGCATAGGTAGAGATGACTGCGCAGTGTGAGTTCCAGTCCTGGAAGTTCCGATATGATGCGCAGCAAAGGAACAGCCTGGAAGGCAATAAAGATGCCCCAGGTTAGGTGGTCGGCCTTCAGCATTCTGCCAGAATGGCCGAGCGTAACGCGTGTCGCCATGGCCAGTAGCATGGAGGTGAAATAGCCGATTGTCAGCGCATGCAGCGGGGCTTTAGCAAGGATGAGTTGACCAGTCATAAGTAAAGTCAGGCTTTGTGCTGCGAAGAGCAGCAAGGCAATACCAAGCCAAGCGAAGCCAATGTGCAGCATACCCAGAATAGGAACGGCAAGACTCTCTCGCAACCGCCATGCACGCGTTAAATAGATCGCGCTTGCGGCTACGGGCAAATCGACTAACCATGTCCAGGCCTGTAATCCAGTCAATTCAAGTATCCCGTGAACTAGGGCAAAGCCAGGAATGAGCGCAAGCACCCAGTCTGGCCGTACGATTTTATAATCAGGAATCACACTGGCGGAGAAAAAGGGAATCATGCGGTGGCTGACTGCAAAGAATACTGGCAGCAAAAGCAGCCAGACACCGCCCACCTTGGCGATGGCGACCAGATGCGCTTCACCACTGGTAAATCCGGCAACCAATAGCCAGCCGACCACCATCACGACCGAGGTAATCGTTGCGTGTCGCTTATCTGGATGCTTTGCCCGCAAATACACACTCAGTAAAGCATATAGCCCCATGCCCCATCCCGCCAGAAATAGTATGAGCGCTATCTTCAGTAATATAAAACTAAAAATCAACCCTGCATAAAAGAGTAATGACCCTGCAGCAAGTAAGATAAAAGCCGGTACGTATGCACGGCGCTCAACTTCATCCCCATTCATCCAGCGCGGGAAGGTGGTCATCAGAAAGCCGAAAATGAAGAACGGGAAGAAGCCATAGATCATCAGAAAGGCGTGGGCATCCGTGGAGGCGATAGTCCATGAAATTGGCGTATATATCGCTCCGTAACGTCCGGCCAGGTCGGTCAGCCACCAAGTCAGCGTCAATATCGACTGCACTACACCGCCAAAAAAGAACATACGGTGAGGTGCAGATGAAAACGTGTTCCAAGATATAGTTAATTTCATGATGTGTTTAACCTTTCCAGATGTCTATTTTCGACTTTGTGCATGCTCAACAGCAAATTCATAGAGATCGACAAGATCCTCTGCACTGACGTCGATAAACCCATCTATTTGACCAAGTGCCCATTTAAAATCTTCCTCTTTTAATTCATCGTATGGTGTGTGATCTACCCTCGTAAACTCTGCATGGTGAGGGTGGTGCGAGTGAAGTAACGGGTAGCGCCGTCCTGGTATTAAGTTGTTGATTACAATAGATAGCAAAACCATGATGCCTACATTGATGGCAACCACCTCATAGCAGAACTGCCAGCCGATAACATGCACTTCCGGGCCGCCTAGCACTGCAATCATCGCCGTTGCCGCGCTGGGCGGGTGCAGGCAGTGCAGCCAGTGCATCGCGAATATCGATACGGCTACTGCAGTTGCCGTTGCAAATGCCGGACTCTGTATCCACCGGGCGCAAGCCACCCCAATTGCAGCTGATAACAGATGCCCGCCTATCACCGGCCAGGG
>Ga0066449_1000333_pt1 | contig 13245 bp, 10 predicted proteins | sample LakWasMe73_LOW10_2_FD_59560 | JGI IMG/M metagenome (GOLD analysis project Ga0066449, IMG submission 59560) | Freshwater sediment methanotrophic microbial communities from Lake Washington under simulated oxygen tension - Sediment Metagenome 73_LOW10 | ecosystem: Environmental > Aquatic >...
GATATGCAAAACGGGAGGAGTAGGTTTACTCTTCCCGTTTCAGAATTAACGAATTATAGCTAAAAAAAACCGACTAATCAATGTTTAAAGACGCATGTTAAAGATGCATTTGCCTCATCTGGTGCAGATGTAATTTAGCCAACAGCAATTGTGCGGTGATTGCCCCGAGGAAAGCCAGAAACATATCCCACTGCGTATCCCACACATCTCCCTGCGTTGCCAGGAACGCAACCGCATCGCTGCCGGAGGCCAGCGCCACCCACCACTCTATGAATTCGTAAAAGGCGCTCATCGCCAGACAAACGCACACCACAATAAAGAATAGCCATTTGCCCGGCCGCAGCGGCGAGGTGCGCAATAAAATTTCACGCGCAATGATTGCCGGCACAAAACCTTGTGCCACATGTCCCAAGCGATCGTAATAATTTCTATCCCAGCCATAATAATCACGCAGCCAGCTGAACAATGGCATTTCAGCATAAGTGTAATGGCCACCTATCAGCAGGATGACCATATGTATAGCGATCAAGCCGTATACCAGCCGCGTGAGCGGAAAATTCTTACAGGACAGCACCAGCAATGGCAATGCGATCAACACCGGGAACACCTCTAGAAACCAGGTGAAGTAGTCGTGCGGATGCAACGCAGACCAGATAAAAAATGCGCCAACAAAAGCAGATAGCAAAGTTAAATATTGCCGGTCAGTCATATTTAAGATCCATTCAGTCAAATCCAAAACGCCTGATCAGATACGTCTTGATCATTTGCGTCAGCCCCAAATACACAAGCAGAATTGCCGACAGATAAAGCCAGAAATCCACTGGCAGCGGCACCATTTGCAGTTTAGGGGCAAAGTTTGAATATGGCAGATACGCCCCGAGAGCAGAGATTGTCAAGGTTGTCAGCAGCAATGGCTTACTTGGCTTACTTTGAACAAAAGGTATTTTACCCGTCCTGATCACATGCACGACCAACGTCTGCGATAGCAGGGATTCAACAAACCAGGCCGTCTGAAACAGACTCGCGCTCTCTGGAGTGGTGCATTTGAACACGAACCACATCAAGGCAAAGGTTACATAATCAAAAATAGAGCTAATCGGGCCTATGGTAAATATATATCGCGCTATATTGCCCAGCTCCCATTTACGCGGCTGTGAAACATACTCATCATCCACACTATCTGTTGCGACCGCAGTCTGCGAGAAATCATACATCAGATTATTAAACAGCACCTGCACCGGGGCCATCGGCAGAAACGGCAGAAATGCACTCGCGCCCAGCACACTGAACATATTGCCAAAATTAGAGCTGGCACTCATGCGTATATACTTGATAATATTACCGAAAACCTTCCTCCCCTCGACCAGACCATCCCTGATTACCATCAGGTTTTTTTCGAGCAGGATGATGTCAGCCGATTCTTTTGCGATATCCACTGCATTATCAACTGAAATGCCAACATCAGCGACCTTGAGTGCCGGACCATCATTAATGCCATCCCCCATAAAGCCAACGACATGCCCTTGCTGCTGCAAAGCCTTGATAATGCGAGCCTTCTGCTGAGGGTGAAGTTTGACAAAAACGGTAGCATCTTCAGTAGCATGCATCAGTTCCTCATCCGTCATCTGCTCTATTTGCGACCCGAGCAATATCTTTTCGACAGAAAGCCCGACATCATGACAGATCTTGCGACTCACCTCTTCGTTATCGCCGGTAAGGATCTTGACCGCGACTCCATAGTTGCGGAGCGTTGCAATTGCAGGCCGCGCAGATTCCTTGGGAGGATCAAGAAAAGCGATATATCCACTCAGAATCAGGCCTGACTCATCTATAGGCTCATAAACGCCATGCCCCTGCGCCACCTCCCGGTAGCCGACGGCAATCACGCGAAACCCTTCTGAGTTGAGCGCTTTAACCACCCGCGAAGCATCTTCTATGCGAGCAGGTTCCAGAGGCATTATCTGCTCACCCTGCCGATAGCGATCACATACCTGCAAAAGCTCTTCAACAGCCCCTTTGCAGATGAGCAGGTTGGATGACTCCCCTTTTTGCACAATCACGGACATCCGCCTGCGCTCAAAATCAAATGGTATCTCGTCTATCTTCCGATAATCATCCAGCTCATGTAATCTTTTGTGCACTTCCACATGCTCAAGCACTGCATTATCAAGCAGGTTCTTGAGCCCTGACTGGTAATGGCTGTTCAAATAGGCTAGCTCAAGAACACGCTCATCCTCCCTGCCGGTAATGTCTACATGCTTTTCCAGTATGACTTTATCCTGGGTCAGCGTTCCGGTTTTATCGGTACATAGAATATCCATCGCACCGAAGTTCTGGATTGCATTCAAACGTTTGACGATCACCTTTTTACGCGACATCGCCATGCCGCCTTTGGCCAGATTAATGGTCACCAGCATTGGCAGCATTTCCGGCGTAAGGCCGACTGCGACAGCAGAAGCAAACAACAGCGCCTCTACCCAATTGCCTTTGACCAAACCATTGATCAGAAAAACCATGGGCACCATGAATAGCATAATGCGAATCATCAGCCAGATATATCTCTGCACCCCTTGGTCAAAATTGGTCAGCTCCTTTTCTTCGGCAATGGTAGAGGCAATGGAACCGAAAAAAGTACGCTCGCCGGTAGCCACAACCACCCCGGTAGCCACACCCGAAACCACATGGGTGCCCATAAAACAGATATTGAACAAATCTGGAATGCCGGCCTTTGCTGCCGGCATTTTATGCGCATACTTTTCTACAGGCATCGATTCGCCGCTGAGTGAAGACTGGTTTACAAAAAGATCCTTCACCGATAGCAGGCGCAAATCCGCCGGAACCAGATCCCCCACTGACAGATGCACGATATCACCGGGCACCAGCCTGTTCAGAACCACATCACGCTTATCACCGGCAGCAGCAGCTGACTCACGGCGTACCACGGCAGCGGAAGTACGCACCAGTGAGCGCAAACTTTCAGCGGCTTTGTTTGAGCGGTACTCCTGCACAAAAGCAAGCGTAGTTGACAAGAAAACCATCAGCACAATCACTTCTGCACCATGGGTCTCGCCGCTAAACAGGGCGATAGCAGAAAGACCCAGCAGCAATAAAGGGAGCGGACTGAGAAATAGACTTAAAAATCGTAGGAAAGGAAGTTTCTTTTTGACGGCAGCAATGACATTCGGACCATACTTCTTCAGTCTTTTTTCGGCTTCAGATTCGAGCAATCCTTCTAAAGACGTATCCAGTTCACGCAGCACCTGCTCTGCGTCTGAATTTGCAAACTGATGGAAGCGATCAGAAATTTTTCACTCCTTAGCCACAAAAACTTCAGGCCTCGGTAATTCAGAAGAAATTACAACGAGGCCTGTGTAGAATACGCTACAACAATATGATTACCTTAAACCCAGCACATCCTGCATATCGAATAATCCGGATTTTTTACCTGCCAAGAACTTGGCAGCTCGCAAAGCACCGATAGCGAATGTCGCGCGGCTGCTTGCCTTATGGGTGATTTCCACACGCTCGCCAATGCCGGCAAACATCACCGTATGATCACCCACGACGTCACCACCGCGCAATGTAGCAAAACCGATTTTTCCGGCCTCACGCTCACCGGTTACGCCTTCACGTGCATAAATAGCACAATCTTTCAGATCCTGGCCAATACCGTGCGCCGCCGCCTCACCCAAGCGAAGCGCAGTACCTGAGGGCGCATCCACCTTGTGGCGATGGTGCATTTCGACTACTTCTATATCGTAGCCATCTTTGAGTACTTTAGCCGCCTGCTCTACCAAATTAATCAGCAGAGTTACGCCCACACTCATGTTCGGCGCAAACACGATTGAAATTTTTTCAGATGCAGCCTGAATTGCAGATTTTTGTTCGGCAGAAAAACCGGTAGTGCCGATTACCATGCCCACGCCTGCTTTTTTGCAAGCCTCGAGATACAGCATACTGGCTTCCGGACGCGTAAAATCAACCAACACATCAGCACCATTCAGTGCAGCGGCAACATCAGAAGTGACTTTAACACCAGACAGCCTGCCGAATTGTTCACCGGCATCACGGCCCAACTGCGGATTGTCAGCCCGATCCAGTGCGCCATGCAAAACCAAATCGGCATCAGCAAACACTGACTCCAATAAAGCATGACCCATACGACCCGAACAACCTGCAATAACAACTTTCAATGGATTTACCATAAATTCTAAAACCTGTAACTTTCTATACTTTCAACTGAACGATACCAAACCAAGGTCTGGCGAGACCTGCATCTAAAAAATCAGAAGCCTATTTTTTCCAGCATACGATCGAAAAAACTTGGGTCATTTTCCTGTGGTAATTCCTTAGGCTTGGGTGCAACGTTACTTCCGGTGCGCGACCCTGTCGGCAGCGGCGCAGACTCCTCTTGCTCCACCTCAAACTGCAACCGCCTATCGAACTGCATGCCGGATTCTGATTGGTAATATTGTGTTTTTGCAGGCGCGTTTTCAGCAGGTTTCATTTCTGAACCGACTTCTGCCGGCATAGGTAAAACAGGTGCCGCTTCTGCCGGCACAATTTCCCTGACGGATTCTGAAACCGGGGCAGCGGGTTGCGCCACTTCCGTAGCAGCGGCAGCAGATTGCGGAACATCTGCTACAGGCGCAACAGCCTGCGTTGCAGCTGCAGGGGTTTCAAGCGGTGCTGCATCAACCGGCACGGCCAATAGCGACTTCGACTCTACAGCAACAGGGGCTGTATTCTCGTTAGCTGGCGGGACTATCGATTGCTTGTCAGGCGTTTTATTTGCAGACGCTTCAATTGCGGCTGCTTTCCTAGCGGCCTCTTCTGCCTCTAGCTTGGCTTTAGCAGCAGCCTCTTTTTCAGCCGCCTGTTTTGCCAGTTCAGCTTCATCTTTTTGCCAAAACTTAAGCTTGTCTACCAAGCCTTTTTCTTCCGGCTTCTTAAGCGGAGTCACTACGCGCGTGCCGGTAGGGGCTTCAGGCTCACTAGCCTTGGATGCATCACTGCCCGCCGGAATCACATCACCGCGCACAGTTTTTAACAATTCATTTTCAAAATCCAGAATCACACGTCGCTGCTCTTTGATTTTGCCGCCTTCACGCATCTGATATACATAATCCCAGCGGTTACCATGAAAGCTATCCTGTATCAGCGGGGTACCCATAATAAAGCGCACTTGCGATTTGGTCATACCTGGACGAAGTTGCAACAACATTTTAGATGTCACCACATTACCCTGCTGCACATCAAGCTTATAAGGTTTAATGGTGGGGAGCGCAGTACCACACGACGCGCACAGCAACGCCAGCAAAATGAATATATTACGCATATTATGACTTTGATTTAAATTAGCGTTAATATAACACGTTGACCGTCAACCCAAAACACCGGGACTGCCAAAATAGCAAACTGTGAGCAACCAAAGCATGCATGACCAAAAAGACTTAAAAAACGCAGGACTAAAAGCCACTTTACCCAGGCTTAAAATATTAGAATTGTTTGAAAATAGCAAAGAACGGCATTTGTCTGCCGAGGATGTCTATAAAATACTGATCACTTCTGATGAGGATGTGGGCTTGGCAACCGTTTATCGCGTGCTTACCCAATTTGAGCAAGCCGGCCTACTCATACGCCACCACTTTGAAAGTGGCAAAGCGGTATTCGAGCTGAATGAGACAGGTCATCACGACCATATTGTGTGCCTGCAATGCGGCCATGTTGAAGAATTTTGTGACGACGAGATTGAAAAGCGTCAGCAATCAATCGCAAAAGACCACGGCTTCAGCATCCGCGAACACTCGCTGTATATTTATGCAGACTGCACCAAAAGCCCTTGCGACCGCAAAGGTTAGTTAAAACAAAACCAGCTAAATCAGCCTTTAAACAAACCCTAACATTTCTGTTGCGTGCCTGCGCGTTGTATCGGTAATCTCCAGACCGCCTAGCATGCGCGCAATCTCCTCGATGCGCTGCGGATTATCCAAAGATTCGATTCTGCTCAGCGTTTGCTGATCTACCAACGATTTACTAACACGCAAATGATGCTGGCCTAGCGCGGCCACTTGCGGCAAGTGTGTTATCACCAGCACCTGTCGCTCAGCTCCCAGCTGCTTCAGCAGATTACCTACCACCTCAGCCACGCCGCCGCCAATACCCACATCGACCTCATCGAATATCATGGTAGGCACGCTGCCCTGCTGCGCAGTAACCACGCGGATCGCCAAACTAATCCGTGACAATTCACCGCCTGAAGCAACCTTATTAAGTGGGCGCGGCACAACACCGGCATGCCCAGCCACCATAAATTCAACCTGCTCCAAACCATTGGCATTCGGCTGCTGAGGAGTCAATTCCACCACGAACTTGCCGCCGCCTAATGACAGGCGCTGCATATGATCGGTAATTTTTTCGTGCAGAATCGCAGCGGCATGCGCCCGGCCTTCACTTAGTTTTCCAGCAAGCTGAGTATATTCATTTAATGCCAAAGCTTCCTGCTGTGCCAGCGCGCCACTGTCTTCAATCTCAGCCAGTTCAGCCATGCGTGTTTGCCAGGTTGCCAGCAAAGCGGGTAACTCTTCTACTGGCACACGGTATTTACGTGCTGCCGCATGTATAGCCTGAATACGCGACTCAACCTCACTAAGGCGTGACGGATCGAGATCTATGTGTTGAATATATCGGCTAACAAAGCGACTAACTTCCTGTACTTGGATCATACCGGAATCAAGTGTTTCCAGTGCCTCACTCAAGCTGGCATCATACTCTTGCATAGTTTGCAGCTTATGCTGTATTTGCCCGAGCAAAGTCAATGCCGATGCTTCGCTTTCGCTCAGCATCTCCAGGCAGGCTTCGCCACTTTTGATCAGGTCTGCCCCATTTGACAGGCGGATATGCTCCTGCTGTAGCGCATCCCATTCATCTTCAGCAAATGCAAGCTGGGTAAGCTCTCGCGCACTGTCACGCAATTCTGCCAATTCATCAGCATATGCAGCTGTATTTTTTTCGAGGGAGATTCGCAATTCATGCAAATGATGCCAATGCTTGAATTTAGCAGCCACATCGTCAGCAATCATATTTAAACCGCCAAAATCATCCAGAATCTGGCGCTGCGTCGCTAATTTGAGTAAGGAGTGATGTGCGTTCTGGCTGTAGATATCTACCAGTTGCTCACCGATGTCCTTGAGCTGCTGAACAGTCACCGGCGTACCATTCACAAAAGCACGTGAACGACCATCCACATACATCACGCGGCGGAGCACCAGTTCACCGGCGTCACCTTCAAGTTCGGACTGCTGAAGCCAAGCCTGCGCATCCGGCAGATTGGCTATATCGAACATGGCACTGATTTCAGCCTTATCGCAGCCAGTGCGCGTAACACCACCTTCAGCACGCGCACCCAAAGCCAGTGACAACGCATCAATCAAAATAGATTTACCGGCGCCGGTCTCGCCGGTGAGTACTGTAAAACCTGATTTAAACTCCAGATCAAGCTGGCGGACAATCACAAAATCACGAATGGACAGACTTAACAACACAAAAACTATCCCCAGTTAAGTTTGTTACGTAGCATATCGAAATAACAGTAATCACTTGGGTGCAGCAAAAAGATATTCTTTTCGGCACGCTGCACAATGATCTTGTCGCCTATCTCCAGAATCTCCTGAGACTGGCCATCCATACTTAATTGCGCCTCGCTAAACTGCACCAACGTCACCTCGATTTTACTGGTGCTATTAACGGCAATCGGGCGATTACTTAAAGTATGCGGGCATATTGGCACCAGAGAAATAGCCTCCAGATTAGGGTGCAGAATCGGGCCGCCAGCAGATAATGCATAAGCGGTAGTACCTGTCGGCGTGCTTAAAATCAAGCCATCACTGCGCTGTTTGTAAACGAACTTACCATCAATTTCAACTTCCAGCTCGATCAAACGCAAGCCGCTTTTAATCACCACATCATTTAATGCATAGCTACTGTGAATTAGCTGATTGCCGCGTACAACCCGTGTTGACAGCAGCATACGCGGCTCGCGGATATAGTTACCGTCAAGAATATGGTCGATTTCTGCCAGCATATCTTCGGCGCGCAAATCGGTTAAAAAGCCGAAGCGGCCACGATTAACCCCGACCAATGGCACATCTGCCTCAATCAGGCTACGCGCCACACTTAACATAGTACCGTCGCCACCCATCACAATAGCCAAATCAGCGACATTACCGACCTGCTCCAAAGGCAGCGTTTTATAGCCCGACAACTGTGCATGCTGGGCGGTATTTTCCTCCACCCAAACATCGATATTCTTTGCAGACAAATGTCGCGCCAGATTTGCCAAGTCGGCTTGCATCAATTGCAAAGCGGATTGGTTCATGTATTTGCCGATAAGGGCTATGGTTTTGAATTTAGTCTGCACGGCTGAATTAGAACATAGTCGGTAAATCTTGGCAAAGACAGACTCACAATTTAATTACGCAAAAAATGTGCTTTAATACTACATTTATTGCATGGCGAATTTATAATTCATTGGCTCCGCGATACTGACGCTACATTACTGAAGTAACATAATACCTATAACAATCAATTAGCTAATTAAAAATAACATCTACCAACAACACCTTGGCATTGGTTTTGCTGCAATTGCCAATCAACTTAAATTAGAACACTGAACAAACATGACTGCTTCTTTGCAAAAAAATATTCTCAAGACTTATTTTCTAATTACTTATTTTGTAGCATTGTGGCTAGTCTCCGATTCAGTCCCTATCTCCAGCATTTACGAACAAGGCTGGCTGCCTTTGGGGTTTATGCTGTTCGCATTTTTAACCTATGGCCTTTACTATCTATTACCGGCCATCACAATCACAGCATTAGTTCGATTTTTCAGCCTGCGCATTAACCCTAAAAACGCAAAGCCAGCCTATATTGCGGCTATTATCACCACCAGTGCAACCACACTTTTGCTGTATGCAAATGCCAAAATATTCTCACTTTATGGAATGTTTTTTAATGGATTTATCCTGAACTTGATCGTGACACCTGGCGGGATCGAATCACTGGGTGGCAGCAGCGCATCCGATATAGGTTTCGCACTGATTACTTTAGGTTTCCTGAGCTTGCAGATTCTAATTTTTTGGCTCACCTATCGTTATCACGCAAAGAAACCCAACTTCAGCCTGTCATTTAAGTTCCTGCCTATCACTACTGTGATATTAACAGTGCTGGTGCATATGGGTTTTGCACTTGATAGATACAGCACAAACCAACTACATATTGTTTCTGAATCTATTCCTTTTTATCAAACTGTTTCTGCAAAGAGCTTTTTCAAGAAACTTGGATTCTCTACCCAGCGCGAGACCAAACTGAAAGTAAAAGGTAAATTAAATTACCCGCTCAATCCAATTAAATTCAACACACCAGCCAAACCATACAACATTATCTGGTTAACTTCCGAGTCCTGGCGTGCAGACACGCTAGATGAAAAGATAATGCCAAACAGCTGGGATTTTGCAAAAAGCGCCGCTCGTTTCACACGCAATTACAGTACCGGTAATGGTACGCGCATGGGGGTGTTTGGCATGTTCATGGGTCTGCCGGGCAATTACTGGTTCCCATTTCTGGAATCAAGACGCGGTGCGGCATTCATTGATGTTCTGCAACAGCAGCAATATCAAATGAGCCTGTACACCAGCGCAAAATTCTCATATCCGGAGTTTGAAAAAACCATCTTTTCCCAAATTCCGCGCGAATTGCTGCACGATGACATCAAATTTGGTACCGGCTGGGAGAATGACCGCAGCAATGTGACAAAACTGCTCGATTTCATTGATAAACGCGATCCCAACAAACCATTCTTCACTTTCATGTTTTTTGAGTCGCCACATGCACGTTACTACTTTCCGCCGGAGAGTGTGATTGCTACGCCATATCGTGACGACATCAATTATGCGACCATCAGCAAAAAGAAATTCAAGGACGATATTGCCCCAATCAAAAATCGTTACATCAACTCAGTGCATCATCTCGACATGCAGTTCGGGCGTATTTTTGAATACCTGAAAACCCACAATTTACTCGACAATACCATTGTTGTACTGATCGGTGACCATGGAGAGGAGTTTATGGAACATGGGTTCTGGGGGCATAACTCGACTTTTGTCGATCAACAGGTGCGTACGCCACTGGTTATCTATACGCCTAAAATGAAACCATTGGTCAGCGACCAAATGACTAGCCACATGGATGTCATACCCACCCTGATGCCGTTACTAGGGGTAACCAACCCAACCAGCGACTACGCAATCGGCTATGATTTGCTGAAAGGTGAAAAGCGCACCCATACTTACATTTCCGACTGGGATAAAGTGGCCTATGTGGATGATGATGTAAAAATCACGCAGCCAGTAAACAGTAAAAGCTTTGTCATGATGAAAGCCAGCAAAGGCAATGACGAGCCATTGAGCAACGATGAGCGTAAGGCAGTGCTACAGCAGAAACAGCAAGCAATGCTGCAACTAGTGAACGACCTGGGCAAGTTTTTCAAAAAGAAAGATACTAAAGCAACAAAGCAATAGCAGCAGCAAAGCAATAGCATTGCCTAATCATCACAACTAACCGATAATTTGCGCATGAATGCCCCTATGGACAAACGCGCGCAAATTTTACTCAAAACACTGGTTGAGCATTACATCAGCGATGGTCAGCCAATTGGTTCACGCACTCTGCTACAGCATTCCGGGCTGGATGTCAGTTCGGCAACCATCCGTAATGTAATGAGTGATCTGGAGCAGTTGGGCTTTATTGCCAGCCCGCACACCTCTGCGGGGCGCATCCCCACCCAAAAAGGCTATCGTTTTTTTGTAGATTCGCTGCTGACTATCAAACCACTGGAAGCCAGGGAAATTCAACGTATCAAATATGAATTTTCCTCGCCTGACCCGCAGCAGTTGATTACCAGTGCTGCGGATATGCTATCCCAGCTATCGCAGTTTGCCGGGGTAGTGATGATCCCAAAACGCAAAAAGATTACTTTCAAGCATCTGGAGTTTTTACCGCTTGGTGAAAAACGTATTCTGGTGATTATCGTCACCACTGACGGTAATGTGCAAAACCGCATCATTATGGCAGACAAGCCCTACAGCGCTTCTGACTTAACGCAGGCTACGAATTATTTTAATCATCACTTTGCAGGCTTTACCTTTGATGAAGTGCATCAAAAACTACACGATGAACTGAAGAAAATGCAAACCGACATCAATCGCCTGATGGCAGCAGCACTTGAAATGAGTGACAAAGCCAACAATGCCGGCAAGGAAAGTGTTGTTATCGCAGGCGAACGTAATTTACTGCAAGCAGATGACTTATCTACAAATGTTGCCAGTTTACGTAAACTTTTTGAGCTATTCGAGCGTCGTACACAGCTGATGCAACTGCTTGATAGCAGCAAACGCGCTGAAGGCATACAAATATTCATCGGCGGAGAAAGTGATTACCTGCCATTGGATGAATGCAGCTTGGTTACTGCACCCTATGAGGCAGATGGCCAGATTGTAGGAACACTAGGTGTAATTGGCCCTACCCGCATGGCATACGAACGCGTTATCCCTATCGTTGATGTCACTGCAAAGCTGTTATCAAAAGCACTATCCACCAATTAAATTACAGAGATAAATTACAGAGAAGCAACAACGCATTTATGGCTTATTACAATACAGAACCGAAGTACGAACATGGAGACCAGCTTAAAGTTGGTATTCTGCTTGCCAATCTAGGCACTCCCGATGCACCTACAGCAAAGGCGCTACGCCCTTACCTGCGCCAGTTTCTGAGTGATCGCCGCATTGTCGCAGCACCCAGAGTAATTTGGTGGTTAATCTTACACTCCTATATCCTACCATTCCGCTCTAGAGTATCTGCCTCAAAATACTCACAAATCTGGACTAAGGAAGGCTCACCTTTGCTGGCGCATGCACAAAAACAAACCACATTATTACGTGGCTTTCTGGGGCAAAAAATCAAATCGCCGTTTGCGGTCGAGTTAGGCATGAGTTACGGCAATCCTTCCATGGCATCCGCCATCGAAAAACTGAAAGCACAGCATTGTGACCGCATTTTAGTGTTTCCGCTGTATCCGCAATATGCAGCATCCAGCACTGCCAGCGCACTGGATGCAGTTTGGCGCGTGTTGCTTAAAACACGCAACATGCCGGCAATACGCACCATCAAACATTATCACGACCATCCTGCCTATATCGCGGCATTGGCACAAAGCGTACAAGAGCATTGGCGTCTCAATGGCGGCAAGCCTTCAAAACTGGTCATGAGCTTTCATGGAGTACCCAAATTTCATCTGATGAAAGGCGATATGTACCATTGCGAATGCCACAAAACAGCGCGACTGTTAGCTGAAGCACTGCAACTGAATAAAGATGAGTACCTGGTCGCATTCCAGTCACGCTTTGGCAAGCAGGAATGGCTCAAACCCTACCTCGCCAGCACCTTGAAAGATTTAGGAAAAGCCAAGACAGCGCGTATTGATGTCATTTGCCCGGGCTTTTCCAGCGATTGCCTGGAAACCCTGGAAGAAATCGCAATGGAAGGCAAACATATTTTCCAAAGCAATGGCGGCGGCGAATACCATTACATCCCGGCTCTGAATGAAAATGATGCCTGGATACATGCCATGACCACCATCGCGCTAGAGAACCTGCAAGGCTGGGTAAGCGCAGAATGGGACAACACACAGGCCAGACAAATAGCGGAAATGACTAAATTAAGAGCGCAAGGTTTAGGTGCCAATCAATAAGCGTTATACTTCAAGCTTTACTGATGTGAATTTCGCCATACACTTTTTACTTGGCGCTTTAATAATGATTTTAGGTCTTGATCAATGATAGTGATTACCGGTGGCGCAGGCATGATAGGCTCTATCATCGCTTGGCATATCAATAACAAGCTTAATCGTGACGATATAGTGATTGTCGACCGCATCACGCACGAAGAGCAATGGCAGAATCTTGCCCATCGCAGATATGCCCATTATCTGGATAAAGACCAGCTCATGGACTGGCTGGGAAACCGTACCGATATTGACGCTGTTATTCACATGGGGGCCATCAGCGCCACTACCGAGCGTGATTTCAACAAGCTGGTAGAAACCAATATCCAGTACTCGCAAAATTTATGGACTTGGTGTGCTGACAATAAAGTGCCATTTTTCTATGCCAGCTCAGCCGCGACTTA
>Ga0066449_1000334_pt1 | contig 13239 bp, 13 predicted proteins | sample LakWasMe73_LOW10_2_FD_59560 | JGI IMG/M metagenome (GOLD analysis project Ga0066449, IMG submission 59560) | Freshwater sediment methanotrophic microbial communities from Lake Washington under simulated oxygen tension - Sediment Metagenome 73_LOW10 | ecosystem: Environmental > Aquatic >...
TCATGGCTATACCGATAGATATTATCCCCTTGATGTCCAATTCTATTGGGCAGCAGAATGCCTATCTTTCCGGTTCTATGGTAGATATTCAGTGGACTATGGGGTTAGGCAGTGTGGTTCGGCCGGTGGCGAATATTATGCTATTACTAATACTGTCTTATGAGGTTCTCATGAGAAAACATAAATTCGTAAGCGACAAAATCGAGCATCGCGCCGGTTTTATTTTGGGTGGACATAAATTGGAAAGGAAGGCGTAATACAGTGTTTAATCTTCAACATTCAACAAAAATATATTTAGCCGGGGCTGTTCTGGGTTTGCTATTCAGTGTACTGCTGTATGCTATTCAGCCGGTACGATGGGAGGCTCAGGCCTTGGTTTTAAATAGGAATTCGAATACATCATATGACGTTGATGTCAATGACGCTATTCCGATTGTGTTGGCGCGTTTGAAATCTTCCTCTTTTAGGCTAGCAGTAACTAAGAGAGCAAAAACAGATGGCGTTGCAGATATCCTAGATGAAGATAAATGCGCCTGTTTAATAGTCAAACAAATCAAGAATAGTGGGGCGCTCAATATCAGCGTGGTTGGCAGAACTCCAGAGTTAGCAAAAGTCACAGTTGAGGCTATCGTTGAGGAGCTTAAAGATAACAATAGCGCAATGCTTGATTACTATATAAGCAGGATTAATTATCGAATTTCAGTTCTTAATCGCGACATGGAAACTACTTCACGAAGCATTGATTTGCTAACTGGTCGCATCAATACAAGACAGGATAAAGCCGGTGAAACGGAATCACTAAGTAAGTTAATTTTAATTAAGGATATGCAGGCTAATCTCGAAAAGAAAAGGGAGCAATCGATAGATCTTCAAGAGCACTTAGACTCCCTCTATAATCGGGGAATTGAGTTAATAGAGCCTGTATTTGTTAAAGAAAAGCGCTTTATTCACTCACTGTGGCGCGTATGTTTATTTGGTGCATTACTAGGTGCATTTTTTAGTGTGTTATGGGTTCAATGGAAGAGATAGATCAGTATGATACTCCCCATATTTCAGACCACTAGTTAAGATAGAAGGCTCTATCAAAAAGTGAGTAAAATTATGGCAAGTGTACGTAAAAATCATACAACAGAATTTAAGGCAAAAGTAGCCATTGCGGCTATCCGGCAACAGAAAACGACCAATGAGTTGACTGCGGAATACAGCGTCCATGCTACCCAGATCAATTTGTGGAAGAAACAGGCCTTGGCGGCGATTCCAGGGGCCTTCTCGGGCAAACAGGAGAAGGCCCAGGACAGTCAACAAAGGGATATTGATGAGCTGCATCGCCAGATAGGGCAGCTCGTGGCCGAACGGGATTGGCTTAAAAAAAAGTCCTCGGCCATCCACTAAAAGTAAGGCAACTGTTGCTTGATCAGAAGGATGGGCTGTTCAGTATTAGGCAGCAATGTGAACTACTGGGTCTTAACCGTTCATCACTGTATTACCGGCCCATGGGTGAAAGCGAGGACAATCTCGGGCTCATGCGCCTTTTGGATGAACAGTATACGCGGCGCCTTTTTATGGCGTACTGAAGATGGAGGCTTACCTGCGTAGCCTGGGGCATGATGTGAACACCAAGCGGGTCAGGCGTCTGCTGCGTAAGATGGGTTTAGAAGCTATCTACCAAAAGCCCAATACCAGCAAAACGAACCCCGAACATGAAGTGTACCCTTACCTGTTACGTGGTCTGGTGATTGACCGTTGTGATCAAGTATGGAGCACTGATATTACCTACGTTCGTCTGGCATCAGGCTTTGTTTATCTGGTAGCGGTGATCGATTGGTATAGTCGCTATGTATTGGGCTGGGCACTAAGCACCACCTTGGATGCAGATTTCTGCATTGAAACGGTGGGCAGCCTACTGGAACATAGAAAGTGTGAAATATTCAATACGGACCAAGGCTCGCAGTTTACCAGTCCACGCTTCACCCTGCCGTTATTGGACAAAGGCATTAAAGTTAGCATGGACGGGCGAGGTCGGGCATTGGACAATATTTTTGTGGAACGGCTCTGGCGGACGGTCAAATATGAGTATGTTTATTTACAGGACATACAGACTGTTCAGGAGGCTTGGTTGGGATTACGGGACTTTTTCCTGTTTTACAACAATGAGCGTTTTCATCAGTCACTGGATTACCGGACACCGGCTAAAATCTATTTGGGAGAGCTTGAAGATAAGCAAAATAAACAAGAAAAGACCTGTTTTTATCAACCCGCCTCTATCTTAATTTCTTAGGATTTTGGTCTTGACAATGGGGAGTACCTTATACACCTTATACAGGGAGGATTGCCGATGCATTTTATTGAATTAAAAAAGAAGCTTAAGAAAGTTTTTCAGGATTAAAAAAAAGCAAAGATTGCCTTATTGGGAGATTCGGCAACTCAGTTTTTAACTCAAGCTATTCGTGGTTAGGGTTATGAGCTTGGGTTTGATCTGGAGATATTTGAGGCGGATTACGACCAGATTGACCGGCAGATAATGGATAGCGCTTCGGAGATGTATCAATCTCAGCCTGAATACATCGTTATCTTCCAGTCAGTGCAAAAACTGAGAAAAAGATTCTATAAGACGGACGTTCGGAAAATAAGCCAATTCGCACAAGACGAAGCAACACGAATTACAGGATTCCTGGCGTGCCTACATTCAAACTGATTTCCTTGCCCTTGTAAGATATATCACATCTTCATCGGGTTGGTACAATGTCGGCGATCTTTGGGGTGAATGGGGCGGCGGCCCACAATATTTTGGGCGACGTAAGAACCTATGATTGAAACCTCAGAAATTGGAAGACTTTGATGTCTCTCCTGCAACAAAAAACATCGTGTTGCCTCCGACTGGCGTCAGTTACCACCGTCTCCTCGATAAAGCTAAGATTGAAGTGATGAACCGGAAACTGACAGAGTTCGCCAATCGACATCACATTAAATTTGTTGACTATACCCATGACGCCCGCTTTTCTTTGAACGATTTCACATGGGAAATGCAAGACCATATAAATGCACGAAGTGTAATGAAGTTCAGCAGGATACTTGACGAAGAGGTTATTAAAGCGCAGTGGTAGATTTACTTCGTTACATGGTTTTCATAAATCGTAAGTTTGTGGCCACATGTTTTCGCCGCATTGGTACACCTTTTGGTTAAGAATGCGATTATGCTATTGACCAGAGGTCGGATGGGTAAGACAAGATGCTAAAGATGAAGTGCATAAGGTTCCAAAGGAAATCATTCTAGTGTGCATCTATTGATTCGCCGCGTACGGGCAATGTTCTTTCAACCTCGAAGATATGATACAAAAGCGCGGGGTACGTCGACTATTCGACAATCAGTTGCTGGGCAATCCACTTTTCATGCACTTGCAGGCTAATTGCGTCCAGACCACCTGCTCACCTGATAAATTCGCTCTAACTCAGTTAAATGCGACAGAACTAAATAAATAGACAGTAGTCTGGTCGATCCCCGACTTCAAAATTGTATTGATTATGAGCAAAAAAAATATTTACGTAACCCAGCCAACGTTACCACCGTTGGAAGAGTTCATCCCTTATTTGCAACAAATATGGGACAACAAGATACTTACCAATGGTGGCCCCTTCCACCAACAGTTGGAAAAAGCGCTATGTGAATACTTGGGCGTAGAACATATTAGTCTATTCACCAATGGGACTATTGCGCTGGTCACCGCTTTGCAAGCTTTGCGAATTACGGGTGAAGTCATTACCACGCCACACTCCTTTGTGGCGACCTCGCATTCGCTGCTGTGGAACGGCATTAAGCCGGTATTCGTGGACATCGATCAGAATACATTGAATCTCGACCCGGAAAAGATTGAAGCGGCTATCACGCCGCAAACGACAGCTATCATGCCTGTACATTGCTATGGGCATCCTTGCGATGTAGAGGCTATCCAGAAAATTGCCGATAACTACAACCTCAAAGTGATTTACGATGCGGCACACGCTTTTGGTGTACAGGATCAATCGGGCAGCATACTTGGGCATGGCGATCTGTCGGTGCTAAGTTTTCATGCGACCAAGGTATTCAACACTTTTGAGGGCGGTGCTATCGTTTGTCCTGATGCCAAGACCAAGATACGCATCGACCAACTGAAGAACTTCGGCCATGTCGGAGAGGTCACGGTGGTTGCGCCCGGCATCAACGGTAAAATGAGTGAATTCAATGCAGCTCTGGGATTGTTGCAATTGAAATACATAGGTCAAGCGCTTGCCGGCCGCAAGAAGATTGATGCTGCATATCGGGAGCGGCTGAAGGGAGTGAAGGGTATCCGTTGTTTGAATGATGCCGGCGAAAAAGTTGCCAACTATTCTTATTTCCCGATTCTGGTGGAGACCGATTACCCAATCAGCCGGGATGATCTTTACCAGAAGCTCAAAGATAACGGCATCCATCCACGCCGCTATTTTTATCCCTTGATATCGGATTTTCCCATGTATCGCGGCTTGCTTTCCGCCCATAGAGAGAATCTTCCGGTGGCAACTGCCGCAGCGCAGAAAGTGCTCTGTCTGCCGATCTATCCCGATCTGGATATACCGGTAGTCGAGGAAATCACCCGTTTCATCGCGGCTCAATAAAAGTGGATGCAAAACAAACGATCAATTTCATCGAGGAGTTGAGATGAGGCTGGCTATCATGCAGCCGTATTTCTTTCCCTACATCGGCTATTTCCAGTTGATCGCAGCGGTGGATATGTTCATCGTGTACGATAATATCAAATACACGAAGAAGGGCTGGATCAATCGCAACCGTATGTTGCAGAATGGTAAAGATATGATGTTCTCGCTGCCGTTGAAAGGCGATTCGGACACTCTGGATGTGTTCCAGCGGAAGCTGGCAGCGGATTTCAATCGAGATAAATTGCTGAATCAATTTAATGAGGCGTATCGACGTGCACCGTATTTTGCGCAGACGCTGCCGCTGGTCGAGCAGATTGTGCGGTATGAAGAAGCTAACCTGTTTCATTTCCTGCACCATTCCATCGTCAAGACTTGTGAACACTTGGGTATCACGACAGAGATCGGAATATCTTCCGGTATCGCCATCGACCATGACCTGAAGAATCAGAACAAGGTCCTCGCTTTGTGTGAAGCGGTCGGCGCGGCTACCTATGTGAACGCCATCGGTGGCATGGAGCTGTATTCAAAAAAGACGTTTCAGGAGAAGGGCATCGCGTTGAAATTTATCCAATCGAAATCATTTGAGTACCCGCAGTTCGGCCACGCATTCGTACCTTGGTTGTCGATCATCGATGTGATGATGTTTAATCCGCTCGATACGATCCAAACTTGCATCTCGACTAACTATGAGTTGATCTGAACCATGTTCAAGTGGAAAAAATTAGGCAAGGTGTTCACACCGCAAGAAGTGGAGGGGCGCAGTTGGCTGAAGGAATTCGCACAAGCCCCCGCGACGCTGGTGTTCGACGATTTCGTGCGCGTCTATTTCTCCTGCCGCCCACCTGCGGATGAGAACGGCCAGTATGTGAGTTACTCCTCCTATGTTGATCTGGATCGCGCCGATCTGTTTAAAGTGCGGCACGTCGGTGAACACCCCATCCTCAGTCTGGGCGACTTGGGCGAGTTCGATGAGTTTGGCACCTACCCTGTCTCCGTAATCTGCAACGGCGACGAAGTACGCGCCTATTACGCGGGTTGGACACGTTGCGAATCCGTGCCTTTCAACGTGGCGATCGGCATGGCTACCAGCCTTGACGGGGGCGAGACCTTCACCAAGCTCGGCAACGGCCCAGTCTTGTCGTATTCTCTGGACGAACCTTTCGTGTTGAGCGGGCCGAAGATACGCCGTTTCAACAATGCATGGTATCTGTGGTACATTGCCGGACGCAAGTGGAAGATGGTAGAGGGTCGGGCGGAGCCTATCTATAAGATTCGCATGGCATCGTCCTCGGACGGCATCCATTGGAATAAGGTCAACAAAGACCTGATCGAGAGCCGCATCGAAGAAGACGAAGCGCAGGCTAGCCCGGATGTGTTTTACGCCAACGGTAAATATCACATGTTCTTTTGCTACCGCTATAGCAGTCACTACCGGGGCAAGGACAACGGATACCGTATCGGTTATGCCTCCAGCATCAATCTGACTGACTGGCTGAGGGATGACACGAAAGCCGGTATCGATGTATCGGAGGAGGGCTGGGATGCCGAGATGATAAGCTATCCGCATGTGTTCGAACTGGATGGAAAGACTTATCTGGCTTACCTTGGCAATCAGGTCGGCCGACACGGCTTCGGTCTGGCTATGCTTGATGGAAAGTTGGAGTAAGGGATGAGGGAGATGATGTGGAATAAACTCGGTAAGATATTCGATCCGACAAAACATAAATTGCCGAACGACTGCGTGCAGTTCGCACAATCGCCGCAAGCCTTAGTGTTCGATGAGTTCGTGCGCATCTATTTCTCCACCCGCGCGGTGGACAAGAACAATAGTAAGTATCTCAGCCACATCGCCTTCGTCGATATGCAGAGAAACCTGAGTGATGTGATTCGCGTGTCGGACAAGACGGTCATTCCGCTCGGCGGACTCGGCTGTTTCGACGAGCATGGGATTTTCCCGATGAGCGTCATGCGCCACGGTGATGCCGTGTATGGTTACACCTGCGGCTGGAACCGGCGGGTGTCCGTCTCGGTGGATACTGCCATCGGTCTGGCTATCAGCCGCGATGACGGTCTTACCTTTCAGCGCATCGGTGACGGGCCGGTGCTGGCGGCATCGCTGCACGAACCTTGTCTGGTCGGCGACGGCTTCGTGAAGGTCATCGGTGGCGTATTTCATATGTGGTACATCTTCGGTACCGGCTGGAAGAAGTTCTCGACAGACGTAGCGCCGGATCGCACCTACAAGATCGGTCATGCGATTTCCACTGACGGCATCAACTGGGTCAAGGAAGAAGCACGACAGATCATCGCAGACCGTCTGGGTGCGGATGAGAGCCAGGCGCTGCCGACGGTGATCGAGATCGATGGCCGATATCATATGTTCTTTTGTTATCGCGAGTCTTCCGACTTCAGGAAAAACAAGGATCGCGGCTATCGTATTGGTCATGCTTGGTCGGATGATCTGGTGAGCTGGACGCGGGACGACGAGAACCCGCTCCTTGACGTCACACCGGGCGACTGGGATTCGGATATGTTGTGCTACCCGCATGTGTTCGAGTGCGATGGTAAAGTGTATTTGCTCTATAACGGCAACGAGTTCGGACGTTACGGCTTCGGGTTGGCGGTATTGGAACGATGAGCACAGCGGTCAAATATCTGTCGAACAAGGCATCTTCGGAACAGATCGCCGAACACTTGTTACTCTGCGATCCCGATTTCGTGCCTCCCCTGAGTGGTCGGGTAGAGATAAACAACTATGCGAGAAAGATAGTGAGCATGGCGACGAGGTTCGAAGCATGGTCGGGCAGCACGCTAGTCGGTTTGGTGGCGGCTTATTGTAATGATCAGGAGAAGCGCATCGCCTATATCACCAACGTCAGTGTACTGAGGAAGTGGACAGGCAAAGGCATCGCCGCGTGTTTGATGAAACAATGCATCGAACACACGAAAGCGTCAGGGATGAGGCAGATCAGTCTGGAGGTGGCGAGCAGTAATACACCAGCCATCAAATTGTATGAAAAGAGCGGCTTTGTTGCGGGTAAGACGAATGTGCCGTTAGTTGGCATGAATCTATATTTGAAAAGCGGGGAAGAACATGAACAGCAAGCGTGACTACAACATCGAAATAAAAGATACGAATGACCACAAATACGCCTACGGCTTCGACTTCGATGTGATGCACCCTTACATGATCAAATCATTCGAACTCTTCTTCAAAAAGGGAAGCCTGCTGGAGTTGGGCAGCTTCAAAGGCGATTTCACCAGAAGATTTGCGCCCTATTTCGATGACGTCACCTGTGTCGAAGCCTCGGATGTTGCTATCGCAGAAGCAAAGCAGAAATTGGGTGACAAAGTAAAATTCGTCAATTCGCCGTTCGAGAAAGCGAGCCTACCCAAGCGCTATGACAACATTGTGCTGACTCATGTGTTGGAACATCTGGATGATCCTGTGCTGGTATTGAAACGCATCAACGATGAGTGGCTGGCGGAGAATGGCCGGTTCTTCCTGGTGTGTCCCAATGCGAATGCGCCTTCCCGACAGATCGCTGTCAAGATGGGGCTGATCAAGCACAATTCCGCTGTCACCTCGGCAGAGGCTGAACATGGCCACCGATGCACCTACACATTGGATACCTTGGAGCGAGACGCTGTGGAAGCGGGACTGAAGGTGGTTCACCGGTCGGGGATATTTTTCAAGGCATTGGCGAATTTTCAGTGGGATCGATTATTGCAAACGGACATTATCTCCAAAGAATATTTGGAGGGGTGTTATAAGCTGGGGCAGCAGTATCCGGATTTGTGTTCAAGTATTTTCTTGATGTGTGAGAAAGGTGGAAAATAATGAAAATTTCATTTGTTGTTGCTGTTTATCACAACGAGGGTGCCCTTTCTAAAACGCACGAAAAGATCCAGTCAGTTTTTTCAAATGAACTCGCGCACCACGAATACGAAATCGTTTTTGTGGATGATGGGTCGAAGGACGGATCTCTGCAGGAGATATTGAGCCTGAGGGAGCAAGATCCCCGAGTTAAAGTGGTTACCTTTACCAGAAACTTTGGTCAGATGGCGGCCATGTTGGCCGGTTTTAAGGAGGCCACTGGCGATGCGATTATCAACATCTCGGCCGATCTGCAAGATCCGGTTGAGTTGATTCCGCAGATGGTGGAAAAATGGCAAGGTGGTTCTGAGATTGTCATATGCTACCGGACGGATCGCTCAGACTCGTTGTTTGCAAAACTATTTTCGCGTTTGGCCTATGGCGTGTTGCGCATTTCACTGCCGCAAATACCTCCTGGCGGTTTCGATTTTGTATTGATGGACAGAATGGTTATGGACGCATTCAATGCGATCGACGTGCGGCATCGGTTTTTTCAGGGCGATTTGTTATGGACTGGTTACCGTACCAGTTTTATTCCATATGTTCGTTTGAAGAGAACGATAGGGACGTCTCAATACAACTTCGGAAAAAAACTAAAAAACTTTCTGGATGCCGTATTGGATGCATCCTATTTACCGATCAGGTTCATATCCCTAGTCGGGGTGATAACTTCTGCGCTTGGAGTGCTGTATAGCGTAACTATTTTTTTTAGTTGGTTGCGTGGAGAGACTCCCTTTTCAGGTTGGGCTCCTATCATGATCGCGATCCTTTTGGTGGGGGGGTTGATTATGGTGATGCTGGGCGTGATCGGAGAATATGTTTGGCGTATCAATGAAGAAGTGCGAAAGCGACCGAACTATGTTGTGAGGGACAAGTTCCTATGAGCGATAACGCACAGTATACGGTAGTCGATGGAATCAAGTGCTTTAGTCCGGAAGTGGCAAGTTCTTATGCCGACTATCCGGACGGCGGATTTGATCTGACGGATAAGAATGAGGAGAGCAGTTTTTGGGTTCGCTCACGAAATAGGCTATTCAAAAGCATTGTCTATGATCAAATGGCCCCAACGGGCAAAACGAAATTCTTGGAAATAGGCTGTGGAACTGGGAATTTCATTCAGCAAATTGTCGAGAATGGAAATCTGGAAATCACAGGGTCGGAAATCTATCTAAAAGGACTTTTGTACGCAAAAAAAAACCTTCCTAATGTCGATTTCATTCAATTCGATGTTACACAGGGGGACATTGGCGAGAAGTTTGATTTAATTGTCGCATTTGATGTCATTGAGCACATCGAGAATGATGTCGCCGCCATAACAAATATCAATAGAATGCTTCACAAGGGTGGCGGCTTGATAATGACCGTTCCTCAACATATGTTCCTATGGAGCAGGCTGGACGAAATTGTCAAACACAAGCGCAGATACTCAAGACGGGATTTAGTGACTAAACTCCAAGAAAACGGTTTTGACATTAGCTCCACCACTTCTTTTCTTTTTGTCCTATTTCCATTGATGTTAATTTCTAGAATGATTGATAAGGGTCATGATCAATCGCAATCTGATGAGGTGGCGCTTGAGAAGAGGGTTAAATTTTCTAATGTACTAAATTGGATTTTCGATCTTTTCATGCGAATTGATGAGGCGCTTATTCGATTGGGGATCTCGCTTCCATTTGGCGGTACTTTGGTAGTAATAGCCAGAAAGCGTTAATAGAGATTTCCAAGCCTATTGTTATAAGAATGCATAAATTCAAAATCGAGGCCGCAAAATTCACACTTGTTGGCGCAGCAAACTTTGCACTTACTTTTATCCTATTCACCTTGATGTTGAAAGTGTTGGGAGTGAACTACGTACTTTCTTTAGGTGCTACATGGGTTGTCGGAATGCTTTTTTCGTATGTGTTGAATTTTGCCTGGGTCTTCAAGCCAGAACAAAAAATTCAGTTTAGAACCCGATTCGTTAGATTCTTTTTGGCTAGCGCTCTGTCGATAGCATTGAACATATTGGCCTTGAGTTATATCGTTGAACGTACCGATTTTGATCCTTTCTATGTGCAGATGGCGCTGATGCCTTTTATCGTTATTTTTAATTTTTCAACAGCAAAATTATGGTCATTGCGGCCAATGAATGCGCAATAATGAATGCACGATTCTCTATGAAAATGTTGACGGTAGTATGGTTAGCGGCGCTCGCGATATTGGGTGCTTATTCAATGGATTCACATATCTGGGTAGGCTCCCACTTACCCTTTATGAAGGTTTCCGTCAGCAACCGTGATACTGTAAATGTCGCGTCATATATCAATGGGGCAACTCCTGCTGTCTCGTTAGGTGAAATCAAGAACCCCGAGAATGCTTATATTTATCTAAAGCTCCGCTTTCGCGCAGATAGCACGGAGGGTTACCCCAATGTATTTCAGACGGCTCCCGTTAATCATGGCATGCGGATGGAGATTTCTGGCTCTACAGCCGCAATTATCGTTCCTGATTTGTTGGTACCGGGGGGGCTAAAGGGGCTTACTCTGACCACTGACCTTAAGAGAGGGCAGTGGTATGCATTGGAAGTAGAGGCGTTGAACGGTTCGTTTGCCCACGTTACATTGGATGGACATCTTGTGGCTGATTATACCAGTGAGGGGCTATCTATGGGGATGTCCCAACTCTTGGTGGGTGGCGGATTTGATGAATCCCGTGTTTTTCGCGGGCAAATAGAAAACATTTTCATCACAAAAGGTAATTTTCCTAATCAAGTATTCCTATATACATTTTACCCGGTATTACTGATTGGCTTATTGACATTATTGGCCAAGCTCTTCTTGGCAAAAAATGAAATTATTCCAAAAGCTAAAATACTACGAGAATATCTGAAGCGCATTGATTGGGTCGCATACCTATCAATTGCTTTGATAGGTATTTTCATCATAACGCTGTTCACCGCATACTTTTTTCCAATATATCCTGATGAAATTCAGGTGCGCTTTTGGCTTTCGCGCCTAGCCTACGATTTTCCAGAAAAAATTAGCGGCGCCCCGGCGTGTTTTTCCTCTTTTTTTCAACCCATATCCTCGACAATGTATTTGCCGGGCTTAATAAATTGGGCTGTACACGGTAGACTGGAAAGTCCTCCAGCATTAAGACAAGTCGGTTTCTTCGTGGCATTTTTATGGGTGGCATGGATGGCCTATTATTTGAATGCTAGAGCTAAGAAAAGTTTGTTGCAGGGTAAGAGACAATTAAGTTGCGCCCTTCAGAGTCTCTATATAGCTGGCTTTATCATAGCGATATTTTCCACTGGGGTATTCCCCATTTTCTTAATTACTAATCGCGGCGAGCAACTTATCTTACTTTCCGTGGTTCTTTTGATAACCATTTTTCTTGTTAGTAGCCAACTAAGTTCAAAAGGTCATTGGTGGCAAAAATCGGGGTTAATAGTTCTGTATTTTGCAGCCGTTTCTCTGGTTCTTTACGGACACCCCAAGGGCTTGTTTTTAACGCCCTTATTTATAATAGTCGGCTGGCCATTATTCAGCCACTTCAAATCCCGGTTACCACTCGTTTTTGCTTTGGCGTTGCTAGTCTTGCATATTGGGCAGGCTTTCTTTGCTTGGAAATATGCTTTTCAATGTAGCGAAATGCCACAGTTTGAAAAAGACCTGAAAAGTTACTCGTTCGATCCGGCATCACTACTTTATGACCCCCGTCACTTTTTTGATCAGGCTTACCATAGCTTGATACGGTTTACGAAATATTTGCACCAACTCGGATTTCAGGAGCAAACGGATGCAGCTTACCTGCCTAGCCAGCCTCTTGCTAGATCAGCAAAGTTTGCAAACATTCTCATTAAGCTTAACTTTGCGGCTACATTTTTTACGTTGATGATTGCCCTACCTTTGCAATATTATCGGAAGGATGTTGTAACGGGCCGATTTGTCACCGTTAATTTAGTGTTGCTGGTACTGTTTATGTGCGCACTAATTAGTGGAATATTTAATCTCCCCAAAAATTGGTACGATGCAGGCTATTTATATGCGCTGTTTCTCATCATGCTGGTTTTTTTTATAGGGGAGAATTTTTCTGGAATATTTCAAAAAGCTGCTGCGCGAAAATTTTTTCTATATTTAGGCTCAGTAGCATTGCTGTCACAAGCGGTATTTATCCATAGGAATTTACCCGCTTTTTTGGAGGGATATACGGGGCCCGGCATCTCCATTGCAAAATACGATTCGATCAAAACTCGCGATGATTTGGCGGCCGCTTCGCGAGCATGCAATATCGACCCCGTGCGTAGCAAAAAAATTGTGGTTGATGATTATACCTATATGTATTTTCAAAAAAGTAAGTGGCCAATGGCGATTTCTTATATCTGGTTTTTGCCTGATGATAAGTCCATTCGACAATTTTTTGCAAAGGTCGATTCAGATGGTTTGGTGGTGAACTGCACGGCGATTCTCTCGCCATATATGTCCGTTGTTAAAAGAGAAGGTAATGTCTGTTGTATTCCTAGAAATGAACTGAAGAACTTGCTTTCTTTACCTTAAGGATTATAGAAATGGGTATTAAGATAGATTGGATTGATTAGTTTGCTAAACTCTTTCATCGGTTCGACGCCAACTAATAAAAAAACGTCACTGTGTTGTGCAAAATTTTAAGGTAAAGGGAATGCGGTTTGATATTACGGTAATTTTTGC
>Ga0066449_1000377_pt1 | contig 11818 bp, 1 predicted proteins | sample LakWasMe73_LOW10_2_FD_59560 | JGI IMG/M metagenome (GOLD analysis project Ga0066449, IMG submission 59560) | Freshwater sediment methanotrophic microbial communities from Lake Washington under simulated oxygen tension - Sediment Metagenome 73_LOW10 | ecosystem: Environmental > Aquatic >...
ATTTTATTGGGGTGAACGACGGGGCTCGAACCCGCGACAACCGGAATCACAATCCAATTAAACACTAATATAAATCAACAACTTAATTGCTCTATTTCCCACCAGAAACCCCAGAAAAGCCTTTAAAAATCAATTTACGGTACGATATTTCCCACCACTTTCCGGAGTGCGCATCAAAGCATTTTTGGCGAATTAAGTATCGCCGGTTTCGATGGTGGCCTAAGTGAGAACTAAGTATGGCAACTATTTCCCACCAAAAGCATCAAAAACCGAAAACAATCTACTGCATATGTTTTCATTCCAATTTACAGAGCAGAAATACTTGAAATTAACAATAGTAAGACGAATTGACCTGATGTTGAACATCGTCAGGGCCGCCATTATTAATGAGTTGGCTATTTGTAGGGTATGTAACGATACTCGCATTTTGCAATAGAAAGCTTGTTTAGGAATATTATTGGCTTAATTGTTCCAAAACTGGCCTTTTCCAGGTTATACGGCAAAAAAAACAGCTCTTAGCTCTGCCCTTATTAATCTCCAAACATTATACGATTGGGAACCACATCTATTTGTCCACCACCTGAACGATCAATTTTCACTAGTGTTACTTCTTTATTGGTAAAGGTGTTTATATCACTAATTGTCCATATAAAAAGAGCTCGTCTGCGAACATACCCGGTAGCCAAATCATCAATGAGCTTAGGGAATTCGATTCTTTGTGGCAGCGGTCCTGTGGCATAAAGTTGAACACGAGATTTGGTATCTCCATCTGACACGATGAGACTGTACACTGCTGGTGGAGGGGCGATAATCGGACGTGAGATAATCGTTGCTCGAACAGTTAGCGAGCCATTAGACCCGTCAGGAGTCTTAAACCCGACATTTAAGACGATCTGGTCTCCATCATCGAACGTAACAGCGCCTCCACCTTTACCAACTAACTTATCCAGAGTGACCCCATATGCCTCTTTCGGGGAAATATGATTGGATGTCACTCCATTGATCGACAAATCCTCTACATTCGGCTTTGTGCCTTTATATTTGACGGTTGGCTGTCGATGTAACGTCAAAATGATATCGGTTGGAGTTTGATTGTCGAATTTCCCGGATTTCGGATCGATTGGACCGAAAGCGAAATAGATTGGTGTATCGGTACCGTACTCGAAGCGGTCAAGCGCCAGTTTCCAGACAATTCCACTATTGTCACGTTGTAAATCACATGACCCCGTACCCGAAAGCTCGCGATCATAGGACGGATCGGCGAACACCAGGGTTGTGGTGTAAATCGTGAGACTGGGCCTCCCCATAGGACGAACCGGAATGCGTAACGCAAACTGATGCCTAGTCTCGGACTCAAGGGAAGGTATCTGGTAAACATCTTCTAAAAGCAGCCGATTAAGTCGAATCAAATCTTCACCACGCGGAGTTTGTGAGATCAGCGCGTTCGTCTCTGAGCGAAGAGGTATATTATTAAACCGTGTTTCGTCATAGACGTTAACACTTAGGAGTTCGTTCAAAGCTTTCAGTAGAATGGATTGGCGTTGAGATAAATTCTCACTAGTTTCAATTAACGATTGTTGTGTCGTTGGACCGAACTTTTCCCAGATAAAGTCTGAAATCGACTTCGTCTGCGGATCTTGATCGGTTGTTAATTTAGTGACCAGTGAGGCCACGTTTTTTATATCGCACAGGTTAAACAAATAAGAATATGCCAGAATAGGAAAACTCAGATTTTGTACTGGCGGATTCTGATTGTCATCGCCCTCATGGGCGCAACGAATTTGAAGCATCACCTCTGAATCGCCATCTACCGCTTCAAATAGCGCATATATTCCCCCTTTGTCTTGCTCGGCAACGCTGATAGTAAGTTCAATGGTATCGTTAGCTTGTCTCCAGGATGCATTAGTAAAGGGTATGACAAATCGATCAATAGAGATACAGGCAGTCATTCCCTTACTTAGAAGTCCCAGTTGTGCTAATGCTTTATTCAATCCTGAACTTGGAGTTTTATAACTTGGCGAAGAAATGCAAAGTATTATGCTCCCACCCCAATCGGACAATAAAGGAAGTTCTAGCACCGCAATACGGTAGCTCTCATCACAAGTCGTGCTTGAATTACGCCGCCTTAACACCGTGGCCGCGCCATTTAGGAGTAAGAATGGCGTCGGAAAGCGACCATCATGATCATCTACTGAAACGAAAGTACGGCGACCGTGTCTTTCAACGAATTCAATGGGCACTTTAGGAAACGCCGGAGCGCGGGGCGGTCGTTGCTGCCGAAGCAATCTTGGCCCAACATGGCCTGGACGACCGAAGCGTTCAAAATCACTATCCATGTTTTCGTTTTTAGCATCAGCCTGCTTTTCGCTGAAAATAAGCATGTCGAACTCGGCCTGCATGGCGCCAGGACGAAGTCCAAAACTCATGCGCTCCATATACGGGGGGACAATGGGCGCTGCATGGCCCTTGATTACTCGTGACAGCGCCGTTGCTAGGGCTTCCTGAATGGGCACCACCACGCGCGCCTCTGTGGGCGACAGATTACGGGCGGGCGGGGTGGTAATTGGCAAAACATCCTCGTCTGGACGTTCGAAAATAGTCTTGCGTCCCATAGCAATGAATACGGGTGCGCTGACATCAATTTGCGGGTTGTTATCAGGTGTTTCCGGCCCCACCATTGCGCGTGCTGGCAGGGATAGACTCGCTGCACGGCCCGATAGGCCCGATCCGTAGCTCTTAATGTCATCGGGCTCTTTTTCTTGAGTCACTTCGGGGCTTCTATCTTGAAATGGACGATCCTCACCCATGCCAAGCGCGCCGGATGCGGCTAATTGCGTACCATTTTTCGTTGGCCAACCTAAAGCTGGAGAAGCGTAAAGGCGGTCTTCAGCACTGATTTCCATGGGGATATCTAGGCTTGCATCGTCAAGATCAGGAGGAACGTCGATGCTTATCCATATAATATTAGCAGCGTTATCCATGGACAACCTATCGGTAATCACCAACAGAACAAGCGGTTCTTTGACTAAATGTTCAGCGCGTGCAACCAGTCGCCTACACCCCGAAGCGTCCCTACCCACCATCGGAATTTCATTATCGGGTAATCGCTGCGGGGGGGCGGTATCATAGCGACCAATAGCAATGAGATGCCCGCTCCGGCTTGTCGTAAGCGGGGTATCTTGCGGATTCGTGGCATCCTGACTTAGCCCAAGTTTAAACCGAGCAACCAGCCCATCCGACTGCCCCGACGGGGTGATCATGGTAACTTGGTCATTAATCACAGATGAGCGTTGTTGTGCGAAAGAATCCCATACCGTTCGCAAAGCCAATAAGCTTCTGAGCCATATTGGTCGCTGGGTGATATCACCCACTGCTCGTGAACTATGCAGGAATAGTTGTTCAACTGCGCTTAGCGCAGAAATATCCTTATCGTCAGGCCCGTTTAGCATCGCATTTGCGAGCAGTTTGGCCATTTCGTCAGCGCTTCCACCGCCAACGGAATAAACCGGAGCCGGTTTACGCACAAGGGGCATCGGGGAGCCCGTCGCCCAATCGATATCGGGTGCGTACCACTCTGCTTTATTTGTCTCCGGCGCTTGTTTGAAACCCGCAAACAATTCATGATCATAATCATATTCGGCGTCGATTGCCGTCAACCAAGGCAACGCGAGTGCGACTCCTTGGGTGTCTTCTGTGAGATATGACGAGTTGGGATCGGACGTTTTGTCCGGCCAAAACGGATTTTCTTTGGCGTCTTGTGTTTTAACTACCGTAGGGCCAGCGCCAACGATAAAAATTCCATTCCTGATTTTCGTTTTGAGTTTGCCCTCATTATCAAAGAGATTTTCTTTGAGACCTTGCGCTATCGCCTCCACGGGGAATCCAGCCTGCGCGAAAGCTCGCAATACAAGGCCTGCTTTGATGACATGAGAATCTAGTTGTTGTTCATCGGAACCAACACTTTTATATCGGGCAGCAAAAGCAAAAATACCTGATTCAAGCGGCTTTGGTAAATTTACCTCCGTTTTGGCTGTTTCAGCCAAACTGCACGCATCAACTGCGCTGACATGATCCAGTGTAGTCCATGACAATGAGCGCTCCTCCCCGGACAAATAGTGATGGACTAAGGCGTGAAAAGTCCAAGGCGAGGCTAAGCGGACACGGGCAATTTTTTCATCTTCCTTAACCTTAAGCAACCGAGTGGAAATCAATTGGCCGGTGACGGTCAGGGTTATTAAATGTTTTAGTGTTTTCTCTGCCTCATATGCGGTGATAGCGCCTTTGTTAACACGCCCGCACACACGTGCAGCAAGTGTTCCCAAATCGGACTCTATCTCTTTTATGTCAGTAGTAAACGTTAACTTATCAGGAAGGCTGCGAATCGGCCAATGAATACGGCTTTCATATTTTGCAAGTGAAAGATCGACTACAATCTTAGAAAGCCATGATTTCCCATCGCCTCTGAGTACATGATTGAACCGCTTGGTCGGCCCTTCTGTTGAGATAAGAAGAAATTCGCCAAAACCTGAATCCGATGCAAAAAAAACTGGCTCCACATCCGGCTTTTTCTCAACCGTTGTATCCATGTCAGACTTTATAGCAAGCATGAACCTAGAACGAATAGTCGGATTTTTACAAGTGAATCCAGCGATGGGTTGAATATCAAACTCAGTATCAGTCTCCGGAACCCCAGCGTCAGTTCCAGTCTTAGCTTTAGGCGACCAATCGACAGAAATATCAAGTAGGCCGCGCTGGTGATCAATGGTTGTTGTCAGATTATCGTTTTTTATCTCCTGATTCAGCCACCACAGCGAACCGCCGAGTGGGTAGAACAACACAGGTATAGGCTTTGCGGTTGTTTCATTTACATCAGGAGGATCAATCGCGAATACATTTAATGTTCCTTCAACAATTAAATAGCAAGGTTGACCAGTCCGTGTGGAAGACCAGTTTACTTTTACCTTTTCCAGAATTACACCGCTGCTTTTCGTAGAAGGGGCAAGAATAGTGAACGTGACGTTAAATTCATCGCTGTCAGCAGCTTCCAATTCACCATTTTCTAAATGGATATGACGTCCGAATAGAATGGTTTTGAGTGTTACAGATGCTACTGTCGGCAGACCGTTTTCTTTGGCTTTCTGTTGTAAAATTAGTTGCAGAGATACGGTCGTTTGGGGCTGTCTATCAGGTGAAGCATTTGTGTGAGTTTTAAGAAACACAGAAACGCGTGAAATTCTAAAGCGTAGCATTAGCGGAATAGTAGACAATTGAACAGGAGGAGCTTCGCTTTGATTGACTTTCACGCCGTCCCATTTAGCTCCGGCAAAGGTTAATCCATCGCCTTTTTTGGTCAAAGAAATCGCCACCAGATTGCCTGTGGCATAGTCGTTCTCTACGCCAAAAGGCCCTGGCTCTTCGGCTTGATCGCTGTTTATCGGTAAGGACAAGGTTCCGATTACCTGCGCACTGCTGGCGGCCCACCTTTTCTTGGTACCCACGTCAGTCTCAAGTGTCAGATTTAGCAGCCGCAATGGGCGAAACTGGAACGGGCCGATTGCAAAATCGTAGGCGCTTGGCGGAACGCCACTGCTTGCTGCGCCATTTTCTATGTCGTTACAAAAACGCCATTCATAGATTGAATATGGCAGCCGTTCTTTATCAAACGCCGATTGCATCGGCCCGATGGCTGTTTCCATGGCGCTCAAATCTGGATTAAAACTCAGCTCATTACCGGCACGTTCCAACGGAAGATCTCGAAACCAAAGCCCGAGTTTCCGGGCTTCACTTCCCATGGGAGATTCCACAGCAATCGGAGTTGCTATAGTCGCCCGCCAGATCCCCGTTTTTCCCACAACTCCAGCTTTACGGTACACCAACCCATGTAGATCACCGGCAAAGTTCTCCGTGCGTGGCATGCTTTCCGTTAAGGCACCACGAGCATCGCGCCAAACCTCAGAGTTATCGAATTTGTCTTTCCAAAGGGCCGTAGCAAAACCGACGACCTCTAATGGGTTCTTGGCTCCGGCTAATTCCTTAAGTTCAAGTCTATCAACATTGAACTGACTGGTTAATCCCTTCAGCGCTTTAGTGCCAGAGAACCAGGAGCCATTCTTACCAAGTTGGTATTTCCCAAAAGCGTAATCCTTTCCATTTATTTCGGTCAAAGCTTCAAAGTTAAACTCCACCGACCATGTTGCCTCAGCAAAAAGTTCATTTATCTTAACGGTACTTGCCTGTTGAGGGCAAAAATCAAACGCCAGCGAAGCCTGTACTCGCGACAAATCAAGACGATCCACCATCTGTTGCCAAACTGCCATGAGACGATGCGGATCAAGCGCCGTTGGGTTATCGGAAACGGGTGCTTGGGTATGTTCAGTACCTGAGGCAGAAACCGTGGACTTTTCCGCCAGATGAGTATTGGCAAAAAGCTCATCCAATACTGGGAGATCAAAGCGCAAGCGTACCTTTAACTCCTCAAACTTTTTGCTGTCAGGTTGGAATTCAATTCCTGGAAGGGTCAAAGGAACCAGGGGAATCTTATCTAAATGATCTGCCAACGGAAGCTCGTAAGGTTCTAGCAGTGAGCTTTCTTTCTTGAGTTGTAACTGGGGAATGCCATGGTCTTTCCCGTAAGAAAGAGTCAGCGCATAGCTGCTGAGATCGATTTTTCGGCATAACAATCCCCGCGTGGCCGATGGTTTCCCCGAACCCTCGGCTGTTCGGGTAATCCCGACCGCCGTTATCAACGGCAGTTCCGTATAGGCATGCCAGAGAAATCCTTCGGCCTCGGTTTTGGAGTCTGGGGCTAATGTGAGACTCCAGGGATTGCCTGGATGAAAAGCCGTCGATGTCAGCTTTATCCGATGCTCTTCTGGCACCGAGGAACGGCCAAATCCCAACGCCGGTCCCATCAGTGCGGCGGAACCGCTATCCAATTCGGGTAAGACATTTTCCGCTGAGGGGCTGCCTGCGGCCATCCAAAGCAGCCCATCTGCCGTGCCAGCCGCACCATATAGACTCACCGCTACCGATGCCAACGTACCCTTTTTGAAAGTGGCGGTTGCCAATACTGATTCCGCTGCGTATAGCGTCAAGCGGCGACCTTGGGCGCTATCATCTTGCATCGGATTGTCCAGTTTGAATTCCAGCGTCCCGTCCAAGTAGGCAGGTACACCTGATTGACTTTGCTGATCTTTGCAATCTTCCGCTCTAGGTACGTCAATGGGGAGTTGCAGCCAGCCATCTTTCAACGGAAGAAAAGCATAAGTGGTTGGATTTCCTGCCGGGTGAACGCCAGCGCGTTGATAGCGTTCGACGAGTGTGCGGCCAAGTTGATCTTTATCGAGATGCCACTGAACTTCCTGTTTTTGGGCTTCGGTGATTTCTACAGAAATCGTTGCTGGCTTCGGTTGATCCGCTGACACGGGTTGCCAGTTCAAATTGACACAAGGCCCTTTAATATACTCAATGGTTGTTTGTTTTTCGCTACGGTTATCGATTAACTTCAGTGTTACAGTTTCATCGGTGTTTTTATCTTTGTTCGAACCGATGATTTCCATAAACTCCGGTGAGAGCTGCACTACCGTGGGTAACTGCCCACCGCGCACGGGTGTTCCCAATAAGCGTGCGGTTATGGAGGAAACATCTAACCAAAGGTGCCAATCCTCCTTACCACTTAAAACCAAGGTGTTCTTTTCCAGCGATAATGGCCAACGAACCTTGGGAATCTCGCTCTGATTATCTATATTCAGCAAAACGGGATTGCCCTGAGTAACGGCAAATGCAGAACGAATCTTAGCCAATGCTTGCTGAACAAAGTTTGTTTTTTCCTCCCTAACAAGTTCTAGCGACCAAACCGTCTTGCTTCGGTCGAGTGGATTAATCTGATGAACAAGTCGCAATAAGACGTGAATCCGGTCAGCAGATTCGGAGGAATCGAAAGCTTTAATCGGGTTTGCTACTGTCCCACGAAACTCAAGCCCGTCGGGAGTCAAATCAACGGAAACAAACGGTCCCCACTTTGCATCCTTACCCGTAACTGGAACGACTGGCAGTTCTAAATAAGGAAACTCAAGGAGAGATTGTTCGCTTCTGCTAGTTGCCACAAAAGCGGCAACTCGTTTGCCATCCGATAACGGAACCAGCCTGAGGAACCCATATGGTAACTTTGCTGTACCACCTTCGGCGCTGACCAGCACACGCAATCGGCCTTCGGCAAGGCGGAAACGCGGTATTTCTATTTCTTTAGTCTTTTGAGTCGACGGCCATGGTTCTAGTGGTGTTAGCAACAGGCTCGAAACGCCACGAGTAATTTTCCCTTTTTCAGAGTCGTTTTCGGGTACAGTGGCGCGAAGCTTATATCCTCCCTTGTTATATTGATCGGCAAACTCAAGTTTTGCAGTAACTAATTCGTCATTGTCATTAATATACTGTCGAGCATAGGCATTAGCCGCTAGGAGTTGAGGCGCAAGCAGCTTTACGTCGACCGAAGTATTTCCTTGGATATTTATCCATGACGGCTCAGGCGATTGAAGGATGACCCGTAGGCCTTGGGTCGAATTGACCAATGACTTATCGTCTCGTCCACGTCCAAGAAAGCTGACAGCAAGCTCCGCTGTCCAGGTAAACTGAGGCTCTTTGGCATTTGTATCGGCGAGCCTTGGACCAACCAAGTGGATAGTACGTAATTGGGAGCTCATCAGTTTCCTCCTCTTTCTATTATGTCACTCTGGGGTTCTGACAGACCATGGAAAGCCTGAATTACCAGTCTCTGGCCTTTGCCGAAAAGCATTTGTTCAGTTAACTGGTCGACTTTCTTTTTTAGCTGTTCATGCGCGTCAACCGGTGGAATAGTTTTGTCTGTAAAAAGCGCAGGCCTTCGAAGAATGAGTGTTTTAGGTTTTGCGGCAGGTAGCTCGTCGCTTACCAAGAGGCGCAGTGCCACTTCTACGGCTGTGTGACAAGACCAACGCATTGGTATGTCGTAATGCTGGGTCGTATTTTTCCAAAGGGCGGCCAAACCTTCCAGGGTATCTGCGAAGTTGACAACATCCTTCAATGCATTAAACGCAGTTTCCACATCACCTTCGGTAAGATTTTGCTTTGGCTGTAAATAGATAGTCGCCAGCAAATCGAATGGGGAGCCAGGATCTATAACTGACAGATTTACGATGCTCACATTCATTTCGGAAATATCAGCGCGAAGCGGTAGGCGTCCATGAACCGGTTGCTCGTCCGTGAATCGGCGAATTGCTATGGCGTAAGCTTGCTGGTCGATGACATAGCGACGAAGCGCGTCATCGACCATTTTTTGCAAATTCTTTAGTCGCGCATTTCTGTCTGAATCTGGGACTGCAACGGCAGGGTGGTCGAGCAAAGCAACGATTCTTTTGCGAACGGCAAAATCTGCCGTACCTTCCGGTAAAGATTCCGACCACATCCAGCCGTATCTGGGCATAGCGAGCTTGATGGACGCATAACCATCAGCGGGAAATCCAAGCACCCATTGAACATCCAGAGTTTTTCGAGTGGCAGTCGGAAGTAAGGGGGCCGTCGTGTCTGTTGGCCCACCAGCGGCGACCCAACCGGCAACACTACTGATGGCAAAAGGATACACTGCATTGATGATTGCCTCGGCGGCGGCTTTCACTTTCTCCGTATTTGACGAGTTGAGGTTCGCATAGAACCGCATTCCATCTATAAAGTTTTTAATGCCCGTTTCGAAATCAGTCCAAGCTTGACTCGCAGGCTGCCCTGCTAAAGGGTCTGGCACATCGGGCGGGATCAGGGTTAATCCTAGTGAACACTCTGGTGCAATACGCCCCCAGTACTGCATATCGTCAGCCGAAACGTGTAAATCCAGCGGTTCTGGCGGGTTCTCGGATTTTTCCATGAGTTTGGCAAGCCAAAAGTCGGAACTCATCTTGAGGGCAGGCAGAGGTGGCACATCACCATTGTTAATAGGCAGCGTCACTGTTAATTCATAGTGGGTTGGGTGGTCACCTCCACCAACCCGGCTCGGTACGCCAATGGTCGGTTGTTTAAACCGAGCACCAATGATTTGAGCAAGATAAAGTGAATTTGCTGATGCCGGTTTGGTAATGGCACCTAACTCGACTTCCCCGACACGCACACGCCCATCTTCGCTTTCTACCGCAAGCCGATAGCTCACGGCGGGATCGGGCAAGCGATAAAGGTTGGGTGCTACTTGGTCTCCAAACCAATCTTGACGCGCATCATCCATAACGCCATCAATGAGCCGCACAAGCGGCAAAGTCACTTCTATAGCATCAGGTTCAGCATCAGGATTTATTACTAGAACCCATGTGGGTTTTCTTACAGACTTATCCTGCCACAGCGTAGTCGTAGTATTTGTGTGACCATCTTTCCAGGGCAATACCAACTGATACCCCGCTTCATCTAGGCTAGCCACGCTGGGTGAAGAAACCGTAACACCGGCAGCCACATGGGCGCTGGCGTGTATGCGGAATCCATAGGGCAGTCCAGACAGCGTCAGCACATACGCGCCCCGCCACAGATCGGGATGATGCCCGTAGAGTTCGCGGATGTTATCGATCTGTACCTCATCATTAGACCAGATATGCTCCGGGTACGCATCTTCCAAAAGTAGGCGGTTAATACGTAGTAACAGCTTTTTAGAGATGATGCGCCGGTTAACCAGTGCTTGCGTTTCTTGACGCAACGCCACGCCTTCAAAGGTTTTTGCATCATAGATGGGGCCACTCAGGAGAATTTTCTCGTTCAATACGCGGACTAAATCGTTCTCCCTTTGCGTCGAAGCCGAATCAGTCAATGACGCTTGGGTAGCTGGATCGAATTTCCTCCAAATAAGATCCGAGACCGGTTTAGACGAAGGACATGCATCTTTTTGTAGTTGGTCGATTAGCTCAGATGTATCTCTTATGTCTCCAAGATTCAGTAGTCCCTTCGTGTTGACGATGGTGAGGCCTTCTGGTGTTGGCAATCGAGCATAATCTTGCCCGCTGTCAAAGGGGCCGAATTTTTCCATTAGCTGTATTTCTCTGTCGATTTGGCGCGCCCATTCCGGTGCCGTAAATTCCCGCCAAAAAGCAACCGCAACATGGCGAAACGCCAAGCCTGCGTCCACGCGAATATTGGCGTCCGACATGATTTCTTCCGGATGCCGGGAAATAATGATCTGTATTTGATCACCAGGTCGCTGTACGCCATGTTGATCGATGATGTCGCGTTTTCGGGTCGCAAGAATCATCGGTGGAGTTAGGGGTTCTGTCCGTTCGATCACGGCATCGGCAAAATGGTCGAAAAGCGGATTCTCGTTGAATGCCCCTTCAAGCGTAGGAAGCAATAACCCTGTACCAGAACTTAAGTTTTGATTTGACTGTGCTGTAAGCACGGCCTGTGCTAGGTTTTCATAACGTCCATAAGGCCGTACGGCATACTTACGCACTTTTCCATAGCGGTCTTTCTCCATTAGGAGTATCGACAAACGCCCATCATGATCTGGAGCAAGACGCCAGGGATTGGGTCGGGTTAGCATCGCGAATGCAAGTCCTACGTCATTCATTGGTAATGGCGCAGCAAGCCCTTGTTCCATGAAGCGCCGCGTCCAGGGACCAAGCCGACCGGCGAGTTCTAGCCGTTTCTTTGATTCCTCGGGTATAACGTCGAACTTTTTCTGTTGGTTATCGTCGCGCCGGGCGAGTGCTTGCATCAAAGTTGCCAGTGTATTGCCTTGAGGCGATTCTTTGATCTTCTTCGCCATGGCATCTGCATTCAGTGCGGTTTGATCAAGGCCATCGCCAAACAGTAGTGCCGC
>Ga0066449_1000379_pt1 | contig 11800 bp, 8 predicted proteins | sample LakWasMe73_LOW10_2_FD_59560 | JGI IMG/M metagenome (GOLD analysis project Ga0066449, IMG submission 59560) | Freshwater sediment methanotrophic microbial communities from Lake Washington under simulated oxygen tension - Sediment Metagenome 73_LOW10 | ecosystem: Environmental > Aquatic >...
AGATTCAAAAATATCGCATCAGCACCCAATGATGTGGAGGCAATGGTTTTTAAAGGCTATGTTTCCAGAAAACCTTTAGCTCTTATGCCTATGATGCCAATTAAATACGCTTACGAACTGACTGTTTATGGATTAATTTTACTGCGTGAATATCGTCCACAATACAGTTAGAGTGCCTAAGTTTGTTATTGCTAAGGGTTGAAAATGATTGACGTTTATTCATTAAATCTTTAAATTAACCCCATGGAATGTGTCATTCCTATCCTTAATTAGGTACTACTAAACGCCCCAGTCATTGTATTGGGGCGTTTTTTTAAAATCATACCTATCGTTCTTGTTAATCTTTAACATCCAATTCAAGCCTGATAATTTCTTGTATAGCTATATTTAACTTGTCTTGATTGGCAATTTTCTGAAATATCCGCTTTGAGTGTGGCAACCAAGAAGTGAAGCTTGCGTCGTAATCATCTTCAAACAGTAAATATAATGATGTGTGACTAGAGTAATTTCTGATGATCGCACTCATTTCTGTAATGGCACTACCGTAACGCTTACGGAAATCAGCATCTACAACCAATAAAACAAACTGGTATTGTCTAGCTATGTAACTAGCAGCACCAAACATCGCCAGCACGCCTAGTAAAGCAATCAGGCCTGCAGGGAAATGGGCATTTCTTAGCGCAGCCTCAAGCGCGCTGTGCGCTAAAGTGCTATCGGAAACAATGAGGATATCTTCCATTTTTATTCTCCTACTAAATGATTAACCAAGTTTGTTGTCTGCAATATGATATTTAGGGTCTTCCATCACGTTCACTTCTATCATGCCTTTGGCTTTATCAAGTAATTCCAGGCAATCCTGACTCAAGTGTTTGAGATGCAGTTTTTTACCCGCTGACTGATAGCGTTCCGCAAGTGTATCAATAGCAGCGAGTGCTGAATGATCAACCACTTTTGAATTCTTGAAATCAATGGCGACATCTTGCGGGTCATCGTTAGGTGTAAACAGATTCTGAAATGCTGCGGTTGAAGCAAAGAACAGTGAGCCGTTCAATTCATAGACTTTCCAGCCCGATTCATTGATGCGTGTTGTCGCGTTAATCTGTTTTGCATGGTTCCATGCAAACACCAGCGCTGAGAAAATCACGCCAGCAATCACAGCAATTGCCAAGTCTGCAATCACGGTAATGCCTGCAACCAGCACAATCACTAAAAGATCATGTTTAGGCACTTTGCCGAATAACCTGAAACTGCCCCATTCGAAGGTCTTCTCAGCTACTACAAACATCACACCAATCAGTGCGGCCAGCGGAATCATCTCAATCCAGCGAGAAGCAAACAAAATGAATGAAAGCAGGAATACTGCTGTGGCAATACCTGACAATCTTTTAAGCGCACCGTTATTGATGTTGATCATGCTCTGACCGATCATCGCGCATCCACCCATGCCACCAAAGAAGCCGGTAACAACATTTGCAGCACCTTGAGCCATGGACTCACGATTAGGTTTGCCGCGTGTATCCGTCATGTCATCAATCAGATTCAGCGTCAGTAATGTTTCAATTAAACCAACCGCCGCCAGAATCAATGCATAAGGGAAGATGATCTTGAATGTTTCAAAGTTAAGTGGCACTTGCGGCAAATGAAAACTAGGCAATCCGCCAGATATGGAACCTAAATCACCCACGGTTTTAGTGTCTATGTTAAAGAACATCACGGCAAATGAAACTGCCATAATCGCAGCGAGTGTTGATGGAATAGCTTTTGTAATTTTAGGTAAAAGGTAAATGATAGCGATGGTAACTGCAATCAAGCCAAACATCATATAAAGCGGACTGCCGCTCATCCACACGCTGGTGCCATCTGCTGCAACTGTTTTAAAATGCCCAAACTGTGCAAGAAAAATAACGATAGCGAGGCCATTTACAAAGCCCAGCATCACCGGATGCGGCACCATGCGGATAAACTTGCCTAGCTTGGCGATAGCAAACAGTATTTGCAGTAGTCCCATGAGCACTACCGTAGCAAACAGATACTCAACCCCATGTTGAACAACCAGCGCAACCATTACAACCGCAAGTGCGCCAGTAGCCCCTGAAATCATGCCCGGACGACCGCCAAAAGCTGAGGTGATGAACGATACCAAAACTGCCGCATACAGGCCTGTAAGCGGTGACACATGTGCGATCAACGCAAAAGCAATTGCTTCAGGCACCATCGCCAAAGCAACGGTGAGGCCGCTTAATAAGTTTAGTTTTATTTCTTGCAGGCTGTATTTTTCAATAGTTAATAACGACAATATACTCTCCAGTGACGGTAACTAACGTCATCATCGGTTTATGACAATGAGCTTAGTTTCAAAGCGATAGATTTAAATAGAATAACACCCGCATACAAGTGCAGGGCTGAGGAAGAACAAGAGGTGCTACAGAAAATTACATTGGTATATTGTTATATTTTCGTTTTTGATGTGATTTATTGTCGCACAATTTTAAAAAATAGCCAAAAACCTATTTGTATTAGTAATCAGACAATTAAACACATTGTGTTAGATTAACTATTTTGAAATGTATGTGAAGGTCATAATTAACATGCAACTTTGGCTAGAATTGCTTATCTGCCTTGTGGTAATAGCCTATGCAGGGTATTACCTCTCGCGCTATGGTGACATCATTGCAGAAAAAACAGGCATGTCTGCAAGTTGGGTTGGGCTAGTGCTGCTGGCAACGGCCACCTCGTTGCCAGAACTGGTAACAGGGATTTCCTCCGTGACCTTGGCTGATGCGCCTGATATTGCGGTTGGTAACGCGTTGGGTAGCACGGTGTTTAATTTAGTCATTCTGGTAATACTGGACGCGCTGAACAAACGCGAAACTTTATATAGCAGTGCAGCTCAGGGGCATATTTTGTCAGCAGCATTAGGCGCGTTGCTGATTGCATTTTCCGGATTTAGCCTGTTGCTGGATTCTGCTGGCATGAGCCCTGTTTTAGGGCATATTGGGCTTTATACACCATTCTTTGTGCTGATATATTTTGTATCTGTACGTGCTGTTCATCGATATGAGCAGCGTATGCTGAATGAATATACTGAGGCTTCGGCGGAGCGTTATCCGCAAGTGACATTGAAAAAGGCGATTACCGGCTTTTTACTTGCAGCCGTCGCGGTGATAGCAGCGGGCATTTGGTTGCCATTTATTGCAAAAGAGATTGCTGAATTGATGGGCTGGGGACAAAGCTTTGTCGGCACATTATTAGTCGCAGCCGTGACTTCCGCACCTGAAATCGTAGTCACCGTATCCGCCTTGCGTATTGGCGCGCTGGATATGGCTATTGCCAATGTCTTAGGCAGTAATTTGTTCAACATCATTTATCTGGCTGTGGATGACTTGTTTTACACTAAAGGGTCCTTGCTGGCGAGTGTGAACAGCTCGCATGCGATTACAGCATTTACTTCCGTCATGATGAGTACACTGGTGATTATAGGCTTTATTTTGCGCCCCCAAAAACGCGCTATATTAAAACTTACATGGATAAGTCTGTGTCTATTCCTACTCTACATACTCAACGCTTGGATACAATTCCAATATGGCCAATAGAACAGAGATCAAGTACATCCCATGACACCATTACTTACATGGATATTTTCGATCATCGCTGCAGTGATGTTATTCCTGCATGGATTGTCTTCGTTCTCGGAAGAGATGTCGCGGATTGGCGGGGAGCGTTTGCGAGTCCGCTTACATAAACTGACGCATACTGATTTATATGCTGCGCTAACAGGTGCTGTCAGCACGGCTCTTGTGCAGTCCTCGTCAGCGGTTACCTCTATGGCCGTGGGGTTGGCACACAATCGCGCACTCACTGACCGTGCCGCATTTGCAATAATGATCGGCGCTAACGTAGGAACCACACTAACCGCTTGGCTGGTAGCGATGAAAATTGTTGGGCTGGGTGCAGTATTTGTGACGCTCGGCGGCTTATGGTCGCTTGCTGGCCCACGCCCATGGCGCCCTCATGGCAAGGCGCTGTTTTATTTTGGACTGGTATTCCTGGCACTGGATCTAATTTCACAAGCCCTTGCCCCGATTGCACACAGTCGAATACTCACCGAGTGGCACGAACTCCTTGAGTCGCCCTTAGTGGCGCTTCTGTTTGCGGCTTTATTGACAGCCTTGGTGCAATCATCGTCAGTGGTGACAGGGTTGGCAGTACTCACTGTACAGCAGAGTCTTATCGCCCCTGAAGTAGCTATATGGCTTATAGCCGGTGCGAACATCGGCACCACCTCGACTGCGCTATTGGCAGGTACGGCATTAGACATTACTTCACGCAAGCTGGCATTGCTCAATACTTGTTTCAATGTACTCGGCGTATTGCTATTTGCGACCCTGATGCAACCAATCATAAGCATGATTCTCACTTTAAATATTGTTGCCGACCAGAAAATTGCGCTTGTGCATACCGTATTCAATCTTGTAACTGCGATTGTTGCATTGATTATTCTGCCGCATATATGGTCGGCATTAAGTCGCTGGCTGAATCGAAAGTCATGAAGTGATGTGCCAGCTATTTAACGGATTTATTGTGCCGGGTTGGATTACATACAGCAAATAGAGAGCAGATCATAGCAAGTTGCCATAACAAAGCCGGTTGTGATTAAAATTAAAGGCAACATTTTTAAATCATATTGATATACAAGAGAGACGAATGCATTCAGTATTTAGCGAGTTGGCAATATTACTCATGATTGCTGCGGCTGCGGGGGCAGTATCCCTATGGTTGCGTCAACCGTTATTGATTGCCTACATTGTCATTGGCTTGGCGGCCGGACCGACGATGCTGGGCATTGTTACTGCGCATGAACAGATAGATTTACTGGCGCAAATCGGCGTAGCGATATTGTTATTTATTGTGGGTCTCAAACTGGATTTACAGCATATTCGCCATATCGGGCCTGTGGCTTTGGCAACTGGGTTGGGGCAGCTGTTCTTTACCATTGTGTTTGGATTTTTGCTCATTGTGTTAATGGGTAAAAGCATGATGGAAGCCCTTTATGTCGCGGTAGCGCTGACGTTCTCAAGCACGATCATCATTGTTAAATTGCTTTCAGATAAGCGTGAAATTGATTCGCTGCATGGGCGTATTGCTGTTGGCTTTCTGATCGTGCAGGACTTGGCTGTAGTGCTGGCGATGATGGCAATGAGTGCTATGCGCAGCGGTAGTGAAGCGGCAATTTCTGAGGTGATGTTGTCACTGTTATGGCGGGTTTCTGTTGCGGCTCTAGTGGTTTATTTATTAATGCGCTACCTTTTGCCAAAATGGGTTACGCTTATGGCAAAGTCTCAGGAGTTGTTGCTGATCTTTGCAATTGCCTGGGGTACCGGCTTTGCCGCAATTGGCGAAATGATAGGTTTCTCAAAAGAAGCAGGTGCATTTCTGGCTGGATTTACACTGGCATCTACCGTTTATCGTGATGCCATACATGCAAGGCTGGGTGGCATCCGTGATTTCTTGTTGCTGTTTTTCTTTATTGATTTAGGTGCAAAGCTTGATTTATCTACGCTGGGAGCTGAGATCTGGCCTGCGCTGGCGTTGTCGGTATTTGTGCTGGTCGGCAATCCGCTGATAGTAATGGCGATTATGGGGTATATGGGTTATAGAAAACGCACCGGCTTTCTAGCAGGGCTTACTGTAGCGCAGATTAGTGAATTTTCGATTATTTTTGTTGCGATGGGAATTACTATCGGACATGTAGGGATTGAGGCTTTAAGTTTAACCACTTTGGTGGGGCTGATCACTATTACGCTGTCCACTTACATGATTTTATTTTCACACCAGCTTTACGAGCACTTATCACCGTGGATGGGCTGGTTTGAGCGGCGTAATCCATTTCGTGAAATAGCGGTTGAAAGTAACAGGGTTGAGCAGAAACGCGCAGACGTAATTGTTTTTGGTATGGGGCGTTATGGTGGCAGCCTTGTTCTTGGTCTTAAAAAAGCCGGACTTTCAGTAATAGGGGTGGATTTTGATCCTGAAAATATAAACACCATGCGGCAGCATAACTTACCGGTTTTTTATGGAGATTGTACTAGCCCCGAGTTTCTGGAAACTCTACCGCTGGGTAACACTAGATGGGTCGTTAGCGCCCTCCCGGATTCGGCATCCAACCTTAGTTTGCTTGATGCGCTTCGACATCACCATTATCAGGGTGAGATAGCGATTGTTGCGCGAGAAGGTATCGATCAAGCCCTGCATGGCGGTGAAAACCCGCCTACTGTTATTTATCCGATGCAAAATGCTGTGGATTATACGGTTGAAACTATTTTTAATCTTGTACGTGAAACGGAGATAAAAACATGACTACTTTATCGAGAATTTTGGCAGCTACGGATTTTTCTGCATCAGCGCGGCATGCTGTTGAGCGCGGCTTTCAAATTGCGGCGCACAGTCGGGCGAAATATTCTGTTATTCATGCACTCGAATTGGATGCCCTAGATGCACTGCGTGAATGGATGGGTGAAGATGTTTCATCCTTAAAGAAAAATTTAGAGAATGATGCTCGAAATGGTTTGCAGCAATTGGCGACCGATGCTGGAAAACACTATGGTATTAAAGCTGAAACTGCTGTTATTAACGGACCACATCTTACTGTGCTTTCATCATATGCTGAACAATCGAATACCGAACTGTTGGTAATAGGAGAACGAGGGCAGGATTTTTTACGACACCATTTGCTTGGCTCTACCGCATCCAGATTAATCAGAAAATCAGTCAGACACCCGGTTTTGGTTGTTAAGCAACCGCCGCGTGAACCTTACAAGAGGATATTGATTCCTGTAGATTTTTCAATAGCCTCGGCAGCAGCTGTCAAATTTTGCCGTCGACTGGCTCCTGATGCAGAAATTATTTTACTGCATGCATTTGAGGTGCCATTTGAAGGAAAAATTGCTTATGCGGGCGTGGATGAAGATATTGTTAAGCAATATCGGATTGCAACCAGAGATAGAGCGCTTGCCAATATACGTGATGTTGCAGATTCGGCAGGGCTGGATATTGGGGACTATACGCCATTGATCGTCCATGGCGATCCTTCGCAAACGGTGATCGATCAGGAACAGAAGTTCGATGCGGACCTAATTATCATGGGTAAACATGGTAAAAACTTTACCGAAGAATTGCTTTTGGGAAGTGTAACTAAACATATTCTGGCAGAGTCTCAATGTGACGTGCTGGTGGTTGATGGCGGTCAAACAAAAGTTCCTTCATGAAAACTCTAATTTAGTTATGTTTCGCCCTAATTACCTTAATGTAGACCCATTAAATATATGAAAATTAATCAGCATCATTGGCATACGCTATCAGCAGATGAAGTGGCACAGCGTCTTGAAACCAATCATCAGGCTGGGTTAAGTGCCGCACAAGTGGCTGAGCGTATGGCACACCACGGACCAAACGCCCTACATGAAAAGCGCAGACGTTCACCCTGGCGCATGCTGCTCGACCAATTTACTGAATTCATGATTATGGTGCTGATTGTAGCCGCCATCATTTCCGGCTTTGTAGGGGATGTCGGCGATACCATTTTTATCATCGTGATCGTAATTCTTAATGCAGCAGTTGGTTTTGTGCAGGAGTTTCGTGCAGAGCGCGCGATGGCTGCGTTAAAACGCATGTCGGAAGCCAGTGCGCGTGTGCTACGTGATGGGGAAGTACAGACTGTGAATGCTTCTGAACTGGTGCCGGGAGATATTGTGCTTTTGGAAGCCGGCAACGTGGTGCCAGCTGATTTCAGACTGGTTGAAGCCGCGCAGCTCAGGATAGATGAGTCGGCACTGACAGGTGAATCTGTGGCCGTTGAGAAGCAGATACACCCCATATCTGTTGCTGAGGCTCCTTTAGGTGATAAAACCTGTCTGGCTTACAAAGGCACGATTGTGACCTATGGGCGCGGGCGTGGCCTCGTGATTGCCACTGGCATGCAAAGCGAACTGGGTAAAATCGCAACCTTGCTGAGTGAAGGTGATGACAGTAAAACACCATTGCAAAAACGTCTGGCAGGTTTTGGTAAATGGATTTCTGTTGCAGCACTAACAGTATGCGTGATGGTATTTGTAATAGGTATTACTCGTGGCGAGCCGCTACTGCTCATGTTTATGACTTCAGTGAGTTTGGCTGTGGCGGCTATTCCTTCTGCATTGCCCGCAGTAGTGACTATTTCTCTCGCCCTGGGCGCTCATAAAATGGTCAAGCAACATGCTTTGATCCAAAGCTTGCCGGCTGTTGAAACGCTGGGTTCGGTGACTTTTATCTGCTCGGATAAAACTGGCACGCTGACGCAGAATAAGATGCACGTCACTTCACTCTACGCAGACGGAGTATCTGCTGATAACGAACAATGCAAAGCGTTTTTGGATCAAGCTTACTTCACTGAAAGCACTCACAAACCTTGGCCAACTTTTTTCCATGCACTAGCACTAAGTAACGATGCACATCTTGATAATCATGGAAAAATTCAAGGTGAGCCGACCGAAGTGGCATTTTTGCGCGCCGCACAAGAAGCAGGCTGGCACAAATCTACATTGGAACTTACGGCTCCCAGAATTAAAGAGCTACCGTTTGATTCTGAACGTAAACGCATGACCACGTTCCATCGGACTGAAAAAGACATCATCGCTTATACCAAAGGTTCGCCGGAAGCTTTGGTATCACAATGTACATGCATGCTCACGTCAGATGGCGAGCAGATCATCAATCAAACAGCTTTGCTGCAAGAAGCCGGTGCCATGGCGGCAAATGGGCTGCGCGTATTGGCATTCGCCTACCGCCAATGGGATGACCTGCCTGATAGTGAGCAGCCTGATGATTTAGAGTGTGATCTCATTTTCATCGGTTTCGTGGGTCTTATTGACCCGCCGCGCAGTGAAGCGAAACAAGCGGTTTCATTATGCAAGTCTGCAGGCATTACCCCAGTCATGATTACCGGTGATCATCCTGCCACTGCCAGGGCTATTGCATGTCAGCTAGGCATATTGGCTGACGAAGACGGTAGAGTGATGACTGGTGCTGAACTGGCTAATTTAGATCAGCGTGCTTTTGAGGCAGAGGTAGCGTTGATAAGAGTTTACGCCCGCGTGGATCCGGCGCAGAAAATTAAAATTGTGCGTGCACTGCAAGATAAAGGCGAAATTGTCGCCATGACAGGAGACGGCGTGAATGATGCGCCTGCACTCAAAGCCGCCGATATTGGGATTGCTATGGGCAAAGGTGGTACGGATGTAGCACGCGAGGCTTCGCGTATGGTACTGCTAGATGACAATTTTGCCACCATCGTCAACGCTATCCGCTATGGCCGACGTTTATATGACAATATTCGTAAATTCGTCCGCTATGCTGTCACTACCAACTCAGCAGAAGTGCTGACTATTTTCTTAGCTCCATTTTTGGGGCTGCCAATACCGTTGCTGCCCACGCACATATTATGGATTAACCTTGTTACCGATGGTTTGCCCGCGTTAGCACTAACCGCGGAGCCTGCTGAGCATGGAGTAATGCAACGCCCACCTCGCCCACCCCAGGAAAGCCTATTCTCTCACGGCATGTGGCAGCATATGATCTGGGTGGGGCTACTGATGGCTGGGCTTACCCTGTTTGCACAGGCTTGGGCATACCACACCGGATCGTCACATTGGCAAACTATGGCGTTTACCGTGATAACACTTTCACAGTTAGGACATGTCATGGCGATACGCTCTGAAAAAGAATCGCTGTTCAGCATGGGTATTTTCTCTAACAAACCGCTGGCGGCTGCAGTTGTTGTGACGTTCTTATTACAGATGGCAACGATATATGTACCCGCATTAAACCCGATTTTTAAAACTGAGCCTTTGAGTATGAATGAACTTATTCTTTGTTTAGTGTTATCCAGTGTTGTATTCTTTGCCGTAGAATTTGAAAAATGGCTGATACGGCATGGCTGGATTTATCAAAGCCCAACTCATTAAGCTGGTTTGCTTTGTAAGAATAGTCAGATCACTGCAAGAGTTACAGCGACATACCGCACTCAAATCAGATCTTATATCTTTTAATAATCCAAAATTACACTTCTAAATAAGTTATCGGAAAAATAACTATGTCACAACAAGATCAATCCACGCCCGATAAAAATAAGGGCATCATTTATGCGCCCTGGGAGCGTGCCTTCAGTCGTGTGCTCACCCCGTTTGAAGAGTTTATCCATCGGCAGACGACCAGTGGCCTTCTGCTAATGGGTTCGGCAATTATCGCGCTGTTTTTAGCCAACGGTGCTCTTGCAGATGCTTACCAGCATCTCATACATACCCCCATCAGCCTCAACATAGGTAGCTGGGCAATCAATATGAGCATGCATCATTGGGTGAATGATGGCTTGATGGCGTTATTTTTCTTTGTTGTTGGCTTGGAGCTCAAGCGAGAAATTATGGTGGGCGAGCTGTCGGATATACGTCAGGCAGCATTACCGATCATTGCTGCTATTGGTGGTATGGCAGTCCCTGCGCTTATTTATCTTGCGTTTAACCCTGATGGTGATACAGCTCGTGGCTGGGGTGTGCCTATGGCAACGGATATCGCATTCGCCGTCGGCGTTTTGGTATTGTTAGCGAGCCGTGTGCCTAAAGCGCTCATTACTTTTCTCGTGGCTTTGGCGATTGCAGATGACTTGGGTGCGGTGATGGTAATTGCGTTATTCTATACACAGGAATTGGCATTGAATTGGTTGCTGGCATCATTTGCGTTAGTTGCAATCCTTATAAGTTTCAATTATGCCGGTATCCGCAAAGCCATACCCTATTTTATTGTTGCAGTGTTACTTTGGTATGCGTTGCTGCAATCCGGCGTGCATGCAACTTTGGCCGGCGTAATTGGGGCGTTTACAGTACCGGCAAGATCCAAATATGACCCTAGTTTATTTGCAGATCTCATTAACGAGCAAATTGATCGTTTTATTGCCAATCGTCATCAAGATGATAGCCTGATGTCAAATGAAAAACTCTACTCCATAGTTCAGAACCTGGAAGAAAGTGTTAACGGGGTGCAGACACCACTGCAGCGACTTGAGCATATCTGGCATTTACCCGTCGCTTTTGTCGTAATTCCAATATTCGCTATTTTTAATGCCGGCATTCCATTGCAGTTGGGAACACTAAGCGAGACTTTCTCTCATCCTGTCATGCTAGGCGTAACGTTTGGTCTTCTTTTCGGCAAGTTTATCGGCATCACCGGCGCGTGCTGGATTGCGCTGCGTTTAGGTATCGGGCAGTTACCTACTGGTACACGTTTTAGCCAGATTGCTGCTGTGTCGGTTTTAGGTGGCATTGGATTTACCATGTCAATTTTTATTGCCGAGCTAGGCTTTGCTAATCAGCCAGAATATTTATTGATGGCTAAGACCGGGGTGTTGGCAGCCTCTCTGCTTGCTGGATTCATAGGTTTTGTTTGGTTGTGGTGGTTGGGTCGTAGAATGCATGAAAGCATCCCCATTAATTAGGTGAGGACGGTACCAATAGTTAATTACCATGCGTTGGTATAATACTTAATCAGGCTCATGGTTATTCATAGGCTCAAGTAAGGAGATGTATGTGAAAGTTGGAATTATGGGATTCGGTAAAACGGGGCGTGCAGTTGCTACCGTATTACTAGAATCAAAGAAAACAAATCTTCAATGGGTCATTCGCCAATCAACACGCTTAGAGCACCGCTCCGTTCCAGAATTCTTAGGAATTGAATCTGATGAGCCTGGGCTGATTTATTCCAAAGATGAGTTCAC
>Ga0066449_1000392_pt1 | contig 11485 bp, 10 predicted proteins | sample LakWasMe73_LOW10_2_FD_59560 | JGI IMG/M metagenome (GOLD analysis project Ga0066449, IMG submission 59560) | Freshwater sediment methanotrophic microbial communities from Lake Washington under simulated oxygen tension - Sediment Metagenome 73_LOW10 | ecosystem: Environmental > Aquatic >...
CAGGCGCTTGCCGTGCGTCAAAGAGCTGCCGAGGTCGTGGACGGCGGCGATGCGCCCCACTGCGGTGATGATTCCGGTGAACATCTGCGTATTTTCGCAGGGAATGGGGCTGCCGGCCGAGGCAGCCTGGCAAAACCGTGAATTAGAAGCGGTCTCGCCCCGGAATCCGGGCCAGGATGCGCAAATCCGGGCCGATCATGGTCGTTTCCCGGAATTCCAGCTCAACCGCCTGCGACAGCTCGGCCAGGGGCCCGATGTTGACCATGCCGCGCCCGGCACCCAGCAGCTTGGGCGCCAAGTAGAGCAGGAACTCGTCGACCAGTCCTTCGCGCACCAGGGAGCCGTTGAGCTTGTGGCCGGCTTCCACGTGGACCTCGTTGATCTCGCGTGTGGCCAGGTCGCGCAGCATGGCAGCCAGGTCCACCTTGCCTTCGGTGCCTGGCTGGCCGCCGGGGCAGTAAACGACCGTGGCGCCGCGTGCCTCCAGCGCCGCTTTTTTGGCATCGTTTGGCACGGCGGCATAGATGGTGATTGCGCGGCCTGCTATGAAAAGATGAGCGTCCAGCGGTGTTTCCAGCCGGCTGTCCACCACCACCAACTGGGGCTGGCGCGGCGTGTCCACCTCCCGCACATCCAGCCGCGGGTTGTCCTCCAGCACGGTGCCGATGCCGGTCAGCACGGCACAGGCGCGGGCGCGCCAGGCGTGGCCGTCGGCCCGGGCGGGTGCGGAGGTGATCCACTGGCTGGTGCCGTTTTCCAGCGCCGTCTGGCCGTCCAGCGAGGCGGCCATCTTCATGCGCACCCAGGGTGTACCGCGCACCATGCGGCTGAAGAAGCCGATGTTGAGTTCGCGCGATTCGGCCGCGCCGGGTCCAACCTCGACCTCGATGCCGGCGGCGCGCAAGCGCTCGAAACCCTGGCCTCCGACCTTGGGGTTGGGGTCGGTTAGAGATGCCACGACCTTCTTGATGCCGGCGGCGATCAGGGCGTCGCAGCACGGACCGGTGCGGCCCTGGTGGGAACAGGGCTCCAGCGTGACGTAGGCGGTGGCGCCCGCCACACTGTGGCCTCGTTCTTGCGCATCGCGCAAGGCCATGATCTCGGCATGCGGACCACCGGTGCGCTGGGTGGAGCCAGCGCCCAGCAACTGGCCGTCGGCAGAAACAAGGACGCAGCCAACGGCGGGATTGGGTGGGGAGATAACTCGTCCAATCGCAGCGAGTTGAAGGGCATGGTCAATCACAGGTGTTACTCATGGGTTAGGCGAAGTCTACCGTCTGGCGGGGTAACCAAGCCATACGTCGGGCGATAGGGGGCGGCTCAGCCCGCCACCGTTAAGCTCCCGCTCATGAAAGTGCGTCAGTCCGGTTTCACTTTGGTTGAGTTGATGGTGGTCGTCACGATCGCTGTGGTCCTTCTTTCCCTGGCGGCCCCCAGTTTCCGATCAATGCTTGTCAAACGCAGTGTCCAGTCTGCGGCCGATATATTGGTCAGCGATCTGCGGTATGCACGATCCGAAGCGCTCAAACGGTCTTCCACGGTCATTGTGTGCAATTCCTTGAATGGTTCGAGTTGTATGACACTGTGCAGCCCCGCTGTGCCAAATGTGTGCGCGCCTACAGCAAGCTGGAAGGGGGGGTGGATTGTCTTTGCGGATGGCAATAGCAACGGTACAGTTGATGCTGGCGAGATACTGCGTGTCCAAGATGCTTTGCCTTCGATGGCATCTATCGCGAGTACCAACCCGGCCAATGACCGTCTGAATTTTGTCTATTTACCAAGTGGGTGGGCGAGGGCTTCCTCGCAGACGTTCATTCTTACCCCCGATGGGGCGGCGGCCAACGCTGCGCGTGTCGTTTGCATATCAAGTCAAGGACGTGCAGCCCTCAAGGCAGAGGGGGCGACATCATGCGTCTGACTTCCGGTTTCATGAGGTTTGGACGGTGGCGTCAGCCGATCCAGCGTGATCGCATGGTCGGCGCTTCCATGGTCGAAGTGCTGGTATCCATCGTTCTTGCCTCATTTGCCTTGCTGGCGTTGGCGGGTGTTAATGCGGCTTCCGTGCGCTATACCAAGATGGCGCAGTACCGTGCTACAGCGACGCAACTGGCCAATGACATGGGTGAACGTATCCGGGCGAACAAAGGCGTTACCAATCCTGCGCCGACAGGTTTTTTTGCTGGCAATTACGACTTCACTACGGACTTCGCTGGTCAGGCGACTGTGGCTACTTTGCCGGCGCAGCTTTGCAATACAGGGGCTAGTAATTGCTCGGCGGCAGAAATTGCCGATCTTGACCTGCGGCGGTGGCGCATTTTGGTTCGAGAGCAGTTGCCTGATGGGTCTGTTTTCCTGCGACGTCAGGCGGGTGAGGTGGCTATGGATTTATGGGTCATCTGGCGCGATCCTGCAGTGGCTGCCGTTGATGAAGCGCCGGCATTGGCCGCAGAGTGCCCAGACAGCCTGAACCGAGGCAGTGATTTCAGTATCCGCTGCAGCTATTTCCGGATCAATCTATGAAACAGCGGGTATTTCGTTCTCGTATGCGGGGTATGTCCCTGATCGAACTCATGGTCTCTTTGGTCATCGGGTTGGTGGTCGTTGGTGCCGTTCTGGTCAGCTACCTAGGGGCTGGTCGGACAGGGAAATTGCAGGTTGCCTATGCTGAAATGAATGAGAACGCACAAGTCGCCATGAGTATGGTAAGCCGTGATTTGCTCCAGGCTGGATATGCCTCACCTACAGGGGTCAACGGGAGCGCCACGTTTGTACGCTCTTATTCAGCAAGACCGGTCATGGGATGCGACAACGGCTTTGTTTCACCCAATACCACAAGTGATGTGGTCTGTGCGGTCGGCACGGGAGGCCCCGCCATCGAAGTCGTGTACGAGGCGGATGCCACCAATACGGTGCCAACTTCTGCTGGCGTGCCTTCGGATTGTCTTGGCAATGGCTTGCCTGCCACGCCGATTGGAACGGCAACGTTCTACTTTTCTTACAACCGCTATTACCTTGCCACGAGTGCGGTGGGGCGTCCGGAACTGCACTGTGCCAGCCGTCAAGGTGCGACCGGTCAGCCACTGGTTGACAATGTGGAAGCCTTGAAGATTTGGTACGGCGAAGCCAATGCGGCCAACCCGCGGCAGGTTGTGCGCTACGTCAGTGCTGCAAACGTGACTGACTGGGGTATGGTGGTCAGCGTCCGCACCTGCATGCTCATGCGTAGCAGTGAGCCTGTGCTTGATGCCGAAGATTCACTAAATTACCTGGATTGTGATTCCGTGTCGCAAACCTCGGTGGACCGCTTTGCCCGGCGTGCGTATTTCACGACGACGACCTTGCGCAACAAGATGGCTTTCTGAGGTTTTCCATGCAATTCAAGTCTACCCGTCGACCTATGCCGTCAGCTTGGAAACAGGCTGGAGTTTCACTCATCGTTGTGCTAGTGATGCTGGTCATTATTGGCATTACCTCTGCTGCAGCGATCAGGAATGCCACTTCCAGCGAAAAGTTGACCAATAACATCCGCATCCAGAATCTGGCTCAGCAGTATGCAGAAGCTGCTTTGCGTTTCTGTGAAGCCGAATTAGCAAAGGCCGATGCCAGCCGAGTTGCCACGCTGGCGGAAGTCAACATTGTTCAGACAGCTTACGGTGCAAATCCGGCTTGGAATCAGGCGGCTACCTGGACCGGTGGAGGCGGTGCATCCGCTTCCAAAACAGTGTTGCCGGAGTCCCAGGTCAAATCGACAGATAGCTCTTTCAAACCCTCGGTCATGCCGGAATGCGTGGCGGAGAAGCAGGTAATGGCGGATGCCAATATGGCCTACGTTATTACGGCCCGTGGCTTCAGCCCTGACTACAAGGCCGATGTGGCGACCGGTGCTACGGCCTCTGGGTCGGTCGTTTGGCTGCAATCAACGGTCATATTGAACTGAAGGAAGAGTGAACATGTCTTTCCTGTCCAAATTGCTTTCTGTGAAAGCTGTACTCATGCTGTCTATGTTGGTCGGGGCCACTGCAATGGCCCAGACAGCACCTTCTCAAGATCCATTGCTCAGTCGCGATGGCGGCGGTGTGCCACCTAACATCATGCTGACCATGGACGACTCAGGGTCCATGACATGGTCCCATATGCCTGAAGAGACGGTTTATGTCGGGGCGTACACGATTGCAAATCCGATCGGGAGCAATGGTGCGCGGATGGATCCCGGCGAAAACTCATCGGTAATTGTTAATTTTATCGGAACGGTGGCCGCTGTTCCTGGGTCTTCCAACTACCGTCAGCGTTTGCTGCGGTCGTCCGATACCAACACCGTCTACTACAACCCAGAGATTCGCTATGACCCCTGGGCTGTGGCAACTGGGGGGCGAATGTCCGCGTATTCCGCGGCTGCGGCACCCTTGGATCCCATGAATCCGAACACAGGTGGAACGGTCAATCTGACCAATTCGAGGAGCATCACTAACACCGGTTTGACTTGGTGCTACCGCACCAGTTCCTCATCCAGTTGCGGGACAACGAGTTCCGCAGTGTCTTACGACCCAGGACTTTACTACCGGCTGAAAAAAGATGGCTCAGGTGCGTATTTGGATCCCTCCAACGCAGCAAACTACACCGAGTTTTCCATCAACTCAGGAACTAGTTTCACCAAGTACTCTGGCCGCACCGATTGTGCTGGAACGTCCTGTACTCAGGCGGAAGAGCGTCAGAACTTCTCCAACTGGTTTACTTATTACCGTACCCGTAATCTTTTGGCCCGGGGTTCTGTTTTAGAGGCATTTTCCGATGCAAAAAATACGTTTCGCATCGGCTGGGGACGCATCAATCAGGGTAGCAGTCGCAGCATCGATGGCGTCAATACAACGGTGATTGAGTCGGGAGTCCGGGCATTCGACAGTACGGCCAAGGCCAATCTATTCAACTGGGTACAGGCCTTGCCAGCCAGTGGTAGTACGCCGTTGCCGCGTGCTATGCGGGCTGTTGGCGAGTATTACAAGCGCTCGGACAACAAAGGCCCGTGGTCTGATAACCCGGGGCAGACCAATTCCACCGTCGACAAATCCTGCCGGCGTGCCTATCAAATCATGGTGACAGATGGATACTGGAACCAGACGACGACTTCGGTCGGTAATTCCGACAATACGAATGGCGCAGTCATCACCGGGCCGGGGCGTACTTACCAGTATGTGTCACCCCGTCCGTATCGCGATGGCAATTCAGACCGGTTGGCTGATTACGCCATGGAGTACTGGAAAAAGGATTTGCGTACCGACCTGACCAATAACGTGGTGCCGTCGGCTGACAATCCGGCGTTCTGGCAGCACATGGTCAACTTCATGGTCGGTCTGGGGGTGCGCGGTACGCTGAATCCTGCCGTAGATTTGCCGGCACTGACAGATGGGACCAAGGTCTGGGGAACGGACGAGATCGACGATTTGTGGCACTCGGCACTTAATAGTCGGGGTACTTTCTTCAGTGCAAAAGATCCCAAGGAACTGGCAGACTCCATCAAGAACTCGGTGGGGCAAGCGCTGGAACGTGAGTTGCGTGAGGCTGGCGTGGCGACCGCATCAACGATTCTGCAGGACGGAAATCGCAAATACATTCCTATGTATCGGACCTCCGACTGGAACGGAGATATCCAAGCTTACTTACTCGATTCAGCAGGCCAAGCTGGGGCGCTCAGTTGGACGGCGACATCCAAATTACCCTTGTGGAGTAGCCGCAATATCTATACGTGGCGAACAGATACCGCGCCATCAGCAGCCGTGCCTTTTACTTGGGCTGATATGGGGGCAGACAATCAGGCTGCGCTCGGCAGTGTTGGCAGTACCTATACCTCGTCCTTTGTGGATTTTCTGAGAGGTGATAGGAGCAAGGAGGGTGATAGCCAGCCATTTCGTGTGCGCAAGGGAATTCTGGGGGATTTCATCAATTCCAATCCCGTATTGGTCAAGGATGCGGTGAATATGGGGTACATCAATCTGCCAACCTCCCAAGGTGGCGGCGCTGCTTACTCTTCATTTCTGACGCAGAAGGCGGCGCGCCCCGCCGTTTTGTTTGTTGGTGCCAATGATGGCATGCTGCATGCTTTCAAGGATACCTTGGGTGCTGTGCCGGCAGACGATGGCAAGGAAATATTCGCTTATGTACCTCAGGCGGTCTATCCCAATCTATCGAAGCTGAGTGACAAAACTTATGGAACAGCATTGCTCTATCACCAGTTCTTTGTTGATGGACCCCTGATGGAGACGGATGCTTATGTTAAGGCGCCAGCAGCTTCCACGCCCAGCTGGCGCAATTACCTGTTGGGTACCTTGGGTGCGGGCGGGCGAGCCGTGTTCGCTTTGGATGTCACTGACAATGTCAATTTGGGTGCTTCCAGCATACGGTGGGAGTTATCCAGCGCAAATAATGGCGATATGGGCTACATCTCCGCACCGGTGCAGGTGGGAGTTTTGCCCAATGGCGAATGGGTTGCGATATTTGGCAATGGAAGCTATAGCACCTCGGGCAACGCCGTGCTGTTTGTGGTTAACCTGGAAACCGGTGTTGCGCAGACGCTGACAGTGGACTCTTCTGGTGCCAATGGCTTGGGGGGAGTTGGCGTTGTACGGAACAGCAGCGGGCAGATTACGACTCTTTACGCCGGGGACTTGAAAGGCAGCCTGTGGAAGTTTGACTATCTGGCCTCCGCATCCAGCCGCTTTCAAGTGTCCGGCGGAGCAGCTTTCTTCGCAGCCGCCAGTTCGGGCGGGATGTCACAACCCATTACGCAGGCACCAGTTGCTTACGATTTTTCCAAAGGGGGCAAGCTCGTGGTGTTCGGTACGGGCGTTTTGAACACCACGGCCGATGCCGATTCGACCGCTGTGCAATCCATCTACGCTGTTTGGGACAAGGCTGCTGACACGTTGCCTCGGCCGATGGGACGGAGTGTTCTGGAGCCCCGGACGATCACTGCCGTCAATGGTGCTGGCGGTGCCATTTTTTATTCGCTCGCAGGAACTGCGGTCAACTGGACAGCCCAGCGTGGTTGGGTGCTGGATCTAGATGTCATTACCGGCTTGCGCGTGGTTTACCCGCTGCAACGCGTAAGTTCGTCCGTGGCCTTGGTTAGCGCTGTTGCGCCTGCTCGCAATGTGCAAGTATGCGACACGGCAGCAGGTTCCGGCTTGAATCTGATGTTTGGCGTCGAGGATGGAGTGAACCCGTCATACCCGATGTTTGATACCAATGGGGATGGGGTATTTGGCAGCGACGATGCGCGAGTTGCCGGCTATGCAACAGGCGCAGATGGTATAGATGCGGTGGTCAGGGGTGAGCAGACCTGTGTTTCCGGCATCTGCACGACCAAGCTCAGTATCCAAAATACAGCAGGCCAGTTTGGTGCATCCATTCAGGAAACGCAGAGCACGGTAGGTGTAAGGGTACTCAAGGATCGTGTCTGGCGGCGCATTATTAACCCCCCCATTCGTTGACTCGTCACAAGGTTTGAATCATGCATTCAGTGCACCCTAGGCCCATCTTTTCGTCTCGGTCAGCCATGTCGGGTTTCACGTTAATCGAATTGATGATTGTGGTGGCGATTGTCGGTGTGCTATCCATGCTGGCTTATCCTAGTTATGTCGAGCACCTGCGGAGGGGGTATCGTGCCGAGGCGCGTACCGCCCTGCTGGAGGCGCAGCAATTCATGGAACGTTTCTATGCTGCCAACAGCCGCTATACGACAGATGCTGCCGGTACGACGAGCCCAGCGCTACCAGCCCGGTTGCAGAATGTTCCAGCGGGTTCGCCGCGCTATACATTAGGTGTGGTTGCCACTGTTAATTCGTACACATTGACCGCGACGACAGCGACCACCGACAAATGCGGCAATCTCACGCTGACCAATACGGGCGTCAAGGGACGTAGCGGGTCAGAGATGTCAGTGCAGGACTGCTGGAAATAAGGTCAGAGATTCAGGCCTAGCGTCTGACCTCATCCACCAACATCTTGAACTCATCAATGTCCTCGAAGCTGCGGTAGACGCTGGCAAATCGCACATAGGCTACCTTGTCGAGCTTCTTCAGCTCGCGCATCACCAGCTCGCCGATGCGGGTGGAGGGAACTTCACGCAGGCCCAGGTTGAGCAGTTTTTCTTCGATGCGCTCGATGGCGCTGTCGATCTGCTCGGTGCTGACCGGGCGCTTGCGCAGCGCCAGGTTCATCGAGGCCTGCAGCTTGACGCGCTCGTATTCGATACGTCGGCCGTCCTTCTTGACGATGGCCGGGAAGTTGACATCCGGCCGCTCATAGGTGGTAAAGCGCTTGTCGCAGGCGCCGCACTGGCGGCGCCTGCGGATGAAATCCCCATCTTCGGCAATCCGGGTTTCGACCACCTGGGTTTCAGAGTGGCCGCAGAAGGGGCATTTCATCGGGTGCTTTACTTGTAGACCGGGAAGCGTGCGGTCAAGGCGTTGACCTTGGCGCGCACCGCAGCGATGTTGGCCTCGTCGCGCGGATTGTCGAGCACGTCGGCAATCAGGTTGGCGGTGGCACGGGCTTCCTCGTCCTTGAAACCGCGGGTGGTCATGGCCGGGGTGCCGATACGCACGCCGCTGGTGACCATCGGCTTTTCCGGGTCGTTCGGGATGGCGTTCTTGTTGATGGTCATGTGGGCGGCGCCCAGTACGGCTTCGGCTTCCTTACCGGTGATGCCCTTGGAGCGCAGGTCCACCAGCATGACATGGCTTTGCGTGCCACCGCTGACGATGCGCAGGCCGCGCTGGGTGAGCGTCTCGGCCACGATGCGGGCGTTGGTGACGACCTGCTGCTGGTAGGTCTTGAACTCCGGCGCCATGGCTTCCTTGAAAGCTACCGCCTTGGCGGCGATCACGTGCATCAGCGGGCCGCCCTGCAGGCCGGGGAAGATGGCGCTGTTGATGGCCTTTTCGAACTCGGACTTCATCAGGATGATGCCGCCGCGCGGGCCGCGCAGGCTCTTGTGGGTGGTGGAGGTCACCACGTCGGCAAACGGTACCGGATTCGGGTAGACGCCAGCGGCAATCAGGCCGGCATAGTGGGCCATGTCCACCATGAAGATGGCGCCCACGTCCTTGGCGACCTTGGCAAAGCGGGCGAAATCGATGTGCAGGCTGTAGGCGGAAGCGCCGGCGATGATGAGTTTGGGCTTGGTCTCGTGCGCCTTCTTTTCCATGGCGTCGTAGTCGATCTCTTCCTTGGCGTTCAGGCCGTAGGAAACGACGTTGAACCACTTGCCGCTCATGTTGAGTGCCATGCCGTGGGTCAGGTGGCCACCTTCGGCCAGGCTCATGCCCATGATGGTGTCGCCCGGCTTCAGGAAAGCCAGAAAGACGGCTTCATTGGCCGAAGCGCCGCAGTGCGGCTGAACGTTGGCGGCATCAGCGCCGAAGATGGCCTTGACGCGGTCAATGGCCAGTTGCTCGGCCACGTCCACATATTCGCAACCGCCGTAGTAGCGCTTGCCGGGGTAACCTTCGGCGTACTTGTTGGTGAGCTGCGAGCCTTGGGCGGCCATGACGGCGGGCGAAGCGTAGTTTTCGCTGGCGATCAGCTCAATGTGGTGTTCCTGGCGGGCGTTTTCGGCCTGGATGGCAGCCCAGAGTTCAGGGTCGGTCTGTTCGACGAGGATGTTTCGGTTGTACATGGCAGTCGGATAAAACGCTGGTCCCCCGGTCATGCGGGGGCTGCCCAGGCGAACGGCTGAACGCAGAGCTCACGGTGGTTCTGCGGCACGCTTCCCTGTGGTGTCCCACGTCAGCGCAGCCAGCCCGGGAGGGTGGCGCGCCTATCGCCAGTCGCGTACCCCTCAAGTGTAGCTGACAGGCGAGGGCATCGCTGTCCCCCGCCTTAACAAGGCCTCAGCTGAGGGCGACTTTTTCGGTGGAGGCTTCGGGTTTGCCGGGGGCCGTGACCGGGATGATTTGCGGCGTCAGGAGTGGCACAGCGCGGCCGTTGGCAACCTGTTGCAGGCGGGCATGCTCTGCCAGCACCTTGGCGCCATAGCCGGTGTCATCTTCCATATTGGCGGCACCGACATAAAAGCGCAGGCCGCCTTCCAGCGAACCGGCGCGTTCAATGCACTCCTGCAGCACCTTGGCACCCACGCGCAGATTGCTCACGGGGTCGAAGGCAGCAAATTTGCCGCCAAAGCTTTCGTATTTGTCGCTGTGGATCCGGGTCATGACCTGCATCAGGCCCTGGGCGCCGACCGGGCTCTGGGCAAACGGGTTGAAGCCGGACTCCACCGCCATCACGGCCAGCAGCAAGGTCGGGTCCAACTGGGTGCGTTTGCCGATTTCATATGCTTCGGCCACCAGGGCGCTCAGGGGTTCGGGCGCGACACGGTATTTCTTGCTCAACCAATAGGCGACCGCAGCCTGCTGCTTGGGCAGGTCTTTGGGGTTGGCTGCCGTGGCACGCTCAATGGCATCGGCTTCCACCACAAATCCGGTGATGGCGATCTGGCGGCTTTGCAGCCAGCTCATCAGCCGCACTTCGCCGGCCTGGCGCAGTTCCGGGCGGGCGATCAGGGTGATCGTGGCAAACATCACAGCCAGCCCGAGGAGGGCAAAGCCGTTGTGGGTAATTTCAAAAAAGCCTTGGGCGACATCGGCGGCGAAAGTTCGCAGGCCTGAGCTCAATTTTTTGAACGCTGTCATAGCACTTCCTCTTCTCGCGTGGGCCCGTGTCTTGGCACCGCAGAAAAGTCGCAGTGTTCGGAACAGGTGTCACGTCTGGGTTGGTACGTCATCAGAATCCTGCAGGTCGCCTCTGGCGAGGGCAGCGATTCGATGTAGCCGGGGTCGGCAGCGGGTTCGGGTTCTCCCTGACTTAGGGCAGGGTTGGCCCAATTTTAAGTGCTTCAATATACCCGGTCAATAATAAGAAATCGATTTGTTATGCCTTTAATATTCTGTTCCGAAGCTGGGTATCGACCAATCAAGTCGTCTGGTTTCATTGAAATTCCGATTTGAAATCGCCAGCAGGGGGACTAAATTGAAAGAGCCTGACGCATCAGGCAAGCTCTGTCGGCAGTAAGCGGTCCACGCCAGATAGGTGTCTTGGACTGACAGAACCCGGCGATTCATGGGGGCAATCCCTTGCCTCCTGCGCATGGTGGGACTCGACTCTCCCCCTTGCGTAACCCAGACGGCATGGGCCTTGAGCCAGCCGTCAAGCCCGGCGGGCAGGCTTCAGGCCAACCGTCCGGGCTTTCTTGTTTTCACGGCAAGACAAATTTTTTCAACTCGGGAATTGATCTTTGCCGTATCCCGGGCAAACTTGACCGTATGACGCTCGATTCGATCAAGAAGAACAAGTGGGTACGGCGAGCCTTGATGGTCGCGGCCGGTATTGCGGTGCTGTGGGGATTGAGCTGGGCCATCGTGCCTGGTTTGGTCAAAAACCAGCTGGAAAAGCTGGCTGGCGAACAACTGGGGCGCCAAGTCAGCCTGGG
>Ga0066449_1000428_pt1 | contig 10781 bp, 5 predicted proteins | sample LakWasMe73_LOW10_2_FD_59560 | JGI IMG/M metagenome (GOLD analysis project Ga0066449, IMG submission 59560) | Freshwater sediment methanotrophic microbial communities from Lake Washington under simulated oxygen tension - Sediment Metagenome 73_LOW10 | ecosystem: Environmental > Aquatic >...
CACAAAACCGACAATATCGCAGCGCCTGTCCCACGAGGTGCCTTTTACCCATAGCTCTCGCACCGCCAGAAAGTCGTTATTGTCAGGCTTATCAAAATCGATCACCCGCACCCGCTCGTCAGTCTCACCGTTGTCGGATTTAATCTTTACCGGCACACCGTCGCGCATCAGCTTCCACTTGGCCTCGTTGTGCTGAAGCATCGACTTGGTTGGGTCGGCATCCAGCAACTCATTCTTAGCGGCCTCAATTGCCGAATCCGGCAACGTGGGGTTCAGCTTCTTTAGCGCGGCTGTCAGCTCACGGGTAAGCACCACTTCCGAACGATCCTTGCGCCCCAAAAGCGAATCCGGGCCATAAGTTTCACTATCGAAAGCGTAGATGGAGCGCCAGTTCAGTTGCCCTTCAAGAAACGCGGCGGCGGGTTCTTGAACAAGGCGATCTTCGGAATAATCACGTCGGGACATAGCGGACTCACACGGCCAGTTGGCCGGACATTAGTTTGGGGAGTAAGGCGTCGCGGGCTTCGGCAAGCAAATTACAGGAATTAACCAATGCATTAACCTGTTCAAAAATAGGCCATACAATGTTATGGAATTCGACTTGAAGTGGATTCGGCGGTGTCAATAATTGCACAGTGCCAATATCTGCACGACCGAGTTCTAGTTGATTGGTCGCGCCACGCCCCATTGATTCAAAAACCGGGGCCAACTCCAACAGTGCAACGCCAAGAAACCCCATTGTTTCAACCGATTTTGGGCGCACAATGGTGACATGGGTATCAACAGTACAGTCAGCAATTTCATCTCTTACCTGAGCAACTCGGCCAAGCGTACCTGCACCTGTTGAGTTAATTAAAATATCGCCTAATTGAACCAGTTTATCTTGCTTAACCTCTTTTGATTGGCGTCGTGCAGGTGCTAAGTTTAAACGTCCCTCACGAATACATTTTTGGTTAATGACCAGTCCTTTTGCCAAATCGTCGTATTTTGGTGTAATCCCACGACTTAGCAATGTGACGAAATCGGCAATAGGTTTAAGCTCCCAGCCTTCCGGCAGACCATCCACCACTTTCACTAACTCATGGCCAGGGAAGCGCAGTTTTACGAACCACTCGCGGTACAACAACCGCGCCGACTCTTCCAACAAAGCGATGCGGCGACGGTTGTTTTCGATAAGATCTCCGTAGGCAGTCAAGAAATCACCGATCTTCCGCTGAACTTCAACTGGAGGACAGGGGATGCCAAATCTGAGTAACTTATCTTGGCTAAGGTTATCTTGTGTGGCACCTTGCGAAACCATCTTCATCCGTTCTTGGACAGTGTTGAAAAAATATTTAACAAACCGAACGTCACACTTCTGCTCATCCGCGATAAAGCCAATAATACTGTCAGGAAAACAAGCTGGATAGCTGAGCAATGCTGTATCTGCGATATTTGCCGCAATGGTGATACAGAGCGTGTCTTTTGGCCACAGTCGGCTTTGTGCAAGCCCAGCTTCGCTATAAGTCTGAGAGTGTGTAGTAACTCGAAGATCAGCAGCTTTTACTTCAGCTGTCTGAATGAACGGATACGATCCATTGTACAGAATGGAATCGTTGCGTGGTCGATGCCTTGATTTCCCCCGCGAAACATACCCGAGCTGGTCAAGTGGAACCTTAGGCCACATCAGATAGCTCCATAAAAGCTTGTTGTATCCTCGAAGCAAGTTCGACAGCGTTGTGATTCAATTCAGATAAATCTGCGTGGATCTCTTTCATACGCGTCATGAAGGAATCGTCATCCTCATCGTTCTGCCCATCCACAGCCACACCGACATAACGACCCGGCGTCAGCGAATAATCATTGGCGGCAATCTCTACTTGCGACACTAGCTTGCACAGGCCGCCAATGTCTTGATACGCCGCATCAGGAAAGCGACTGAGCAGCCAATGGACTTGCTGGATAAAGTAGGCGGCGCGTCTCAAGGCATCATGGCTTAAGTCGCGCACGGTCAGCGCTTCGCGCTTTTTTATATCGCGCGGTTGCAGGGCTTTTTTGGCATCGCGGCACGTTTCAGTATCGAATGCAGACCATATGCGTGCACGGCATTGTTTTTCTGCGGTGTCCAACAGCTTAAGCCACGTTTTATGACGGGCTTCGACCGAGTGCAGCGCCGCTTTCAAAGTAGGTTGCAGGGCTTCGAGTTGGGCTTGCAGGGTTTTCTTGGCGGCGAAGTCAACGGCAGTGCCGATTTGGGAGAGAATCTTGGCGGCTTGGTCGAGCAAGGTGTTTACGCTCAATTCCCAGGCGGTCGATTGGCTTTGCGCCTCGTCCACTTGCGCCCGGAAGTCAGCCAACACGGCATCTTCCAGGGTTTGTTCTTCCGCCAGTTTGCCGCGCACGGTTGCCAATACGGCAGAGTCTTCGGTGGCTTTAGCCAATTTGATCAATGCGTTTGCCAGCTTGGCGACGGTATCGGTATCGCTCTGCAAGCGCACGGGGAGCTTATCCAGCCAGTCGGCTGCGGTGTTCTGGTAACGACCGAGCAGGTCAATAAACTTGTGTTGCTCGCCCCTGTACAGCCAGGTAATCGCGGTGAGGTTGGCAAGTTGTTCGTCAGTAAAAACGTGTGATCGCGCCGAGACCACGGTGTAGACGTTGCGCGCGTCGATCATCAACACGGTGTCGAGCAGGTCTTGACGCTTGCCTTTATCGAAAAACCACAGGGTGCATGGCAGGCTGCGGGTGTAAAAAAACTTGTTGCCGATGGAGATCATCACATCCACGTGGCCGGTTTCGACCAGCTTTTGGCGGATGTCTTTGTCTTTGTTTCCAGCATCCGAGGCGCTGGAGGCCATGACGAAACCGGCGCGGCCTGTATCGTTTAAGTAGCTGTAGAAGTATTGCAGCCACAGGCTATTGGCATTCGAAATCGCCTCGCCGTCGTCTTTCTTTTTGCTCTTACCCGCAGTGCCCGGCAGGCCAAAGGGTAAACGGTTGCCTTCGCCCACATGACCTTTGATCTTGTTTAGCTGCACACCATCGACGTTAAACGGTGGATTAGCCATCACAAAATCGCACTGGCCCAGTAATTCATGCTGGTCTTCATAGAAGGTATTGCCAATCTTGATTTGGCCTTCCAAGCCATGCACGGCCAAGTTCATCCGCGCCAGTTTGCTGTTCAAGTCGGCTTTTTCCTGGCCGTAGAAGATGATGTCTACATCATTGGTATTTTTATGTCGTGCATCTTCGATAAAGTGGCCGGTCTGCACAAACATTCCGGCAGAGCCGCAGGCCGGGTCAAGCACCGTGCCATGATCGGGCTCGATGACGTTCACGATCATCCGAACCAGGCTGGGCGGAGTAAAGAATTCGCCGCCTTCTTGCGCACCGCTCATGGCGAATTGGTTGAGGAAGTATTCGTAGATGCGACCGAAGACATCGCCCTTGGCCTTCGCGAGCACCGGGCTGTTAAAAATTTTGATAAGCTCGGCCAGCAGGTCTGGCTCAAAACCGACATAGTCTTTAGGCAAAGCGCCTGCCAGCAGTCTGTTGCCGTGCTGGTCGGTGACTTCATCTTCAATCGCAACCATAGCGTCGCGAATGTTGCCACCCAAGTTTGCGCTTTGCGGCAAGCTCGCCAGGTAATCGTAACGACTTTGTTCCGGCAGGTAGATGGCGGCCTTACCGCTAAACCCAAGCTTGATAAGGCCTTCCCGCACATCACCGGTAGCGCGAGCCGGAATAGCCGCTTCGACTTCCGCCAGCAAAGCGTTGAAGCGAGTGGTGGCGTGACGTAGGAAGATAAGGCCCAGTACGGGCATCGAGTATTCAGTTGCGGTGAGTTTTGAGTTGGCACGGAGCTGGTCGGCGGCTTCCCAAAGATCGTCTTCGAGTTGTTTTAATTCTTGGTAATCAATCATTCTTTATATTTTTTTGTATGTACTGTCTGCTTTAGAAGCTTAAATTAGTTAGCTTGCCACTTTATAGTTAGGTCATAGATAGCACCGTTTCATACAGGTTAGTTAACGCCAACCAGTATAACTGACTCCAGATTTCTGCTGTTATCCAAGCTTGTTACATCAGCAATGCCTTATAATACCGCAATTCACCCTATCAAGCCCGCGCCACCTATATTATAAAATGCCAGAACCTAAAATTTATCTGAATGTAACTTTTGCCCAAAAGGATGAGGCAAAAGCGCTCGGCGCGAGGTGGGAGCCAATCAAATAGAAATGGTTTGTTCCGGCAGATAAGGACATTACGCTTTTTGCCCGATGGCAAATTGATTCCGGTACTGTACAATCGGCAAGATCGAAGACCTCACCTTCCAAAATCAGTTTCTCATCCAAAAAAAAGACCACCGCTGGTGTTAAAACCCATGCAACTATTGCTGATTTTTGCCTATAACGGTGATGTACAACCATGGAATTAGGGTTTACTGCTGAAATGACAGTTATTTTCTACGTTTCAATAGTTGTTGCTTGTGTTAATTTTACTTAAAGCAAAGTAACTGGAATAGCAACTAATGGCCAGGAAGCTCCATTGCCGGAGGGAAAACACCTGCGGCCTGAACGGCAGGAGACTGCTCCATCGGCACCGCTGATACGTTGGCAGCATCTCGGCCAAAGCAGACTATCCACTACGCTTCGATGGATAGCGACGGACTATATTCTGGAGAGTACATTATTTGGGCATTCGACCAGGAAGCGGAAATTGAGAATGGTCTACTTCGATGAATTGTCTTGACCATTTTCTACCATTCCAATCTCGAACGGTGAAGCGCAGAAGCAAACATTCAACCGGCAGCTGCGGCCTGATATTAAGTGGACGCAATGACTGTACTGGGCTCTTTTCACGACTACGCGGTTAACTTTCGCTCATGAAGACACAAGCGGTAGTAGCTTCCTACACCAAAAATGCTATATTTAAACGTAATGGGCTAGCCACGCGCAGCGATAGCCCGCTAAAAGAACGACAGGAGTTATATTTTGGGGAAATCTCCAGACCACGTTGCTTGGCTGAAAGATACCAGCGAGCGGCAAGCGACCGCGTGCGGCCGTGAAATTGAGATTTGGGAGTTCGATCCCCAAGAGGACGAGGCCATCTTATCTGCATGGGCAAGTTATTTTCGTCAGCACTATATCAGCGATGACGATTTGCCAGCGATGGTCGATGGTACCGGTATGGACCATGCGGAATATCTGCGGACGATCATTTTTCCCGATAAATCGCAGACTCCTGGTCCGAGCCTGCGATCTGGCGACTTCGGTGAAATACTGGTCGCTGACTATATGGAGTTCATACTCGGGTACTGGTCTCCACGCGCGTTGCGCTATCAAGATCGGTGGAACCGGAACGATTCCACCAAGGGTTGCGACGTCATTGGCTTCAAGTTCGCGAGCGATCAGCCACACCATGGAAACGACGAGCTTTTCATCTTCGAATCCAAGTCGGGGATGTCGAAGACAACTAACAATCGGCTCCAAGATGCCATCGACGACTCGGTAAAAGACAAGCTCAGAGAGGGAATGACTCTCAATGCGCTAAAGCAGCGAATGCGCGTACGCGGTGATATGGACCAGGTTGAGCGCGTAAAACGGTTTCAAAATCAAGCCGAACGCCCGTTTCGGCGCATCAACGGTGCAGCGGCCATCCTCGATGATACAGTATTCGCGGAAACTGACCTCGCCGTCTCCGATGCATCATTCCATCCGAACGCCGATCTGCTTCGCCTAATCGTGATTAAGGGCCCATCGCTGATGACGCTGGTCCATGCCCTTTACGAGAGGGCTGCCGATGAGGCCTGAAGCTAATGCTCAGAATATCCTGTCGACGACGCGCGCAACTGCGAAGATGCATGAATTCCGAGTCGCACCCGAGGATTTCATCGACCTGCCGCGTGATCCTGCAATCCTATTCGCGCTAGCCATAGGTATCCTTGGCGATGTTGCCGCCGGAATTGCTGACAAAATCAGGGACGAGACCGAAATTCAGGGTATCGATCTACTTCCAGTTCCTTTGAGTTGGGGTACGAAGGATCCTGCACCTATCGAAGGCTTGCGGTTCGCGTCGGTCTTCTTCGACGCCTTCCTCAACTCCCGGCTGGATCAAACCATCACCACAGAATTTTCATTGCTCTGCGCGTCTGCCTACTATCTCGCGGGAAATGTAGGCAGTGCTGCGGTTATCGTCCGCCACATGGTTCCGCCACCACTGGAATTGGCAGGCGGACTCGGGCGTCTTGCCTACGCGATCCTTCGCAACGACTATAAAGCCATTCAAGTAGAACACACGCATTCCGACTTCACGACCAATATCCTCGGGAAACTCATTGACTTCATGCGCTTCGAGTGCGAGGCCGTCGCCGTAATCGAGAAATGTAATGTTCTGCGTAACAAGTTCTACAAGGATGGGGCATCGCGCGAGTTGCTCTACAGCGATCTGGTCACCGCTATCTGTGCGCACAAGCTCCGAAATGCAGCGCGTACAATCTTGCCGATCGCATCCGGCCTTGATCCTGATATATGGCGGCCGGCGCTGGCCAAACCACATTTTCCAATCGAACTTTGGCCTGCACAACAGCGGATTGCAGATGCTGAGCTGTTGGTAGGCAAATCGGCTGTCATTCAGATGCCAACCAGCGCCGGCAAAACGCGGGCGACCGAGCTCATCATACGGTCCGCGTTTCTGTCGAAACGCGCTTCGCTCGCCGTCATCGTCGCGCCTTATCGCTCACTCTGCCACGACATACGTGGCGATCTTGCTACTGCATTCGCCAACGAAGCCATCAGGCTTGATGAAGCTTCGGATTCCTACCAGTTCGATCTGGTCCTTGATGCATTGTTTGTGCAAGAATCGGTACTTATCGTCACGCCAGAAAAGCTACTCTACATGCTACGTCGCGCGCCCGAACTCGCGGGACAAATCGGGCTAGTCATCTATGATGAGGGACATCAGTTTGAAGGTATGACGCGCGGGCCTACGTACGAGCTTTTACTTACATCTCTGCGCATGACACTCGCTAAAGAGACTCAAATCGTGCTTATTTCTGCAGTCATCGGCAATGCAGCTGACGTTGCCGCGTGGCTAATCGGCGACTCAGAAGCAGTGGTTGGCGGAGAGGGACTTTTGCCGACCCCAAAGAGCATAGCGTTTGCCAGTTGGCAAGGGACTCGCGGAAGTCTCGAATATGTGAGCCCGCAAGACCCCGATGACCGCGAGTTCTTCGTGCCACGAGTTCTTACTGACACACTTCTCGCTCGCAAACCTCGGGAGCGGACTGACAAGCGTTTTCCTGACAAAAGTAGTGGAGGTGACATTGGCCTTTTTTTGGGCTTGCATGTGGTCAACAATGGCAGCGTCGCAATATTCAGTGGTCGCAAGGATAGCGTGACTAAGATATGTAAACGAGCGGTTGAGATTTTTGATCGCGGTATAGCTCTGCAGCGACCGATTGCTATGTCCGATGCGGCTGAGGTGGAGAAGATCCGAGCACTTTCTGAAGCTCATCTTGGCGCTGACGCGAGTGCCACTCATGCTGCGGCGCTCGGCGTCTTTGCCCATCATGCCGACACGCCGCACGGGCTTCGTCTTGCAATCGAGTATGCGATGAAGGAGAACCTTGCCAAGTTCGTGGTCTGTACATCGACCCTGGCTCAGGGCGTCAACTTTCCCCTTAGATATCTGATTGTGACCTCGACGCGCCAGGGCGGCGAGAAAATCCTCGTTCGTGACTTCCACAATTTGATGGGACGGGCTGGTCGCGCTGGTATGCACACCGAAGGTAGCGTGATTTTCTCCACGCCAGCGATCTTCGACCAGCGAACTCAGTTTCGAGGCCGGTATCAGTGGGCAGCGGCAAAGGAGTTATTGGACCCGGCAAATTCCGAACCAACCACAAGCAGCATCCTCGCGATTTTCGACGACTATGAACAGCGCCAGAAGGATGCACCTCCGATCATGCAAGAAATTCTGCCGGAATGGCTGGATCTTGCATTCGCCGATCGCGATCGGATCGAAGCCGTCGTCCAAGCGGCGCTTGCCCTTCAGCCCAACATTAGCGCTAAAGAGTTTCGCAGGTTCATCGAAGGCCGGGCACGGGCTGTTCAAAGCATCGCCGCCTTCCTGGTCTCCAACATGATATTCAGCGATGGGGATGACATTGCCGTACGCGTCGACGAGCTTGCATCTAATACGTTAGCCTATCATCTTGCCGATGAGGGGACGCGCGCACGATTGGTCGAGGTATTCCGGGCAATCGCAACCTCGGTAGTCGAAAACACTGACGGTGATCAACGCGCAATCATCCGCCGTTCACCGCTTCCGCCGGCCGCCGTCGCTGACCTTCAGGCATGGCTGACGGCGAATCTCGGTGACCTTATTGCAGCCGTAGAAGAAGGGCGTCTGCTCGACGCTGTGACTGCGACCATCCTTGGATACAGCAGCGCGCGTTCCATCAGGGCGTTGTCCGACGCGACAATACTTCCCCATGTTCTTGGCGAATGGGTGGCCGGGCGCTCCTTCGCATTCATATTCAACAAGCTGCGCGCTGCAGACATTCGCGTAGGTCGTGATCGCTCCACCGTGGAGGATACCGTCGCACTTTGTGAGGGCGGGTTCGGCTACGATGTAGCCATGATCGTCGCCTCGCTCGCCGATCTAGTCGAGCCCTTGGAGACAAATGTCTATACAGCGATGTCGCTGCTCCAGCGCCAAGTGAAGCATGGGCTGACCGACAAGGCGGCAATCACTTTCCTCGAGTCTGGTTTCGCTGACCGCCACGTCGCCTCAATGCTCGCCCTCGCATGGCCCGACGTCGTCGACCGTGCCGGAGTTCGCTCCATCTGCCGAAACGATGGTGAGGCCGTTCGCGCGGTTTTGGCAGGCATGCCCTCTTACTTTACGACGGTAGCTGTCGAACTAGGTGTATAATTTTGGGTAGGTTTCACAGTCTGTCATCAGCCTGGATCGAAAGCAGGCGTATGAATTACTTGTGTTATTCGGTCCTAAACAAAGTTACTGTATTAATTATGGAAACTGATTTCTTGCGTTAATAAATGCAACTTACTTGAACTCTAGGCCATTGACAGCCCTACCTTGTAGCCAGTTTCCATTAGAACGGCGGATACTGCGTTTTTATAATGACCTCTCGAAGAGAACGTACTAATCTCTATGGTTTACAACGATCAAGGACGATTACTGATCCTTTATCAAACTTTGGAGAAACCTGAGCGCATGCCTTCCCGTTCGTATCGTCTTCAAATGTGGCATGCTGAATATTTTTGGATTTCCTGAAATCAACTCGTGATAAGTCGGCCCCAGAAAAATTCGCGCCTGATATATCAGCATCAGAAAATATGGCTCCACATAATCTCGCTTTGGTAAAAGTGGCCTTTTTCAATGAGGCTCCTCCAAAATTTGCAATGTAACTATATTTATCCCATTCCCAATCCAACCCGTTGGCAATATCGTCTCGCCATTTCAAACCATAACCAGAGAAGTCGGACAGATCAGCCCCATCGAAGTGACTTTCATCCAACTTAACCTCTCTAAAGTTAGCTCCAGATCCCTTAACGCCATAGAATGAAGCGCCTTGGAAACCATGTAGCCCAAAAAAATTCGCACCGATCAAATATTGATGGTCGAGAACCAAAGAGCGATCTTTGTTATCATGTTGTATATTTCTTCGCCCAACAACTTCAATCACCGCTTGAACATCTGCTTCAATTCGGTCAGGACGATCAATTTGCTCTTTGTTTGATAGTGCAGTGGCATTTGTTAAGAAAGCAATAAGTGTATCTCGAACAGACATGTGGTATTCCGGACGGGTTTCAGCCACTCGTCCCAAGGCATAAATTCCAGCAGCGCGAGTCGCTACAGTGTTTTTTTCAGACAATAATTCAGCTGATGAAATAAACTCTTGGGTTGCAATTTGTTGCCACGCTTGAGTAAGAGATTCGCTGTCTTTAAAAAAAGTCCAAGCAAAAGTCAAAATAATAGCTGCGCCTCCAAATATCTGCGCTAACGTTTTTCTTGTGTTGTCGGCAGCCTCGTATTCTGCATTTGGAAACTCGCGACCTTTAATTAAGTGTATGGGCAATATAAGGCATACTGCAATAAATGCAGATGATGCCGCAATCGAGCCAATAATGATTCCCCAGGGTCCCATTTTATGATCTCCTCAGAATTACCTGATTGTAATTAGAAATATTAAATGTAACCACAGTCCAGTTATATTTGAAAGAGTTCATTGGATTCAAACAATTTGTAGGCTGTTTCAACTGTAGAAAGCCTATCACTGAATCTCAATATCGTCTGACATTGGAAGTGGCTGCAAAGCCGCTGCATTGCTGCTGAAAATATGGGTAATAATCAATTTCAAACTTTACTCAATTCACTTAAAACCGCCAAAGACAGTTACTTATGTTAATTGGTATTAAAACAAGTAACAGGAACTGCGGGTGATAGCCAAAAGTTGATTATTGCGACCAGCATCTATCGGCCAGGACCGGACTTTCGCTATTGCCATAATTAGTCAGCAGAGCGGTAATAAGAAACTATATATGGGAAAATAGATTGTTCTGATTCCGAGAATATTCCATAGTTTATCTCCTAGAGCTTGGCAATCAGGTATGTTTCAAGGAAACTATATCCTTTGACTTCACTGGTCATCCATTTAACGATGTAAATAGAAAGCAGAGGATGCTTTGACGATACTCCAAGAAATATTCAAATGGACAGAAGGGCTTCCCGCATGGCAAAGCGATGCCGTTGCTAGATTGCTCGCAAAACACTCATTA
>Ga0066449_1000453_pt1 | contig 10374 bp, 12 predicted proteins | sample LakWasMe73_LOW10_2_FD_59560 | JGI IMG/M metagenome (GOLD analysis project Ga0066449, IMG submission 59560) | Freshwater sediment methanotrophic microbial communities from Lake Washington under simulated oxygen tension - Sediment Metagenome 73_LOW10 | ecosystem: Environmental > Aquatic >...
CGCTGCACCACCTGACGCAGGCGCGACTATAGTCCTGCCACCCTAATTTAGCAAGCAATAACAGTGAATTAAGCTGTTTTGCTATTTATCCCAACACATAAACCCTGAAATATTATTAAAATAATGCTTGACACATCCAACATTAGCACGTAAAACGTTATTTAGGCGTTTGAATTTTTAATTTGTTGGCCTTAGATTTAAGGCCTTTATTATTTAAAAACCCGAACTTTCAGGGTGCCTCCCTTTTTAAAAAGTATGGAATAAGATATGGCAACAGGTTTAGTTAAATGGTTTAATGACTCTAAAGGTTTTGGTTTCATTACTCCTGATGCAGGTGGTGACGATTTATTCGCACATTTCTCAGCTATCGTTGATAGCGGTTACAAAAGCTTGAAAGAAAACGAACGCGTTTCTTTCGACGTAACTGACGGACCAAAAGGTAAACAAGCTTCTAACATTCAGAAGATTTAGTACTAAAGAATCCAAAAAAAATGACCCGCCAAGGGTCATTTTTTTTGCGCACTGCCTGCAAATCGCCCTACAAGCCCGAGCTTAGAACTCCCCGGACATTTGCACCCATAACCGTGGAGTATGCTCTGCAGACGCTGGCTCAGACAAAGACGTGCCACCTTGGGTGCGCCAGGCCAGGTAACTGTTTATTTGCAGTCGAGCCAGCGCCGCATTCACACCTACACCGGCACCTGCCAATGTGCGTGTATTATCGCCTGCTGAAAAGTTATCCTGATTAATTCTGATACGCCCATAGTTATAAAACAAGATACCCTGTAACTGCAGCATGAAATTATGCGTCAACTCCAAACTCAAGGCACTGCCCGCATCACCGCTCGCCTCGTGGATACCCCGACAACAAACAACATCCGTAAATTTACCAAGATAATTAAGGTTCATTAGATTCACTTTAAAATTACACACTTATAATTCGCAGTGGTTAATGGGGTTATTTCGCCGCTAATATAAACTATTGCACCAAGAATAAATTTGTCAACACACAATCAATAAAATATGGTAAATATTACCACATATAAATTGTTATGTAATAACAACATCATGGCTATAATTACATTCTAAATATTCAATCCGCTTAATGCATAAAATTTGGATTACGTAAAACATGCCTATAGAAACGCCTGAGTCAATTACACATGCTATTGAGCACTGTCTGAAGCCTATAGCCAGACTGTGTATTCACTTTGGAATTGATCACCGCAAGCTAAGTGAAATGCTAAAAGGTGCTTTTGTTTCAGTAGCAAATGAAGAATTTAAAGTAAAAGGAAAGTCTCAAACCGACAGTCGTATTGCATTACTCACAGGTGTACATCGTAAAGATGTACGCCGAATTTTAGGTCGAGCTCCCAATAAAGCTACTGGTCGGCAGCTAGGATTGGTTGCTAATCTCATAGCTCAATGGCTTGCTATCCCAGAGTTGCTTAATGAAGATGGTGAGCCAAAGCCTATTCCTCGAAATCCGCAGCCCAACCATAAAACTTCCTTCACATCGCTAGCTGAAGCACTCACAAACGATATTCACCCGCGCGCATTAATGGATGAATGCATAAATCGGGGCATTGTGAAATTAACTGATGATGACATGGTGCATTTGATTGTTGAATCGCTGGTACCTGCTGACGACCTTGATGAAAAAGCTCACTTTTTCAGTCAAAATATTCATGATCATATTGCTGCCGCAGAGCACAATCTCAATGGAAATCAACCGCCTTTTCTTGATCGCTTTGTTTGGCATGAGGGGTTAACTGAATCAGACACAAAAATCATTGCCGCCGCAGCAAGGCGGGCAGCGATGAACGCGCTTAAAGCGGTAAATAACCAGGCAGTTCATTACAAGCAGCAGCACTACGAGGAAGCTACTCGCCCTGAATATAAAATACACTTTGGCACATTCTTTTATAGTTGTCGCACTTCAGGTAGCAAGCCTGAAGACGATACCAACACCTAAAAATCATGCCCCCCCCCGCCAATTCCACATCACCGTAATTTTAATTACCCGCCTTACATACTCGTTAAGCGCATTAAGCGCGGATCGTGAACCACGTAGTTGCAACGCAGCAAAAATAGCGGCAAATAGCCAGACCAGCTGAAAGGATGGAGGCAGTGGTCATGAAACTGCAATACTGCCTTTGGGGGTAAACGTTACATTGCAAGTAGATCGAAGATCGCCCCTAAATAATCCATCAATTACTTTAGATCCGCATGCTACTAAACGATTGGTTAGCGTAGCCTTTAACGCGCTGCGGACAATGTCGCTAAAACCATATCACCCTGTCGGGTCAGCGCTATCAAACCACATTTTCTTGCTAGTAAATGTTTATTAAACTAATATCCTAGTAATTTAGTAAACATTATTCGAAATGAAAAATCACGCTCATTTAAACCCAGAACTTTCTGGCTTTAAATTCGATAACAGCTATATTGAGTTGGCACCGATTCTTTACCAAAAGCAACACCCTGCAGCTGTAAAAAATCCGAGTCTGGTGCTCCTAAACCATCAATTAGCAAAAGCATTAGGCTTAAACTATCAAGTGCTTGAAAAAGAAAGCATCAACTATCTATCGGGCAACACTATTTATGCAACATCAGAACCCATTGCAGCAGCGTATGCCGGGCACCAGTTTGGCGGGTTCAGCATTTTGGGTGACGGACGTGCAATATTGCTGGGAGAACACATTACTCCAGAGAAAAAACGGTTTGATATCCAGCTTAAAGGCTCCGGCAGAACTGCGTACTCGCGTTCCGGCGATGGCCGAGCTGCATTAGGCCCTATGCTGCGCGAATATATTATTAGCGAAGCAATGTATGCACTTGGCATACCCACGACAAGAAGCCTGGCCGTAGTCAGCACTGGTGAAATGGTTTTCCGTGATGACGCTTACCCTGGCGCAGTACTGACGCGAGTAGCATCCAGTCATATTCGAGTTGGTACTTTTCAATTTGCAGCGGCCGTTCACGACGACCAAATACTAAGTGCACTAGCCGACTACTCTATTAACAGGCACTTTCCAGAGCTCTCAGGGGCTGATAATAAATATGTTCGACTTTTGGGAAAGGTAATCGATTTGCAAGCGAGCCTGGTAGCAAAGTGGATGCACGTAGGCTTTATTCATGGCGTAATGAACACCGACAATATGAGCATATGCGGCGAGACTATTGATTATGGCCCATGTGCTTTCATGAATAGTTATGACCCAGCAACAGTCTTTAGCTCAATTGATACACAAGGCCGTTACTCTTTCGGCAATCAGGCAAAAATCGCACATTGGAATCTGTGCCGTTTTGCAGAGACATTGCTACCTTTACTTCATAAAGACCAGAAGCAGGCAATTACAGCAGCAACAGAACAGGTAGAACAATTCCCAGGCATATTTTTAGATTACTGGCTTGCAGGGATGCGTCAGAAACTAGGGCTATTTAATCAGGAAGCAAGCGACCTGAAACTAACCGAAGATCTATTGATGTACATGCAGAAAAACAATGCAGACTATACCAACACCTTCAGAGCGCTTGGGAAAGACGCCATAGAACAGATGCAAATCTATCAGGATCCGGGGTTCAGAAACTGGCTAGAGCTATGGAAAGCCAGATTATCAAGACAAATACAGAGCCCGGAGCAGATTATGGTATTGATGGACAACTCCAACCCGGCAATCATACCGCGCAATCACTTGGTAGAAGAAGCTTTAACCGCAGCAGTTAATCATGATGATATCAAAGCTGTTGAACGGCTTTTAGCTGCAATTGCCAACCCATACAATCCCGCAGCAGACCATGCTGAATATATGCAGGCCCCGCCACCAAAGTTTGACAAGCACTACAAAACATTTTGTGGCACATAAAGTTATATAAACTGAAGCAATCAAAGGCTGCGCTAGGCCTCGTAGTGATAATGGTTTGGCAAAAACCGTGGGTAGTCCAGTTAACAGGCACAGATGACCATGTTTAAGCGCGCACCTCGGTTCAACATAATAAAAAAGTATGTGAGTGGTGCACAAAAAGAAAAAGGCTTAGCCATTTCTGACTAAGCCTTGATATATCTTGGTAGGTTGTGCGGGAATCGAACCCACAGCAAACTGATTAAAATCTGCTGTAACCAATTTATTGTTTATATTATTCGCCTGCCACACTCCTCAATTATTGCTGGCAATTATCAATCTAGAATAAAAACTGGCTTATAGACAGGCGTACCTTACTTATCATCGCTCATCACCTCATTAATTAATCCGATTAAAGGTTCCCATTGTGCAATATCTTGTGCAACAAACGATGGCCGCAGATCGAATATGCTGACGCCAAGCTCAGCAGCTGTAGAGTAAACTTGAGCGTTGCGAAGAGAAGTTAATATAGGGATGCCGGTGTACTTCATAAAATCCGTAAGTGCAGCAGCAGCATAGGTGCGAGCGTTTACTCTCATACCCACTAGCGCAATAAAAGTTTTGTGCTTACGAACAGCTTTTTCTCTTTCGATGGTATTAATAAAGTCAGCTGTAGCATTAATATCAAAAGCGGAGGGCTGGACGGGAATAATCACAAAATCGGCATTCTTAATCGCCTCAGAAAGTTTTTCGTCGCGAAATCCCGCTGGTGAGTCAGTAATGACCCACTCCGGCTTAGGCATGTATTGCTTATTGTGTGGATTATAAGCATAAATATCTGGCAGTACGCTGGGCCTTCGCGCTAGCCACTGACTTGATGAACGCTGACGATCAAGGTCAACTAAGGCAGTCTTCTTGCCTTGAGAGGCGAAATAACCAGCCAGATTTGTTGCAATCGTGGTTTTTCCGCATCCACCCTTGGAGTTTGCTATCAGGATATTTTTCATTACTTGCCTCAAGTTAAGTTTTATCTCCCAGCAAACTGCCTAGTGGGATTATCACAATAAATGATTGTGATGATTTTGTTAACTGTCTTAATTTTGTAACATTAGGCAATTATCATTAGCAAATATCGTCTTATCTCCTTAAGAAATATTTAGAGCGCCTTTGTGGCGCTCTTTTTTTATCTATCGTAATTATTCCCATCATTTTTCAACAGCGGATTTTATTTTCAGGGCAGTGACTTTTACCGACGCAGTGTGCAAAAGTCCATTAATGTAGAAGCAGTGCAACTGAAGGCCATGCTGCATCAGATTCAGCATGAGATGCATGCAACTAAATAATTAATAGTGGCAAGCTCATTAAAGCCTTGCAATCAGGTCAGCCAAACTGCACCAGCCATGATGCAAAGGCCATAACTGATTAGTGAGGTTTACTTTTTCCGGCGATATAATCCATGGCCGCAAACAATACACCTGAAAAGATGAAAGCCATATGTATAGCCAGCATCCAGCCCATTTGCTCATTGGAAATGTGCTCCGGGTTGCCTGCACTTTGATGAACAAATGCCTTGAGCAGGTCTATTGCAGAAATAGCGACAATTGAACCGATAAGCTTGAGCTTGAGTCCGGAGAAATCGACCTTGCCCATCCACTCCGGCCGGTCTTCACTATCTGCCGTATTGATTTTTGAAACGAAATTTTCATAACCGCTAAAAATTACCATAATCAGCAGACTAGCCACCAAGGTCATATCAACCAATGCCAGCAGTGACAGAATGACTTCCTGTTCAGATGAACTGAAGATATGGACAATGATATGAAGAAATTCCTGCGAGAACTTCACCATTAAAATAACAAGGCCGCCAACCAGGCCCAGGTACATCGGCGCCAAAACCCAGCGACTTCTAAAAATAACTGTTTCTATCAAATCTTCTAAAAATTTAATCATTATACAAACCTATATCCTTGTTCAACGGCTGCTGATTTTTGACAACACAGCAACCATGGGAATTATCCTGTAAATACACCATATATGTAAATCTCATTAAATAAGTACTGATTAACCGGAGTTATTTCAAGGCATCTGCCATGGCAATGTTCTGCACTGGGGCTGGCAAACCTGACTCTTGTTTTTATAAGAAATGTCTGGCCTTCAAGAGCGATTGAAACTCTTTACTTTTAAGCCAGTGATATTCATTCACTCTGGCACGCACAATTTCATCATGGGCAATAGCACTTCCAGACCCAAGGTCCGCTGACTGGCTGGGAACGGCAACATGGCACATGACAAGCGGCTTGTTGCCGGATAAGCTGCTCAACCAGCGCCGCCAGTTGTTTTCAAGATTGCATTTCTCATCAAAATTATAGACTCCTGCAAAATCAGTGTTGGTGGCAATATTCATTTGCGATGCCTTAAGCTGTAAAGATTTTGCACCCAGGCTAGATATAACCATCGCCTTAACACCCTGCCAATGCTGCGCACGGCAAACGCGAAGCCACTGATTTGGTTCGCCACCCCATTTATTCTCGGCAATCACTGACAGCAAAGCATCCCGCACCACAGGGAGCTGATGTATATGTTGGTGGCCATCAATGAAATCCGGCGCACGTCCATAAACCTCAGTAAATTTTAACCACTGCAGTTCAATAATTTTTTTCAGATCCTGCTTACTCAGCGCTCTGATGCATGTCAGGAAAATCAGTCTGGGCAAGCTATAATGGAAGCCAAAAGCCAGAGTGAAATGTGAAGTTAAATCTAAATGCAGACCCACTTGTATAGGCAGGTCTTTCAGTCGCTGTGCCGAGGCAGCCCACGCAGGAGATAGAACTAATGCGCTGGTACTGGTGATAATTCCACGTTTAGCTAAATCAACAATTGCATCGTCAATTACTTCGCTCTGGGCAAAGTCATCGGCATTGATGCAAAGTTTTCTTATTTCATTTTTTGACATGTTCACTTATTGCAAATACCCAGAGTTTTGAAAAAACAAACGTAAAGACGGCAACCATCACCAATACCACCATCAATATCGGCATATAAAATGCCACCCCGAACCATTTCAGGCCATAGTAATAAGTGATTTGGTTCACTAAAAAACCGGTAGAGGCAATGATTGCAAACTGGGCGAATGTTTTAATAGACAGCTTTTTAAGCTTATTAAACGTGAACCGGGAGTGTCCTAAATAACTAATATTCAATGCGCCCAGAAATCCGACAATATTGGCTTGCAAAGGGCCTAACTCTGTAGCGCTGACGATGATCCATACCATCGAAAGATGCACCAATGCTGCCACGGTGCCGACCATAAGAAACATCAGCAATTCTTTTTTAAGATGCATTGCGTAAGCTAACCTTGATGAATATTACCTTGAACATCTTGACCAACTTCCTCGGCGATCAAATAGTTGGGCCTTCTTTTAACCTCTTCAAAAATGTTACCTACATATTCACCAATAATACCTAATGCCAGCAGCTCTATGCCGGCAAAGAACATCATGCCAACCGCCAGCGTAGGCCAGCCTGGCACAGGATGATGCTCGATAAGATGCTCAATCAATATCTCGAGCCCTAAGCCGAAGGCTATCACGGATATAACCAGACCCAGAAATGATACCAGTCTTAAAGGCAAGACCGAGAAGCCGGTCAGCCCGGCAAGGCCCAGCGTAATCAACTTAAAGAAACTAAAGCGACTGTTACCGAAATGGCGCGCTCGGGCAACATACGGCACCGCAATTGAGCGATAACCTACCCATGCATACAGCCCCTTCATATAACGGTTACTTTCTTTCAGCAAGTTAAGGCTATTGACCACTTTTCTATCAAGCAGGCGGAAATCACCGGCATTGGAGGGGATATCAATGGCAGCGAAGCGCCGCATCAGCCGGTAATAGATTTTCTTTGCCAGCCTGGTCAGGCTATTCTCATGGCGCTGTTCCTGCACACCATATACTACCTCATGGCCTTCCTGCCATAAGCGTATGAACGTTAAAAGTATTTGTGGTGGATGCTGCCCATCGGCATCCAGCATCATCACCGCATCCCCGCTGGCTCGGTTCAAACCTGCGGTTAAAGCGGCTTCCTTGCCGAAATTCCGTGACAGCCTGATGTATTTCAGGCAACTGAACTGCTGCGTAAGCTCAACGGCTTTTAAGGCAGTGTCATCTGTACTGCCATCATCAATCAATAAAATTTCCAGGCAGCAATGCGGTTGCAAAAGCGGCACGAGCTCGCTGATAGTTGCCTTAATGCTAGCGGCCTCATTAAAGGCGGGGATTACAACAGATATGAATGGTAGCTGCACGAGGCACTCTTTTCTTATTGGTTTGTAATTAGTAACGCATGTGTGCCATTGATGCCTAAAATCTTGCCCTGTCTATTATGTTCTATATTTTTTGCCTGCGCAGTATTCAGGATAATCAAGCTATTTGGCACTGACAGCAGTTCAGCCAACTGCGGCTTACCTTCCACATATTTCACTTGGCCATTGGTGTAGTAACTTACCGAGAACTCATGCGTACCATACGAATATAGCTGACGGTCAGGGTATTCAAGGCTAGCTACCTGCACAAGCTTGCGGGCGGATTTTCTTTCTTCCAGATGTGTAAACCATGTGAATGCGGCTATAAACATCAGCGCCAGCCACGCTGCAATCGCAAACACCATGATTTTCCTGAACCTGGCACTTAGCGTTGGCCATGCGCTTGCCACCAATATTGAAAATGCAGGTATAGCAGTAAGGGTATATGTCCAGATGATATTGCGCGAGAAGGTGAAAAATATCAGTGGCGCCAACACCCATGCCCATAACCATTTCCTCTCCAGTTCCAGCGTTTTATTCAGGATGGGACGGTCATTTTTAAGGGTATAGATAAAAACAGGCATCCAAACGGTGATTGACATCACCCAGTACACCCATATCGTACCGATCGCTTCACGGTGAGCGGAGCCATACATATCACCCTTCCAGCCCGGTTCCAGAAAGCGCTGAAAGTGTTCACCGATAATGAAATACTTTAAAAAACCTGGGTAATACATCTCTGCCGGAACATACCAAGCAAGCACGACACATAAAAACACCAATATGCCGGGCCAGAACCATATCTTTTTAATATGCGCGAATACGGTTTCTTTAGGTAACGTGAGCCAGAACAGCATCATTGGCAAAGCAACCAAAGTCCAGGTTGCCAGCCCTTTTGCAACGGCTCCAAGGCCTAACATCAGCCACAGGCCATACTGGTCAAACTTAAGCTTATGAATACTGTTACCGTCAGTGGGATAATTCTGAATAATTCGCCATAAGAAAACCATGGCCCAGCTCACTATAGCTAACTGCGTAGCATCCGTCATCACCGCACCTGAACTGATAAAACCGATAGGTGTAGTCATGATGACCAATGAAGCGAACAGCCACTGACGCCTTGATAATTTAAAACTTGCAGCACCGTACAGCATTGCAAGGCAGGACATCAAGACCAGAGCCAGCGATGGTAAGCGCACGGCCAGTTCATTCTTGCCGAATGCAAGCCAACTGCCTGCCGCAAACCATGTAGATAAAGGCGGCTTTGCAAAAAAAGGCTGGTCGGGCGTTATATGCGGCATCAGCCAGAAGCCGCCGGTAGCTGTCACCCTTGCCAGTTCTGCATAGCGGGCTTCTGTTGTGTCCGCCAAAGGCAGGCTCCCCATAAGAAACAAACGCAGTGCAATAATCAACAATAGCGGAATCAGCAAAACTGCAAATGATTTTGTATTAATACGAGGCATATTTCTGATCCAATAAGTTTTTATTTTTAAAATGAATTCATGCAAAACAACACTTGCTGATTATGAAATTCTTTGTGAGCTGCTAATTTGATTGTTCAGCAGAGCAACCTCTATGCAGAGCAACCTCTATGCCAATTAATTTAATCTAAAAATATCAATAAGTTACAACAACTCAATACCATACATATCCAATTTCACAACACTTCTTGCGCATTAATGCATGCAAATTTTTCCAGGCTATACAATATTTGCATGCATTGAATTTGCATGGATTGATTACTGATTTTGACTGATTTTAAATCTGAAAATGGATTAAGCCTGTCTAGCAGGGTAAGCGCAATAAAATCAGAGCGCATGCTGAATCAAGAATAGCGGGCTAAGGGAAGTCCTACCCCCCTATTTTTAACCCCCACTGCGAAATTAACTCGTAACTAAATAATAGACCACTTGCGGTTATGGAATTAATATTATTGAAATTTACTCAAGTGAGAAGTTAGCTATTCCTTTAAATTACACATTTTCGAAATGCCACTCATTTTCAAAACGCCAAACATAGAAACAAAAAAACGACCTAAAGATTTCTCTCTAGGTCGTTTTAAATGGGTCTCTGTGAGTCGAACACAGCACCAACGGATGATGAGTCTGCTCTCAATGAAGCGCATCAAAATGTACAAAAGAAAAAGCCCAGTCATTTCTGACTGGGCTCTATATCTTGGTAGGGTGTGCGGGGATCGAACCCACGACAAACGGATTAAAAGTCCGCTGC
>Ga0066449_1000469_pt1 | contig 10107 bp, 7 predicted proteins | sample LakWasMe73_LOW10_2_FD_59560 | JGI IMG/M metagenome (GOLD analysis project Ga0066449, IMG submission 59560) | Freshwater sediment methanotrophic microbial communities from Lake Washington under simulated oxygen tension - Sediment Metagenome 73_LOW10 | ecosystem: Environmental > Aquatic >...
GCAGGTGGCGCGTCTGGAAGATTTGCTCAATATCCTGAATAATTTTCAGCAGGGCGAGCCTGCAAATACTGAAATCGTACAGCTATTCAAGGCGCTGGTGTACAGCGAGTGCCACAAGAACGACCTTCATGAGCACTGGCAGGAGAGCATGGAGATGATGGCGGTACGCGTGACCGAAAACGCGAGCCGTACCGGTGAACATTACATTACGGAGAATCGCAGCGAGTACTTTGCACTGATGCGCTCGGCGATGGGCGCGGGAATCATCATCGGCATCATGGCAATGATCAAAATTCTGCTGGCTGGGCATCACTTTGCACCGCTTACGGAGGGCATTTTCTTTGCCCTGAATTATGGGCTGGGCTTTATCCTGATCCATATTCTGCACTTTACCGTGGCCACCAAGCAGCCGGCAATGACGGCTGCCGCCATCGCCGCCACCATAGATAACGCCTCTGACAGTAAATCCAAAGAAATGGATAACCTGGTCGCCATGATTGCCAATACCATGCGCAGCCAGTTCATTGCCATTTTTGGCAACGTAGTGGTGGTGGTGCCCGTTGCCATGCTGCTGGCGTGGGCTATGCTGCACTACACGGGCCAGCCGTTTGTAACAGCCGATAAGGCGCATGATTTGCTGGCAAGCATAGACCCGTTGCGCAGCGGCTCGCTGGCCTATGCGGCAATTGCCGGGGTATGTCTGTTTTTGTCAGGTCTGATTGCCGGTTATCATGACAATCTTGCCGTTTACAACAAGATTCCGCAGCGGCTGCGCGCCGTTAACTGGCTAGAGAAGCTTCTGGGGGCGTCACGGTTGGATCGTGTAGCCAGTTATGTTGAGAACAATCTAGGTGCATTGGCTGGTAATTTTTATTTCGGCTGCATGCTGGGTGGAATGAGCGCGCTCGGTGTACTGCTTGGCTTGCCGATAGATATCCGGCATATTACGTTTTCTTCTGCATTTGTCGGTTTTGCCAGTGTCGGTCTTGACTTTATGCTGAGCTGGCAGGCAGCCGCTTATGCGGCGCTGGGGCTGGTGTTGATCGGTCTGATTAATCTGGCCGTGAGTTTTGGTCTGGCTCTGTATGTGGCGATGAAATCGCGAAAAGTGCATTTCAATCAATGGCGAACGCTGGTGCTTAGTTTGGCAAAAAGGCTTAACGAACATCCGGCCGAATTTATCATGCCGCCTAAAGCAAGCAGCGATCCAGAACAAACCTAAATTACTTTTTACACTAATTACTTTTTACACTAAGCTAATAGCCAATAATTATTATTTGATACTCATTAGCTTTGGTACAGTACTGTTTTTGGCTTGATCAAGTATTTAATGTAAAAGCCCAAAGCAAAATAAGGCAAAATAATAAGGAACCCACATGGCAAACTGGTTTGAAGACAATGCCCAATCTATAGGCAATACCCCTCTCATTAAATTGAACCGTATCAGCGATGGCGCAGGCGCGACCGTGCTGGCAAAGATCGAAGGCCGCAACCCGGCGTATTCGGTCAAGTGCCGTATCGGCGCTGCCATGATATGGGATGCCGAGCAGCGCGGCTTGTTAGGTCCTGGCAAGGAAATCGTGGAACCTACCAGCGGCAATACCGGTATTGCGCTGGCATTTGTGGCGGCGGCACGCGGCATTCCGCTCACACTGACCATGCCAGAAACCATGAGTATTGAACGTCGCAAACTGCTGGTTGCCTATGGTGCCAAGCTAGTGCTGACCGAAGGCGCCAAGGGCATGAGCGGTGCCATTGCCAAGGCAGAGGAAATCGCAGCCTCCGACCCGGGCCGTTATGTGCTGCTGCAGCAATTCAAGAACCCGGCCAACCCTGCCATACATGAAAAAACCACCGGCCCTGAAATCTGGGATGCGACCGATGGCAATGTCGATATTTTCGTAGCGGGTGTGGGCACCGGCGGCACCATTACCGGGGTGTCACGTTTTCTCAAGAACACCAAGGGCAAGCAGGTGCTCACTGTTGCAGTTGAGCCAGCTGCCAGCCCGGTGCTAAGCCAGAAACGTGCGGGTGAGGAACTGAAGCCGGCGCCGCACAAGATTCAGGGCATAGGTGCTGGTTTTGTACCCGATACGCTGGATTTGTCAGTGGTGGATGACATTGCTCAGGTGAGCAATGAAGAGGCTGTGCTGTATGCACGGCGCCTGGCACGCGAAGAAGGCATTTTATCCGGCATTTCCTGCGGAGCCGCTACGGCTGTGGCGGTACGTTACGCCAAACGTCCGGAAAATGCCGGCAAAACCATAGTCGTCATCTTGCCGGATTCAGGTGAGCGCTATCTGAGCTCCATCTTGTTCGAGGGGCTGTTTGATGCCAACGGTATAGCAGTTTAATCAAATTTCCATAGTGCAGAATATCGCCACGCACCCCATGGCCGGGCTGCGTGGTTTGTTGTTTAGAAGAGGCGGTTTTTGTGAGTATAGAATTGGTTTTAATATTCGTCGTGTTGGGCACTTTTGTCGGCTTTATGGCCGGCCTGCTCGGCATTGGTGGGGGTGGCATATTGGTACCGGTGCTGACTACTATCTTTATTCATCAAGGCTTTCCTCTGCACAATGTGGTGCATATCGCACTCGGCACATCGATGGCCTGTATCACGGTAACCTCTTTGTCCAGTATGCGCGCGCACCATGCCAATGGCGCGGTGATCTGGCAGCTGGTAAAGGCGATGGCGCCTGCTATTGTGTTGGGCACTTTTCTGGCGACGTTTATTGCGGCACAGATCAGCTCCAAAGGCTTGGCGATATTTTTCTCGGTATTTATGGCCTATGTCGCCTCGCAGATGTTTCGCAGTAAAAAGATACAGGCATCCGGCAGCGGTGCGGGCAAGGTTGAGCTTAGTCTGGTTGCGTGTGGTATCGGTGTGGTGTCTGCCCTGGTGTCTATAGGCGGCGGCTCTCTCACGGTGCCTTATCTAACTTGGCGTAATATTGATATTCGTAAGGCAATCGGTACTTCTGCCGCCCTGGGCTTTCCAATCGCCATTAGCGGTACGCTAGGATATGTAATTAACGGGATGGCTGCCGGTGGCACTACTCCTCAATATACGCTTCCCCAATATACGCTGGGTTTTGTATATTTGCCGGCGGTATTGCTGGTGACTATCCCCAGCTTTTTTACTGCACCCATTGGCGCCAGGTTGACACAGACTTTACCGGTGCAGACTTTGAAGAAGATTTTTGGCGTGCTGTTACTTGGGCTGAGTTTGAAGATGCTGGTTTCAGTGCTTTAACTGTGCATCGCCGGAATATGCGTTTCTGGCATTCCCTAAGTTAGCCGGTTTTAAGTTTTTTTTCTATCAGCTGCAGATGCTGCGTCTGTAGTTTTTCTGCTTCAATAAACATCTGTTTGATGTCATCTTCTGCAATCATGCGTTTTGCGATCTGGCCGCAAACCAGCTCACAAAGCTCGTATATGCTTGGGTCTGCAATGCTGTAAAACACACAGTTGCCGCGTGATTCGCGCTTGACCAGATCATACTGGCTCAGTAGCGACAGGTGCTTTGAGACATTGGCCTGTGTGCAGCCGGATATTTCGGTTAACTGGCCTACGTTTTTTTCACCGTCACGCAGGGCGTTCAATACCTTAAGGCGCATTGGCTCAGCCAGCGCTTTGAAGTATTTTGCTACGTACTCAAGCGAGCGGTCATTCAGTGCACTCATTTTATTTCCATGATTCATTAACTTAGTTTCATTAACTTCGCGAAGTTTGATTATACATCAATATTACATGTTGACTATATAACTATATGGTTATATAGTGCAAGTAAATATTTGGGTAAATATTAAAAAAACAACAATATTTTCTAAAAGGAAGAGTTGTTCTGATGAGATCATTCAAGTTTGTGTTGGTTGCACTTTTTGTTGCCGGTCATGGTGCTAATGTCTGGGCTGAGCCATTGCAGGCTGTGGTAGTCAGCCAGTCAGTTGCTGCACAGGTCATCACGGCAGAAGGCAACATTGAAGCCGTGAAAAGTAGCCAACTGGCACCTCAGGTAGCTGGCAGTATTACCGTCTTTAATGTGAAGGCTGGCGATACGGTAAAGGCCGGGCAGGTGTTGGCGCGTATCGATACGCGCATCGCCAATCAGCAGGCAGCTGCCAGCCAGGCGCAGGTGGCAGCTGCACGTGCTCAATTAAGTGCAGCACGTCAGGAGTATGAGCGTAAAAAACGCTTGTATGACAAACAATATATCAGTCAGGCCGCGCTGGAGCGTGCGGAGTCAGACTATAAAACTGCCGAAGCGCAGACTCGGGCGGAGCTGGCACAAACCGGCGTCACTGGTGTGCAGGCAGGTTTGCATACCGTAACCGCACCCTATGCCGGAGTCGTGGCAGAGGTGATGGCCGAACAGGGCGATATGGCGATGCCGGGCAAGCCTTTGCTTACGCTTTATGATCCCAAAGAAATGCGCGCCGTGGTCAATGTGCCGCAAAGCCAGATTACGAGCATTCAAGGCAGCGCTGCCGTTAAAGTGTCTATTCCGGCAGCGGCAGAAAATGAACGCAATGTGGCAGCAGCGAAAATCACAGTCTTGCCGACAGCTGATGCAGTGAGCAATAACGTCAAGGTACGTTTGGCCTTGCCACAGCAGCTGGGCAGCTTGAGTCCGGGCATGTTTGCCCGTGCGATGCTGCCGATTGCATCAAGCGGTGTGCAGGGTCAGATCTATATTCCATCACAGGCGGTAATTAAACGCAGCGAACTGATGGCAGTATATGTGCTGGATGCGCAGGGTGACCCGCAGCTGCGTCAGGTAAGAATTGGCCACAAGCAGGGCGATCAGCTGGAAATCACAGCCGGTTTGCAGGCAGGTGAAAAAGTTGCGCTTGACCCGATTGCAGCAGCAAATTTCAAAACGAAGAAGCTCCTGAATAAATAACAACAGCCCATGACAGAGCCTGTGAAAATGCATGACTTGAATACACAAACCTCGCCAAGGTTGGGAATTTCCGGGCGCATTGCCAGCTATTTCCAGACCGCGCAGATTACGCCGCTGATAGCGCTGGTAGCCTTATTGCTTGGCCTGTTTGCAGTGCTGGTGACACCGCGTGAGGAAGAGCCGCAGATCAATGTCACCATGGCCAATGTGCTGATACCGTTTCCTGGCGCATCAGCCAAAAATGTCGAGCAGATGGTGGCGGTGCCTGCCGAGCAGGTGCTGTCGCAGATTGCCGATGTTGAGCACGTCACTTCGGTTTCGCGCCCCGGTATGGCAGTGGTTACTGTCCAGTTCGAGGTGGGTGTGCCGCGTACCGAGGCACTGGTGCGACTGTATAACACGATCCAGTCCAATCAGGACTGGCTGCCAAAGAATCTGGGCGTAGGCGAGCCTATTGTCAAACCAAAAGGCATCGACGATGTGCCTATCCTGACAGCTACGCTGTTTACCAAAGACCAGCAGCAGGGCGCTTATGAACTGGAGCGTGTTGCCCATGCTCTGGAATCGGAAATCAAGCATGTGAAAGGCACGCGTGAGGTGGTGACACATGGCGGTCCCGGCCGTGCCGTGAATATCATGCTGGACCCGGCAAAAATGGCGGCTGCGAATATTACCGTTGCCGATATACAGCGGGCGTTGCAGTCTGCCAATCTGGGTGCGCCGCTGGGTGAAGTCATCAGCAATAATCAGGCGATCGCGGTTGAAGTGGGTAAATATCTGGCTGATGCAAAAGACGTGGCTGAGCTGGTTGTCGGGCTGCACGCTGGCCAACCGGTTTATCTGGGCGAAGTGGCGGAAGTGACCGATGGCCCGCCGCCAGCCGAGCGTTATGTCTGGTATGGCGAAGCCGGCAGCAAGGATGAGCATCCGGCCGTAACCATCAGCGTGACCAAAAAGCCCGGGCAGAATGCCGTGGAAGTGGCAGATGCCGTCATCAGCCAGATTGATCATCTCAAAAATGTGCTGATTCCAGCCGGTGTTGAAGTCAAAATCACCAGAAACTATGGTGACACCGCCAATGAAAAAGCGCAGAAACTGATACACAAGCTGATTTTTGCAACCTCCGCCGTGGTGCTGTTGGTGTTTTTCGCGCTCGGCCGCCGTGAGGCCATGATAGTCGGCACTGCTGTGATCCTGACGTTGACTGCAACCTTGTTCGCCTCTTGGGCATGGGGTTTTACCTTGAATCGCGTGTCGCTGTTTGCGCTGATTTTTTCTATCGGCATTCTGGTGGATGATGCGATTGTGGTGGTGGAGAACATTCATCGCCACATGAAGCTGAATCCTGCTGCCAAGCTCACAGAAATCATCCCCACAGCGGTGGATGAAGTCGGTGGTCCGACGATACTGGCAACGCTGACGGTGATTGCGGCATTGCTGCCGATGGCATTCGTGAGCGGCTTGATGGGGCCGTACATGAGCCCGATTCCGATTAATGCCAGCATGGGCATGCTGATTTCACTGGCAGTGGCATTCATGGTGACACCTTGGTTGTCTAACCTGTGGCTGCGTCATGCACAGCACGAAGACGCCTTGTCCAAACGTATCACGCCATTGTTCGTGCGATTGTTCACGCCATTTCTGGATGAACAGGCCGGCAGGAAGAACCGGCGCAAGCTGAGCTTTGCCGTGCTGGGCCTTATTTTTATTTCGCTGGCGTTGCCGGTGGCGCAGCTGGTCGTCATGAAGATGCTGCCTTTCGATAACAAGTCCGAGTTTCAGGTGGTGGTGGATATGCCGGCCGGTACACCGCCGGAAAAAACGGCAAGCGTACTGCATGCGATGACAGCCTATCTGACTACCGTGCCTGAGGTAACCAATTACCAGGCTTATGTCGGTCTGGCTGCGCCGATTAACTTCAACGGCCTCGTGCGCCAGTACTATCTGCGCAGTGGCGGTGAAGTAGGCGACATCCAGGTGAATCTGGTGGATAAACATCATCGCAGCGAGCAGAGTCATGTCATTGCCAGCAGATTAAGACCAGAATTGCAGAAGATTGCCAAACAGATGGGTGCCAATGTGAAAGTGGTGGAAGTGCCTCCGGGGCCACCCGTGATTTCGCCCATCGTGGCTGAAATCTACGGCCCGGATGATGTGGACAGGCTGAAACTGGCAAGACAGGTGCGCAAGGTGTTTGAAGGTACGCAGGGCATAGTGGACGTGGATGACAGCAGTATTGCCGACGCGAGAAAGATAGAGCTGGTGGTAGACCGCAAAAAGGCGGCCCTGCTTGGTGTGCCGCAGGCTGCAATCGTGCAGACCTTGCGTGCAGGTTTGGCGGGTGATGATGTGACACACCTGCATGACGCCAGCAAATACCCAGCCCCAACGCGGCTGCGTTTACCGGCTGCTGATCAATCTGATACTGAAGCCTTGCTCAAACTTTCAGTGGCAAGTTCTGGCGGCAAACTGGTGCCGATACGTGAGCTGGTCACGGTGGAAAACACCCTGCGCGAGCAGCCGATTTATCACAAGGATCTGTTGCCGGTGAATTACGTGATGGGCGATATGGCAGGCAAGCTGGATAGCCCGCTCTATGGTCTGTTTGGCATGCGCAAGGCCGTGAGCGATATCGTCGCGCCGGGCGACAGTAAATTAGGCGAGTATTTCATCAGGCAGCCTGATGACAGCCAGCGTGCTTACACCATCAAATGGGATGGCGAATGGCAGGTGACTTATGAAACTTTCCGCGATATGGGGGCTGCCTATGCGGTTGGTCTGATATTGATTTACCTGCTGGTGGTGGCGCAGTTCGGCTCATACCTGACACCGCTCATCATCATGGCGCCGATTCCGCTTACCATCATTGGTGTGATGCCGGGGCATGCGCTGTTAGGTTCGCAATTCACCGCGACTTCAATGATCGGCATGATCGCACTCGCCGGTATCATCGTCAGGAACTCGATCCTACTCGTGGACTTCATCAACTTAGAAGTCGCAACAGGCAAGCCATTCAAGCAAGCAGTCATTAATTCTGCAATTACGCGTGCGCAGCCTATTATGCTCACCGCTTTCTCAGCCATGCTGGGGGCGTTCTTCATTCTGGATGACCCGATATTCAATGGGCTCGCGATTTCACTGATATTCGGTATTTTCGTATCCACGCTGCTGACATTGATGGTGATTCCATTGCTGTACTTTGTGGCGTACCGGCATAAATTTGATTAACTATATTTGGAGAAAATAATATGACTACATGGAAACTGGTTAGGGTAATGGCAGGTTTTTTCATACTGCTATCACTGGCATTAGGCGTGCAGGAGAGTCCGCTGTTTGTGAGCCGTTACTGGCTTTACTTTACGGCATTTGTTGGCATTAACTTGCTACAGAGCGGTTTCACCGGCTGGTGCCTGATGGAAAATATTTTGCGTAAGCTAGGTATTCAGCCAGGTTGCTAACTATGACTATCCGCCGCTACGTCCAAATTTCATTAATGCTGCTGGTGCTGGGCTCCAGTCAGGCACAGGCATTTGACCTGCTCGAAGCCTGGCAGGCGGCACGCACGCAGGATCCGTTATTTGCCTCGGCACGCGCATCGGCGAATGCCGGGCGCACCAAGACCTTGCAGGCAGATGCGCTTAACAAGCCGCAATTAACTTTGAATGCAGGCGCGGCCGGGGTCAGTAGCGATAATAAAATCACGGACGCACGCTTTTCGAACGCGCAGTTTGCGGGTGGCGCCAGCAGCAATAAGGGTACTACGGATTTCCGCACCAAGACCGATGGTGGCCTTGATCTGAACTTGAACCTGCGTGCCGAATATCCACTGTACGATGCGTTGCGCTCTGGCTCCGCCAAACAACTCAACAAACAGGCGGCACTGGCTGAAGTGCAGCTGGTTTCAGAATCGCAGCAGCTGATGCTACGCGTGGCGCAGGCTTACTTTGACGTGCTGCTGGCCAAGGATAATTTTGCTACGCTTAAGGCACAGCAGGCAGCAGTGGCTGAAGCGCTGGCAAGCGCCAAGGCTCGTTTTGCCGAAGGTGATGTGGCGATTATCGATACGCATGAAACGCAGGCTAGATATGACCTTCTGGCTTCACAGGTGCTGGAAGCGGAAAGCAACTTGCAGCTTACACGTGAAGCGCTGGGTGACGTGACCGGCAACCGTGATGCGGCGCTGGCGGCATTGCCGGGTAAAGTCGATTTTCAGCATTACGTCAGCGGCGATATGCAAAGCTGGCTGACTCGTGCGCAGAGCAATCACCCCCAAGTATATGCGCAGCAATTGGAGCAGGAGATTGCCAACGCTGAAACCAGCAAGTTCAAGGATAAATATTCTCCGGTGGTGAATCTGGTGGCTCAGGCAGGCGGTGAGCGTTTACAGGGTTTGGGTAACGGTGATGCTGACCTTACCAATCGCCAGGCCAGCCTTGGTGTGCAGGTTATCGTGCCTTTATACAGTGGCGGCATGCGTGATGCACGCTATCAGGAAGCGGTGGCACTTGAAGAAAAAGCGTTGAGCCAGACTGATGCGGCACGTCAGCGCGCAGCGCGTGATGCACGCTCTGCATGGATGGCAGTGACCGTAGGGCAGGGGCAAGTGAAGGCGCTGGAGCAGGCGGTACGCTCGGCTGAAATCAAGCTGGACTCTACCAAGCTTGGCCGTGACGTAGGTGATCGCACCACGCTGGATGTGCTCAACTCCGAGCAGGAGCTGCACAACACGCGATTGGCACTGGCGCGTGGCCGCTATCAGGTATTGCAGGCGTTGTTGAATCTTTCAGCATCAGCAGGTGAGTTGAATGAGGCACGTTTGCAGGAGATTAATCAGGTATTCAGTCAGCAATAGGTATTAAGTCAGTAGTTTTTAAAGTGGCAGTAAACGTAGACCGGCACCAGCCGGCGCGGCACAACATCAGGAGAGCTAGTATGGCGCATATCGTAATCATGGGTGCAGGTATCGGCGGAATGCCAACTGCGTATGAACTTAAAGCAAAACTTGGCAACGGTCATCACATTACCGTTGTGAATGCTGTCGATTATTTCCAGTTTGTGCCGTCTAACCCGTGGCTGGCTGTTGGCTGGAGCAAACGCGAAAAAATTACTTTCCCGATACGGCCGTATCTGGAGAAGAAAGGCATTGATTTTATTGCCGAGCCGGTCACCAAAATTGATGCCGAGCAGAATAGCCTGCAACTGGC
>Ga0066449_1000493_pt1 | contig 9789 bp, 9 predicted proteins | sample LakWasMe73_LOW10_2_FD_59560 | JGI IMG/M metagenome (GOLD analysis project Ga0066449, IMG submission 59560) | Freshwater sediment methanotrophic microbial communities from Lake Washington under simulated oxygen tension - Sediment Metagenome 73_LOW10 | ecosystem: Environmental > Aquatic > Freshwater...
ATTGCACGGGAGTATTCAAACTTGTTGTACTCCGCAATTGATTTGGAATGAATGAAATCTTTCGTTTCACGTTTATATTGATCATCGATATGGGCCGCGATGTAAAGACCGCGAGGACCAACTGTCATCAAAATCATATCGCAGCTGTCGAGAAGCTTTTCGCACGAAAGAAGAGGATCTTTAATAGACGTTAAGGCAAAGGCTTCATCTTCATTCATTGCGAGAACACTGACATAATCTTTGATAAATTGATTGAAAAATTCTGGACGCGAACTGATCAACGTACTGGTGCCCAACGAGAGCACTACAGGAACATTGTGTTTTTTAGCATACTCACAGGCCGCAATATTTGATTTATACATTGAAGAACTTTCATCGCGAAGAGAATAGGCCGACACTAAAAGGGCAGCTGCTCCCTTGATGATGTCTTCGGGAATAAAATCTGGAGTCAACTCATTCATGATACCTTTGCCAATAGCGAAGGATCTTTCGCGATCTGGAGTTAACAAGCAGAATGCCCGTCCCATCGCCCCTTCGACCGGCTTCAAATAAGAGAAATCGACGAAAGAATTTGTTGTACAGATATATTTAAAGGCGTAGTCGCCGACAGAGATGTTTTTTGAAATGGCACCGAGAGCGACTGAACGCGAATCAGAAAGAACACTGTAATTGTGAAGAGTGTTTCCGATAGCTCCTCCGGCAAACTCGCCTTCAATCGCATCGGACTCTTTTAATTCCCGATAAATTTCTTCAATTATTTTATCTTCGAGAACTGCTGACTCACCTTTTTGAATTTTGTATTTTTCCAGGAACTCATTGGGTACATTGGCCTCGATATCTACAATCAGCTGATCAATGCCTACGATGTAAACGCTGCCTCTGTCGGAGAAATCAGGAGCGAATGGAATACGGCCTGATTCAGAAACGGGGAAGTAATGCTTCGTCTTTCTTTTACCTGGAAATTTCACCGAATGCCTCTTATAATTTTATTCATGCACACAAAATTAACTGCTCTTATTCTAGGCTGTCTTCTTCTTTTCGTCACTCCCATAATGGGCCAGGATTCAGACAATGAAGCAGATGGAGCAACTCACCTCGCCAGAATCATCGTTCCGCGTGCCATAGTTTATTCCGATGAAAATATGAACAGCCCTCTGGGTTATATTTCCAATGACCGCCTGGTCACAGTAGGAAATCCCAGAAAGAAAAATCCGGACCTGGTTCCACTGGTTGTTTACGGGCGCCTCGCTTTTGTCGAGTCCAAGAATTTAAGTTATGAAAATGAATCCATGGAAATGCAGGCTTCGAAAAGAGGCGCTCCCAAGGAACACAATATCGATCTCGTCCTGGTCAAGCCGGAAGATAAGTTGTCAGAAAACAATTCAGTTTTCTTCGACCTTCACCAATTTGGAGCGGGAGAAGGCGTGAAAGATGTCTTTCAAGCAATTGATGGAGAAGACAAATCCAGTCTTCAGGGAATAGGACTGACCCTGCTTCACCGAAAACCAAATTCCCGGATGCTTTGGGGAGCAGGCTTTGAGTACAGCTCGGTTTCAACTTCAAATATTGCGCTGAAAGCTTATCTGATGCGCGCTATTCTAGGATACACTCCCTTCCGCTCGCAGCTATTTCTGGTTGATATTGACGGGGCACTGGACATTCTCCCGTCTACACAGCTGACAATAAATAATAATTATGAAAATGAACCAAATGGTTTCGCCTACGGACCGAGTGTTCATGCCCGGATCGTATTCTTTCCGGAAAACACTTATCACCTGTTCGGAACAATGGGCCTTAGGAGCTACAAGGTCGATCGACTGGATTCTTTTACTGATGCCAATGGAAATGCAGTTACAGGCATCACAAAAATGACTGGTGTAAATATCGGCATCGGTCTTGCGATAGAACTCTAAAATTTATTCCTGAAGAAGCACTTTTTCTGAATCATCCGAATTCTGTTTTCCTTCTTTCGCTTTTTGCAGATAGAATTTTATTTTATCATCCGGAGTGCTGAAGTTTCCTTCAAACTTAGGTGCGTTGGCATTCTCTTCTTTTTTAATTTCGTTTTCCAATTCTTCCTTCATTCTTCGCTTGAGTTTTTCATCAGGAGTTTCAAGCAGAAATTCATTGTCCGCCGAAAGATTGGACCCGAACTTTTTAAAAGCATATTCGTAAAATGGTTTAAGAAATTTTAAATTGGATTTTCCCCGCTCGAGAAAAAGAATGATGACACGGACAAAATCGCGATTGCCTAAATCATGAGACCAGGCCGCGTACAAATAAGTCATCCCCTGCTGATCGACTCTGTTTCCATAAGAAATATTTTTATACTGAGCATAGATCGGTATCGCTGAATCAGTCGTTGTATTTTTAAACTTTACTTCTGAGAGCATTTTATTTCTAAAATCTTCAGACTGAGCGAGTCCTTTTTTGGTTTTAATTGTCAGAGAATAAACCATTCCCTTCTCAATTAAATACAAACGCTCCACTTTATATTTTGGGTCGTCAGATTCCAGTTCAAGAATCCCCTGACCGGTCACCGGATTAAAAGAAACTTTTTTTGTGTGTTCAGGAAACAAATGCGTCCGGTTGTAGAGAATATAGAGATTGTAAACGAGATCGTTGTAGGTCACTTCTTTCAATGCAAAAAGTGATTCGTAAAAACTTTGTCCGACATTGGAAGGAAGAGAAAGTTTTTTTGAAAACAAATCTTTCCAGACTTCTTCTTCACTTTTGCGATAAATGTGATTGCGGAAAACCGGCAAAAGAAAAATTTTCTGGTCACCTGAAATGGTTTCGAGCTTATAAGGTTTTTCCACCATAAAAGATAAAAGCTCAATGTTTTTACCGTCGAGAAAGCTCGCTCCTAAACGCGTTCCAGTACTTTCGTTTTTAATCGTTGGAATAAGAAAAAATGTTGGATGATTAAATGGCAACGGCATAAGAAAATGCGAGAAATGAAATTCACGGAAAAAAACTTTTTGTTCAGGAGAACTGTTATCTGCAAGTGGAGTTTCATGACCGTCATAAAAAACCGATGCTGAGGGCTTCATAACCAGAAAACGAGTGTTCACCCCTTCAGTCAATGTGAGTGTGTAAATGTGGTAAGGAGCGATGGCCATCAAAACACCGGTTCCGGCGAGAAGCAAAAGCGCAATACTCAGGATTATTATTTTTTTCCACATGGTCCTCTTATCGGGAAAAAGAGGAGTTAAGTTAACGTATTTTCAACAGTGGCAAATATTTGCCTCAACTATTTTGCCAATTGCCCGATAAGTATAATGAAAAGGTGTAAAACGGCCCTGAAAAAGGTGCGGGAATATAAAAAATGAAGATAATTTCAACTCTTGCCATGCTTTTTGCCATTGTCGCTTGTGATGCTCCCAGAACGCAGCGGGCATTGAGCAGTGGCTCATCAAGTTCACTAACCGGAGGATCAACGGGAGTTAATCTCGGTTCATCGTCTGATGCAGGTTCTGGTTCAGGCGGCGGCTCGTCTTCTTCTGGTACAACCACTCCGACAACTTCAACTATTCCAAGCGATGCTTCTCACTGTAAATTCTCAACTGATGGATCAAGTGGATATGAATCAACTAGTTCGCATTTAGGTGAATATACACTTTGCCAAAGCTCAAGTGATAAAAACTCTGTTTATTTCCAGGTTAAAACTCCGCCGACAAATTCAAACGGCGATATCAGCATCTGTTTAATTCCTACGACAAACAGCGGATCAAATTCAATTTACGTAGGTAATCCGATGTGCGGTTACTTTAAAGACCCTAAATCAGTTCGCAAAATTTCTTTTATTAAATATGCGGCCTATTCAAGTGCGACGATCACAGGCGTGATTTTCTTTAAAGACCTGAGCTGGTATTACGGTTATCCATTCAATCAGTATGTGATGACTCTGGATGCTTATAAGACATGTATGAACATGCTTGCTTATCCTTACTACAACAGCTCTTACTGTACCGCTTTTAAAAATGTCGGCCAGTACGTCTACAAGCAATTTTAATTTAATTAATTTTTTAAAGGTCCTGCCGCGATTTTAGTGCCATTTCTGAAATCGCGGACCAGTTCCACATCCAATGTCGGAAAGGCCAGTACAGGAAAGACGTGAACATCATCCGGAGTCTCTGTGTCTTTTCTCTTTAAGCACGAAATGATGTAAAAGAAATTGAGTCCGTCGCGTAGAAAGGATTTGATGTAGACAAAAAATGTATCGCCTTCTTTATCTTTGCTTTCAAAAACTTCATCAGGTGATTCAAGACAATCCTGAAAACAATCTTCATAGTCAGTAAATTGCTCAAACGGAATGTCGTTATCCACTCTTTTGATCAGCAGCTCTGCCAGCAGACGGGATTTTTTATTTTCGAGCTCCTGCATAAAGAGCATGTCTTCATCGCTGAAACTTCTCTCGGGATCAGCTGCAGGTGTTTGCTTGTTTTCTTTTTGGGGAGACCTGAATTGTTCCAGAAATTTTTTTGATCTTGTCAGAGTCCGGAAAAAAACAAACGAAGCTTCTTCGTTATATATGGTCGCGATCACAACAGCGCTATAATCGCCGAAGTGCCGGATATAGGTAAAGAGCGATTCGTGGAGTTCATTTTTATTCTGCCACACTTCACCTGGTTCGCTGATCACGGCCTCTATTAATGCTTTATCGTCCATCGAAGAGCGGACAACTTCATGACCAATAGACAGCTCTTCTCTGATTTTCTTTTCCAGATTTTCAAAATGAGTGATTAATGGATTATAAAAATCTTCGATACAGCGTTCGCTGCAAAATCCTTTACTGGTCTCTGATTCAATAAACAAAAGCTGATCCAGTTCTGGAACAACCGTCTTGCATTCAGAACAATAATAGAGAGGGCGATTAAACTTCATCCAAAAAATTATGCTTAGATGTTGAAGTTTAGGCCAGCAAAAAGAGAGTTAGAATATGCCCCGTGAAGATCAAACAATTTGGCCTGAGACAATTGACCTTCATTTTTGGGTTTATTGGTTCTGAATCGCGCTCCCATTTCGAGATTGACCGCCGGAACGATCGTGAGATTCAGTTTCGGTGATAATGTTGAAAAACTTGCAGCTTCAGTAAGTCTTACCGGACGCGATTGATCTTTGGCCGGATTAATTTTGAAGTTTTCAAGTTCGACTTCAAATTGAATATCATTGGACACCATCCATCCCCCGCTTACGGCAATTCGATGAATATTTCCCAGACTCATATCGGTTTCTTTTTTTGGTGTTCCCGTCATGGTGATGTCATAACCCAGGCCCAGACCGAAAGTTCCGAAACGTTTAGTCGTTTCAGCGCCAAAAATCTTATCTGTTCTTGAACTCGCAAGTTCACTTGAGCCTTTCATGCGAGCGCCGCCATAAATATCCAGGCGGGCCTCTTCTGAAGGTGAACCGAAGCGAAGCCAGTTAAAACCAAGAATAAATTTTGGATTTCCGCTTTGTGATCCGATTTTCGTCTGGGCCTGCCAGTAAGAAAGATCAAAATACACATTGAATGGTGTTTGAACGTGAGTGTTGAAATTTAAAACTCCCGCTTTTTGATTATTTATTTCGATTGCTTCGTAATTTGTAGTCAAAGAGAAATCGGATTTCCATATAAGGGAAGATTTTGATTCCTGTCTCGGAGTCTGAGCTTTTGTTGTCATTTTATTCGATTGAGGTTCGGAAACCGGTTCTGAATAATCCACAAGTGCGTGAGCATTTAAGGAAAGTGCGAACAAAACTGAAGGTACTATTTTTTGAAAAGATTTTTTCATGACCAATCCTTGGCAGGTTACTATTGATGCTCCATAAATCCTTTTGGGCATCCTCCTCTATAGGATAACCTAATTTTAAAAAAGTGCATCCCCTGCAAAAATATCCGAGTAATACTGGCAACATTACTTTTTCTTAAAAATCTGCTGAGGCAAGATATTGTTTTTATATTCGAGGAAAGAGTTACCCTCTCCTAATTCTCACATCTTTCCAATTACCATTAAAAAGACAGATCTCTTTTTTTCTGGAGGAAGTTTTGGAAATCACTTATCGCCCTGAAGATTCAATGAAAGCACTCATCCAAATGGGAACTCTCGGACACTTTCCCCTTTTTCATTCTTCATGGTTAAACGATCCGGAAATCAAAGAAAGAAAATTTTCAAAGATCACTGGTCTGGAGCGCGCCAGAGCAAAAAAACTTTTTCAGCGCGTTTCCAAGCACAGACAGCTCGAGCATAAGAAAACAGTTCTCCTTTCTATGGAAGACGGAGACAGAAAATTATTTATGAAAGCTTTTTTTAAGCTGGTTGAAGGGAAAATCCTCGATCAGAAACCGGAAATTCACTAGGAAAACGTATTGAAAGCAACTCTCCTTCTCACTGCTTTGATTTTTTCATCACAAGCTTTCTGTGAGTACAGAGTGTATCAGTATTATGTCCGCACGAAGATTCAGAATATCACCAATGTTCCAGCTGAAGTCGTCACTTCGACATTAAATCCTTTAGCGTATGTCGCTTATCACGGCGGCAATGAAGCGATTGAAGTCAACCTGCTTCGTTCCTGGCAGTGTATGGGAAACACATCTAAACTTCCCGTTTGCACCATCAGCGAAGGCAAAGAATTAAATGAAGTTCCATCGCTAGGAGCAGTTCAATGAAAGTCAGCGACTCAAACTCACTTGAATATAATAAAAATCTCGACGATAAATTGAGAAATATTTCAAAAACAAAAGAAGCAGAGATTGAACGCGTAAAGAAAATTTACGAAAAAAAAGTTGAAGGCGCAAAAAGCGAAGGTGAAGACCGGTACGAATCCGCTTTGAAAAAAAACGATGAACTTATTGCAGGCGTGGGCGTCGATTATGAACAAAAATTAAAAAGTTATAAAGACTCACTCGATCGGACGCAAAAAAATATTGCCCAGACTGAAGAATCATTCAAAACGGATCATTCAGAAAAAATGCGCGGTCTGAAAGAACAATACGCCAACAATATCGAAGATGAGTATTTCCGCGCCAATGAAAATCAAAAGGCCGTTCAAGATCAGATGAAGGCCAGCGTTCAAAGTGTCCAGAATAAATCCCGCAATGAACAGGCCCATCTTGAATCGAGTTCCCGCGCGGCGATCAACTCTCTCGGAGCAGAATTCAACAGCAAAACGGCCAGTCAGGAACGCGATTTCCGCTCGCGCCTCGAGGCCGACAGGATCGCCCAGGATGAAATGCTTCGCACTCAACGTGATGAACAGAAGGCCCGTCTGGATAAAAACAGAGAAACGGGAAAAAGGCTCGAACAGGAAAAAACTCAGGTTCAGAAAGAGGAACTCACCTTTCTCGATAATCACCAGCGCGAAATGATCAACCAGCGCAATATTGATTTTAAGGTGCGCTATGAAAACATGGTCAAAGAACACGAGGCCATTCTTTCACAGCTGAAATCCAATCTTGAAACCGATATGAAAAAAATGGTTGAGAGTTCGGCCACTCAGAAAAAAGATATCTCAAACAAAGTCGGCGATTCATTTTACCGCATTGAAACTTTGAATCCTTCTGTGATTGAATCTGAAAAAGAACTGACGGTTTCTTTAAAAGTACCTGATTATGAAAAAGAAAACGTCCACCTTTCAGTTCACGGCCGCGATTTGAAATTGACGCTGAACAGACGCTACACTGATATTATGGAAGCAACGGATGGATCAACCAATCGTTCAACCAGAAATGAACTTTTCAGTAAGGAATTCACTTCGAGAGATATTCTCGATCCTAAGCATATCGGGCAAAAATACGACAAAGGGATTTTGACGTTTAAAATTCAGAAGGCCTGATCGATTCTCTAATCGTCCGCAAAGTTTTTATTCATCGCTTTGCTTTCAATCTGATGATAATGGATTTTCTCGACCTGAACGATATCGCGCAGCTCATCGCCCATTAAACGCATCTTCTTCGGGTGTAGATAAACATAGAAATCCAAATGTCGGAGATTTTTCTCCTTATCGACGATTTCTTCATGAAGTTCATCGATGCGGTCAGTGGTATTAAAAACGATTTCTTTAACGAAGTTTTTAATATCGCCATGGCAAAGCATCTCAATATGAAAATATTTGTGGTTTTTTGTTGATTCGAAGCCCTGGTAGATCGGTCCAAGAAGTCTCAAGACTGAAAGAATCGTCAAAGTAAAAATGGTCGCTACAACCGGATAACCGTAGCCGATCGTCATTCCGATGGCCGCAACAACCCAGATTGTGGCCGCTGTTGTCAGACCGATAATATTACCGCGATCCTGCATGATGGCCCCGGCCCCCAGAAAGCCGATCCCGGAAACAATTTGTGCCGGAATTCTGGCCGCATCGTAGTGCACACCATTGCCGGACTCAATTCCAAGCATTGAGATTGCCGTATACAGTGTGGCCCCCAGACAGATCAAAACGTTTGTCTTAATCCCCGCATTTTTCATTTTCTGTTCGCGGTCATAACCGACGAGACTTCCCAGAATCAGACCGGTGACAATCTTGATTCCCATTCCGAGGTAGGCATCAACTTGACCCAAATGTTCGATAAAAACTGTCTCTGTTGCCACTACCATCTCTACTGTCCCTTTGCTATAATGAATCTTGTGAGCGAAAATTAACGCTAATTAATCTATTATAAGATCAAATTCCTAATTATGAAAAGACCACATCTCGTCCATTTTTTGGCCATAGTGACAGACGAATCCATCAGTATCAAGGCTTCCATCACTATGAAGGAAAATTTGATCGCACAAAACCTCGATCTGGACATTCCCACGCCGAAAGTTCCCACTCAGGCGCTGAGACTGCTCAATGCTTATCAATTTACAATGAAAATTGTAGGCGTAACAAAAGATCAGAAAGAGATTTATAAAAAATCCTTCGAATCGGATTCTTTCGGGAACTTTAACTTTAAAATTCCTCTGACTTCTGAGCGTTCTGAAATTGAGATGCTTCACTTGTTTGAAGTGAAAAAGAGACCAGGTCTCGAACTTCACCTGGGAACCTATATTCCTTTACGCATTTTTTCACCTAAAAAGCTCATTATCTGCGATTTCGACAAAACACTCGTAGATACAAAATATTCGACAACGAAAGAAGTTTACCGTTCTCTCACGAGACCGATTGATGTCAATCCGACGGTCACAAGTTCAGTCAATCTTCTTCACCGTTATATTAAAACAGGACATCACCCCTTCATTCTTTCCGCTTCACCGCATTTTTATGAAGATTCAATGAGAGACTGGCTTTATAAAAATAATATTTTCTCTGCCGGAATTTTTCTCAAGGACTACCGTCATTTCTTCTCATTCCTCGAGGGAGAACTTACGACCAAAGATTTAAAGTATCAGGGTCTTTATAAGCTCAATCACCTTCTGGACATTCTGCTTATGACCGGTATCCCGGATGAGTTGGTGCTCATGGGAGATAATTTCGAATCTGATCCGGCCATTTACCTCACTTTGGCAAAAATTCTTCGCGAAGATATTGATCCATGGGTCGTCTGGAACAGCATAAAAGAACAGGATCTTTTTCAGCTGAAGAAAAAACAAAATTCACAGTTTTTAAATAAGATTTATCAGCTCGACAACCTGATCACACGTCGACGAAAAGACAAAAAGAATAAAAGACCCGTTATTAAAATTTATATCCGCAAAAGATTTAAAACGGACGTGCTTACACCTCCTGAAGTTTTTGAAAAACAAAAAAAGCTTCTTGACCTGGTCGAGATGTACGACGGACTTTATCAGAGCGAATATGAAGCCTTAAAACAGGCTCAGGACAGCA
>Ga0066449_1000511_pt1 | contig 9521 bp, 10 predicted proteins | sample LakWasMe73_LOW10_2_FD_59560 | JGI IMG/M metagenome (GOLD analysis project Ga0066449, IMG submission 59560) | Freshwater sediment methanotrophic microbial communities from Lake Washington under simulated oxygen tension - Sediment Metagenome 73_LOW10 | ecosystem: Environmental > Aquatic >...
CCACCAAAATAGATAAGGCTGACAGCAATGTTGGCCTTTTTCTTTTGCAATGTGATTGTTTGTAACGCGCCGCGAGATTTGGCACTAATTTTCATTTGATTTGGCACTAAATAATTAAGAAGTTTTACGGTTAATTTGGCACAAACCGTTAAATCATCAATACGTTAATAACTTATAAAATTAGATAATATTTAACGCATAAATTAAGGCACTCGCCCTGTTTTTTATCTATACTTTTTCGCCCTCATCAGGCTCAATGCTTTTAATGCAATGATCTTTCTCTATCCAGTTAAGTAGTTTGCATAACTGGCATGGGAACCATCCGCGACCTCTAGCAGCATATTTACCGGCGCGGCTAGATATTGTTTCATCTGGGTCACCTAAAAACAGCGTATTGAATAACTGGTCAATCGCTATTAACAGGTTGAACAGATAGCGTTTCATTACCAGGTAATGGCTTCAACTTCAGCAACCGTAGTTGCGGCATCAATCAATGCTTTTTTCTCTATGGCATGCTGATGAATAGTGTTTGCATATGTAGCCAGTGCTACTGGCATACCGAGCATTTGCGCCGCATCAAGAATTAATATTTCGTTATCCTGACAAGTCCAGTTAACGCTGAATGGCTGGCTGGCTGAAATTGCCGCCTGAGCTGCCTGCACTGATACCGTAATGCGCTGCACGCTGACCGGGTTGGAGTCTATGTTTTTCCCCAGGTATGGAAAGCCAGATTGCTCAAGCGTGTCGCGCTTAGAGTTGATCTGCTGCCGCTGGTCTATTTTTACTTGCTCCAGCGTTCTTTCTGGAATGGAGCCTTGAGCCTTCCATTTTTGAATATATGGGTAAAATAGCTTGTCAAACTTTGCTTTGCCTAGGCCCATATTCGGTTTAGACGCATCAACAAATTCAATATGTCCAGTATTCGCACCGGTGTCATATTGCACCGCATGCACGCTTGCATCGATACCAGATAGATCAATGGCACGAAACTCACCGTCAATGCTAATCATGCCATCGACAGGAATGATAGTTACTTTCATGACACGTTCCTTATTAATTGAGGGTTGTTATTACCGGATACCTGGATCAGCGCATTAACAACTTGCTGGCCGGTAGTTACGTTTTCATTACGCATGCTTTCTACTGCCGCACCTGTCTCTCGGTTTACCTTGCTGTTTTCAATCAGTAATACCGGAGTCCATGCTATCGCGCAGTCGCCGTTATTAATAGTTTCCCCTGTTTGTGGGTTTTTACCCATTACATTCACCCAGAACCGGCATTTCACAAGCTCGCCGTTGCGGATTGCGCCATCTTCTACACAGGGTTCACCACCCATCATCGGGCAGATTATTTTTGTATCTTTAGCCATGATTAGTCCTTAGTCGCTATTATGAAGTCGTTGTATTTGATATCCGTTGTGATGGGGTGAGTATGGGAACCTCCGCCACCTTTAACACGTGAGTTTCCGTCTGCGGAAGTCATTGCAGTCTCAATCCATCCAAGCGTGTTGTAGTCATTTGTAATAGAAGCACCAAATTGTGCCCTTGGGTTAAATTTGCCTCTAGACGAAAAACTACCACCGCTTAAATAAGCATAGTATTCAAGAGGTAATGTAGGAATTTGCGCAGCAGATAATGTTGTTGCGCCAACGCTGGTTTGCCCGTTAAACGTACTGAACGCATTTGACCCACCTACACCAACCGCACCTGTCACAATACGCATAATGCTGTCGTTCAGCGCTGCTGAAGTATCTTTTGTCCATCCTGTTGGTGCTGTGTCCTGATTGAAGCTCATACGTGTACCAGGTGCAAAACCACCCACCTGCTGATAGCTTGGAGCATTGCCAGCACCATTGCTGGTGAGTGCATAGCCTGCGGTGCCAGGGCTTAATTTTGCAAGCGTAGTCGTAGTATTTGCGTATAAAACATCACCCACTGCATATCCAGTTTGACCACTACCGCCTTTGTTGGCAGGTATTACCGGGATATTAGCAATTGGAACCAAGCTACTAAGATCTAGTGGCGCAATACCACTGGCATTGCCTCTTGCGTCTTTAATGGCATTGACGTTATCCGCCATCTGTTTAATCTGATCACGCGCCTGGCTTGCGTCATCGGTTCCTGCATCCATCTGCGTGGTGATTATGGTTACTGTTGGCCAAGCCATGCTTATGCTCCTCTGATAAATGCATCAATGCTGGCATCGGCCAATGCATTGCTTGCGTTATATATTTTTATGCGCGGCCCAATGGCTGAGTTTTTATCAATCAGCTCATAACTCCAGCCTGGGCCAACGTTTTGCAGGGTGACTTGCACCTGAGAAATTAGCTGGTATGCCTTTGCAACCGGCAGGCGTATATCGCCAATCCCAATACGGTAACTACCTGCAAGCAGCGATGTATCTATGTCGTTAATTTCTTCGCTAAGGCTTTCAGCTGCGATCTTGATGTTGATGCTGTTAATCGTGGGGATCGTAGCGCCTGTTACTGAAGTTTTTATCTTGATATAGCGTGCAGTAACCATGCTGCCAATAGGTGCATAAGCTGAATAGGTTACGTTGTCGTTAGAATGGCTTTCCGTGATAGTTACGGTACCGATACTTACCATATCTACTTGCGGCATAAATGCGATTACACCGCCAATATCAATAACGGTATGCTCATATTCAATCGTTGATTCAGGCACCGAAACCCAACGGTTCCATGCGTTCCATGTCGTGTGATCCGCCCATGTCTGAGTGTCGTTTGCAACGAGCGCACTTGATTCAATGTGACATTTTGTTTTGGTTCCAGGCCAGCCTTGAGTATGCGGCACAATATTTACCAATACTCCAGCCAGCCTCTGATCACCTAAATCAGCAATTACAAACCTGGCATTTAATGATTCTATTTTTGAATCATCAAAGGCTTTAATTGCAAAGGTATAGTTGCCAGCATCCAGCTGGTTTGTCTCCCAAGGACTGGATGTCAGCAAACCATCATGTAGTGGGTTTAAATCACTCCATCCCCATGCAACGTTATTGCCTAGACGATATCTTATTTGATAGCCAGCCAAGTCAGGCGGTGGCGCTCCTGGCAATGTCCAATCAAACTGACGAGTGCCATCACTCTGGCGAGTTACCAGCAAAGTTGAAACATCAGGTGGTGCAGCCAGAAATGGGTTTCCGGTATATTCAATCCAGTCACCACGCGCTAACCCAAGCGCTGCAACCCGAACACTTACTGTACCGCGACGAATAGGGAAAACTGCCTGACTTACCGTTGGCTCACTCATACGCACCCATGAGCTGCCACCATCATATGAAACATCAACCAGATAACTATCAGCACCGGCAGCTGCTGGCCATGAAACTGAAAGCAAAGGTGCCGTTGCGCTGCCTGATAGATTTACTGTTAATTCTGTAACAGATGGTCTATGAATGCGTGCTGGTAAATTCCACTGTGATGATGGTGCTGGAGCTGTACCAATATCGGCTGTATGTACAGCAGGATCTTCATTGATAGTTTGAATTTCCACACGGTTCAAGCCGCGTGGACGTAATCCGGTAATCAGTGCAGTACGGCCATGCGTACTGCTATTGCCAAAACTGTAGGATGTATTTTCACGACTGGTATCAAGATATGGCACAAAACTCAGCTCTTTTTCAAGAACTGCATGGTAAGCATCAACCCCGGCGGTTGCGACATAAGGCCCATCATAGCTGCCATCAGCCTTACGGAAGCGGAAATAATGCGTACCGGCACCACTGAAGTCTAAAGGCTCACTGGTGCGCACTGTTTTTGTAGCATCATCGTATTCAACCAGGTCACCACTTTGACCCCAATTGGCGCGATCATGCGCCATTGAGATCAGGTTGCCATAGGTGGGGATAAAGCCTTCCATCTCGGTAGTGAATGTTGCCGGGCTGCGGCGATAGCGATTTTGTGCCACCATAAACATGCCTTCGCGCCATGCTTGTTCACGGTTGGTAACGCCAAATAAGGTCTCTTTTACTGGCTGTAATGCGTTGCTATCTGGCAACTTACAAAGCACGGTTTGCTCTGTCCAGGTGGCTTCATCAAGATAGGTAATTTCAACAGCATCTGCATTGTTTTCAGCAGGCAACAGAAATTGTGTTTTTACAGATCCGCGCACAATATTGCGCATATTGAACATTGCCACAGGCAGTGTTTGCGGTTGATCTCTCCAGCAATACCAAACGCCACCCTGTTGGTATACCTTGGCACGACCAACGCGAGCGACCACGTTTACGGCTTCAAACAATACCTGCTGACTATCAAACAGGCCATCAAAGCGGTCACCTCTGGCATCCCATGTTTTGGAATGCTCTAAAAACCCGGCAAGGTCGATATGTGAATCATCAACACCGCCTGAGTAACTTGCACGCAATACATTAAGTGCGGCCCATGCTGGGTTGCGTGTGGCCGTTGGTGCACTCCATGTATTGCCGTTCCAGATTGGCAGCTTGCGCGTTTTAATCAAGTTAACTTCACGGCTGGATTGTGCGCTCAGATTGTTAGTGGCACGGGCACGCATGTTTAATATGGTGATTCCGCCGTAATCTAGCTGCGATGAACAATAACCACGTAATGAAGACCATACAACCTCATGGCCAGAACGAGAATTGGTATTTTTAACGTCAAGTCGCGTTACTTTTACTTCATAACGCGCTTCAGCTACTGAGTAGCGGTAGCTTTTGCGTATCGGGGTACTATCAGCAGCGGTAAGTATTTCTGTGCCTAGCGTAGTCCATGTACCTGGTGCAATAGCTGCACCGGCATTATCAATGGGCCTTGATTCTATTTTAACGGTGGTGCTCATGCCGTTAAGACCGCCTTCATCATTCGCATAGAACAAACCGCGTGGGCAAACAATATCAACAGCAATAGAGCTGATCGTAATACCTGGGCTAGATGCCGGGAAAGGCCCCAGCGGATCATTGTAAATAGCCTCTTGGCCTGATACCTCACCGGTGGTTTCTACAATGCTTGGAAATAAGGTACCGCGCTGATAAGGCTGAACTATTTCAATTTCAATCTCAGGGAAGTTTTCAATTGGCGTATCACCAATGCGGATCTGCTCAATATCATATTCACCTTGGCCAAGGCAGAATTGTTGATAAAGATACTGCTCATTGCCTGCATATTCTGCGTATGGGTCTGCGCATAAATCAGGAAAGTGAATATGACGGCCATAACAATCAGGTATTGGGTCACCCGGACGAATACGATTACCTTGCGACTGTAAGTTATAAGTTGGTGATGCAGATGCTGCCTGCTGTTGCTTGATTGAGCTAGGCTGGTTGTTAGGTGCAAGTGCAATATTAATCAGGGCATTACCGACAAAACCGATTACGCCTGATGCAATAGACCCTAAAGTTGTCAGCGCCCCAACTGTACCAGCAGCTTCACCTAAAATGCCAACAGCTGCATAAGGCGCGGCAATTGATAACCCGATAGCCAGTACAATTTTAGTCGGGTTGGATCCGCCACCGCCACCGCCTTGCGGACGCGTTATAAACACAGCAACATCGCCATCTTTTAACGTATAGCGATATTCTTTTTTAAGCAAAGGAACGCCATTCAGTACGCATATAAATGGCAGATCTGTCTTGGGTGCCAGCTTATCTAACCGGCGTGGCCGATAGAAATTATCTACCTTCTTATTGGCATGCGGATTGAATGGATTACTTATGGTGATGACAACGGCTTGCATTAGTCTCTATATCTCCAAAACTCGATATGCTGCCCAATCGTTTTGCGCGTTGCCTGCAAGCTGGTAATAACCACGCCGCTGCCATACACTGCTTGCAAGATACGGCCACCATCTACATCAATCCATATGCCTACATGCTCTGGTGTATCGGGTGTAGATTTTGTAATTACACAATCACCTTCAACCGGCACCTCTACCTGCTGCCAGTCTGAATATGCATCCGGGTTGCTGAATGCATTAATTACAGCAGCGCTATCCAGCCCATTGACCATGACTATGGGTAAGTCACGCCCGAAAATATCTTTCTGCACTGTGCGTACCAATGACCAGCAATCGAATGCATCTGGCCCTTGCGCACCGCTTACCCAAGGTTTGCCGAAATAATTTAACGCCCAGTGCTGGCTATTGTTTGCTGCCATCATCGCCTTAACCCCGGAAATCTTGCTGTGGTGTAGTTTTCACGAGGCACCAACGTGTTGGCAGCATTACCGTAACCTGCACGCGCCGTAATTTTAAAATCATCTGCTTCAGCTGAGCTGAGCGTCATGGTCAGTGGCGGTATCATCATCGGGTTTGTAAGATCTTCTTGCAGATATGGCCGATAAGTCACCTCAATTGGGTAAGGTGATGCAGAGGCAATACGCAGGTTATCCTCGATCTCGCGGCTGACGTTATCAATCGATATGCCTATTTCAGGCATGGCAATGTTTTCGATATTCGGCAGATCAAGATCAAATGCCATCGGAATAAATGTCACATAAGCACCTGGCTCTAACGGTGCAGCATCCTCAAGTCTGGCTACAAGGTTTTTATGGCCAAGCACGACCCTGATAGCAGTATTTGCACCAAAATCATCTACAAAATTCGGGTGCCTGAACTCAAGCGTATCTATAATTGCCACGCCAGCTGGTGCGCTGGCGTAAGCCTCTTTGATAGCCTGCTGGAGTCTATCCCCATCCCAAGATGGTAAAAGGTCGGTGAGTAGGCTCATGGCTTAAATAATCAGGAATCGTGTCAATTCAGCACGTGTATGGCCGAGCGTGTACAAGTAGTTAATAGTTGTACCGCCATCCGTATAAGTCTGGATGATCATTTTGTCGCCAGCCAATACTGCACCTTGCGGCACCGGGTTAACGGTAAATGGCTCTAGCAAATTCTTGGCAACATCAAATTTAAAGATACGCCCGGTAGCTTCTTTTTGAATATAGATCTGGCCATTAATATCAACAGAGCATGATCCTGCCGTGAATGTCTCAGTTTGCTGGCTATAGGCAACGCCTGAAATCCAGGTATTGGCAGCAATATCGTAAACATCAAGTACGTTGGTGGCACCACCCCTGAATGAGTAGATATAGCGACCATTTTGTTTGACTATCACGGTTGTATAGTGATTAGCATAAGATTGGTCAGTCGCCCATTGCGCATCTTGTACAGCATCTATCCAATCGGCAGTACCTCCAGCAGCCATTGCAGCAGCACGAGCTGCACCAGGTGCTAAAGTCGCCCATGCATTGGTTGATACCGTGAATTTATAAAGTGTGACCGCGTTATTACCCAGCAGGTAAAACACATCATCATCACCCTCAATCACGTAAGTACTGGTTGCATCTGGGTTAACTGTCCATGCCGCAGATACGGTCAACACACCATTCGCGCCAGCGGTGTTTGATGCAATCTTGCGAATTTGCCCAGCACCCGTACCGGTTTTGATGCGCACCTGGTAGTTTGCCCACTGGTTAAGCAGGAATGTCTTATTAGTGGTAAGCGTTGTGGCAGCGCCAGCTGTTGCTGTGCCATTTACAAACCCGGCACCATTGTTAGAAGCGCGACCACCAGTTGAAACAAGCTGGCCATCTGTACCCCAAGTAGTTGGCAAACCAGCTACGCTTCTTGCTGTCCAGGTATTGGTTGCGCGATCATATACAGAAAAACCAACCGCACCGGCACCGGCATTAAAGAACCATAATGACCCGCCATAAATCTGGAACTGTGTTGTTGCATCAAACGCAACGCCGTTGGCGGTATTGAGCGTAATGATGGAGTTGGCACCTAATGTATTACCTTTGATGGTTCCATAATAACCAACGCCAGTACCGGCAATAACACAGATTTCGCAGCCTGCCAAATCTCTGGTAAACGTTAATGCCGTTGGGATGGTTGTTGTTGTACCGCCAGCTGATGCCGTTTGTGTAAATACGCCGCCAGGTGCAGATAGCGCCCTGAACTCACCGCAAGAACCAGCGCCGAATGTACCTGCAATGCCAGAGTTAGGCATCTGTAACCAGCCGTCCTGATCAGCGTTATAGTTCCAAATTGCAGAGACACCGCCAATGTAATAGGCAATGTCATGATTAGGAATCAAGTTTGATTTATCGGACACAAAGAAACCGCCAGCAATAGTATTGCCAGCAAGGTTTGGGTTGCAGTATTCCGCGCTTTTACGGTGCAGAAGTTTTCTTAAATTTACAGTTGTTGGCATGATTTAGCTCACTAAAATATTGTTGTAAATGTGCATTGCGCCTGCATTTGCCGCATGCGTAGGTATTCCGTCTGCCACCTTTGTGACGTTAACCGTAACCGTACCAAATCCCTGCATCCGCAATAAGTCGTTAATTGTTGCGATGGCTGGTAAGGTGCTGGATTCACTAAGCTCAACGAAAACACGGTCATTCGCATTAATTCTTGGCAATTTTTCAAGAATGCTTCCAAGTAAAACCAGCAGGGTTTCATTAATCTCGGTAAGCTGAGCAAGTGTTGCCTGCGTAGCTGCATTTGGCTCACCGGTTACAGGATCCACCGGTACCATTGCCTGCATATGCACTTCATCTGCACCTTCAGTACGAATAAAGGTATCTACTTTTTTACTTCCGGCTGATGCCGGTAATTGAATGTTCTCAGCCATAATTTACCTTTCTAAATCGTCCGCACTTCAAGCTTTGTGTTTACTTGCCAGTTCATGCCAGGTAACGGCTGATATTGATATTTACCAGCCTGCATGCGAACCTCGTAATCCATAAAGCCATCGCCAATATCCAGCTCCATCACAAACCAATCTGTACCCTTGTTAATATCGATTTTCCAGAACGCTCTGAAAATAACCATTTCGGCAGGACTAAAGCGCCAATTTGCACTGACATCATCTGGCGCATCGCCATAGCGCAACCGCTGCCGCGCTGGGCCTGCATCAAAGTCTGTGCGCTGTACATTAGCGCCAGAGTCACCTTGGTAACCTGTTAAAGTTGGTACCGGTAGCGTTGCTGGCCAGATCGCCATTACCTAGCCCCCGCTGCACGATTAAGCCCGTACTGGTTTTGCAGCACCTGGGCAAACTGGCCCTCACTGCGAATATCTTTGGTAAAGGCAGATTTAATGCTGTCAAAAATTACATCGATACTGAAATTTCCGTTGCCATCATTACGCTGCTGCACTTTTGGCTGTTGTGGAGCACCGATGATGTTGACGGTAACATTGCCAGCAGCGTTAACATCCCTGCTAAATGGATTTGAATTTTTAGTGCGTTTAAGCACTGATACCAGGTCAGACTCATCACCGACCAATGATCTTGAAGAGTCTGGATATGATGTTAATACCGGCTTGCTTTGCAATGTTGCCAGCTCATCTCTAGTTGAAAACGTAGAGTCACTGACATTAACATTCTTGATATCGCGCATAGTTGCGCTAAATACATCTGCCAGCTTCTGATTGCTGGAATCAATGTTCTTAATAATATCCAGTGATAGAGTTGCATTTTCAGTAGCAGCTGGTGTTGGGTTTTCAATAACAACATTTGGCATAACACCATCGGCG
>Ga0066449_1000526_pt1 | contig 9311 bp, 7 predicted proteins | sample LakWasMe73_LOW10_2_FD_59560 | JGI IMG/M metagenome (GOLD analysis project Ga0066449, IMG submission 59560) | Freshwater sediment methanotrophic microbial communities from Lake Washington under simulated oxygen tension - Sediment Metagenome 73_LOW10 | ecosystem: Environmental > Aquatic > Freshwater...
CCACCCTACCGGATACTTGGCGCGTGCAATCCACCCCTGGCGCACCGCGCCTTGGAAAGCGAACCGTCCATCGGTTTACTCCTGCCCTGCAATGTGGTGGTGCGGCAGGATGGGGCTGGGATGGTTCATGTGGAATTCATGGATCCAAACGCGGTACTGGAATTGGTGAATAAGCCCGAGATAACTGCGTTAGCCAGTGAGGTTCGGCAAAAGCTGGAGAAGGTATTGCAGGCTCTGTAGGCTTTTGAAGGGAAAGTCTTTCTTCTGATCTGTATGGCACGGAGATGAATCATGGAAAAAGCAAAACTATTTCAAACTTTGCTGAAGTCGCATGCCGCCAAAATAGTAAAGCGCCGCACGATAGCGGTATCATCGAGGTAGGCGGTATTTGCTCAATGTCTGAATTAAAGGGAGAATAATATGTGGATGAATTATGAATGTTATGGCACGGGCTGGCATTGGTTGGGCTGGCTAGGCATGACGTTTTTCTGGCTGATTCCGATATTGTTGATGCTGGCGGTGTTGAAGTATCTGATGGGTGGCCGTAGTTCAAAAGCCTCGGATGATGACAAAATGCTTGACGCGCTGGCCGTCCTGGAAGAAAAATATGCTCGGGGAGAAATTAATCGCGACGAGTACTTACAAAAACGCGAAGATTTAAAGCGGAGTTGAAGGGCTTGATCAACACGAGTTCTTTGTTTGACTCAAACATCAAAAAAGACAAAATGAAGAAAATTCTATTGCTTGCAATGTTGACTATTGAATTTCAATGCCAACTTTTATGGACGGTGTAGACTGTTTATGGTCTCGACTTGCCCTATGGTACTTAAATTTGCTTGCTTCAAAGCAGTTAGTGATACCCAATTAAACTGAGTTGCCATAAAACAGAGGGTAGTAAATGGGAATTTTAGTCAAAAGCAGCCCCTCGTGGTTTGTTACTGCCATAAAATTAATCCATAGTAATTGAGAATCACTCTCATTCCGTATATACTGAAGTTAATGATTAAATTATTTTTAAAACTCTTGATTGTAATATTCCTGATGGAGTCTACTTGGGCAGTAGCAGCACAATATTGTCCACATGAGCTTGGATTGAAGGTTAGCCATTTAGGTCACCATTCATCCAAGCATGTAAGTAGCGATAAAAATCAACCAGAGTTGCCCACCATTGGCGCGGATCATTCAAAACCAGATACGGATAATGATTGCCCATATTGTCATCTAGGATCGATGAAATCCATGGTTTCAATATTGCTACTTCCCTTGGCTGAGACAGGGAACCCGACCATCGCTACCAATGCCAATTCATATCCTGACGTGATTCCACGTATTCTAGAACGCCCCAACTGGCTTTTCGCTGCTTATTCAGCGGGACGTCAAACCTCGTAATTTTTCTAGCGTTAAGATTAAGTACTTCGTCTCGCTGAATTCATCCGTTTATTTAGGAGAATTCAATGCGTCTGTTATTTATATTTACCATTTTGCTAATTACATTCACTTCAGTGGTCAAAGCTGATGAGAACACTTTTAACCTTACTTCAAGCGAGCCTGCAGGGAGCATCACGTTGTCTGATGCCCTTGATTTAGCGCTAAGCGCAAATCCTGATCTTTCAGTCGTTACAAGGGAGCGAGAAGCTATCAATGGTGTTCGCTTGCAAGCGGCTGCTAGACCTAATCCAACAATCTCAACATTGATGGAAGATACAAGAAACTCGACTCGGCAGACCACTATTCTGTTTGATCAACCTATAGAGCTGGGTAATAAGCGTGACAATCGAATCAAGTCAGCAGATATTCGATATGAAGCGGTTAATGCAGATATTGCGATAAAAAAATCTGAAATCTATGGCAACGTGCTATCTGCCTTTTATGATGTATTGGCTGCCCAAGAGAGGTTAAATCTAGCTAAATCCTCATTGGAAGTTGCAAAGCAAGCTAGAGAAGCTGCTTCAAAAAAAGTACTGGCCGGTAAAATATCTCCTGTAGAAGAAACCAAATCTAAGGTTGCGGAGTCCGGTATCAGAATTGAAGCTAATCAAGCAACAAGTACGCTCAATACTGCACGTAAGCGCTTGGCATCCATGTGGGGTAGTACTTACCCAAAATTTCAGAAAGTGGAAGGCCAAATAGAAAACATCCATGAAGTACCTCCGCTGCCAGAGCTTTCAGCCATGCTGGATAACGCACCTGCTATCCAGCGCGCAAAATTGGAAATCGACGTCCGTCAAGCACAAGTAAGCATTGAGAACACAAAACGTACCCCAGATTTAACACTTAGTGTCGGGGCAAAACGCAATGAAGAGCTAGGACTCAATCAAGCAGTGTTAGGGTTTTCGATACCAATTCCGATTTTTGACCGCAACCAAGGCAATTTGCAAGAAGCCGTAAGCCGAACAGATAAGGCCCGAGATGAATTTGCAGCCTTCAAAATTCAGCTCGAAACACAACTGGGTAGCGCTTATGAGCGGCTAAGTGTAGCTCGTCAATCTGTTGAGACATTACATAATGAGATTTTGCCGGGAGCGCAAAGTGCCTTTGATGCTGCTGCAAAAGGTTTCGAGTTTGGCAAATTTAACTTTTTAGATGTTTTAGATGCACAGCGAACTTTGGTTCAAGCTAAGTCACAGTACATCAATGCACTACAAGAAGCTCATCAGGCATCCGCAGAGATTAAGCGCATCCTAGGTGATGCTATGCCTGAAGCTGCTGCGAAGCCATAGGAGACTAATATGACAAAATTCTTAAAAATAAAAGATGTATTTTCAAGCAAACAATCGTTATTAATTATTATCGTTATCCTGATCGGCATCATCTTGGGAAACTGGATTCTACAATCCAATAAACCAAAATCCGGTGAAGAAGAAAGTGCTGAACAATCGACTACACAAGAAGAACTTGAAGGTCACCAGCATGAGGAACAAGCAAAAGAGTTTCCTAAGGGGCCTCATGCAGGCAAAATTTTTACCCAAAATGGCTACGGCCTTGAAGTCGTAATTAACAATCAAAATTCCAAACCTGAGTTCAGAGTCTATACCTATGATAATGGAAAACTATTTGACCCTGCGAAATCTAATGTAACCCTTACTATAAATAGATTGGGAGGTAGTCCAGAGAAATTCAGTTTTGTAAAAGAAACTGAGTATCTCAAAGGCAACAAGGCAGTTGAAGAGCCTCATTCATTCAAGGTCAATATTGACTCAGAACATGACGGTAAGCACTATCAATTTGCTTACGAACAGGTTGAGGGCCGAGTGACCATGACAGATCGTCAGTTGACTTTGAATGGCGTTGAAATACTCACAGCTGGACCAGCGCGTATTAAAACATCCTTGAATCTAATGGGTGAAATCAAACTTAATGCAGATAAGAGTGTGGCGGTAGTACCCCAATTGAATGGTATTGTTGAATCAGTTCTGGTAAGCGCAGGTGATAAAGTGCATAAAGGCCAGTTACTTGCCGTTGCTTCAAGTCAGGGAATGGCGGATCAGCGGAGTGAACTTATGGCTGCACAAAAACGGCTAGACCTTGCTAGAGTTACCTATGCACGTGAAAAAAAACTGTGGGAAGAGAAAATCTCTGCAGAGCAGGATTATTTACAGGCAAAACAGGATTTGCAAGAAACGGAAATTAGTCTGCAAAGAACGATGCAAAAGCTGCAATCTATAGGAGCTAATGTAGGCTCTAGTACGAATCTAACTCGCTACGAAATCAAATCGCCCATTGATGGCGTTGTCACAGACAAACGCATCTCAGCAGGACAGGTATTGAATGGAGGTGAAAGTATCTTTGTTGTAGCGGACCTTACTACGGTATGGGCAGAGATGATAATTTATGCCAAGGATGTAAACGCTGTCAAAGTCGGTCAAAAAGTGACAATCAAATCGACAGCTTTCGAAGCTCAGACGATTGGAACAGTTGCTTATGTAGGTGCATTGGTGGGCGAACAATCTCGCACTGCAATGGCACGGGTGGTTTTGAAAAACGCGGATAAAGTATGGCTTCCTGGCCTCCCCGTAAATATCCAATTGGAAGCTGATGAAGTTGATGTGCCGCTGGCGGTATCAGTAGAAGGATTGCAGACAATTGATGAAGAGAAAGTCGTCTTTGGTCGTTATGGTGAATTTTTTGAAGTTCGTCCATTGATTCTGGGTCGAGGAGATGAGAAATACGTCGAGGTTCTAAGCGGACTGAATGCAGGCGAAAAATACGCTGCCCAAAATAGCTATCTGGTTAAAGCCGAGCTTGGTAAAGCCAGCGCTAGCCATGATGATTAAGGAGACCAGCTATGTTCGATAAACTCATCCGGTTCTCTGTCAATCAACGATGGCTCATCATGCTATTGGCCTTGGGTATCGCTGCCCTAGGAGTCTTCAATTACCTGAAATTGCCGATAGATGCAGTTCCAGATATCACTAATGTACAAGTACAGATCAATACTGTTGCTCCAGGTTATTCACCCTTGGAAGCCGAGCAACGTATTACATATCCCGTTGAAACTGCAATGTCAGGGTTGCCTGGACTAGAGGAGACCCGTTCCATTTCTCGATACGGCTTATCCCAAGTAACGGTAGTGTTTAAGGAACATACCGATATCTACTTCGCAAGACAATTAGTCAATGAGCGGATTAGTCAGGCTAAGGAGAAGCTGCCTTCAGGGATAATCCCTGAAATGGGACCCACCTCGACTGGTCTTGGTGAAATATATATGTGGACTGTAGAAGCAAAAGAAGGCGCATTGAAAGCAGATGGTTCCCCCTATAGCCCTACAGATTTGCGTGAGATTCAAGACTGGATAATCAAACCACAGTTACGTAATGTTGCTGGCGTTAATGAGATCAATACCATTGGTGGTTACGCTAAGCAATACCAAGTGTCTCCATATCCTGATCGATTAGTAGCACATGGCCTCGCATTAAAAGATGTCGTTGAAGCATTGGAAAATAACAATGCCAACATGGGGGCTGGGTATATAGAAAAGTCAGGCGAACAATACTTGATAAGGGTGCCGGGTCAATTATCCACGATGGGTGATATTAATAACGTCGTAGTCTCAACTAAGCAAGGTGTTCCTGTAAGGATTAAAGATGTTGCTGAGGTTCAGCTTGGCAAAGAGTTAAGAAGTGGTGCTGCCAGCGAAAACGGTGAAGAAGTAGTGGTTGGCACTGTTTTTATGTTGATTGGTGAAAATAGCCGGACGGTCTCAGCTGCAGTTGACAAAAGAATTGCTGAAATTAACAAAACGTTACCAACCGGCGTTGTTGCTAAAACTGTCTATGACCGTACCATCCTAATCGATAAGGCCATCAATACAGTGAAAAAGAATCTGTCAGAAGGCGCATTATTGGTTGTAGCTGTGCTGTTCTTATTCTTGGGGAATATTCGTGCTGCCGTAATCACAATGCTCATTATTCCATTGGCAATGTTGTTTACTTTTACTGGCATGGTCACAGGTAAAGTCAGTGCAAACCTTATGAGTTTAGGTGCCTTGGACTTCGGTATTATTATTGACGGAGCAGTAGTGATCGTCGAGAACTGTATGCGTAGACTTGCACATTCTCAGAAAATGTTAGGCCGCACCTTGAGTCGTGAAGAGCGTTTTCAGGAAGTATTCGCTGCTGCAAGGGAAGCTAGACGACCTTTGATTTATGGACAAATCATCATCATGGTGGTTTATTTACCGATATTTGCCTTAGCTGGTGTTGAAGGCAAGATGTTCCATCCCATGGCCTTTACTGTAGTCATTGCCCTATTAGGTGCCATGTTGCTGTCAGTCACTTTCATTCCGGCGGCAATTGCGATCTTCATCACTGGTGCTGTGACCGAGAAAGAGAATGTATTCATCGCATGGGCTAAACGTGCTTATGAGCCAATTTTCCATTGGTCTATGGGCAATAAAGCTTTAGTGCTTACTGTTACACTGGTATCAATCATTTTGAGTGGGCTAATGGTGAGCCGCATGGGCAGTGAGTTTATGCCCAATCTCAATGAAGGCGATATCTTGATACAGCCTATTCGTATTCCTGGAACTAGTTTGTCTCAGTCTTTATCGATGCAACGTGAGATTGAGCATACTGTTATGCAGTTTCCACAAGTAGAAAGAATATTTTCTAAACTAGGAACAGCTGAGATTGCTAGCGACCCAATGCCTCCGAACATAGCAGACAATTACATCATGCTTAAACCAAAATCGGAATGGCCTGATCCAAATCTAAGCAAAAATGAATTAATTGCAAAAATAAAGCATGCTGTCGAGGCGGTTCCTGGTAATAACTACGAAATCACTCAACCAATTCAAATGCGCTTTAATGAATTGATATCTGGGGTGCGGAGTGATGTAGGGGTTAAGATATTTGGTGATGACATGGACACCTTGAGTCGCACCGCCGAAAAAATATCCGCGACATTGAGCAAAATACCTGGTGGCGAAGATGTAAAGGTAGAACAAACCACGGGTTTGCCAATTCTCACGGTGAATATTGATCGCGAAAAGATTGCGCGCCTTGGCGTTAATATTGCAGAAGTACAAGAAGCAATTACCATTGCAATTAATGGCAAGCAGGCCGGTACTTTATTTCAAGGTGACCGTAGGTTCGATATCGTTGTTCGGCTACCAGAAAATCTCAGGGTTGATATTGCTGCTTTAAAGCAGATACCCATACGGCTACCCTCTACTAGCGATAATGCTAAAGCCAACTATTTACAATTAGGGGAAGTCGCAACACTTGATTTAGCACCTGGTCCCAACCAGTTCAGTCGTGAAAATGGAAAACGTCGCGTTGTCGTCACCGCAAATGTACGTGATCGCGACATAGGTTCTTTCGTAGCTGAAGCACAGAAACGTATCGAGCAGGAAGTCAAAATACCTTCTGGGTATTGGCTGACTTGGGGTGGCACTTTTGAGCAATTGCAATCAGCCACTGCACGATTGGAAATAGTCATTCCATTGGCATTATTACTCGTGTTGATATTGTTATATGCAATGTTTGGCAACATCCGGGATGGACTTGTCGTATTTACTGGAATCCCATTCGCACTCACTGGAGGTGTACTGGCCTTATGGCTGCGAGGTATTCCACTCTCTATATCTGCAGGTATTGGCTTTATCGCTTTGTCCGGGGTGGCAGTATTGAATGGTTTAGTACTGATCAGCTTTATCAAAGCACTTCGTGATGATGGAAAGCCTTTGTTGGAGGCAATTCAAGAAGCTGCTCTGACTCGGTTACGTCCTATCTTAATGACTGCTCTAGTAGCTTCATTTGGGTTTATACCTATGGCAATCGCCACAGGAACCGGGGCTGAAGTTCAGCGCCCTTTAGCTACAGTCGTGATAGGTGGGATATTGTCGTCGACCTTGCTGACGTTACTCGTATTGCCTTTGCTATATCAGCTTGTTTATAGGAAAAGATAAATAATGTTAGAATGGACTTCACACCGATTTTTTAGACGATTTTCAAGTTTTTATTTGCAGTTGTTCAAACCGTATAGGGCCATCTTTAAACTTACATGGATTTTTTGTTTTTTTACACTGATTGGAGCTAGAGCATGAATAAGAAGACACTGTTTAGTCTCATTTTTCTAACATTCCCTCTATGTACACTTGCAGATTCTGGAGCTGACTATGAAAATATGAATGATGCAATGATGCATGAAAAACATCATGAGCCGCTTCATATACACAATGAATCCGCACACGAAAAAGGTTCGGTTGACTTTGCGGCAGCTGATAAGAACAACGATGGAAAGTTAACAAAAAAAGAAGCAAAAACTTTATCTAATGTCAGTAAAAATTTTGATCAGATAGATACAGATAAGGATGGTACTGTAGATATTGATGAAGTTCATATTTACATGAGTAATCAAAACAGGTAACAATATTTACCTTTGTTTTGTATTTGCATGATGGCTGCCAATATGGTTGCGAACCCAGTATTTTCTGAGCTCCTCCAAAAGTACCATGGCGCCAGCAAATGGCAATATATAGAGCCAGGTTTGCCAATCCAGTGGCGCAGTAGCAAACAGATTATTTCCAAATGATGAGTAATTAATAATGGCGAAAATGGCTATTTCCATGCCGATGCCGAATATAAACAAATTGTTGGAAAATGGATTAATTTTAAAGATACCGATGCGTTGCGTTTCAGCATAAAAAATGTTGGTTAGTCATTAGAACGCTTTAACGCAGCGGCGTTTCAGGTGTGATATCTAACAACTGAGAGGACGCAATCAGGGCAGCTTTAATAAGGAGCTGCTCTGGGATCACCTCGAATGTCGCTCCCTCTACTTTTACCGTTCGACAATCTGAAATGCCACAAACAGAACAGCAACGACTACTTCCGACTGTCGCACCAAGCCACTCCTCCATTGGTCTTCCCGCAATCCATATGCGGTTGGACTCAGAGGGAGCCGCCTTGAATGATTTTTCATCTATCTCTCGTATCTCAAGGCTTGGCTCGATGTCCAAAGGGCGGAGAGTCTCCTTGAGCTTACTGACAGCTCGTTGTATCTCCTGATATGTGGCATAGCAGCGATCGCAAGTCTTGCCATCTTGACTCACGAGCCTCTGCCATATAATCGGTAGCGATTTCATGGTGATACCCCTTTTCTAGGTTGTCTATTATCGGTGCGCAAGGCCATGGTTAAGACATCTAACAGTTAATGTAGAGACACATGCGTTCCTATATTAACATTGACGCAACATTAAGTCTGCTTAGCTTAGCTTGAGATGTCTGGCTTACTTGAGTCGCGGAAAGAATGCTGGTGTGTTGGCAGCATATTTAGAATACTCCTCTGCAAATTCAGCGTAAGCTTCTTTCTCTTCGATTCTGGCTAACCTGACGTACATGTAAGTCAAAATCGGGAACATGATCAATGTCACTATCGTTGGCCATTGCAGTAAGAATCCAAACATGATCATCACGAACGCTGCATATTGTGGATGCCGAATGCGTGCGTATGATCCAGTCGTTGCCAGCGTGTGCTTGCGTTGAGCACTATACAACACACGCCAAGCACCAGAGAGCAAGAAGAAGCCGGCAATAATCAGAGCATTACTAATTATATGAAATGGGCCAAAGTGCGGATTGCCGCCCCAGCCAAAAAGATCTTCCAGTAAATGGCCTGCATTATGTGAATATGGGTCGATTCCCGGAATATGTCTTGTAAGCCAGCCAGACAAAAGATAGATCGTCAGCGGGAAACCGTACATCTCAACAAACAACGCTACCAGGAATGCTGAAAACGCACTGAATGTTCGCCAGTCACGCTTACTCTGCGGTTTGGCAAAACTAAAAGCGAAGATGATGAATACTAGA
>Ga0066449_1000564_pt1 | contig 8786 bp, 8 predicted proteins | sample LakWasMe73_LOW10_2_FD_59560 | JGI IMG/M metagenome (GOLD analysis project Ga0066449, IMG submission 59560) | Freshwater sediment methanotrophic microbial communities from Lake Washington under simulated oxygen tension - Sediment Metagenome 73_LOW10 | ecosystem: Environmental > Aquatic > Freshwater...
AACTGGACCCTGTAGTGTTCACAAAAAACTTCCTCACTTTTCCGTTCAACTAATCTAACTCCGGTTGCTCTTGTTATCAGTCCATATTCTTCGAGCAAGCAGAAGATCATTTCTCGTTCAGCATGACGTTTTCTTTTCCCATGCACACACATTTCAATCTTCTTCAGCTCTGTTTTATATCTATTATACAGCTCATCTCTCATAAGGCCCAGGTCCGACTTTATGGAACGTTTTTCTCGTTCCTTGCTGGTCATAAAACCTAAAGAACCATGCCTTCTAAAGTTGTCTAAAGTATCAGCGGCCTTTTTTATCCTAAGCTCAGCTTCATTTTCATTGAGCAGAAAACTGCCTTTACCTAATCTTGATACAGTTTTCAGTTCTCTGATAGCTCTTTCACAAGCTCCATTATGTTCGGGTGTGCGTGGAAAATTCTTTAAATGAATCACTTTCATCTCATCTAAAAAATGCATAACTTCTTTTGAGGTGTAGCAGGAACCATTATCAGTCATCCACACAAGTGGAAGCTCATTTGCACAATTATTTTTCAACTGATCAATCACATCTTCACTGGTCGCTGCTGGCCCAACTTTAATGCTTTTCATTTTAAGTGTGCAGCGATCTTTTATGACTTGAGCCTGCACTTCTTTACTATACCCATATCTTCCCAAATGCGTTCCATCCTGTGTCCAGATCACATTGGCATAATTCACTTTCACTGAACTCATTCGCTTATATTTTCGATTCAACATTTGTCTTCGTTCTTTCAATTTAATTTTACTCAAGGCTTCCTGAACGAACCTGGTAGGAACTTGCCCCTTAAGCGCGAACGCAACCGGTCTCCACCCGGGACGTCCTTGCAATTCATATTCTTTTAATACCTTTTTCAACATTCTCAGCTTCTCTTCTAGCTTGAACTTTTTAGGTCTTCCAACTTTCTTAAAAGTGCCTTCCTTAGCACATTTTTTCCAAGTTCTAAGAGTCCTCTCCGACACTTTTAATTGCTTCGCTGTCGTTCGCGGATCCATTACTCCTTTTTGCGCCAGAAGAAGTCCCACGGACTTTCGGACGTCCTCGCTGTTTCGTTTTCCCATTCTTCGTCTCGATCTTCCTGTTCGATGGTTTCTTTGGAAAATGTTTTTCGTATTCTTCTTTCTCTTTCAAACGCTTCTCGCGTTCTTCTTGTTTCCTCATCTGTGTCACGCCGACTTGAGTACATCCCGGCATCGAACGAAGAATGTCGATCAGCCTCGATTGAGTCTCGATAATCTTCTCCAATTCCATAATCTTCTTCTTCAACATCTTCGGATCGTCTTCTGGATTCTCTATAATCATCTTCTTCGCCTTCGGTTGAATCAGCATCGCCGCACACATTCCCGAAAGGGCCATCTGGCTCATCTGCCAAATCCTCACCGTCGGAATCCCAAGTGTGTTCGCTATCTGCGCTTTCGTCTGTCTCCCCATCCAATAATCCATAATCAAAAGAGCTGTCTCTCTCGCCTTGATCTTGTCCTCCATACTCGCGCTCATCCATAGAGAACGAATCGATATCGCCGTCCTCGGCGTAATAGGAGTCGTCTTCCTCCCTCTCTTCTTCTTGACTATTGTGGGTACCAATATATTCTCTTTCATCTCTTGAGTTTGTTCCATTTCTTTTTGCTTGTTCGTGTCCAAATTCATTGTAATTTATCTCCTGTGTTTGTCCTTGTTGTGATTGGAAAATGAGCTTTCCTTTTTCACCATGAAGCGAGACTTTCTGATCACCAATCTGACCAAAAAGAAAAACTGGTCTCAATGGTCTTTCATCAATTGCAAGTCGAAGTTCATTTTCAGACATCGTTTCTTCAATTGCGTTTTTGACTTCACTTTCAACTCCAAAAAATCGATCCGCTGGAATCATTCCTTTTAAACCTTGATGGGGTCGGAAGTGATTATAGTGGTTCACGAAGTGCGCGAACTTTTCTTTTGCTTCATCTAAACTTTGTGGTCGAGCTCGATCCCAAAATTCAACTCCAACTGTTTTCCAAAAACGTTCACATTTTCCTAATGTCTGAGGATGATGACTGCGGGCCACAACATGTCGTATGCCTTGCCTGATGAGTAATCTTTGGAACTCGGATCTTCCTCTCCAGCTGAAGTATTGTCGTCCTTGATCAGTTAGCACTTCGTGAGGCTTTCCAAATTTTGTAATTCCATCGTGAAGAGTGTTCATCACAAATTCACCAGTCTGTTTATAGGCAAGTGACCACGAAACAATATAGCGACTGTGATCATCCATAAAAACTACAAGATATGCTCGAGCGTTTTCACGACCTATCAAATAACTTGTGATGTCGGACTGCCAAAGCTGCATTGGATTCGCTCTTTCAAATCTCCTCATTTGAGCAGGCTTTCTTTTTGTTTTTTGTGGTTGAGGTGGAGTGTAGAGTTGCTCTTCTTTTAAAATTCTTTTAATTGTTCCTGGAGCTACTTTGACGGCCTGAAAGCGTATTAAACTGTTGTGCAGTTTCTTTAATCCAAACTCCGGAAAATTCTTTTTCTTTTCAAGCACAGCTTCGGTTATTTTTTCAGAGACTTTTTTGCGGCCACGAGGATGTGATTCAAATTTACTTCGTGACTCATTCAGCTTCCCAATCTCTAATCCTTTTGCACCATATTCCTCGTAAGCTCTGATCCAACGAACTAATGTGGTGGAGCTGATCCCCCATATTTTTCCGAATGTAGATTTAGGCATGTTGCTTTTTAAATATTCATCAACGAGCTTCATTCTAGTTTCAAGTGAAAAGTATTTCGGATTGAGATGGGGACGTGGTTCTTTGTGATAAGTGCGAACCCAACGCAAGAAAGTAACCATGGCGAATGGCTTGCCTTTCATGTACTGACTGACAGGTAATTTCGATTCAATAAACTCTTTGACGTGTCTTTTTTTGAACTCTTCTGGATACCGAAATGGCCTCGGTTTTTCATTTCGAAACATCTAAAAACTCCTTGGTTAAAAGGAGTCAGAGTAATGTGCTCGGATTTAAGATATGGAAGGACTTTTGTTACACCCTACAATCTTTCTTTCTTGGGTGAATCCGGAAGAATTCCCACATGACACCAACAATGGTCAAGATCGTGATCCCTGTTACAAAGAGTTCACGAGGCTTTATGGTAACTCGCAGATCGAGAAATATTTCATTAAAGAAGTTATCGAAAAAGATATTTTTAAAATGTCTGGGAATTGGAAGGATAAGTCAATTTATTGTTCGCTTGAAAAAAGTAATGACTTTTCAGATTCAGTTCTCAACCTTCAGCTTGTAGATCAATCTCAGAATCTCGAATACGAGATCACATATTTAAATTCTAATTCAAACTTTGCCTCAGTCGAAATTGAATTACTTTTTAAAATAATAGATCAAGCTCGGGGATACAAAATTGCCTTTACTTACATTCTCTATAAGTCCATTGACGAATCAGAGCTCAGACGTAAAAGATCTATTTTAACTGCTGCTAATTTTCAAATAACAGAAAGCGATAAAGACACTGAAACATGGAAGTATTTTGCCGCTTAAACTTTTACGATTAAATTAAAATTCGTATTTTTCCCAAAAGCTATGTTTCTTAGAGTGTGCTTCTTTAAGCATGCCCAAATATTTTTCATGATTGGAAATTTCCTTCCACTCAATTATCTTATTCGCCATACTTTCGAGTTTTTTTAAATATCTCACTCCATGTCCGTACGCTCTGGTATTGGCACTTTTTAAGATGGAATCTAATAAGCTTCGATAAAGGACAGTGGCCGCAATAAGTTTTCCTTTTTCTTCCAAAAGTTCCCCCCAGTCAATAAAGCTTTCATAATTTCTGCCATCAAGAAAATTTTTTCTCGAAAGCAAATAATTTTCAACTTCGTCAAAAGAGTTCATCTGAATAAGAAAATCGACGTTCATAATATTGAATCCATCTTCATCAAAAATAATTCTAATTTCATTTATTAAAGGTTCTTTTGAATCTTTATGAAAATGTTCCTTTAAAAAAATTTCAAAATTTTCCTTATTTCTTTCTTGTCTAAAAACCTTCAAAGAAAATTCTTGTGCTTTTTCACTTTCTCCAACTTTTCGATAGGCGAGTAATAATTTTTTTTCACATTTAAAATATTTTCTCCAAGAAGAGCTCACTGCTTCAAAAGATAAAATCGCTTCGCCGTATTGCTCGCAAGTGAAATACATTTCTCCCATTCGAAAATTGTCAAAGTCAATATTTCTTCCGCCTTCCTCTCGCAACGCCTTTTCAAAAAGTGCGGGATCTTTCAAGGTCTTTGCCAGCTCTTGAATCAGCACAAGTTCTGACGAGCTTACTCTTTCGCCCCTTTTGTTTTTTCTGTAAAGCATCCAAAGTTTATCTACAATAAATTCAATGTTATGTGGAGGAAGATAACTAGAAATTTGAAGAAGTAAATTATCCCTAAGGCCATAATCATTACGGACAATGAGTTTAAAAAAAGTTTGCGAAAGCCAATCCTTATCTTCGCAGGCCTTAGCATAATTACAAAATAGATCTGTAGCTAAAGTTCTAAAAACATTCCCAACATATCCATTGGAATCATCACAACGTTCAACAATTTTGTTGTCAGTTTCAAAAAATAATTTCAGCAGCTCAATTTTTTCTTCCGTTTGCTCGTTTAACTCATCAAGCTCCAAAAGCAATTCTTCTAATTCGTCGGCCAATTCTTGTGACTTGTTCCCAGCATAAAAACATTTGCCATTTTGTAGTTGCTTCAATCTTTCAATATAATCTTTTACCGAGTTCGATTTTTTTTCACTGACCATAGCAAGTTATCCTAAAAACCTAATTGCACTGCATCCCCTATAGCAGTTTTCTCTTACTTAATTTTATTGTCAATTTTAAGTTCAAGAGGCGACAAAACAGTAGTTCAATTCTTCAGAGAAATTGGGAACAATTTGGGAACATGACTCCCAAAAATGTTCCCAAATGACCACAAATAACCAAGCTCCCTTTGCCTTTAAATCTTTAATTAATAATAACTTACGATCTTTATAGAATTCAGGGACACGCCTTCTAAGCGGTAGGTCTGTGGTTCGAATCCACACGGGTGCGCCATTAAAAAATCCTTTTAAATTCATTAAATTACAAACTGACCCGAATGGATGCCGCGAACTATCTTTTAAACGAATTATTTAAATTTAAAACTAACAATTACGTTAGCCACGAATTGAAGCGGAAAAAGTATGCGGTTTTAAATAAATTTGGGATCACTTTTTTACTTTAAAAGGAACTCTCGATACCAAGGAGTTCTGGACACGTTTTTTTATTAATCTCATTCTTGTTATTTTAATTTCAGTATCCACTTCTCTAAGTGTGATATTTACTGTTCCCCATATTGAAAATATTAAAATTTTCGACCTCTCACCAGTTCTTGTTTTTTATGGCCCTATATTTTTATTAAACGCTTCCCTGTATACCATGAATCAACTTTCGCTTCTTGTCCGATACGCAAGATACTTAAGACTTCTCAAAGCTGCTTAATCAAATTTCAATAAAATTCAATTCTTCATTTTTGAAATTAAATCATAAAGATTTCCAAACTTCATTTCCTGTTCAACAAGATGAAGATAATTCTCCAACTTTTAATTGGAGAAAAATATGTCTGATTTACAACTTTCACAAATTGAAAATATGATTTTCATAATTAGAGGTCAAAAAGTCATGCTCGATTCTGATCTCGCAAAACTTTACGAAGTAGACACCAGTCAACTCAATAGGCAAGTCAGGAGAAACATGAATCGATTTCCGTCAGATTTCATGTTCGAACTAAATCGGGATGAGTTCCAAGCTTTGATATGCCAAAATGGCATATCAAAAAAAGGACGTGGAGGTACCTAAATGCGTTGTCCACGATTTCTCAACAACAAAAAATCTCTTATCCTTTCTCTTAACAACTTTCACAATTGCCGCCAATCTGGCTGCCTTAGGGTTTTTTGATAAAAAAATAGAATGGCTACGATCGCAGAAAAGCTTGCCTCGCTGAAATCAAAGGCGACCTCTATACGAGTTTTTCAGTCATGGTCGCAGGAAATAAAATTGCTACAGTCGAAACAAATGATCCTGATAATCTTTTAGCTAGTGATGCCTTCAGTATTAATTCAAACTCTGGAAAAGAACAGTTAGTGATGAATTTGAACAGACTTGAAAACGACAATGTTGCAGAAGTCAGATAATTACTATTTTAAAGCTTTAAACAAAGGCCATTATGCGATTCTTTGCATTCTGGCCTTTACTTCTTTTAAAGTGCATTCATTCACACTTGTCCTTTCAAATGAAACAGCTTCTCCGATCAACCTGGATCTCATTACAATAAATTTCCAAAAGGCCAATCAGCTTTTTGAAAAACATTTTGATTCCGTAGAAAAAGAAATCAAAACCCTGGTGACAGATAAAGACTGTTTCCGCACAGGCTATGACTATGTCAAAAACCAGGTTGTTTTCTGCCAAAAGCAAGACGTCGTAGCTATGGGAACCCGCTCAGTCGATGTCATTAATCACGAATTCTTTCACGCGTTCCTTTGCAATGATAACCCAGAACTCTGCAAAGAAAATTTGAATGTGCCGGTTCACGAAGGGCTCGCCGATTATTTTTCCTACATGCTGAACTCTGACAAATGTTTCGGAGAAAACTTTTATAAGAACCGCTCTTGCATTCGTTCATATTCAACGACTAATAGACTTGGCTACGTTGAAGACGAACACGCTATTGGAAATATCCTGGTCAGTGATTTCATCGCCAAAAATATCCCGTTGAAGGAAACTCTTTCGCAATTTGCGATCATTCACAACGAAGATAAAGTTTTTGAAAATTTGAACGGAAGAGTAAAATCAAAATTAAACCGCTATCGTTTGAAATCAGACGAAGAGTTTGATGTCGAATTTTCTTTTGTGGATAAAGATCTGATCAAAAACGTTCAATGGCTAATACCGGATGGCGTGAGTTTGATTCAAAAATCGCCATTCTCATTTTCTCTTCAACTCGCTAAAAATAAATCCATTGCCACTGTTATTGCTACTTTTTACGACTTCAATGGAAATGAAACCGGCTATCGGAAGTATTATCTTGGTCACAGCTTGAACCAATAAAAAAAGCCGCTATAAGCGGCTTTTTTATTTCAATTTTAATGTAGATTAGAAAGCACAGTTCGCAAATCCTCTCACAAAAATAAGAGGATCGATCCAAGGATTATTCGCATTCACGTAAACATATCCATATTGTCCTGGATAGATATAAGCATTTTCCCAAGCTCTGCCCCAAACACCAGAAGAGACTTGGCCTTCTGCCTGAAGAGAACAAACAATTGGTGTTGCCCACTGATTGAAAACAGCACATGTTCCAACTGAAGCGTTGAACTGGCATTGAGCCTGTAGATAGAAAGCGTTTGCTACGCTTGAAAGAGAAACCAAAAGAGAAAGAGCGATTAATAATTTCTTCATAAATCTCCCGCCTGATTAACTTGTTTATAAGGGTGTATACAAAAAAAGATGAGGAATGGAAAATCCCGTCTGTAAAAACTGACCTGAAACTTGCAAATAGAGGAAATCTGAAAAAAGCTCACCTAAGTTCAAGGACTAAGCTTTACCCTGGCAATATTCAGGGCCGGATTTTTGATTTTTTGAGCGACGCTTTTTTTGAGATTGTTGCTTTTATTTAGTGGTCTATCCTCGCGGTCATACTCGAACTTTCCACTTTCAGGCAGTAAAAAACTCCTGACTCAGAGAGGCTTAAAATTCTCACGTTATAATCCTTCCATGGAAAATTTCAGGTTAAAAAACACTCTAAGAATTGTGTTTATCGTGTTGTCGATACTCTTTATTCAGAGTTGTTCTTCATTAAGCCCAAAAAAGAAAGTCACGCAGAAGAAGAATCGCAAATCATCTGCTCGTTATGCGAACTTTGACCGTAAAAATTTTCCTAACGACGCTATCGTTATCTCCAACATGATTTCCATTGTTCAGCCAGAACTGGAAAGTGATGAAAGAGAAGCGATAGCCGCCAGTATGAGTAAGGCACTTGCTAAACATAAAGTGGAACCACAAATCATGGTCGCCATTATCGATACTGAAAGTAATTTCCGAAATGATCTGGTCTCTTCGACAGGAGACTTATCGATGGCGCAAATTAACTGTGATGTCTGGAACAGGGAATTTGTCCGGCTTGGTAGAGAGCCGATTCACACCGATCAATTGAAGAAAGATCAGGTCTATGCGATGACCAAGATGGCCGAGATTTTAAAAATTCTGAAGAAGCGCTTCGAATATAAAGATAGAAAATGGTACGCACGCTATCACTCGGGGACAAGACAATACAAAACGGAATATTTGCATAAACTGGATATTCGATTAAAGATGCTGGCCTCTTCGCCTCTACTGAACAACCCCGGGGTTGGTAAGAAAGTCGACAATCGCGTGGCCCAATCTGATTGATTATTTCCAGGAGAGAACCTGATAGCCTTTATTCATCAGGCATTGGTTGACGTAAGCCTTGCGGACATCGCTTGGGCTTGTTCCGCGCTCCCCGCCTCCCATCCCGACTCCGATTCCCACTCCTGTATTTCCCATGCCAAAGCCCACTGACGTGCCCACCATGGTACCGTAACCAGGGCTTCCCTTAGCGGCTTCCTTACCTTCCGGTGTTTTGAAATAGTCATCCGCTTCTTTCAGGCAAAGATCAATATCCTGCTTCGCTTGCTCTTGCCCACGCTGTTTTAGAATCTCATTGGGATAAAGCTGAGGCCGGCTGT
>Ga0066449_1000595_pt1 | contig 8429 bp, 7 predicted proteins | sample LakWasMe73_LOW10_2_FD_59560 | JGI IMG/M metagenome (GOLD analysis project Ga0066449, IMG submission 59560) | Freshwater sediment methanotrophic microbial communities from Lake Washington under simulated oxygen tension - Sediment Metagenome 73_LOW10 | ecosystem: Environmental > Aquatic > Freshwater...
TTGAGCGACTAAAAAGGCATCAGGCTGACCTTTTTGCAACTCTAAATTTAGCAAGATTTGAACATCAAGCTTCTCAACAGTCTCCCTGAGCTCCTCGTAGTCAGAATCTGCTGAATCAGAATAGGGATCGAAATGTAAATCAATCTCCCTGAGCTTGCTGGCTTCGTCTTCAGGCGTTCCTAGCTGTGTGCACGCGTAGTCAATGTAATGCTTTGCTGCCAGAACAGTGGTTTTTGTACGGTTCAACGATAATCCATAGTCAGCTAGAGCATGGGAGAGCACAGAGAGCGCTCGGTATGCATCTGCTTGACTCGAAGTAATCAAGGTAAAGTCATCAACATAGCGATGCCATATGATTCTTTCGTCAGAAAGCATTTGGTCAACTGACGACATCAGTAATTCGGCAAGAATTCGCGCACACTGACCTCCGACAGGAAGGCCGAAAGACCTACCAGACGCAAACTTACTCAAAAATCGATCAATTTGGGTAGGAACTGTTGATCCTTGAGGGAAAAGGTCTGAAACACAGTTTTCGATTCGATGATGGTAGATATGTTCGTAGAAGCTTGAGATGTCTGTTTGTACAACTACTGTGCCATCCTTCTGCAAATATTTGTCGGCAATGGTTGCTTCACGATATGCACGCCAAGATGCGGCTCGATTGAATAGTCCATCTCCTTGTGGAATGAAGCGATATGAATGTGCTCGATTATCGCGCTGAGGCTCATGGGCTTCTGCGATGGCAACTCCGAGACCATTAAAATAGATGTTCCAAAATGGGTGAAGCTTAGTGGTTATTCGGAAGCCGGAGGGACCCGTAGGAGTAAGCAACCTTTCCCAGAAGACTTGTAAGGAATTGATCGATGCTGCTGCATGTTTTGCACCTTCTGCTTCCAGATCACAGAAATAGTTGAACGCCACTTCTGCCAAGGCATCTTGGTTTTCTGCTATGAAACGATTGTCAACATCGAAGGGAAGCGTGTCATTGTCACCGTGGGCGGCAATATCTGCCGCAGCACGCTTAAAGTGATCTAATGTTACCATGGATATGTTTATCCTTATACTTTGAGACGGTTAATCACTACAGTGAAATAAACACCTGAATCTTTGATTAAATATGTACGGAAAATGTGCTGTTAGTCATTGTAAAATTTTCATAAAAAACAGCATGTGCGTGTAAAAAATCGAGCATTTCGCTCATTCCAATGCGAATCTAAAACAATAATTTATTCAAGAAACACATACACGACATACACAAATGAACCAACAAAAGTGCATGTTGTGTACGAGTATTTTAGTGTCCAGCAAAAGATGGTTCTGTAACCTGCTATTAATATCTGGAGTCAACTACATGGACCGGTTCATCAATGCGATTGGGCGTTGTTCGTGCAGTCCCATAACGAACCTTGCCAGTTACTAATTGATCCCTGATCCCCACACACCGGACAACACCAGATGATCTGTTTCGTCTCAGTGTCAATATAGGTATCGATCTCCCCACGCATAGTCTTCGATTGGGGCGCTTCCGACAGTGAACGACGGTTGTTTCTGTCGACACCGTTGCGGCAACGACAATCTTTGTGAGGTATTCAGCGAGCCGTAGCGCAGGCCCATCCTTAGGCCCTATGCTACCGTCCGGTGTCAAGAAATGTGTAAGATCAGCAATCAACATGGTTCTGGTATGGGTGTAACATCAATTTAGTCCGGGCAAGTTAGACGCAGCAAACCATCGCATCTCAGTTGCAGTTAAGATTACCATGCTCTTTCAAACATAAGACGTCAACACCCACCGGTTAACGCTTGCCTGTGAGTAAATATCCACAATTTGGACAATTATGTTGCAACTTTTCTTTGGGCCGTTTAACAGATTTTCTCTCAGGCATGTTTATTTTACCTTCTACATAGGGTGGCAACCCATATTTCGCTACAAACCTCTGAAGATAATAAATGTCTGCGATTTCACCATATTTAGTACCAGACGGCAGCTTATGGCCTGGGAAGAGCCCCAATTTACACTCTGTAAGCCCATCATAAACGATGTCTAAAGATACTGGATCGGATGACTTTGAATTGCATTTTTTAAACTGTGCTTCGCCTTGAACCAAGCTTATCACTATATCTTCAATACTTCTTGTTCCTGCGACAACCATGATGCCATCAAAGGCCCGTTCTATGGCATATCTGAATGGTCTTGGTTTGATATTATTATCCTGTATGTAGTTCCAAAGTACGTCCACTGTTATTGTTTCGGGTACTGGTACTGGTACTGGTACTGGTATGCTATGTTTCATCTTAAAACTCTCACTATTTAGTAATATTATGGATATGGGGGTGGCAATTAAACAACTACATAGAAAGTTAACTGGTATTAGACCATCACATGTAGCTAATGTAGCTACTCAATTGCCGGTACTGGGTGTTACTTCTTAGCAGTAACTTTCATCACGGTATTAGCGGTATATAGGATACGTAAAGGCTTCAGGAGCTTAACAACCTCGGTCCAGACATGATCTGCATCAAAATGTTCGACCTTGCTTTGAGCCAGTTGTTTACGGACGAGACGTCTATCACTTTGGTCTAGCGTTTGAAGAGCGGCTTTCAAGCCAAAAGCACGAGAAGCTGCCACAACCAGACGAATTGGTGCCGAAAACGTATCAGCCTCATCCACCTTATAGATGTCCAGACGCTTGAACGGATTGGCTGGTAATGATGCCGCCAAAGTACTAAGAGTAACGGGCTTATTAGCTGTATTCATGCGACTCAACCGGATCTCCACCCTAGTACCAAGCCCCTTGAGATATACCAGAACAGCTGTAGTACTCCGGTTAGTTCCCATACGTATAGACTCGACCTGACCACTTTTTAGATGAATGGCTGAGTTGCGTGCGTCACGCATATCTACCAACAAGTAGTTAGGAGTTATACCGGGAATATCAACTGCAATATCAAGACGCGTAGGTATTGCATTAGCAAAGCTTGATAGCAACAACTCCATACCCAAAATCTTAGCCAACTTCCTTTTAAGTTGTCTATAACCAAGCTGAGTAAAGTAGGCTGGATTAAACCTAATCCATAAGGGATTTTGCTTACCAATAGGTCTATAACCAATATAAACTAAAGCATCCATCTTCGTGGTCTTAATACGAATAACTACATAATCCTTATACTGACCATGTTCACGGAAACAATTAGACTTATACTGCTTATTCTCAGCCATTCTACCTGAATTAAGTAATTTTTCTTTTAACTTATCTAACTTAGAATTGATAGCTTTAAGTTCAGAGTCTGGAATAGGAAGTGTTAAATTACACATATCTAATGTAATTATAGGTTTAATTACAGGTCTATCCAGACAGATGGCATTTTTTAATGGATTATCAATGGGTTTAAATATACTTGCTTTAGATGATCTCTTAGTACGTTTAACTTTATTACTCTTAGAGTCTACATCTACATGTAATACTGGTTCCTTTGTAGTTGTAGGACTGCTTGTTACTAAATTTTTCATTTTAATGCCTTATAATAATGTATTATCTACAATAGTAACTATATGTATTACTAGCTATTATTGTTGGGATGTGTGTTATTAACGATTGACCTATATGGCAATCTGCCGTGTAATTAACAGCTAACAACGTACATCATGTGCACACGTACACACTGTCAACATCGATAATGTATGTATGAACATGATGCACATCAGCTCATGGGGACTATGCATTGCCAGTCCCCATAACCCTTATTACTCACGACATTTATACCTAATACAGACCTTAATTTTGCCTATTATGTGCAATATTGATAAGCTGCCCTAATTTGCTACGTCCAGGCCTTGAAATGGAGAATCCTAACTTGTTCATGGCTCTCTCATGACGTCTCAGCAAAACACTGAGTGCCTTTTCTGTTACCGGCAACGGTTCTTTGGTTTTATTGATTTTCCGAATCTCAAGTAATAACTCTCCATAAGTACCCTCAAAAATTGTTCCTACTTTTATCAATTGAATCACCAACCGGATAGCAGGCTGTTCATCAATCGCTTCTTGAGCACTGAGGCGGAGGTTTTTTTTGTAAACTTCTGAAAACGGTTTTTTGTAATTTAACTGCTGTGAAATTGCAGTGCCGAGTTCTTCGTAGTCGGCCATACGACAAGGGTTCTCAATGTCGATTGATGGCAGAATTGTTAAAACCTCACTAAACAAGTAAACAATCGCAGATAAGAAACGAGGACGAAGTGCCTCGATTTTTTCCTCTAACTTAGTCGCCGCCAACCTATCCCTTGAAGCAGTTCCTACATTTATAGTGACCATACGCTCAGCCAAATCAGGACGAATACCTGGAATTTCAATGGCGGTCATAATTAATGAGATTTTCAGATACATGCTGGATAATTCGTCATTTGTAAAAAACAAGCGACAAGGAACTGAACCACCTGTGAAAAGAATGCAAAGTAAATCCTGTACCTTTGTACTCAGCGTTGATACATTGTCATACCCTAAAAGGTCAGTACTGTTTGCATAAACTTTTAAGTCATCCAGACTGCCTGACATATGGTTTATTAAGCTAGAATTAGGATTGATTGATGAAAGCAAAAACTTCGCTAGCATTGTCTTGCCTGAGCCTTCCATACCGAATAAAAGAAGCATTAAACTCGGAGTATCAACTCTTAAAACATTAATCATGAAAGTTACTATTAAAATAGTTTGATCCGATGATAATCCGAAAAGCGATTTAAACTCCTTAATACACTGCCGGGCATCAACTTCTTGCAGCATTCCTTTGATGTCTTTGCTGATTAATGACAAGCAAACTTTGCTATTGATTTTTCTTGCACTGGTGGTTTTTACGGCTCCATTTCCCATTTCTACAAGACGTTTCCCATGACGATCTTTAGAAATATAGTACTTTCCATCTTTCTTAAAAAAACGTTTATGAACCTTTACGTTTTTGCTGTTATAGGCATTTGCTATCAACTCAACTTTAATTTTCGCTAGCATACTTGGCGTTGGAAAAGTTTTGTTTTCGGCTCTATAAGCCTGGCGAATAATATTGTCTGCTTCAGAAGAATTGAATAACTCCAATACTATTATTTTTTTCTTATTTCCTTCCTTATCAACTATTTCAATAATAGCCTCTAAATATGGAACTTTTCTATCACTAATAATTACTCTTAAGTTTTTCATACAATCAGTTATTAATTAATATTAAAATTGATATTATCTATAACTACCGTAATTTATTTACTCCTATCTAAGTAAAAAATAATATACTTTTGTATAATTGTTGTCCTTGGCAAACAAAGGCTTCCAGTGTATTAAATCGTAGGATTTCAAAATTAGATGGGAGTGAACATTGTCAAATTCTAAGCATTTAAGATTTCATCATGTTAATTTCTTTATTTTTTGGCTTTAGCCCCATAAACTCTTGCGCTGTCCGCATTTAATCTAAAATACCTTCTCACTGTGCCGACTCTCCGAATCGCGAGAACATACGTAAATATAATGTGGACACAGCAGAATTTACATGCCCCTCCTGCCATTAAGATTGGCAATAAATGTCGGTATATGAATCAGAAATTTACGGGCATTTACTTTCACAAAAGAATCTTTAAATCCATTTGCCTCACGATTCTTAAAAACAAAGTTAAATTCACTTTCTTTAAGTGGATTATCTGGGTGGGTGGCAAAAATATTTTTTGGGCAGAAGTCGCCCAAAGTTGTATTCGTGGGGGTATCAGTCATAAAAAAGCCTCTCAATGTTTAACTAACGAAGTGCTAGTTTATTGATCTGAAGAGGTAAAATCAGGCAAAGTGCTGTCTATAGACAGAAATTGACAATTAACTGCAAAAATTGACTATTTGGACAGAAAAGAAAAGGAGGTTGCTGATAAAGAATGTATTGCTAGCGATGATGGTGGTTTAAAACTGGATATACCAAGCTACTTTGATGCCCCCCCTTAAATCAGAACAATGGTTTACTCCCATCTTATTGAGAAATCGTCTACTTCTTAAACTACTCAAATCCCTTCTAATCAAGGCATGACGCCAAATTTAACGACTTTGAAACTTGGGCGTTTTTTGTGTACAAAGGGAGTAAGCTATACTCTCTCATAAAATGAGAAACTGGAAATAAGCGAAAGAGAACAGAAGATTTTTACAGTGGCACAAAAAACTAAAGAGTACCTTGTAAGCGCTTAGAGACATAAAGACCATCAATACGATTACCATGAAAAACTGTGTATATCCTACCCAGGCAGATCAATCAATGGAAAAAGGGCTTGCTGGATAATGCCAGCAGCTTGTTTGAAGTTTGGAATAGGCTTCTCTGTGAAAATAGATTTCCTGATATTTTTCTGTTGATTACGCGGAATTATTTACAAACCCTTTAGCCAACGATTCAAGGGGCGTTTTTTGAGGCTCCAACTGTCTTTTTATAGCACGCTCCAGACTTTTTATAGGTAGCTCCTTACCGCCATCTATACTGACTGTGTTATTTTGAAAAGTAAAAGTTAAGCCAAAAGTAGACCCATGCCTCATACGGCGCACCACCTCACTAACTATAGGAAGATAACCGTTAATCTCGGCAAAATCGTTTATCACCCTGACAACAGCAGCATTGAATTTACCTGCGTTTGTACATTTCAAGATTGCAACCTGCGGAGACGAGGGAATCAAATCTATTTGTGGTTCAGGTTTATAAACTGCCTTTATCCTCACATTAAACTCAAAGTCATTTTTTTCTGCCCAAGCAATAAACTCAGTCACCTTTATAAGGTTAAGTTTTGTGCCTCGCTTTCGTGTGTTATCCGAATTCATTAAGTCACTATTTACTAGTGCATCAAAGATTGCCAAGTATTTTGTAAAATGTTCGACAAAAGAAGCTTTATTATTTTCAATATGTTGTATCAACTCCGCATACACTAAATATTTATTTTTGATCCAACCATCAATTAACTCACCCCCTACAAAAACTTTTTTCCCTTCTTCGTTTTTACCCCTTTTATGGCCTATCAAAATCTTGCCTAAGTCTGACTCAACATCAATATCCATTAATAATAGAGGTGCTGAATGCAAATAGATGGAATCTGGAGCAATACCGCTAATATTATATGGTTTATATTTTACTACCCAATCAGACATTTTTAGTGATCCCTTTACATTAAAAAACAGTTCAGCATCAACTTTGAGTCATTGTTGCTGAACCGGGTTAGTTTGATTATAAGCTAATAGACTTAGACATCGTATCATTAAGCAACTGACTCTTGTGCTCGGTACAGAGGTGAGTGTAGCGGTCTGTACTGGCTAGACTTTTGTGCCCAAGAATTTCAGCGATTTCTTTTAATGTCCGACCATCCCGTGCTAAGGTCGAAGCGGTATCATGACGCAGATCATGCCAACGAAAATTTTGAATGTTAGCTGATTTCAGACAAAGGGCCCATTTTTTACGATAATCGAATGCCTGGTTTACATCTATGGTCGAAGGAAACAAGAGGCAACTGCCGACCTCCCTATGCTTCTTGATTTCTTCCATAATTACGTTTGGTATAGGCGTGTGACGCGGCGTTCCATTTTTAGTGTCTAATAGTATTGCCAGGCCTTTTTCAAAGTCGATGTCGCTCCAGCGTAATTGGTCAAGCTCACCCTTACGCATTCCCGTTGCAAGCCCCATCAGAACTTTTAGATAAAATTTGCCGCCAATTTCTTTTGCAGCTTTAAGTAAGCGTGGTTTTTCTTGGTCAGAGAGATAGCGGACGATCTTGTTATCGACTGTAAGCGTGCGTACGCGCTTGCAGGGGTTAATATCGATATATTGATCCAGAACACTATCATCTTCTTGTAACAACGTGGCATAGTCCAAAATGGCGGACAAAATGGCAAGGTGTCTATTATAGGTGGCTGGTGCTAGTGATTTTTTTTGTTTGAGAACATCCCGGATAATTTCGGGTGTAATGTCTGAAAGAAGTGTTGGGCCTAAATGTTTTTCCCAGAACAAAACCAGTCGAACGCGGTCATGATCTTTTCCAGTCCACCATTTAATGTATTCATTTGCTAAACGGGTGAAATGGATGTTGCAGGGTTGAATACCTTTGGCTTCGTACTCTTGAGAATCCAAAACAGCACGATTGCCCCATGTACGAGCATCTTGCTTACGTCTGAATGTTTTTGATTTTATTCCCTTACCAGATTTGGTAAGAATGGTGCGGTAGCGGGCTTCGCCGCTTTTAAGAGTTACCTTGATTATGTGGAAATTTAGCATCTGTGTTCCCTCTTTTTGAGGTTAAAAACAAGACTACTGTAGTTATCACTGTAGTCGATGGTTTTAGTACACAGTTACTGAGCTTTTTATCCTTAAAAAGCCTTATAAATCAAAGTCTTTGTGGTGGGTCGTGCGCGATTCGAACGCGCGACCATCGCATTAAAAGTGCGGTGCTC
>Ga0066449_1000607_pt1 | contig 8232 bp, 7 predicted proteins | sample LakWasMe73_LOW10_2_FD_59560 | JGI IMG/M metagenome (GOLD analysis project Ga0066449, IMG submission 59560) | Freshwater sediment methanotrophic microbial communities from Lake Washington under simulated oxygen tension - Sediment Metagenome 73_LOW10 | ecosystem: Environmental > Aquatic > Freshwater...
CGTTATTTGATTGCACAGGTGCTAAACCTTCACTGAAGGATCGGACATTTCTGTATTTCGGGCCATTTGCTTCACATGCATTAAGAGCAAACAAAGATGACGCAAGCGTGATGCTTATGAGTAATTTAAACATTGATAATTCTTTCGTATTGATCGGCATTTATATTCCAATGCCATGCATAGTTTTTATAGATTGGACTGCCGCATATTGCTCAATATAGAAACTGCATCCATGCAACAGCCCAGGCCTTAGTTCAATATATTATTTTTTTGAAGGCGGATTGTTGCCACGACCACCACCAGATTTATTGCCAGTTTTACTAGGTGCATTTTCTAAAAAGTTAAACATGATTTATTTCCTTAAATTTCCCATTTATATTATTTCCTGGCTCGGGCTTAGTTCCAGGTAATCCCAGAAGCAACACTGCTAGCTGGTGAATAGCACTTTACGCTCAAAATTTTTTCGTGCAATTGTCAATGCATCAATATTGCAACGATGCATTTTTGATGCATTTTGTTTTAAATTGCGCTACAGTTAGCACATACTTGAACGTGAAAATTAACTCCGAGAAAATTTCATGAATACACCAATAAAATCCAGCAGAAAATTTGTAGAAATAGGTTCATTAGATGCAATCGCGCGTGCATTAATGGATCAAAACCAGCAGATTGATTGGAATATCAAGCATCGCTCTCTTGGTGCAAAGATCGGAGAGCTGGACAAAGGAAAAGTTACTTGGTGGACAAACAATCCGGATAAGGCTCAAGCCTTGTCTGAATTTTTGGAAATATCCTTAGCGGAACTTGGACTACATCAAAAAGCTAATGATCACTCATTCTTTTTTGATGATTTTCCTGAGTTGCCAAATTTGGACTTGAAGCGCGAGACTCCATTTGAGTTAGGCAATTTTACTCTTGACCCTTTACAGAAGAAGCCGGAACAAGCTTCGGAAAGTGAATTGGATATAAGTGAATGGCTCAAAAGCTCAGCTTCATTCAGATCGCCACATGAAATGTTATGGCTACGTATTCATGATGATTTACAGAGAACTCTATTTTCAAAACATTTGGATGTCACCGCACGATTTAACGTCATATTTGTTGATAAGTTGCACGATGCCGGTGAAAAATTAAAAGAATACAAGCCACTTATCATTTCGGTACGCGACAATGGCGGGGAAGATGACTTGTTTGCATTGACAGAGCGCCCTGAAGGCTTCGGAACTCTAGTTATTGCACCTCATATGTTAGCTAGTAGGCAAGAGACAAGGCCGTTAGAAATTATTTCATGGGATACTGTGACATCAAGTATCAGTCAAAAACGCTTACAAAAACTGAGCCAATCTGGACAATATGCAGATATCAAGCGCTGGATATGGACCCCACTGCCCGACTGGAAGCATTCCTTAATTAATTGGGTGGGCGCACGCTTAAGAACCAAAGAGGTTGATACGCTTTTTAGTGCCGATGAAATAAACGATTGGATTGATAGCTTTGATACCAACGATACTTGGTTCAGAGAATCCAAAGACATAATGCTTCTATGTAACATGGCTCACAACATCGGGGAAAGAAAACTTCCCAAACCGAGTGATCGTTATGCTGGAAAAAAACTGGTTCAAGCTATCTTTAAAAAAGAAAAGCAGACACAAATATATGCAATAAATAATATAGCAGAATCGCGTTGGAACAATACAGAAGTTTCATGGGATGGAGGTTTGCCATTAGAGGAATGGAATATAATTTCGCCGGCCGACACAGCAAAACTAGATCAAGATGACCTGATCAAAATAGCACACGGTAAAACGTTAACAGAAAGAAACGAAGCTCTTGAGTTATTTAAACTAAAACGATTATCAGGTAGCGCAGTAGCGCTGGTCGATAGTAACGTAATAAAAGAAATAACCACGGGTAGTTTTGATTTTCAGAGCCAAACTCTGGCAAATCTTATGATCAGAGATTTGCTGATGCAGGATATGATCAATGGCGACTTGTCTTGGGCTTGGACCTGCTTTGACAATTCGCGAAGACTGCTGATAGATGCAGTGCTCAACTCCGTTTCAATAGACACCCTGACATTATTTGCCAAGAAGCTAATTCAAGCATTACCAGATTCGGTGGAAGACATTGGCGTGTCAGAAGCATTATTTATTGCCCTAGGCAAACGCATTGCATCCAATGAACTTATTAATCCAGATCTGGCTTTTACCAACCTGGCAAAGAAAGTTGTTGGTCGACTAGAGCTTTTTTATGAAGAAGAGATACACAGTTGGCATCTGCCAGCCCCATTATCTCGCCCCATAGATTCCGAGTCTGAGAAGTTGTCTTGGATAAACGCTTGCTGGTCTTGGAGTTTGATTCCTAATGTTTCAATAAAAATGCCACCTCATTGGCTATTCCCGGGTTGGGCAGAAGATTTGCCTGATTTTGTTCCAACATGGCTGACAGACTTATGGCCTGATGAGGCATGCAAGAAATTACCCAATGAATGGGAGCAGTTTTTCTCAATAGTGGATCAATTGGTGAAAGATTGGAATGAGCCGAGAACAAATGCAACCAAACATTTCACCCTAAGCATGTTAGGCAAAACTGCACTTGGATACTGGGGAGCTGACGAAGTGTGGTGGCAAACAATTATAGGTTATAAATGGGCTGAAAATATAATGCTCCAACGGTTTAGTGATGCAGGCATTGGCACCGCTCTGAGGTTATGGGTTTCATACTTATCTTTCGAAAAGCATATAAATATAAATAAGGAATTTCATTCATTTTTAAACTGTATTCATTCTCCGATCAGAGTATGGATGTTCAAACAAATGAATATAAGAAAAGCGTTGAATGCTATTAATGAGAGTGATTGGCAATACCTCGTATCAATATCAGAAACTCTTCCTCCTGAGTTCAAAGGGTCTTTGTTTCAGAGGTTAGCAGAATGCCCGCAATCTGAAATATTAATTTGGGATGAAATAATCCCTAGGCTTGGTCCGGCAATTGCACCTAATTTGTTAGATCAGCTTGATAACGACATCCTATCGTCGCTTCCTGCTGCATATCTCTGGAAATGGGATCCAGAGGCATTAAAAACTACCTTAATCCAAGACAATCTAAGCATTAATGCAAAAAGAAAGATAATTCAAACATGCCCCTCCACTCAAATTGCTGCAGTGGCAAGATTTTTGATAGATAACCCTACATTATTAGAGTCACAAGATCGGATTGCTTGGGTGCGCCAGCATTTGGCATCAAGTGGTTATACATCCAAATATTTATTAGAGTTCTTATATGCACGAGATCAATAAGGTCGGAAATAATTTGCAAACTGAGTTGTTCTGAAGTCTGCTTTGCGGACAAAGCGGACAAAGCGGACAAAGCGGACAATCGGATCAAATATTTGATACGAATTGCCTAATTGCTTGTGTCCGTACTTGATATTTATTACTATGCGGATAGAGCAAAGCTTAACTATAAGATTTAAAAAGAAAAACAATATGACAAAATCAACATCCTCAGTATTATTACACGGACGCATCCGTCCGCTTAATAACTGTTAGATTGCAAATGCAAGCTGCGAAGACACCACATCGCAACGAGTCGTTGAATGCGTTGGCCCGAGTAAATGACCAGCTCTGCTTCGTGCTATTCCTTGATTCACATGTGGCGCCTGAGCTTCAGCAACTCGCTGTGGCCAGGCCCACCGATTTTACCCCGACGGTCTTTCCTCACAATGCGTTCGCCGAACGCATCTACGTGCCTGTCGGACGCCTTCCTGAGTTTCGAAGCGAACAGGTAGTAACCGCGCTGGGAGTCAGCTTCGCATTCGCAGTGGAGCAACTGCTACTCTATATTGAGACTGCGATCCGTCACTGGGCCGAGGTGAATGGTGCCTCCGCCCAAATCACCGAACCGATCGACGCTTGCTTGCAAGCCTGCGTGGCTAAGGGAGCGAAGCACCCCATTGAGCCAAATCTGATAAAAACGATCAAATATCTTCGCCTGCGCCGGAATCACGTCATCCACGCAGCTTCGGAGTTGACCCCCGAGCTTGTGAAGACTTTGAAGTACGACGGCCCAGTGCTTCAGAAATTCTGGGAATCTAGGACAACGATTCCTGCGGTTGATTTTTCATCTGACACTGTTCGCACGTTCACGGCAGACGAGACCATTTCCTTGATCAAGCTTGTTCGGATTTGCGTAGAGGAGATCGACGGGTTCTTGGCACGGAAACTTCAGGGGGAGCGAGTCATTAGGCTTCTGGACCGAGATCTTCTTGACCGCCAGCCCGAGCTGAAGGCGAGAGGACCGGCGATTGCCGGGAGGCGTGTTCGCAAGATTAAGAAGCTAGCGTTCGAGCTCTACGCACTGCGCGCGACGCCCATGGAGGTAGCACATGTTCTCGGGGTTGCAATCTAACTGCTCGATCGACACGGACGTCCTATCGGTGGGCTTCGCCCACCTACTGTCCGCTGGTGATCTCAGACATTATGCCTTCTAGCCGCATGAAAGTATCTAGCTATGTTGTTACCCATGATTATGGGTTTGCCCCAAACCCATTCGGTGGGATTCTTACATTGGCGACGTGCAAGCCAAAAATCCGGCGCTTTGCAGAACCTAACAACTGGATTATCGGCACTGGCTCAACAAATGGCATTGGCGCTGATAGATTGATTTATGCTGGTTTTATATCGACTGTTGTAACAATAGAACAATACTCAACTGATGAAGCCTACAAGATAAAAATCCCAGCAAAAGATGGTGATGTCTGGCAAAGACGAGGAGATAACATTTATTACAAGAGCCAATCCGGGCAATGGCTACAAAGAGACAACTCTTTTCATGGTGAGAGTGAGCTTGAGCACGACTTGTCAGGAAAGAATGTAATTGTTTGCAAGCGTTTCTGGTATTTCGGCAGTAGCGCACCAAGTATCCCTGTTCAGTTTCGAAGCGTTATAAAAACTGGCCCTAATCATAAGGACAACATCAATAATGAATGCGTACCTGAGTTCTTGATTTGGGTTCAATCGCATAGTGAGGGTATTCATGCGAAGCCATCTAGCATTACGGTATAGCATGGCGGTCGAGTGGGGCGCAGCAAAAGCGCGGCGCTTCTCACCTTTATGTTGAGTGGCCGCTTTGGGGATATTGCTGCCAGACTATAATTTTTTTAATTGCTTCGTCAATTCCATAATAGGTAACTGAGGTCCTATCATGACATTGCATCTCAAAGTCTTGATAGGATTTAGTGATGAATGATCAAACATTGTCAGATCGAGTCTACCTTAACTGACACCTGAAAATATCCTGATTCATTGTCAGATGAAATTGAAATGGTTAAATTTGACAGGATGTAAACGCATGCTATAGATCTTAATAGGCAGTTAACTATTAAGGACTATAAAAATTATGACAGGACAGAATGTAGGCTATATCAGAGTATCAAGTATTGACCAAAATACCATCAGGCAACTTGATGGAGTCAGTCTTAACAAGACATTTACAGAAAAATTGTCCGGTAAGGACACGCAGCGCCCCATGCTACAGGAATGCCTTGGTTATATCAGGCAGGGCGACACATTGCACGTGCATTCGATTGATCGATTAGCGCGCAACGCAAAAGACCTTCTCAATCTGGTTGAACAGATACTGGCTAAGGGAGCGACAGTTAGCTTCAATAAAAACAACCTAGTATTTTCCCCGGACACAAAAGATCATATGGCTAAACTTCAACTTACCATGCTTGCAGCATTTGCTGAATTTGAGCGTGAGCTCATTCGTGAGCGTCAACTTGAAGGTATTGCTATTGCTAAAGCCGAAGGAAAATACAGTGGTAGACGTAAACTTACGGACGAAGTGCTCGAAGAGGCTAGGATAAGGACATCGAAAGGCGAGCCCTTATCCAGAGTTGCTAAAGCATTAAATATCTCTCGAGAAACTCTATATAGATATGGCATTAAATCGGCATTGCCATTCGGCAATCATGTTCAAGATAAGTATGGTAACTAACTTGTAAGGCTTAATCGTAGGTAAAAGTTGCGTGAATTAAATGTTTTGATATTTTGAATTTAGGGGTCAATAAATGGATTTTATTGGCTCTAATAAATATTTAAATCATTTAAGGAAAACAACTATGCGCTTATTACTGGCAATATTTTTACCATTCATTTCATTTTTTACTATTGGTCGACCTATTGCAGGGCTTGTATGCTTATTTTTACAGGTCACACTTATAGGCTGGATACCAGCCGCTATTTGGGCTGTATTCGCATTAGGTCAGTACAAGACTGATAAGAAGATAGAAGATGCACTCTTGCAAAGTTCTAGAGATCACTCTTTAAATTAAAAATAAGCCATCCTCACGTGCCTAGATTATTGGTACGTGAGATTTTTTTGTTTGTTCTGCATGAAGAAATAATTCGAAAAATTACAGCCTAGTAAATTATAAATACCCAAATGCTAGCAAATTATTAGCCATAAAAATCCCCGTTATTACTCACTACTCGATTGGAGATTTTTGATTAAAGTAAGCCCAGCTGGCTTACAGCAATTACTAACTTTCAAAGGGGTTTAGCACATGATTAAAATGTATAGGCAAATTGAAACAATGATCAATGACAGTCACAAAAGAATTCTACTTTTAGGTCAGCTATCAATGCCAACAACTCAATACCTGGCATTTGAAGAGCTAGTTTCATCTGAAATTGAAGATGTACTTAAGCTAGAAATTCAACATTTGCTTGTCAATAGTGACTTGGGGCTTGATAGCGATGAAGATAACAGTTCCGATCTCGATGTCGAATGTAATTTTTAACAGGCCAATCATCCAGTAATTATGTCTGCGAATTCATTTAGAACACTAGGAATTAAGGAAGCGGCAGCACTTCTGATGGTGCATCCAGTTACTTTGTACAGGATGGCAGAAAAAGGAGAAATTCCTGCAGCCAAACCCGGCAAGAAATGGGTTTTCGTTGATGTTGACTTGATTGAATGGTTAAGAGCACAATATTTGACGCAGACGTCTGTAAGTGACTCAACAGAAAGGATGAATCTATGTCACTCTACAAACGGAAAGGCTCAAGTATCTGGTGGTATGAGCTTAAGGATGCCAGCGGAAAAAGAGTACAAAGCAGCACTGGGACTGAAATAAGGGAACATGCTCAAGAGTTGCATGATCGGTTGAAGGTGCAGTTTTGGGAGCAAAAGAGACTTGGTGTTAAAGCTAGACGAACTTGGCGTGAGGCGGTTATTCGGTATCTTTCGGAGAAGTCCGAGAAAAAGACCCTAGAAACCGACAAGTCGCATCTGCGATGGCTGGACCCCTATCTGGGAAACAGACATTTGGATGAGATCAATCGGGATCTGATTGCTGAGATCACGATGGCGCGCCAGAAGCCATATGAGATCCCAAGGAGAAAAGGTCCGCCCAGAGAAATTGCCCCTAAGCCTAACACTATCAACAGAACCTTGGAGATTATTCGAGCAATTTTGAGGATGGCGCGGGATGAGTGGGAGTGGGTAGCAACGACACCGAAGATTGCCATGAAAAAAGAGTCGACCAAGCGCATTTCATGGATCACTCGCGAGAAGGCGGAAGAGTTGTTAAGTTATCTTTCTCCACATCAGCAGGTGATGATGCGATTTTCACTGGAAACTGGATTGAGGCGCAGAAATGTTACGCATCTGGAGTGGAATCAAATCGATCTCGAAAGGCGGTTAGCTTGGATACACCCGGATCAGGCCAAGGCTGAAAAGGCAATTGGTGTGCCGTTGTCTAGGGAGGCCGTACTGATCCTTAGCCAGCAATGGGGGCAGCATCCACTTTGGGTGTTTCCATATAATGGCAAACCGATTACACAAACGGCGACTAAGACTTGGCGTGCAGCAATCAAGGCGGCTGGAATCCCTGATGGATTTAGGTGGCATGATTTGAGGCACACTTGGGCAAGTTGGCATGCACAGGATGGTACGCCGCTTCACGTGCTACAAGAGTTAGGGGGTTGGGCATCTTCAGAGATGGTGCGGCGTTATGCGCATCTGTCGACGCAGCACCTGGCAGACTATGTGGACAGGCGGGTTGGACTGAAACTGGTGGGAGGTACTGACGTTTTCCCTACAGTACCGCAGTTGGCAATAAAAAAGGGCTAAGCTGTTTTAGCTTAACCCTTTGATATTACTACTTAAATTTGGTGCGCCCGAAGAGATTCGAACTCCTGACCCCTTGGTTCGTAGCCAAGTACT
>Ga0066449_1000629_pt1 | contig 8026 bp, 7 predicted proteins | sample LakWasMe73_LOW10_2_FD_59560 | JGI IMG/M metagenome (GOLD analysis project Ga0066449, IMG submission 59560) | Freshwater sediment methanotrophic microbial communities from Lake Washington under simulated oxygen tension - Sediment Metagenome 73_LOW10 | ecosystem: Environmental > Aquatic > Freshwater...
CCAGCCAGTTGGCCGAAAGAAGGCTTGGCAGGAATGACGGCTGCCCGCACAACCGGCTTGCGCTTGGCGACGTAGATGGTCTTGGAAACCTTGCGTTTGACGCTCGGTTTATTGTCGGCGGCACGGACCTTGGCGGCTTGGGCGTCGGTGGTGGCAAAAACCGTCAAAACCGACATGGCACACAGGCCCCAAACCAATCGATTCAAAGAGCCTACCCAAACAGCTTTGTTTTGAATCCGCATGCATTCTTCTCCGAACATAGTCAATGCCTAGGTTTATACAAAAAAAATCGCGCAAGATCAAGCACTTGCGCGATTTATCTCAACAAACTCCTGCAAATCAGGGCATCACCTAGCCTTGGGCGGCAACCCGATCGGCTTTGCTGGACAACTTGTTGAGCGCACTCAGGTAGGCCTTGGCTGAAGCGACCACGATATCGGGGTCGGCACCGACGCCATTGACCACCCGGCCGCTGTTTTGCAGCCGCACGGTCACCTCCCCCTGACTTTCGGTCGATCCGCTGATCGCATTCACCGAATAAAGCACCATTTCCGCCCCGCTTTTCACATGGGACTCGATGGCCTTGAGCGAGGCATCCACCGGACCATTGCCGTCAGATTCGCCCTTGACCTCTTTGCCGTCCACCGTGATCACGATGGACGCCTGCGGCCGCTCCCCGGTTTCACTGTGTTGCGACAGCGACACGAAGCCATAGCGCTCCTTCTCGCTGGTCACACTTTCGTCGCTGACCAGGGCCAGGATGTCCTCGTCGAAGATCTCGCTCTTGCGGTCGGCCAGTTCCTTGAACTTGGCAAAGGCGGTGTTGATCTCGGTTTCGCTGTCCAGCGAGACACCCAACTCCTGCAGGCGCTGCTTGAAGGCGTTGCGCCCGCTGAGCTTGCCCAGCACGATCTTGTTGGCCGACCAGCCCACATCTTCGGCGCGCATGATCTCGTAGGTGTCGCGCGCCTTGAGCACGCCATCCTGGTGAATGCCGGAGGCATGGGCAAACGCATTGGCCCCCACCACCGCCTTGTTCGGCTGCACCACGAAACCGGTGGTCTGGCTGACCATGCGGCTGGCCGCCACAATGTGCTTGGTATCAATGCCGACATCCAGATTGAAGTAGTCACGGCGCGTTTTGACCGCCATCACCACCTCTTCCAGACTGCAGTTGCCGGCCCGCTCGCCCAAGCCGTTGATGGTGCACTCCACCTGCCGTGCGCCACCGATCTTGACACCGGCCAGCGAGTTGGCCACGGCCATGCCGAGGTCGTTGTGGCAATGGACCGACCAGATCGCCTTGTCCGCATTGGGCACACGCTCACGCAGGGTCTTGATGAAGTTGCCGTACAGCTCCGGTATGGCGTAGCCCACGGTATCCGGAATGTTGATGGTGGTGGCCCCTTCCTTGATGACGGCCTCCACCACGCGGCAGAGGAAATCCATCTCGCTGCGGTAGCCATCTTCGGCGCTAAACTCGACATCGGCCACCTGGTTGCGGGCGAAGCGCACCGCCAGTTTGGCCTGCTCCAGCACCTGCTCCGGGCTCATGCGCAACTTCTTCTCCATGTGCAGCGGCGACGTGGCGATGAAGGTGTGGATGCGTGCGCTGTTGGCGCCCTTGAGCGCTTCGGCTGCGCGCGAGATGTCGCGGTCATTGGCGCGCGACAGCGAACAGATGGTGGAATCCTTGATGGCATTGGCAATGTTCTGCACTGCCTCGAAGTCACCATTGGAACTGGCCGCGAAACCAGCCTCGATGACATCCACCTTCAGGCGCTCAAGTTGCCGGGCAATGCGCAGCTTTTCATCTTTGGTCATGGATGCGCCGGGCGACTGCTCGCCATCGCGCAAGGTGGTATCAAAAATGATCAGTTTGTCGGCCATCTCGTTCTCCTGGTTTCCTGCGATTCAAAAATGACAAAGTACAAAGCAAAAGGCCCGCTGCGAGTGCATACGGGCCTTATGGAAAATCTGCGCGTGCGCTAGCAATTCCGCCCGTGTCGGCGTAGCAGCACTAGAGCTAGCGAAATAGATTTCATGGATTCAATGTACCACAAGATATGGCGGTGCGCATTGGCTTCTTCTATGAAGCCGATTACTGGTGCAGCCCACGCTCATCCGGCTCGTCGGTCGAGGTGCTGATCACACTGGTGGGTTTGCCCTTGGCCTTGCGCCAGCCATACACCGCATAACCGCTCAAGCCATAGACCACAAAGACGCCGAAGAGCACGACGGGCGGATGGATATTGATGACCGCAATGCCCAGCGCGATCAGAACGATCACCGCGAACGGAACGCTCTTTTTCATCTGGATGTCCTTGAAGCTGTAGAACGGCACATTGCTCACCATGGTCAACCCTGCGTACAAAGCCAGCACAAACATGGGCCAGGCCACCGTCGGGCCCGCCACACCAAGCTCGGTCATGATCCAGATGAACCCCGTGACAAGGGCCGCCGCCGCCGGTGACGGCAAGCCCTGGAAATAGCGCTTGTCCACCACCGTCGTGTTGACGTTGAAACGCGCCAGCCGCAAGGCGGCGCAAGCGCAATAGACGAAGGCCGCAACCCAGCCCCAGCGCCCCAGCCCCTTGAGAGCCCATTCGTAGGAAATCAGGGCTGGTGCCGCGCCAAAAGACACCATGTCAGAAAGGGAGTCCATCTGCTCGCCAAAGGCACTCTGCGTGTTCGTCATGCGCGCGACACGGCCGTCCAGGCTGTCAAGCACCATGGCACAGAACACACCGATGGCCGCCAAGTCGAAGCGATCGTTCATGGCCATCACGATGGCGAAGAAACCACCAAACAAGGCGGCCAGCGTGAAGAGGTTGGGAAGAATGTAGATGCCCTTGCGGCGCTTGCGCACCATCACGGTCTCACCTGCTGAAAATGCGTCGTCACCGTCGTGCATGGTCAAACCCCAGCTTTCAAAAACAGGTTGCCGAAAATCGCAGCGCCCATGCCTGTCAGGCGCAAACAGAAAGAGTTGAGGTAATCCATAGAGTTCAAGTGTAAGTCACCCTCAAGCCAGGGCGCAAACAAAAACAAAGGCCACCGAAGTGGCCTTTGTCGCAAGCACAGGATGCTGCTTAGTTGCGGGTCTGGTCCACCAGCTTGTTCTTGGCAATCCAGGGCATCATGGCGCGCAACTGGGAACCAACCTTCTCGATGGAGTGGTCGGCCGTGTTGCGGCGGCGAGCCGTCATGCTCGGGTAGTTCAGACGGCCTTCCTGGATGAACATCTTGGCGTAGTCACCGTTCTGGATGCGCTTGAGCGCATTGCGCATGGCAGCGCGCGACTGCTCGTTGATGACCTCGGGGCCCGTCACGTACTCGCCGAACTCGGCGTTGTTGGAGATCGAGTAGTTCATGTTGGCGATGCCGCCTTCATAGATCAGGTCCACGATCAGCTTGAGTTCGTGCAGGCACTCGAAATAAGCCATCTCGGGCGCATAACCAGCCTCGACCAGGGTTTCATAACCCATCTTGATCAGCTCGACCGCACCGCCGCACAAAACAGCCTGTTCGCCGAACAGGTCAGTCTCGGTCTCTTCCTTGAAGTTGGTCTCGATGATGCCGGCTTTGCCGCCACCATTAGCCATGGCATAGGACAGAGCCAGATCACGCGCCTTGCCGCTCTTGTCCTGATGCACCGCCACCAGGTGCGGCACGCCGCCGCCTTGGGCGTAAGTGCTGCGCACGGTATGGCCGGGCGCCTTCGGTGCCACCATCCACACGTCCAGGTCGGCGCGCGGCACAACCTGGTTGTAGTGCACGTTGAAGCCGTGGGCGAAAGCCAGCGATGCACCCGACTTGATGTTCGGTGCAACGTTGTTGGTGTACACCTCGGCGATCTGCTCGTCGGGCAACAGGATCATGACCACGTCAGCGGCCTTGACGGCGTCATTGACTTCCATCACGGTCAGGCCGGCCTTGCCGACTTTGTCCCAGGAAGCACCGCCCTTGCGCAGACCGACCACGACCTTCACGCCGCTATCGTTCAAATTCTGAGCGTGGGCATGGCCTTGGCTGCCGTAGCCAATGATGGCCACGGTCTTGCCCTTGATCAGGCTCAGGTCACAGTCTTTGTCGTAGAAAACTTTCACTTCTTTCTCCTTGGTAAAACCAGATAAAAATCAGACTCGCAAAATGCGCTCGCCGCGGCCCACGCCGCTGCTACCGGTACGCACAGTTTCCAGAATGGCACTGCGGTCGATCGCCTCCAGGAAGGCATCGTTCTTGGAGTGATCACCGGTCAGTTCGATGGTGTAACTCTTGTCGGTGACGTCGATGATACGGCCGCGGAAAATGTCGGCCATGCGCTTCATTTCTTCGCGCTCCTTGCCCACCGCGCGTACCTTGACCATCATGAGCTCACGCTCGATGTAGGCACCTTCGGTCAGGTCCACCACCTTGACCACTTCGATCAAGCGGTTGAGGTGCTTGGTGATCTGCTCGATGACGTCGTCCGAACCGGTGGTCTGGATCGTCATGCGCGACAGGCTGGCATCTTCAGTCGGCGCCACGGTCAGGGACTCGATGTTGTAGCCACGGGCCGAGAACAGGCCCACCACGCGGGAAAGAGCCCCCGGCTCGTTCTCCAGCAATACGGCAATGATGTGTTTCATGTCAGGATTCCTCTTTTCGCTGCCCTCCCCCGGCCGCGGTAACGGCAAGGCTTGGCAGGCAATAGATTCGTCAAAAGATAAGCCAGCTCCCAAACGGGACCCGGCCCTTGTGTTTACAGGTCCTCGCTACCCAGCAGCATCTCGGTGATGCCCTTGCCGGCCTGCACCATCGGGAACACGTTCTCGGTCGGATCGGTACGGAAGTCCATGAACACCGTGCGGTCCTTGAGTTTGCGGGCCTCGCGCAGCGCCGGCTCCACGTCCTGCGGCCGCTCGATCAGCATGCCGACGTGGCCATAAGCCTCGGCCAACTTCACGAAATTGGGCAGCGCATCCATGTAGCTGTGGCTGTAGCGGCCGGAGTACTCGATCTCCTGCCATTGGCGCACCATGCCGAGGTAGCGGTTGTTAAGCGACAGAATCTTGATCGGTGTGTTGTACTGCAGGCAGGTCGAGAGCTCCTGGATGCACATCTGCACCGAGCCCTCACCCGTCACGCAATAGACCTCGCTCTCGGGCTTGGCCAGCTTGATGCCCATGGCATAAGGAATGCCCACACCCATGGTGCCCAAGCCACCGGAGTTGATCCAGCGGCGCGGCTCGTTGAACTTGTAGTACTGGGCCGCCCACATCTGGTGCTGACCGACGTCGGACGTGATGTAGGTATCGGCATCCTTGGTCATGTTCCACAGCGTCTCGATCACGAACTGCGGCTTGATGACTTCCTTGTTGCCGCGGTCGTACTTCATGCAGTCACGCTTGCGCCAACCGTCAATCGCCTCCCACCAGCCCCCCAGGGCCTGCGCATCAGGCTTGATGGCGCTTTCCTTGATCATGGCAATCATCTCGGCCAGCACATCCTTGACATCACCCACGATCGGGATGTCCACCTTGACGCGCTTGGAAATGCTCGACGGATCGATGTCGATGTGAATGATCTTGCGCTCGTTCTGGGCAAAGTGCTTGGGGTTGCCAATCACCCGGTCGTCGAAACGCGCACCCACGGCCAGCAGCACGTCGCAATTCTGCATGGCGTTGTTGGCCTCGATCGTGCCGTGCATACCCAGCATGCCCAGGAACTTGGGATCGGTGGCCGGGTAGGCGCCCAAGCCCATCAGCGTGTTGGTGACGGGATAGCCCAGCATGTTCACCAGGGTGCGCAGCTCCGCTGTCGCATTGCCCAGCAGCACGCCGCCACCGGTGTAGATGTAGGGACGTTTGGCCGTCAACAGCAGTTGCAACGCCTTGCGGATCTGACCCGCGTGGCCCTTGCGCACCGGGTTGTAAGAACGCATCTCCACCGATTCCGGATACCCCGTGTACGCCACCTTCTTGAACGAGACGTCTTTCGGGATGTCCACCACCACCGGGCCAGGACGGCCGCTGCGTGCAATGTGGAAGGCCTTTTTCATCGTCATGGCCAGATCGCGCGCGTCCTTGACCAGGAAGTTGTGCTTGACGATAGGGCGCGTGATACCCACGGTATCGCACTCCTGGAACGCATCCAGGCCGATGGCGGCCGTCGGTACCTGACCAGTCACGATCACCATCGGAATGCTGTCCATGTAGGCCGTGGCGATGCCGGTGATGGCATTCGTGACACCAGGGCCGGAAGTCACCAGTGCCACGCCGACATCGCCGGTGGCACGGGCGTAGCCGTCGGCGGCATGCACGGCAGCCTGCTCATGACGCACCAGAATGTGTTGGATGCTGTCTTGCTTGTAAAAAGCGTCGTAGATGTGCAGAACGGCGCCGCCGGGATAACCCCAGACATACTTGACGTTCTCGGCCTGCAGGGCCTTGATCAGGATCTCTGCGCCCCGCAACTCTTCTGTCTGATCAGCGGCAGCGGCAGCCGAAGTGATTTCAGCTTTGGAAATTTCCATGATGAACCTTTGTGAATTTCTCTAACGAAAAACCTTGGGTGCCCCTTCGCAAACACTTGTGGCGTCGCGTCGGGACTTAAGGTCAAAACCATGGGCGCATTGCTTGTAGCGCCGAATTGTGACCCGTTTGCTTTTTGATATGCAGTCCGCATTATCGCACTGCACCATCGAATTTGAGCAAGCCGGCCCGGAAAATAAGGGGCTCAATGCCATAATCGACCCCAAAGTGCGCTCCCAAGGCGCGCCAGAACATCGAGACACACCCCAACCACCCCCCGGGTTTCACGCGCTTGGCCACCGAACAAGAACTCTCAGACTTCCTGAAAAGCGTTGAAAAACGCGCGTTCAAGCGTTCGGTGTATCACGTCCGCAACGACGAAGCCGCTCTGGACATCGTGCAAGACAGCATGATGAAGCTGGTCGAACACTACGGCCATAAACCGATCGCTGAACTGCCCATGCTGTTCCAGCGCATTCTTTCGAACTGCACGCTGGACTGGTTTCGACGCCAAAAGACCCGCAACGCCCTGTTTTCGAACATGAGCGACTTCGAGGCAGATGACTCGGATGGGGATTTCGACCTTCTGGAAACTTTGAACACGACGGACAGCTCCAACCAGACCGAAAGCGCCGAGAGCCAGACGGAACGGGCCCAAGTCTTGCATGAGATCGAGAAGGAAATTCTGGAGCTGCCAGCCCGTCAACGGGAAGCCTTCCTCATGCGTTATTGGGAGGATTTGGATGTAGCCGAAACGGCTGCAGCCATGGGCTGTTCCGAGGGCAGCGTAAAAACACACTGTTCCAGGGCGGTTCAGGCCCTGAGCAAGGCTTTGAAGGCCAAGGGAATACGACTATGAAGCATTCAACATCCGCCCAAGACCTCTCTGTCCAAGACCGTTTCGGTCGGACGGTAACAGCGCGGCTGTCTGAATCTGCTGCAGCACTCCCCTACGACATTTCCGAACGTTTGCGTGCTGCCCGGATGCAGGCGCTGGGCAAGCACAGAGTCGCCCAAACCGCTCCGTCAGCCCATGTCTTGACCAATGGTGGTGCAGCCACGCTCGGTTTTGGTGAGGGAGAAGGACGCCTGTGGCACCGTCTGGCGGCATTGGTTCCCTTGCTGCTGCTCGTTGCCGGGCTGATTGCCGTCAACATGCTCAACGACGATTTCCGGGCCAAGGAGTTGGCTGATATCGATTCGGCCATCCTCACGGATGACCTGCCTCCGGCCGCCTACACCGATTCCGGCTTCTTGCAGTTTCTCCAAACTCGCCGTGAGCAGCAGGACCAGTAAGTGCTCGACGCCATGAAAAGAGTATTTGCGGGCTCAGCATGGATCGCCTTGGCAGCCTTGAGTTGCCCGCCCGTGCACGCCCAGGGCGAAGTGACAGCACCCGCGCCCGCTAGCGTTGTGACGGGGGGGGCAGCCAGCACGCCCCCCCAGCCGGGCCCCCGCAAGTCTCCAGCCGCCAAACAGGTCAACCAGCAAACCTGGCAAAAACTGACACC
>Ga0066449_1000662_pt1 | contig 7714 bp, 7 predicted proteins | sample LakWasMe73_LOW10_2_FD_59560 | JGI IMG/M metagenome (GOLD analysis project Ga0066449, IMG submission 59560) | Freshwater sediment methanotrophic microbial communities from Lake Washington under simulated oxygen tension - Sediment Metagenome 73_LOW10 | ecosystem: Environmental > Aquatic > Freshwater...
GAAATAATATAGAAACCAAGCTCTCCATTGGCCGCTTCAGTGGCTGAATAAATTTCGCCAACCTGTGGACGAACACCTTTCATGACCAGCATGAAGTGATTCATCAGACCTTCGATGTTTGTATAAACTTCTTTTTTAGGTGGAATACAAACGCGCTTATCAAGTGATTGATAAGGACCGCTTGGAATATTGTTCAGAACCTGCTTAATAATGCGAAGTGATTGTCTCATCTCTTCCATGCGTACCAGATAGCGATCATATGGGTCACCGTTTTGCCCGATTGGAATTTCGAAATCGACATCTTTATAGAAATAATATGGATTTGTTTTTCTCAGATCGTAGTTTACACCGGCAGCGCGAAGACATGGACCTGTGTATCCCCAACTAATAGCGTCTGCTGCCGAAATAGGGCAAACGCGAGTTCTATCGACATAGATTTTGTTCTTAGTTAAAAGGCGATCAACTTCCGCGATCCCTTTTTCCATTTTTTGAACAACTGTAAGACAGTCCGTTACCCATCCAACAGGAAGTTCCTGCGCCATTCCCCCGATGCGGGTTAAAGACACAGTCAAACGAGCTCCTGAAAGTTTTTCAAACAATTCATAAACTCTTTCTCTTTCTTCTAGACAGAAGAACATTGTCGTCAAGGCCCCTAAGTCAACTGCTCCGGCACCAATACACACAAGGTGGTCGATGATGCGAGAAAGTTCTGCAAGAACCATACGGATGGCCATGGCGCGGTCAGGGATTTCAATTCCCATCATATCTTCAACAGCTTTACACCAACCAATATTGTTCATTGGTGAAGAACAGTAGTTCAAACGGTCTGTATAAGGGATGACCTGATTATAAAGATGGTTTTCCGTCATCTTTTCAAAACATCTGTGAAGGTAACCGATTTCGAGCTTAGAGCGCTTGATCACCTCACCTTCGATTTCGGCCATAATTCTCAGCGTCCCGTGAGTTGCCGGGTGAGAAGGACCAATATTGATCCATTCTCTTTTAATCGCGTCTTCAGCAGAAACTGAAGCATCCGGTTCAAAGTGAATATCAATTGAATCAGAAAGAGGTTGATTGTGGTCGGCCGCATAGTCTTTTCTTAGCGGATGCCCAACCCATTCGTGGTGAGTAAGTAGTCTTTCTTTTTTTCTTCCCATGTACGTAATCCCGTACATGTCCCAAGCTTCGCGCTCAAACCAGTCAGCTGCTTTCCAGAGAGGAAGAACAGAAGGAACCATTTCTCCACCATCGACATCAACCGGAACGCGAACACGAATGCGCTCATTTTTATCCATATTGAGAAGGTGGTAAACTGATTCAAATCGTTTTCCGTGAGTCCATTCAGATTTCGGTCTCTGAATGTTGTCGACCCCACAGATATCAAGAAGCATGTTGAATCCGAATTCATCTTTTAATTTTTCCATTACCGGCAACAGCGTTTTTGTGCAGGCGAAAATGGCGTGATTTTCAAACTTGTACGAATAGTGATTTTCCGCAAAAGTTTTTTCTAATTCTTGTCCAAAAGGAGTTAGTTCCATGAATTAAACCTATTTATTAATTAATTTGCTTGTGAAAGTTCTTCTGCTTTGGCCTTTTTTGCTTCAACGGCTGCCTTAGAGTCATTGTAAGCAGAAACACCTTTTTTAATTCTGTCCTGAATCTGCATGATTCCCTGAAGAACCGCTTCAGGAGTGGGAGGACATCCTGGAATATAAATATCAACCGGGATGTCACGGCTTACACCTTGAACCACGTGATACGCGCGATAGAAGCCACCAGAAGAAGCACAGGCCCCCATAGCTATAACCCATTTCGGATCGGCCATCTGATCGTAAATTCTTTTCAGAACTGGTGCTTGTTTTTCTGTGATTGTTCCCGCGATGATCATGAGGTCAGCTTGTCTTGGAGAAAAGCGAACGACTTCAGCACCGAAACGGGAAGCATCGTATCTTGGACCAACAACGGCCATGTATTCAATTGCACAGCATGCTGTTCCGAAAGGAAATGGCCAGAGTGAGTTGGATTGTCCCCAACGTTTTGCCCATTCTAAAAAAGAATCTGCTTTGGTTGTGATGATCAAACGATCAAGAGCAAAGTCCTCTTCGCTTCTACTGTCGAGTGGGCTCACAAGTCTCTTATTAGTCGACATAACGTCTCCTATCAAAATGATTTTAATGTCGTGTACGTAGCAGATATTTTAGAGATTACGGGCGGAAATGTAAATTAATAACTTGCGGGTGTTCTTACTTAACAGTCTTGTCTTCGTCAGGGGTGAAAGTTTCCCAGACAACGTCCTGCGGAAAGACATCGAACTGCGCTTCAGGTTCGGCTTTTTTAAATAGACCTTTTTTATTTTTACACATGAGGGTTTTGCCTTGAGAGCCGATCCATGCATAGATTTTCTGATGAGTGCCGCCGCGCCCGCTGTCATACTCGACAAAACGAAATTCCTTGTTGGTTTGTCCTTTCATAAGGGAGAGACCATTGATCGCTTGATCAAAACTCTTCTCAAAATCCTTTGCGCGGCATCGTTCCAATTCTTTGTTCTGGTTGTTGAAATACTGTGTGTCGTCTACTTTCGGATTGTATGACCAGGCCTTGTCAGAGCAAGAATAATAAAACTGGTTTTTATCGAGATTAGTGAAGGCCTGGATGTAGGCATAAAACCAGACGCGGCGTGGATCTTCATTGATATTGGCCGGTCTCACAAGTTTCCTGCAGGCATAAAACTGGTCTGAGTTTTTACTGTAAAATTCTTTAAACAATTTCCAGAAATCAAATTGCTGATCTCGGGGTTGCTTTCTGATTTTTTCAGATTTGTCCCAGAAATCGTCATAGAGCTTGAAGCAGCCTTCGCGCCATTTAGCCAGCTCTTCCATTTTCTCATTTTTAGAATTGGATTCCAGATAGCGAAGTGTATCTTCGAGGCCCAGTTCTTTAGATATACGAAACGCCGGATAGTATTTTTTCCCGACCTGATGAACACCGTCTTGATTGGTCAGCATCGCTTTGACATAAGTCCAGTCCGTTTTGGAGCGAAGCTCATTCAAGTAATTCACTTTAGTAAAAGAGTTTTCTTCTCCTGTCGTATTCACGGCTAAAAGAATCTGCGCTGACTTCCACTTACTCTTCAAGTCACAAGGATAAGAATCGCAGGCCTCAAGAAGAAGCGATCCTACAATTTTTCCCGTTTCATAATATTGCGGATGAAATCTCGCTTTTAAATCTTTCTGGTCTTTCAGCTTAGGCAGTCCGAAAACCACAATGCGCTGAGGATCTCCGTTTTGATCGTATGTGCGCGGAACAATCCCCTGAGTGAAATTTGGTTTTTGAAGTTCCCCGGTATAAGCGTCCCACACATCGTCGGACGCACAGAATTCATGTACGCCGTAAAGTCTGCCCGAATAAAGATCAATATTGTATTTGTAGGTGCTCTCTTCCGGAGTCGTCACAAAGAAATTTACTGTGCGTTTTTCTTTATTGAGCGCAGGATTCACATCAAAAAAGGGATGCGTGAGAAAATTATCGTCCTTGTCTCTCAAGGCAAATCGCGCCGGAATCTTCAACCATGAGGCCGTAATAACTCTCTGGTCCCTGGTCTCATCCACTTTTTCTGTTGAACAGCTGATTAAAAAAATGGCGGCAACAATGTTTAGTAATTGACAGATTCGCATAAATTTCTCAAAATCGAAGGCTATCTCCGATACAATTCTTCATTTCAATGCCTGGGTGGTGGAATCGGTAGACACAGCAGATTTAAAATCTGCCGACCTTTACCGGTCGTACGAGTTCAAGTCTCGTCTCGGGCACCATTTTTTCTAACCGTTCATAATCCTTAAATTATCCACACACTTTTTTCCTTTAAGGTCTAAAACAGGGATAGAACCATTCACAGCGCCTAATTCTCCTTCAAACATATTCATAAATCGCAAAGACTCCTGAAGATGATTCGGAGAAAAATGAGCGTACCTCATAGTCATATCTATTTTAGTATGACCCAAAAGCTTTTGGAGATCAAAGACATTTCCGCCATTCATCATGTAGTTCGAAGCAAAGCTGTGACGAAGATCGTGAAAGCGAATTTTATTCGTGATCCCTGCCCTTGCCTGAGCTTCATGAAAGCGTCGATACACATGCGCGTACTTCACTTCTCCTCCATCCTTTTCCACAAAGACAAATTTTCCGTTAAGTCGCTTTTCAAACGTTGCAAGCAACATGGCCCGCACTTCGCTCGTCATGGGAATAATTCTTTTGAGCTTTGTCTTAGTTGAATCTTTGAGTCCAGTTTTATCTCTGGTTCGAGAAACTGTGATTTGATTCAGGCGAAAATCAATCCGATCCCAGCATAGACCGCAAAGTTCAGCGAGCCTCATTCCCGTGTGGATGGCCACAAAATAGAACGGGTAAAGCTGATCTTTAGTATTGGCCCTAAGAAATTGAGTGATCTCACCCCTGATCCAAAAAGCATCCTGCCTTAAATCTTGTTTGGGCCTTTGAATATTCTCAAACGGATCGAATGGAATTAGTTTTTCCTTTCTGGCCCTTAGAAGTATGGCCTTCATTACTTGCCAGATGCCTAAGATACCTTTTGGTTTGTGAGTGAGTTTTAAATCATTAAGAAGGGCAAGCCCATGCTCCTCGGTAATTTCTCGCAAAAACATTTTCCCAAAACGAGGCAATAAATGAGCGCGTAAAATACCTTCATAACCTTGATACGTCCGAAAGACACAGTTAGCTCTCACATACGTTTCAAGCCACTTTTTTGAATAATCAGAAAAAAGAACATTCTGTACTTCAAAGTAATGTTCACCACGGGCAAGCCTCGCGAGTCTTTCAGTTTCAACTCTTGCCTTCCACGTTTTTGCATCACTTATTTTTGTGAAGTAAGGACTGTTTATTTTTTTATTACCCACGTAATAAGCTTCACGATAACGGATTGAACCGTCTTTTCTTTTAATTTTTTCCATTAGAGGACCTCCATTTTGGAAGTTCTAAGGTCTCGTCGTCCACCGTATTCAATTGTTAAAGAGCCGTGGGAAAATTTATAACATTTCATAAGCATTTCTTCCATTTTAAAGTTGAATAAGAGGCCCTCATTTTAACTAAAATGAGGGCAAACAATTACTTCAAAACTTATAAAATCAGAAGGCCGATTCAACCGCAGGAATGACCATTTTTTCTTCTACCCATTTCAAGAGTTCATCTTTTTTAAAACGAATCAATGCTCCAAATTTGTAATATGGTATCGCCCTCATAAAAACATCTCTTCTCAATTTTGAAACTTTCAAATTCAAAAACTTCGAAGCCTCCTCTATCGTCATAAATTGCACAGACTCGCTTACATCCACTTCCTTCATATCTAATCTACCTAATCCCCTATTATCCATTTCCCCTCCATTAAATTCTCATTCATCCACACCTTTTCACTCTTCCACTAATTCCCTTAGCCACGTTCCTGACTCTATCCCCGACCACATGGGAGAGGGAGAGAGTCAGGAAAAGTGGCGCTTCCCGATTATTTAGCCATCTCATGAATTAGTGTGTGATTATGAGAATTTAAATCCACCAATGCCCTCGGTATTTCTGGCATCAACTTGCTCACGTTGTGAGTAGGCACCTGAGCAAGTTGAAATTCGGGAACTCCAAAAATTTTGGACAATAAGAATTGATCATTGGGGTAATGGACCTTCGCTCTAAAAGGATTACCAAGCACCTCCTCGATAAATGAAATAACGACCTCTTTTCCATTTAATAAATAGGAAGACTTCTTAATGTTTTCCTTAAGAGATTTAAAAAGTGATTCACCTCGGACAAAATACCAAATCCCTTTCACGTTTTCTTTTTTCCCGTACTCCTTAAAAATTTTCTCGTAGCGGGTCTTATTTTTAAGGCTTAATTCCATTTCAATGGCCCATGTTTCAAGTTTTCCATTTTTCTTAATGGTCACCAGTCCGTCAGGAATCAATTTATTGTGACCTCCTTTGAAAGAAAATTTTTTAAAGATGTGACTTCTAATTTCATGTTCAGGAATCCAGGATTCGAAAAGCTTCAGCTTTGAAAAAAGTTGTCTTAAACTAGAAAGTTTATGGTCGTGATCAATCATCGCCTTGTTCCAAGTCGTTTTATAAAATTCCTTCTCAATCAATTTTGCTCCTTTGTGGTCAATGCTCCATAAAAGTTCAAAACATTCTAAGCCCTTCACTCTTTTAATAAGTCGTTCTTTTTCTAAAAGCCGTAATCGCTTTAAGACTGTAGTCATCGCTACATCATCATTAAAAAATAAATGTCTTACTTGCTTGGTGGAAATTAGACCAAGCTCAGAAATCGTTTTTAGCATTTCTTTATCGCGCGTTTGTACTCTCAATTAACCTCCGATAAAACTTGAAATGAGTGCTCGCTCTTGCTGGATAATTCCTGCCTCTTCCTTAGTCGGAAAAAATTCTGCTTCTTTCATTCCGACATTTCTCACCATGTTTTCGATGATGACAAAGAAGCGCTCTTTTTCCTTTGCTAGAGTTTCGATTGTTTTTTCTAAAGCCTTTCGCTCTTCTCTCTTTTGATAATCCAAACTTCGATAGCCACTTTCTAGTTCTGCTATTCGCTTTTTATGATTTTCATCCAAGCGACTTTTTACAAAGTATCCCAACGTAAAAAGCCACGAGAGAGCGACCATATAAAAAAGATTGTTCACTAGAGGCCATGAAACATTATCCTCGGTGGTTCTTGTCCAAATAAATGTCCACCGAAGAAGAGACAGAACTACCGTGGCCCCACATTGGGCCAAAAAAAATTGCATTTCCTGCATTCGCACTCCTTTTTTGATAAAGTAACCCCGACAAATGCTAGATTTGCTAAATTAGCTAATGGAAACCTGTTTTTGATTGCAAATATTCATGGTGAACATTAAGATGGGTCATGGCGACCAACCAAGCCCATTTTCTCGTTACGTTTTTTGCATAATCCTCCAATGAAAATCGTCTATATCATTACAGACGAATCCATAAGCGAATCACAAAAAATTTAGAATTAAAACTCCGCGATGAGTTGCCCCAAAATGTCATTTTTGATTTTTGATTAATTCCAAAGACTTAAGTGAAAAATATCCTTAGATTTAAACTTCATATAATTTTATAAATGGAGTTGATGTCTTGATAGTCACTCATAGAAATGATTCACAAATCTTACTTACTTTAAAAGTGGAGTGTGAAATTTTAAGCAGTCCAGTTTTTTGGGTTCAGGTCAATTTCGGCTGGCATGGCCGGCATGAAAATAAACTAAAAAAGCTAAAGGTCTTAACCTTAAGAATATTTTTTAATTCTGAAGCGATACATTTTTTGCTATATACTTGAATATCTATAACTCCAGTTGAAAAAACATTACCGCTTCTTATGCTTCAGTTTTTGTATTTTTTTTATAAGATCTTTTGCTTCTTCGATTTTTATAAATCGCCCTGAAGATGCATCTATGTCAGCTGCAAAAAATTTATTTGGATTATCAGAATAAATTTTTGTAGGTGAAATAAATAAATATTTATGTCCTGTTTCAAGCATCGAGGCTGAGCAATCACTCCCATGATCAAGAATGTATTCTGAAGACGAAGGTGATAATAGAGATTTTTCTACTTTAAAAATGAAGCTACTCTTATCACTAGCCTTAACAGACCCAATAAGGGCCATCTGTATTGTTTCAGGTTTTTTAATTAAATTTTCAATTA
>Ga0066449_1000671_pt1 | contig 7632 bp, 8 predicted proteins | sample LakWasMe73_LOW10_2_FD_59560 | JGI IMG/M metagenome (GOLD analysis project Ga0066449, IMG submission 59560) | Freshwater sediment methanotrophic microbial communities from Lake Washington under simulated oxygen tension - Sediment Metagenome 73_LOW10 | ecosystem: Environmental > Aquatic > Freshwater...
AGGTGATGAGGTGCAGACCGGTCAGATCAAGATCAGCCCTGAGAAGGTGCAGAAGTTGGGAGTGAGGACAGAGCCAGCTGCACTACGAGAATTAGTTAGGACGGTGCGCGCTGTTGGCCAGTTTCAGCTGGATGAGCGCCGTCTGCACACAGTTACGACAAAGTTCGAAGGGTATATTGAAAAGCTTCATGTTAACGCTACTGGCCAGCCGGTAAAACGCGGACAGCCTCTGATGGAAGTGTACAGCCCGGAATTGGTTTCTGCGCAGGAGGAATACCTGATTGCCTGGAGCGGCAGTCAATCACTCAAGAACGGCACAGAGGAATCACTGGTTGGAGTTGGCCAACTGGCAGAAAGCGCCCTTAAGCGCTTACGCAACTGGGATATTTCCGATGCCCAGTTACAGCGCTTGAAAAAAGATGGCAAGGCAACCCGTACGCTGACTTTGTATTCTCCAGCCAATGGCGTGGTGCTGGAAAAAATGGCAGTAGCGGGCATGCGTTTCATGCCTGGCGAACCGCTATTCAAGATTGCAGACCTGTCGGCTATCTGGCTGCTCGCCGATGTGTTCGAGCAGGATCTTGCGCTGGTACATGTCGGGCAGTCAGTGAAGATCAGCGTCAATGCTTATCCCGATAAGGAATTGACAGGCAAAATCGCCTACATCTATCCAACTGTAGCACCAGAGACACGTACTGCCAAAGTACGTGTGGAACTCGACAACCCAGGCGGGATACTCAAGCCCGATATGTATGCCACCGTACAATTGGTGTCCGGCCATGGCAAAGCTAATGCTTTGATGGTGCCTGATTCTGCCGTTCTAGATAGCGGTACACGCCAGATGGTGTTGGTGCAGCGTGCCGAAGGCCTTTTCGAGTCACGTCAGGTCAAACTAGGCATGCGTGGCAATGAATATGTCGAAGTTCTTGAAGGCATAAACGAGGGGGATAATATCGTTGTCAGTGCCAACTTCCTGATAGATGCAGAAAGCAATCTCAAGGCTGCTATTGGTAGTTTCGGTCACTCTGCTCATGGCAATCAGGACAAAGCCGTAGCTGATAAACCGGTGGCCGACAAGCCAGCAACCCCAGCTGTCAATTCCGAACACAAAGGGCACTGATATGCTCAATAAAATTATTGAATGGTCGGTGCGGCATGTGTTTCTGGTGTTACTTGGAACCCTATTCCTCATAGCTTGGGGTATCTATAGCGTCATCCATACTCCGGTCGATGCAATCCCAGATCTATCGGATGTGCAGGTCATAGTCTACACGGAATATCCTGGGCAGGCGCCGCAGGTAGTGGAAGATCAGGTGACCTATCCGCTCACCACCGCTATGCTGTCGGTACCAAAATCAAAAGTAGTGCGCGGATTCTCCAACTTTGGCGCTTCGTTTGTGTATGTCATCTTTGAGGATGGAACTGATATCTACTGGGCGCGTTCACGCGTGCTTGAGTACCTCAATTTCACTGCGGGACGGTTACCGAAGGGGGTCACGCCTTCGCTTGGCCCAGATGCTACTGGTGTAGGTTGGGTTTACCAATACGTTATTACCGCCAAGAACCGTACTCTCGCTGAATTACGCTCCATTCAGGATTGGTTCGTGCGTTATCAATTGACCAAGGCACATGGCGTGGCTGAAGTGGCCAGTGTAGGTGGTTTCGTAAAATCTTATCAGGTTACTGTTAACCCGCAACGCTTACAGGCCTACGGCATATCGCTCAAGAAGGTCTCCGAAGTCATTGCCATGAGTAATCGCGATGTTGGTGGGCGTGCTATAGAAATGGCAGAGACCGAATACGTGGTGCGTGGTAGGGGTTATCTGCGAGGTATCGGTGATCTTGAATCCTTAGTGGTTAAGTCCAACATGGGTACGCCTGTGCTCTTACGAGATATTGCCCGTGTAGAACTGGTCCCTGACGAGCGCCGCGGCATTGCAGAGTTAAATGGTGAAGGTGAGGTAGTTGCAGGTATCGCCGTGGCCCGGCATGGACAAAACGCCCTTGATGTCATTCATAACCTTAAGGCTAAAATCGGCGAGATAGCATCAGGTCTACCAGCAGGTGTTTCAATTCAGGACGTATACGATCGTTCAGGGTTGATCCATCGCGCTATCGGGACGCTGAGCGAGACGCTTATCGAACAGGGCGTCATTGTTGCGCTGGTGTGTGTCGTTTTTCTCATGCACGTGCGCAGTGCTCTGGTGGCGATTATTATGCTGCCAATTGGCGTTCTGGTTGCCTTCATTGCGATGCGATTCCTCGGTCTCAACTCCAACATCATGAGTTTAGGTGGCATTGCTATCGCGATAGCAGAGATGACCGATGCGGCAATCGTCATGATTGAAACTTCTCATAAGCACCTCGAACGCCAGTCGCCTGGAATGACTCGCACGGATGCCATCATCGCTGCTTGCCAGGAAGTAGGCCCGTCCTTGTTCTTCAGTTTATTGATTATCACAGTGTCATTTCTACCGGTGTTTACACTGGAGGCGCAAGAAGGACGCATGTTCATACCACTTGCCTATACAAAAACTTTTGCTATGGCCGGTGCTGCTTTACTTTCGATAACGCTGGTACCGGTACTGATATTACTACTGGTTCGCGGGCATATTCCGCCCGAGCAGAACAATCCACTGGTACGCGTGATGATCTGGCTGTATAGACCGGTCATGGTCTGGGTGATGCGATGGAAAGGATTCATCGTCCTGACGGCAATCATATTGCTTGGGTTGACTGCCTATCCGGCACTCAAGCTGGGAACGGAGTTTATGCCGACCTTGAATGAGGGTACGCTGCTTTACATGCCGTCGACATTACCAAGTATTTCCGTTACTAAGGCTGCTGAACTGTTGCAGACACAAGATAAGATTATCAAAAGCTTTCCTGAGGTGGAGTCTGTCTTCGGCAAGGCTGGTCGGGCGAACAGCGCCACCGATCCGGCTCCATTGGAGATGGCGGAGACTATTATCAACCTCAAACCTGAAGATGAGTGGCGCCCCGGCATGACTATCGACAAGTTAATCGGCGAACTGGATAAAGCAGTACAGATGCCAGGAGTAAGCAACGCCTGGACTATGCCAATTAAAGCCAGAACCGATATGCTATCCACTGGCATACGTACACCGATTGGTATCAAGGTGTTCGGTAAGGATTTAACCGAAATGGAAATTCTCGCCAAGCAGATTGAGGCCGTAGTTAAAACGGTACCTGGAACAACAAGTGCCTATGCGGAACGTATCACCGGCGGATACTATCTGGATATCATCCCCGACCGTGAGGCGTTATCCCGTTATGGATTGGCTGTTGGGGATCTGCTGGATGTGGTTTCGGTGGCGCTTGGCGGTGAAATGGTCACTACTACAGTTGAGGGTCGCGAGCGCTTTGGCGTTAACATACGTTATCCCCGAGACTTGAGAAGCAATCCGCAGGCAATCGCCACACAAGTGCTGGTGCCGACCATGGGAACCGCAATGATTCCGCTTGGCCAACTAGCGCAGGTAAAGCTGGTCAAAGGCCCGCCAAGTATACGTACCGAGAACGCGTTGCTGTCTGCGTATATTTTTGTCGATATTCGTGACCGAGATATTGGCAGCTATGTTGCCGCTGCTCAGAAAGCAGTACGTGAACAGGTCAAATTCCCTCCCGGTTATTACATCACTTGGAGCGGCCAGTTTGAATTCATGCAACGTGCAATCGAAAAGTTGAAGGTTGTATTACCAATCACTATTCTGATTGTGTTCGTACTGCTGTATTTGAATTTCAATCGCATCAGCGAAACACTGATGGTAATGCTCTCGGTGCCATTCTCTGTGGTCGGTGGCGTCTGGCTGATGTATTGGCTTGATTACAACCTTAGTATCGCAGCGGCGGTCGGTTTTATCGGTCTCATTGGTATCGGAGCCGAGACCGGCATGGTGATGTTGGTATATCTAGATCAGGCTCTTGAAGAGATCAAAGCAAAACGTAAAGCTGCCGGTGAACAGGTTACCAAAGATGACGTTTATGCAGCTGTGGTTCAAGGTTCAGTGTATCGAGTACGTCCGGTAATGATGACTGTTGCTGGCAGTATCGTTGGTTTGCTGCCAGTTATGTTGAGTAACGGTACCGGATCTGAGCTAATGAGACGTATCGCTGCGCCGATGGTAGGGGGGATGGTATCTGCCACCGTACTCACATTGATAGTGATTCCGGCAATTTACGGTCTGGTCAAAGAGTTTTCGATTCAACGCGTACTTAAAAGAGAGAGGATATAAAAATGCCAGAAATAATTCCTAACTTTCATCCATTGTTTGTGCACTTTCCTATCGCACTGATAACTGTTTCAGCTATGTTCCACATAGCAGCTATAACGTTACGTGGCAAAGCTTGTTCTTCACATTGTGCTGTCATCGCGCACACCACTTTATGGCTGGGGCTTTGGCGATGCTGCCTACGGTTTTTTTTGGCTGGCAGGCGTTCATCAGCGTAACCCATGATGAGGCTGGCCATGCCGCTATACCGAAAATGTATTTGTCGACACTCAGGGCACTCCGATTTGCTGATTCGATGGATAGCTTCTGATTGCTGAGAGCGCCAGAGTTCTGGATTGCTTTCGTAAACTGTCGCAAAGTGCAAGTATTTTCATAAGCCTAACGTAAAGCTAACCGGCGCTGCCGACCCTATCGCGTAGCGTCCAGCGACCGAAGGGAGCGAGGTTGAGCGCCATGTTAGCCCTATGCTCGTTTTGGCCGCTCCAAGTGTGGCCACAGAACGCGCCATGCCCAATCATTATTTGACTCCGGATTGGCGAGAAAACGCGAAACCCATGAATTAAGAAGCGAGCCATACCAGTTCCCCCATAGCTGAGCGTCCTCTGCGTCAAAGTAATAGTAAAACGTATCGATATTAGGCTTTGGCGCAGCCAAGTCACTCGTCGAGTACTCGCGCAATGTGCCGAAAGGGTCTGGTCCTTGAGCATTCAAGTATTTCTTTAGTGCGCCCTGCGTGATTGCTGTGAACGATGTCACCTCTGCCTCTGTAGTGTACTGGAATAAGGACACTGAAGCCTTCTTCTGCTCTTTGCCGTGCCCCGTTATCCAATAAATATGCATTCGATGCTCGCCGGGCCATAAGCAGATATCCAGTAAGCCAGCTCCTTTGAAGTCGGTAGCGAGCTTAAACTCAAGCGCGCCGCCCTCAACGGGCATCTTCCATCGCGGAGTCTTGCCAGCCAGCTTCTTCAAGGTGGGCGGAAGCGGCTGAGCATTGAAGGCGCTCTCGAAGTGTTGATAGAAGTCCTGTGCTTTCATAGGGCTAACGTAGAGGAGAGGGGCAGCCGGAGCGCGGAGCACGGAGGGGACCCAAATGAGTAGCATTTGGGCTGTCCCGCTTGACCGCCATGTTAGGGTGTAATTTCAATATGCGATCTCCAAGCACAAAACCTCTCAATAACATATTTTGTAAGCCATGCAGTTTCATCGCATGTTCCAGAATAACCGTATGACATAGAGATAGTGACGATATTTGCACCTTCTACTAGGTGTTTTACATTTTCCAAAAGTTCGTCAATTTCATCTAGCCCCCAAATGTCACTGGTGTACATCATTTCTGATCTATTAAATACGTCAACACAAAAATCAAAAATATATGGAGTATTGACGTTTAGATTCTTTAACTCGGAAGATGATCGGTAAATGTGCTGATGCGCGTTGTGTCTGCTCAGTGTTCCTTCGTAAATTCCTTCGTCGTCTCCATCACCCTGAAAGCAGAGAAAATGAACTTCATTGCTGATCCCGCGAATGATCGCTGGGCAAATGAATGAATCAAATCTAATCCAATTCCCCTCGTAAACCATGTCTCTTATCTGCTCGATAGCTAACGACTTAAACTCAGCTTCCTTTTCTGGTGAGTGATAAAAATCATCGCCAGCATCCCAGTGATAGTCAATATGAACTATTTGCGCTTTATGATTTCCAAACGAATCTCTATTGGATTCCCATATGTAGTACGCCCATCTATGGTTGTCCATTAACCAGATGTCTTTGGCTATTTCCTCAAAGTACTTGTCGTCTTCTCTGAGGGCGTGAGAAATATCCACGAGAACGACACCTCTAACGTAGAGCTAAGCCGACCGATGGAGCGTAGCGGAAACGGGTCGGCTTGAGCGCCATGTTAGATCGCGTGACCACGAACGACGACCGGCTTTGTTATGTCTTTGCTACGGACGAGAAAATTGTCTCTCTCCCAAGCCTCTAATGCAGCGTCGGATAGCGCGGAGCTCTTAAGTTCTTGCCATTGCTTGCAGATTTCGATCCACTTCTCGCGCCTTGCTGGCATTGCATCAAGCATCTTTCGTGCGGTTTCCTTCATGCTCGGCGGTTGATCTGCATCTGTGCTTTCCAATACTGACTCAAACATTTTCTGAGGATCGCTCCAGCTTTCAACCGTCCCTCTTTTATTGAAGATTGTGAAATCGAAGATCGCGCGAAACGCAACGACAAACCCAATGTTGCCAATATCTGTTCCGGAATGCTCCTCTATTTTTGCGTAGAACTGATTTATGCCCTCGTCGGACTCCCACCGCACTCCATAAAAGTCAAAGCCAGGAACTGCGGCGGACATCAAGAACGCAATTTCTCCTTGAATATCGTTGTCTTGGCTTTTGAGCCACTGAAGCAATTGGGTAATGGGATTAGACATTGGAGACTCCTTGAGAAAGTGATCTAACGTAAAGTTGAGGGCGCGCCGCTTTTAGTGCGTCCCTCTCGAACGCCATGTTAGAAAGCATGGCACTATTCATTGGGTGCAGCCTCCTCGGACTGAGGCAAATGGTCGGTTATTTCAAACCACGAAGCTTTTGAACCAACCATGACGTGGCGCATGGGTTTGCAGCCCGGATCACCATCTATCGTGCCCAATGCCAAACCGAAGGCGTCTTGATACGCTTGCTTGGCAACATACTGCATAGTGGAACCGCACACCTTGCAGAAAGTTCGCGTGACTTCTGGGGAAGACTGATACTGCCCCAGTTGCTCTTCACCTTGAACCCACCGGAAGTCACTAACCTCAACATATGCCCAGGTGGCGAAAGCGGCACCCGTTGCTTTTCTACACATAGAGCAATGGCAGTTGCGCGCAAACTGGAGCGGGTTAGTAATTTCGTATTTGATTGCGCCACAGAGGCAACTGCCAGTAATCATCTTTTGCCTTCTAACGTTTGAATCCAGCGGGCGCCGAAGGCAATCCGCTGGAATGATTGGTTAGGCGGCGCGACATGGCTATAGCGGTCGCCATTCTGGCCCCAAGCGCGTAACTCTGAATGAGCGCGGCGATCATAGCCCTAGCCACGACGGTCCTTTGAGGCTTGGGTGATGATGAGAAATGCAGCAAGTCCTAGCCATGAAAAGAAAACTGTTACGAGGAACCAACCAAATTTTGCACCCCCATGGGAACGACCTGAAACCAGTACCCAAATGATTGGCACCAGGTAGATGATGAAAAGGATCAGTAGAGATAGCCCAAGAATCTGGTCATTAGTCATTTCGAAATCGCACCTTCCCAGCTAGCCCATATCTGCATAGTGTAGCTTCGCCTAACGTTTGAATTAAGGGGCTGGCTTTAGCCAGTCCCGCTTGAATGATGGGTTAGCCA
>Ga0066449_1000773_pt1 | contig 6908 bp, 4 predicted proteins | sample LakWasMe73_LOW10_2_FD_59560 | JGI IMG/M metagenome (GOLD analysis project Ga0066449, IMG submission 59560) | Freshwater sediment methanotrophic microbial communities from Lake Washington under simulated oxygen tension - Sediment Metagenome 73_LOW10 | ecosystem: Environmental > Aquatic > Freshwater...
ATTTAATATTTAGTAAATTACAATAAAAGCTAAGCATCGAGAAACGCCTTATTGCCTCATTTAAGTAAATTAATCCCTTTCGTCAACTCAAGATAGAGACTAGTGGTACGATTAAGTGACCAGCCCACTAAAACATACTCAAATACCAAAATTAGTGACCTTATTTTTGGTATTAACCCAAACAACCCACGCCGAAGAGCCCGAACTGGACGACTTAAGAGATACTTACGGCAATGAAAAAATGCTGTCTATTGCAACTGGCCACCCTATCTTGCAAAACCTAAGTCCCAGCGTAACCTCTGTCATGACCAGTAAAGATATTGAAAAAATTGGCGCTAGGCGTTTGGAGGATGTTCTGGAATACTTGCCTGGCGTGCATGTGAGCAGCGCCAGAGCAGGCAACACCAATAATGTTATAGGCTTCAGGGGGATTTATTCAGAAGCAAACTCGCAAGTGCTAATCCTAATTAATGGTGTCCCCCAAAGAAATACCTTCATTGGCGGCAAACCTTTTGCCTGGACTATGCCGGTAAAAAATATTTCTCACATCGAAGTTATCAGGGGGCCTGGCTCCATGCTCTATGGAGGCGATGCCATTACCGGGGTAATTAATATTATCCTTAAAACGGGTAAAGATCTTAAAGGTGGCAATGTCGGTAGCTTTTTAGGCAGTCAAAACACCTACGAAGGCTGGGCGCAATATGGCCAGAAAAATAACGACTGGGAGTATTCATTTTCCGCTCAAGGTGGCACGACGAATGGCAGTCAAGGTCATATAGATCGGGATGCCCAGTCATTTTTAGATAATCAGTTTGGAACTCGGGTTTCCAATGCACCTGGATTTACCAACAATGGCCGGGATGACATTGATGCCCGAATGGATGTGGCCTATAAAGACTGGCTTCGGCTTAGAGCCGGATATCAACGCTTTAATAATGTTCAAACCGGGCAAGGTGCGGCTCTCGCATTAGATAGGTCAGGAACAACCAACGAGGATGTTTACAACCTAGACTTATCAGCCAACCATAAATACAACGATAACTTAACTTCTGAATCAAAAGTTTACTTTGTGGGTCAAGATACCAGCTGGAATTGGGGCTTATTGCCGCCAGGTACCTTGGGCGGATTTTTACCACAAGGAGCCAACGTGCAAACAACTCATTTTCAAGGTACCACAGGGCTTACTACCCAATTAAATTACATCGGTATAAAAGCTCACAACGTAACGTCCGGAACCGGCATTATCTATAACTGGATTGATAACATTAGCGATAAGCTTAACTATCTTATTACCCCCGGTTTTATCCAACAAATCCCCTTTACCGAACTATCATCACTTGGAAGCGACCCCAATTTAAAATCAAGAAACCGGACAAATTTTTACGCTTTATTGCAGGACGAATGGAATTTTGCGACCGACTTTTATCTGACTACGGGACTACGATACGATTTTTACTCTGATACGACCGATGGCTTTAGCCCGCGAATCTCGTTAGTATGGAACGTTAACAACAACCTGACCACAAAGTTGCTCTACAGCCGTTCATTTCGGCCACCCTCTTTTTTAGAAAAAAATCTGACCGTAACCCCAACCACGATTCTTAAACCGGAAATAATGGATACGGTCGAATTTCAGGTTGAAAATAAATGGTCACCACAACTTGCCACCTCAACCAATGCCTATTGGTTTCAACTGGATAATCTGATCACCTCTGCCAACCAATCCATATTAACCACAGTTCAACCATTTCCTACTGCGTTTTCCAATGCAAGCAAGATAAACGGAATCGGTACCGAAGTTGAAGGACGTTTTACCAACAACGACAACTTAAATATGTCCCTTAACTATAGCTACCATCACGTAAGTCAAAGTGATAATACCGGACTATTACCAGAACACATGATAAAAGCGCTAATCGACTGGAAATTTACCAAAGACTGGATGATCGGTAGCCAAATGAGTTGGGTCGGTGAAAGAAAACGCCCGGCAAATGATCCAAGGCCAAACCTTAGCAATTACTTTATTGCGGGCGTAACCCTTTCAACTAAGATTGCCAAGCCTTTGGAATTCACTCTAAGAGTTAATAATGTGTTTGGTGCTAACGCCAAAGAACCGAGTGTTGCTCCCACTCTATTGCCGGGGGACTTGCCGGTCAATGATCTTTCAGTATTAGGGCAAATTAAATGGTCGTTTTAAGCTCCCCCATCAAGCAGCTAAAGGAACAACTCATCATTGCTCCTTTTCTGCGATCTATCAGAAAACCACATTTAGCGTTAAGCGCCCTACATCAAAAGCACGGCGATTTAGTCTTAGCCAGTTTTTTTACAAAAAAAATGCTTTGCGTTTGCCACCCAGATCATGTTGAGGAGATTTATATCCAGGAAGCTAAAGGATTATTAAATAGGGATTTTCTTTATGAGGCAAAAAAATCGTTCTTTGCCGATAGCCTGTTCAATAGCAAAGCTGAAACCTGGGTGAAGCAAAGACGCATAATGCAACCCTTGTTTACTAAGGAAGCAATCAGTCAATGGCAAAATATTTTTATCAGCGAGGCTGAAATCACTAAAGAAAAGCTCAAAGCCACAACAGCCACGGAAATCAACCTATCTTGTGAGATCAAAAGATTGGTTCAACGAATAATTATCAAAACGTTATTGGGACGTTCAGCCGATACTATCCCCCATAGCAAACGGCTAATACAAACGGTTGATGTAATTAGTCAATGCCTTTTGCCACAGCTTGTCACTCAAATTATAAGCAATGGTAAATTAATGTGGTTCATGCCTGTCAAAAAATGGCAATTCCAAAAGGCTGTTTTAAAATTGGCTGACTTTGTTAGCCAAGAAATTGCTTTAAAACACGAGCACCTTGGGCACGATCTTATATCACAGATGACGCAAGCCACCGACAACAAGTCAGGCTACACCATGACCCAAGAGTTGCTGCAAGATGAAACGGTTAATTTATTTTTTGCAAGCCAAGACACCACTATAAACACGTTAGCATGGTTCTTTTATCTGCTGGGCAAAAATCAGGACGTGCATAATAAAGTGACTGCCGAGATCATAAACCTCAAGGATGATACATTAACCACAGCCAACCTTGAAAAGCTCGTTTACACCAAAGCTGCCCTCAATGAAACATTACGCCTCTATCCGCCGTCAGGGGGCATTACATCGCAAGCTATTGAAGATATTACAGTGGGTGGATATAACATAAAAAAAGGCACGACTATCCTTCTTAGCTTATTTGTCACCCATCACCATGCGGCGTTATGGGAACGTCCCGATGAATTTTTTCCTGAACATTTTCTAAATCCACAGATGACAGCAGAACGACACAAATACGCCTTCTACCCCTTTGGCGGTGGCTTACACAATTGTATCGGCCGTCATTTCGCCGAACTGGAAATGATGATCGTCATTGTCACCCTGTTAAGAGAATTTACCTTTAAATCCGATAACACTGTCAAAGAAGCTATCAGCATTACGCTTAAGCCAGATAGAGATGTGATGCTTTCGATAACACCGTTACCTGCAAACCTAAATTAAATCTGCGTCCATTTTAAAAAATCCCTTCGTGGAGTACAGCCAATGAAATTATTAATCGCTTCAAGTATTGATGAAATAATAATCGAAATCCGGAGCCAATTAGCTGCCGAAGGCATCAAAGGCGACCAGCTGACTTTCGTCGACACCGTGGATAGTTTTGTTAAAAAATTAAAGACCGATGCCTACAATCTCATCATTGCTGACTATGCGATAGAAGGCGCTGATATTTGGCAGTTAGCCAAATTGATAAACTCTACGTCATTATCTGCCCATTCACTTCCCATTTTTCTGGTCAAGGAAACCTGTGAGCTTGAAATACCTAGCCTGCTGGCTAGAGAGTATTCTTTTAGCGTGATCTCTTTAAATGAACTTGGAGCAGCCGTAACGTCTACCTATCACGATAATCAAAGCATCGGCTATGAACGCGGGCCCATCAATCCGGATAAACACAATTTACTCATTATTGAAGATGATGAAGATGCCGCCCATTCGGCCTTTCATTCCCTTAAGGACAGTTATACTATTGATATAGCCAGAGACGGGCTGTCAGGCTATGAGCTCTGGGAAAGCAAACGTCACGACTTGGTGTTATTGGATTTAATGCTGCCGGTCATGACCGGGGATGTTGTGCTGAATAAAATAATGGCGGTTGATGAACTCCAGCCGGTGATTATTGTTACCGGGCATGATCGAGCCTTTAACAGTAAAGAGTTATTACTCAACGGAGCCAGTGAATATCTGTGTAAACCTTTTTCCATGTCCACCCTTAAAACACAGTGCCAGACCCTTCTTATGCGGGCGAAGCTTATTTACCAGGCGCAATACACAAACACTAAACTCAAAACCTTAACAAACCTGCTGTGGACTTTGGATCAAGCTCTTGCTCAAAAAAATATCGATAAAGCGCAGCGGGTCATGGCGGCGATAAAAACATTACTACCCGGCAACCCCTCTGAAGATGAGCAGCTTAACCTGACTGGCTTGGAATTCTGACCGTAAATACGCTGCCTTTACCCACATTAGAGCTAACCGAAATCTCGCCGCCCAACAGATCGACAAATTGTTTGGTAATGGCAAGACCAAGACCGGTGCCACCGTATTCACGGGTCATGCTCATATCCACCTGCCAAAACGAATCGAATATTTTCTGATGGAACTGTTTGGGGATTCCGCAACCGGTATCGCTCACTTGAAGAACCAGAACAGATTGCTCTTTCCACCAATTTACCGTGATGTCACCCTCCAGGGTAAATTTACACGCATTGCTTAAGATATTATTGATGACGTGCTTAACAACCTCGGCATCGGAAACGATAGAGATACTACCGTGACCCAACAGCTTGATGCTGTTTCGATTACGCTCAAGGATTGGCGTGATTTTATCGACACACTCGTTGATTAAGGTTTGGAGTGTCAACGACGCTGGAACGATGTCCACCTTGTTGGCATTCAGCTTTCCATGCAAAAGAATGTTACCGATCAACTCGTTCAGTTCCCCAGTTCTGATCATGGCTCGCCTATGAAAATCACGACTTAGATCGTAATCAGCCCCTTCCGGCAAGCTGTTATGGATCAACTCTAAATACGCGCTAATCGCATGTAAAGGAGTTTTCATTTCATGCGATACAGTAGAGATAAGATGCGTTTTATAGTCATTGGCCGCTTCACTACGGTCAAGAGCTGTCTTCAATTCGCAGGTTCTATCCTCAATTTTGTGCTCCAAAATCTGCTCATTGCTCTCGATTCGAGCCAGCATCTCGTTAAAATTATCGCCCATTGAAACTATATCCGGCGCACCGGTAAATGAAATCCGTCCGCCCGGAATGCCTTGAGCCACATTTTTTAATACCGCAACCATTTCGACCATCGGCTCGGTAAAGTTTCCGGAAAAGCGCCGCACCACAAAGTAAATAACGACTAAAATCAACCCCACAATCAGACCGGACACGGTAAGGATTTGCTGCAATAACCGGGTCATTTCAGCTTTAGATACCACCAGCTCAACATAACCTAAATAGTTCGGCGCTTGTGTACCTGCCAGCGTTTGTTCAAATGACCCGGAGGGACTATCTTGGTAGACCGGCGCATAAAAACACCAATAGTCATTAGTCTCAACAACAAAAGGCCGATCGAATTCATGCTGACCCTTGTCACAGTCAATCGCCTTATCTGCTTTGCCTGCTGATGCCAACAAAGTTTGCTGACTGGTGTAGATCGCCGCTTTCAGCACGTTTTTGTCGTTTGCAAAATTGCTTGCAATCGCTTCAGATCGGACTTTCGCACCCATGGTGACACTGTACTGAATCGAATCAGAAAATATTCCGGTATGTTCCTGCCAGTAATGGCTGGTGTAATCGTTGGCATAGCTTTTAATCGCTAGGTACAAACATAAAATCAACAGATAACTGGCAATGGCAAGCGTCGTCAATAACGCGAGGTTATAGCGTTGTCGCAAGTCAAATCGGGAAAAGCTATTCATTTTAGCTTTACCGAAAATAGCTCAAGCTTTGAAGCTTCGATCTCAATATTAAGGTGCTGGGCAACACGCTGATTTAAACCCGCCGTCACAGCATTGAGATTTTCGAATTCAAATTTTCCGGTATTAGACAGCGTACCCAGTTGCTCACCCAAGCCTTCCGGGTCGGGGTAAAAAGCCATCAGTACTCCGCTTTCCAGATGGGCTAAATTGGTTGATAACAGGATGATCTTTCGATCCCAGGCGATCTTGGCGATTTCATAGAAGATGTTGCTCGGCAGGTTTGCCGGGATAAGCACGGCATCAGAGGTTGTCGCTTCTTCTTCCGCCAGATGCCCCAACAACCGGATAGTGGCGGTCATGTCGCCGCCTTCCCTAATAATAATCGCTGGAGTCGAAGCTGAAACGGGACTGCTGGTTATGGCCGGATGCGTGTGTTCTTGTACCACAAAAACCCGTTTAATCGAGGGTGCTAAGTGAACCAAGCGTTTGACAAAGTCCTGGCTGCCCAATGCCAGACTCACTCCAGCAGCTTCGGATGGGTTGGAGTGGACCATTCCTACCAGGGTTTGCCCTCGGTATGAACTTTTGCCTATGATATCGGCGACACTTTTGCCTAGGGCAATGATTTTACTGGGATGGCGTCGATCAAGCTCACTTTGAGCGTCATCGGTGCCTTCCGGCAATTCCAGCAATTCGGTGTCACTGACTTTGTGTTCTATGCCTTGAATAATCGCCGCATAAATACGATGTAGCGGTTCTTCGACCTGTGGATAAACAATTAATAACGGGGATGCTTGTGCATAAAGACTGCACGAGACTAAAAAAAACAACCCGCCCAGTTGCTTACAAATCCATGGCTTCATAGACTTGCTTTTGA
>Ga0066449_1000785_pt1 | contig 6832 bp, 2 predicted proteins | sample LakWasMe73_LOW10_2_FD_59560 | JGI IMG/M metagenome (GOLD analysis project Ga0066449, IMG submission 59560) | Freshwater sediment methanotrophic microbial communities from Lake Washington under simulated oxygen tension - Sediment Metagenome 73_LOW10 | ecosystem: Environmental > Aquatic > Freshwater...
CAACTTCTTTCAACTCAACTTCATTCGTTTTTACTCCGCCATAAATCGCTTCCACCGCGTCTCGCAATGCTTCTATGCGCGTGAAGCCCTTACTGCCAGTCAATCGCAATGGATCAAACCCGAGTCCTAGCAAATGGGCCTCCGTGGCTTCAACCGCATCCATCAGCGCCTTCACTCGCTCTTCAATAGGTGCGATGATTTCTTCCCCATCGTTGCCGTCATCACCTAATGCATATTGCGCTAAAGCTGCTCGCAATGATTTCAACATGCCGTTGTAATCGACAATTAAACCAAAATCCTTGCCAGGGTAACGCCGGTTGGCGCGAGCTATAGCTTGCATCAGCGTATGAGCCTTCATGGGCTTGTCGATGTAAAGCGTAGACAAACATTCCACGTCAAAACCGGTCAGCCACATGGCGCAGACGATGGCTACCCTAAAAGGGTGGTCGGGGTTCTTGAAAGCCGATTCCACATCTACACGCTTACCGTCGGGTGTCTCAAAGCCCTGCTTAATACAGCTGCGATGCGGGATAATATCAAAATCCCACTTCTTAAAATCGGCCACCTCGTTTTGGGCTTCGCTGATAATGATTTCAATAAGGGTTTGCTCGATCCAGATTGCCTTTGCCAACAGGCGGTCCCGCTGTGCATAAAGCTGCTGACGACCTTCCTCATCAGGCGCTACATTAGCTTGCGCTAGTTTGGCATCGGCTTCTGCTCGCACAACAAGCGCTTTCGCTTTCCATAACGGCTGGATCAACTTGAGCATTCGCGCACAAGTAACTTTATCAACGCAAACCAACATTGCCTTACCCGATTCCCAACGTGTCGTGCAATGTTCAACAAAATCGGCGGCAATCTTCAGTAAACGCTCATCGGCAGTGATGACCTCGTAATCCTTGCCCAGCAATCTTTCCAACAAAGCTTCCTGGTCGGGGTTTAGATCGGCCTCGGCAATCGCATCGGCGATCTTGTCGTTCAAATCCAGTCGTGCCAATTTTAGCTTTTCGCCCCGATTTTCATAAACCAGCTTGACCGTTGCACCATCCTCTTCGCTGCGTTTGAAATCATAGCGCGACACATAACTACCAAATATACGCTTGGTCAGCTCGTCATATTTGAATAACGGCGTACCGGTAAAGCCAATAAACGCGGCATTCGGCAATGCCAAACGCATGTTTCTCGCCAGCTTGCCCGACTGGGTGCGATGCGCTTCATCGGAGATCACGATAATATCATCACGTTCGCTATACGGTTGTGCCGGATTAACGTCTTGATTAAATTTATGAATCAGACTAAATACATAGCGGTGATTCTGCTTGAGCAAGACCTCCAAGTCCTTTCCGGAATCCGCTCTCGGTGTGTTGTCATCGGCTATGCCGCAACCGACAAAAGTCTTGTAAATCTGGCTATCCAGATCATTGCGGTCGGTCATTAACACAAAGGTAAAACTGCCGGGTACGGTTCGCCGCACTTTTTCGGAAAAAAACGCCATAGAATAGGATTTCCCGCTGCCCTGAGTGTGCCAAACCACACCGAGACGCCCTAAATCCGGATGTGCCCGCTCAATAATTTGTAGCGATTGGGGTTTCGGCTTTAAATACGGCAGGACAGAAGGTTCTGCTGCTTTGAGATAGGGTTGCTGCTGAGCATAGGCTTTATCCGAAATAGGCAATTCAACCAATCGGTGTTTCAAGCGTTCTTCGGGTGGAAACTGAAGCTTCAATTCCTCCTGCTTCGCTGCGGCTGCAACAGCCAGATTAACGCCCAACACTTGGTGATTACGCGCAACCACTTTGCGCACCGTGCCCGGTTTGCTGGCATCAAACAGGATAAAGTTCTCCACCAAATCAAGCAGCCGGTCTTTGGCCAGCATCCCGTTCAACAACACCTCGGCATCGACACTACCCTTGTCCTTTTCCTCCAGCCGTTTCCATTCACCAAAATGCTCCCAAGCGCTGGTGATGGAGCCATAGCGAGCACTATCACCATTGCTGACCACCAAAAAAGCATTATGATAAAAGGCATGACCAATGACGTTTTCGTCCAAATAGTCTCGTAAATTTCCGTCGAAACCGGCGCGGATATTCTTGTACACCGCCTTGAGTTCAAAAAACACCAGCGGCAAGCCATTCACAAAACACACCAAATCGGCACGGCGGTTGTAGCTCGGTGCGCGTAGCCCGGTAATTTTTAGCTCCCTCACCACCAGAAAACGGTTGTTCACCGGATTAACAAAATCAATCACTGCTGCCTGTGCGTGGCGAAGTTGGCCTTTTTGATCTCGATAACTGACTGGTACGCCATCGCGTATCAGTTTGTAAAAGGCCTGGTTATGCTGCATCAGCGAACGGGAAAAATCGTGGTGGGTCAGCTTTGTTATGGCTTCATCTATCGCCTTGTCCGGCAACAGCAGATTTAGCTTAGCCAACGCCGCGCGTAAATCACGCACCAGTACCATTTCGCGTTCGTTGCTGCGTCCCAGGGTTCCGCTAGGCCCGAACGTCTCTTGATTCCAGGCATAAATACTGTCCCAGCCAAGCTGATGTTCCAGGTGCTCTGCAAAGGTTTGTTGAACCAAACGGTCTTCGCTGTTAATGTCGGTGTAGGCCATAGTGTGTTTTTAGCTCAGTAATTGGCTCGGTTTGGTTCATGCTTCATACGGACCTTCAATTAATTTACATTATTATCAATAGATTAAGAATGTCATTAGGTATATTTGGCGCAGTACGGACAAGAAAGCGACATTATTGACAGGATTTTGAGCCAAACTCCAACTATCCATTTCAATCAGGTAACCGATAACGAGAACCGCTGAGCTCACCTTCTTTAATCACGACTCCCTGCTGTGTCAAATCCGCCAAAGCGCGCTTTAATCGTGAGCGATTGATCTCGGCTCCGATTCGGCTGCTAATATCTCCAATCTTCGAAAGCGGGTAACGGCGTAAATCCTCTCGAACCAACTCCAGGAGTCGATGGGGCTCAATGCGTTTTAAGGTCGTTGGTAGTTTGATGCTGGATTCACGAAGTAAGCTGGGCTCAACAAAATAGCGTGTAGCCTTAGTTCGCCCGCTGCTTTTTACTAAACCTGCATTGAATAACCTGCCAAACCATAGCGTGAGATCACCGCTAAGTTCTATGTCCAGCAACAATGTCAGCTCCTTTGCTGTCATTCCCTCCGATAGCGCCAGTGCGCCTAAGGTGATCCGTTCGCGCTGGGTCAATTGATAGTGGGCGTCGGCTTCATCGATAAGCCGCATAACCTCGGGTTTCAAGATGCGCCGCTGGATGGTGATTTTTACCCAGTCCGCGCCTTCTTCGGGCACCGGTGCCGGTCGACCGGAGGATAATAAAAGATCATAGATCAAATCAAAACCGCTGCCTTCCTTCTCCATCAGTCCCAGGTCATGAAACACTCGGGCTAGGCCTTCGTTACGTCGACGACTGGCATGCAGGATATTTTTCGGCGTTACGCCCATCGGTAAACGGCCCGGATTGATAACTTCGAGCCGATCCGTATGCAGATTGAGAAAAATATCGCCGCGCTGCGTGTAGGGTCGATGCACCAAAGCATTGACCAGCAGTTCCCGCACCACTTTCTCGTCGAAGGCTGGCACCTGTCGCCGAAAAAGTCCTTCTGCCACTTCATAACTCTCGCGAAAATCGGTGACGTCCCGCCATACCGCATCCACCAATTCCACCGGCGATAAGGCATAATCATCCCACAGCCACTTGTTGATCTTCTTTCCCAGTTCATCGTATTTGATGGCCTGTACCAGCGGAGCGGTGCCCAGATTGCGCCGCTGACTGGCTGTGCCCAGCAGTAGCACACCCAAATGCGTCAGCGTCAGGCCTTCTGCCAACGCATAGTGCGTCAATAATTCATCGGCACTTTTCTCCTTCACGGAATCCTTGACTCGGTCCGATGCTCGTATCGCTGTAATAAAATTGGCCAACTTGACAGTATCCGCCTCGTTTCGAGATACTCGGCTATCCATCGACTCCCAAGGCAAACCCGGCCGCTCGTTAGCCAAGCGCAGGACGTCATCGCCCAACACCGGCTGACATGTATCGCCCACCCGAAGAAAATAGCGGCCATCACACGTTGATGCCACACCGGTTGCGCGAGAAATAACCAGTTCGAGGATTTGCCCACCGTTTTCCGACGTGACGATTTTCGGCAATACCTGCACGTTTACAGTCAATTCACCAACGCGTTTACGCAATCGGTCAAGCAAATCTGGCGGTATGCTTTGCCCGGCAGGCGGCAAAGTGTTGTTATCTTCAATACCGATCAATAAGCGGCCGCCCTGACCGTTGGCAAAGCACACGCAATCCTTGGCCACTTCATCCCAGTTCGCCGTTTTACCGGTGACGGTTCGTAGCGACTTGCAATCGGTGGTTTGGTTTTCGAGTGTCATACGGCAATTTCCCCACTCATCAGGCGAGGCAGTAATAAATCTCTTGCAGTTTCAAGTTTCTTATTCATCAATATAAGTGTCTTTATTTGTTCGAAATTCTGCTTAACAGTTTCATGAAAACTATCGAGTAAATACTGTGCAGGAATGTCAATTGACATTGACTCAAACTTGGTTTTATTTACATTTGGCATAGTTGCTCCCCCACCAATAGCCAATAACTTTTCTCTAAAGTCTTTCAACATAAAGTATGCGTAATAGGTCAAGCATTCATTTGCAGGCACAACAGCATTAATTTGTTGATTAGTTTGGCTCTCTAATCCATTAAGTGAAACGACACCTAGTTTTGCTCCAATACATGCCACCAAAATTGAATTTGGAGGCAACGTTTTGTTTTTCTGTGAATTTATACCTTTTTCAGACAAGTACTCTTCTGTAAACATTACAATTGAAGACACGTGCATATCTGGAGTTTTTATAAAAGGAACTAAAGTACCAAAGTTATCAGAATCTTTGGTTGATGGCGTTTTTCCAGTGATAACTTTACCAAGGCCACTAACAGTTGTTCGCTTCCATCCCTCCGGCAGACCGTCGATAATGTGGGTGTGTTCATAACCGGGAAAGCGCAGACGGACAAACCATTCGTTGTAGAGCAGCCGCGCCGAATCCTCCAACAGCACCATCCGTCGCTTGTTGTTTTCGATCAAATTGTCGTAGGACAAAAACACTTCGACAATCCTCTCCTGCACATTTATAGGGGGCAGAGGAATTTTGATCTTTGATAGGTCCCGGATTGGCAGTTGGGGCTGTGCAACTCCACTTCTAAGCTGTTCAACTTGGTTTTCGAAGCTCGGTGACCTAAGGTAGCCGTAAAGGAACTCTGGTAAGAGTAGCGTCTGATCAGTTCTCAATATGACCATACCGGAATTGATTCGGACATGGCTAAAGTCAATGTCGTTCCCATAATAGGCCACATTACCTAAAGTGCCACGAGTAGTTAGTACAACGTCATTTCTAACCAGTTTGCCTTTTCGTAATTCGTCGTCTTTTTGCTCTGATAAAAACTGGCACTCTGAAAAGTTAAACCCAGAAGAAGTGACGTTGCCAGCGTTTAGAAAAAGGCAATGCCCTTCTGCTGAATAATCACTGTTCTTTGGATAAGCCTTTCCTCGATCTCCATCGATGATTTGCAGAGGGGCATCTTCTAAATATGGCTCCGTCCAAGAACTCATCATATACCCAAGCCTTCGAAATTCTCCTGAATCTTCGCCGCCAACTCCACCGCTTCGCGATTTAGGTCCGCCAGTTCGACATGAATATCACGTAATGTTTGCTCAAAATCGAAGTCTTCATCCACCTCCACTGGGGCAACGCCCACATAGCGGCCCGGCGTTAAACTCCAGTCGGCGGCTTCAATGTCGGCGCGGCTGACCACCTTGCATAGCCCCGGCACGACGCACATTTCGGCATTGGGGAAACGCTCTTGCAGCCAGACGATCTGGCGGTGAAAATAAGCTGCCAGCTTTAATTGCTCGACGGCTTGCCTACGAACTTCGTCCAGTTGCTTCAAACGTTTGCTGGACAATCGGCGATCCAATTTGTTGCCCTCACCCCAGCCCTCTCCCGCTGGGAGAGGGAGAATACTGTATTCCTGCGACAGTTGCGCACAGCGGGCGACGAGTTTGTAGAGCAAGTCTATCTGTTTCACCAGTCCCTTGGCTTTGCTGGCCAGCGGATCGAAGGCCGCGCGAGCGCTATGTTGGTCCAGATTAATAATCGGCGGCGCGTTTTCGTAAAGGCCACGAAAACTGACCAAGCCTTTGACCAGACTGGCGCGATCGCTGTTATAAGCAGTTTCGGCGTCGATTAATTCCGCCAATGCCTCGGCCAGTGCTGCCTGTTGCTCTGGTGTGATGGCCTCCAGGTTTTTCACGTTGTCGGCAAAACTGCTTAACTGGTCGCGCAGTTCGATGAGCGCATTTTCAAAAATCTCCAGTTCACCGGGTATGGCAACGGCTTCATCGCACACCTTGCCAAAGTATTCTTTTACCAATCCCAGAAAGCGGTCTTTTTGACCTCGATACAGCCAAACGATGGCAGTCAGGTTGGCGAGTTGTTCCGGTGAAAAATCGTAAATCTTGCGGGTGACTTTGCGGTAAATGTTGCGGGCATCGAGCATCAAAACATGGTCTTTGCGGGCTTCCGGTTTGGCGCGATCAAAATACCAAAGTTCGCAAGGTACAGTTCTGGTATAGAAGAAGTTGGAGCGGATGGCGATCATCACATCAACGTCGCCGGTTTCCATCAGCTTGCGCCGGACTTCCTTTTCGCCATGTCCGGCGCTACTAGCTTGAGATGACATAACAAAACCGGCGCGACCGGTTGGGTTGAGGTAGCTGTAAAAATAGGAAATC
>Ga0066449_1000819_pt1 | contig 6585 bp, 5 predicted proteins | sample LakWasMe73_LOW10_2_FD_59560 | JGI IMG/M metagenome (GOLD analysis project Ga0066449, IMG submission 59560) | Freshwater sediment methanotrophic microbial communities from Lake Washington under simulated oxygen tension - Sediment Metagenome 73_LOW10 | ecosystem: Environmental > Aquatic > Freshwater...
TGGATGGCGTTGTCGCCACGCCCGGTTACTGCGGGTTCCAGCAGCCATCTTGCGGTATCGCCCATATTCACCCCGGAGATTTGTTCGCCGGGTTGTAAGGCAATATCGCAAACCTGAAGCGCTGCGCAGACTATCCGGGGTTGGGTTGCGCCGAACACAAACTGGATAAAGCCATTAGGCCCTGTCGTCGTTACCACGCTTTGGTTGGCTGAGGGTGACCGCCATTGATTTCCAATCGCTAGGGCTTGTTTTTCCAGAGGTGACAGCGCCGGGTTTTGTTCGCCCAAATACACATCGGGAAGCTTGCCATAATCGGTGACGGTCTGTGGCGGTAAGGGCGGCAGCCCAGGGTCTTTTGCCATGGCAGTCAAGGCTTGCAGCAACAGGACTGTTAGCAGGGGTAACTTAACCATTAGGGTTGTCCTCCCAATTGTTTACTCCAGGAAACATCTTTGACATAAATTCCCAAAGGGTTTTTAAAGAGCTGTTCCTCAGTTGTTTCATTGGTTGGCGATACCAGGTAAACGGTCACGAGCGCCCGCCATTTTTCCGGGGGCTTGGCTTCAAATCCCTGTCTGTCCCGGGTGGTTTCGGTCCAATCGACTTGCCAGGTTTCATCGCTCAGGGGGAGCGCCGAATCAATTTGCACCGCTACCGTTTCTTTTTGCGCCCGAACAAAAGGTCTGGCTTGTTCGCTGCTGTTGTACCACTGGTTCATTTTTTCCATCGCCGGATCACTCTGCGTAATCGAGGCATACACCCTATAGACGGCATCGGCCTGAACTTGTGAATCCGGTGTCACTATCCTGGCATCGTTGATGAAGGAGGCCAGTCGCGCCCGGACGACCAATTGTTTGTTGGCAGCGTTAAGGCCTTCGGCAGGGCCGATGGCCAACGCTTGGCCTAGTTTATCGACCTCAATAATATGCGGGACAAATTTGGTCTGGCTACCGATGTAAGTCATTCCGCCGACTCCAGCCAAACCGACTAATAAAGCCAATAAGGCAAGCAGGATAATGGTTTGCCTTTCCACGGCCAGCGACTTAACATTATCGTTCCACGACCGACGGGCATTGAAATAGGGGTTTTCGGTCTGTTTATCTTTAGACTTGGTAGCCGATTTTGCCAATTTATTTACAAGGTAGTTCATGGGTCAAACTCCTTCATGATTAACTGATTAACTGATTAAGTGTTATCGATTGTTTTCGCTCCAGCCATTCAGTTATCCATTGATCGCCATGCTTGGCTTCCAGTTGCTTGATGGTGGCCACTGACTCTTTATCGGAAGAACCCACAAACGCCAGCGCAAAGGAACCGAGGGCCAAGTCATAGAGACGGCGGCCGGTTTCGGAAACATAGTAGTATTGCCGTTTGGGAATAGCGGTCGCCAGAATTTCGATTTGGCGATTGTTCAAGCCCATGCGCCGATACAAGGCGCTGGTGTCCTCGTCCCTGGCGTAGAGGTTCGGCAAGAAAATCTTGGTGGCTGTCGCTTCCATAATGGCATCGAGAATGCCGGAGTTGGAGGCATCGGTCAGGCTTTGTGTCGCCATCAATACCAGGCAGTTGGCTTTACGCATGACTTTTAGCCATTCCTGGATTTTGTTCCTGAATACCGGATGACCTAACATGAGCCAGGCTTCATCCAGAATAATGACGGCTGGCTGTCCGGTTAAGCTTTTCTCGATCCGACGAAATAAGTACAGCAGTACCGGCAACGCATAACGGTCGCCCAAACTCAGCAAGGTTTCGATTTCAAATACGGTCAGATCGGATAGTTCCAAACCATCGGTTTCGGCATCCAGCAGTGTGCCCATGCTGCCGTCTATCGTGTATTGCGACAGGGTGGCACGGATGAGTTCATCCTGAATGGTGACGGTAAATTCGGATAAGGTTTTAGAATCGCTTTGGTGCATGTTCAGAATGGCCAAGGCAATTTCATTGCGTTGGCTGGGTGTGGTATTAAGTCCGTTTAAGGCCAGCAGGTTGTCTACCCATTCCATCGCCCATGCCCGGTCGCTTTTACTGTCAAGAAATTGCAACGGGCAGAAGGCTAAGGTTTCATGATCGGCGGCAATATCGAAATGTTTGCCGCTGCTGCCGTGAGAAACGGCTCGAATGGCCGCTGTCAGGGGGTAGAGTGACAGTCCTTTATCAAACGCAAATATCGTCATCCCTGGATAGCGGCGCAATTGCGCAACAAACAAGGCCAAATGGGTCGATTTACCGGAGCCCGTCGGGCCAAACATTATGGTATGGCCGACATCCCTGACATGCAGATTTAACCGAAACGGTGTGGAGCCGTGGGTGACGCAGGACATTAACGGCGGCGAATTGGGCGGATACAGCGGGCAAGGGCAATGATTAAGACCGGTCCAGATGGAACTGCTCGGCATCAGGTCGGCCAGGTTCAGCGAGTTGACGATGGGGCGGCGCACATTTTCAACGGCATGACCCGGTAGGCTGCCGAAGAAGGCATCCGTCGCGTTAATCGTTTCGATACGGGCGGAAAAGCCCAATTTATTAATCAGCTTTTCGGTCATGCGTTGATCTTTGAACAGTTGCTTGCGATCCTCGTTCATCAAGACGATGACACTGGTATAGTAGCCTTGACCCACCAGGCCGCTGTTGGTTTCGCCAATGGCGGCTTCGGCGTCAGCCACCATGGCTGCCGCATCCTGGTCGATATGGCCGGAGTTGAGATTAAACACTTGATCAAAAAAGCCGCGTATTTTTTGCCGCCATTTCTTGCGATACTTTTCCAGGTGAGCAACCGCTTCATGGGCGTCCAAGAAAATAAACCGGCTCGACCAGCGGTATTCCGAATTGATTTCGGTGAGCGCGTTCAACATGCCGGGTGTGGACTCAAAGGGAAAGCCGTCAATTGCCACAACCCCGATAAAGTGCTTGCCGATTTTTGGAATCACGCCCATCCAGCATTCTTTGCCGCCGATTAGTTTATCCAGGTAAATCGGGTTTTTCGGTAACTGAACAGGGTGACTGAGTCCGGTTACGCAATAGTGCAGCCAACGTAAAAAATCATGTTCGATGCGGATACTGCCATCCTCTTGAGTTTCGGACCGTTCTTTTAGCCGATTCAACGAAAAAGCCAGCGATAGCCTTGATTCCAAGCTTTCGCAATCGTGTCTGAACGATTTGATCAAGTCCTGAGTGATGGCTGATTTGTCACTTTTTTTGTTGTCGTCATCAAACATCAGTTCGACGAACTTTTGCTGCGCCAGTAACGGTGGAAAATAGGTTGCTGTCAGCACAAAATAGCCTTCATACAAGGTGCCTATGCTTTCGAACAGACGGCGGCGTTCTTCGTCGATGGCTTCGGTGATCGAGTCTGGGAAATGCGAGGCCGCTTTGTCCGAATAGTTGGTCGCTACACGCCGAACGGCATCAATATGTAACACCCAGCCGTTGCCGAGTTTGGCTAACGCGGCGTTGATCCGGAGTCGGACGGCTTGTTTTTGTTGGTCGGTGCTGCTGCCCGCGTCGGCGCATTGAAAAATCCAGGCCATCATGAAGGAGCCGTTTTTACAGACCATCACATCGTCAGCGATCAAGGCCGAGTACATGAGCAGATCGGCAACACCGGCTGCTTTGCAGCGATGCTTTTTTAGGCTGACATGACTGTTCAAGTCATGCACCTGCTTGGCCAGGGTTACCAGGAAAATAAACCCCAAGACGGCAATGCTGATTATAAGCGGGATCATCGGTAACACCTTCCCTGGCTATCGGTGTTATCCCTGAAGGGTGTGCTATGGGGTGGATAAAACCGTTTATAGGTGCGGTGCCGCAGGTAAACCCAACGCATTTTAGGGTCGGCCTTGGCCATGATCCGGAGCGCAAAGATTGCCCCGAACCAGATAAAAGCTCCCACAAAAAATGCCGTCCACTCTTGGGAGGTAATAATCAACGCAAAGGCGCATAAGCCTGAGAGCATCACCAACTCCCTGTCGCCACCAAGTAGCAGGTTGTCTCGGTTGCCACTTTTACGGATTGGAATCGGATTTAAAGCCATGGATTGATCCCTCCTGCATTGCTTTTGCTCATAGCGGGTGGCGGCGTAATTTCCGCACCCGCTTGCAGGGTTCGTAAGGTATTGTCTGCTGCAACAATCAACGCAGTCACCAGGACGATAAAAATCAAGGTCTTGAAAAAACCATTCAAATCGCCGCCAAAGATTAACATGCCGCCGGAGACGATAATGCCAATTAGCGACAAGCTATAGGCGATCGGACCTGAGGTCGAAGCTCTTAAGTTATCCAGCCAGGCGACATAGGGCATGGGTTTTGAACCACCGGAGGTACTGGCGAAAGCTTCCGGTAAACACCAGGCGGACAGTGCCAGCAAGGCTAACAGGATAACAAATTTAATTTTTATAGAGGAAAGTAGCATGATTTTATGGTCTCCTTGAGGGGTTAAGGGTCACACAGGTTTCGGGTTCGATAGTGGGAACCGTCGTAGCCGGAAATTTCAATAATTTCGGTCACTTTTCGTCCCTGCGGGGTTTTGGTGATATGGATAACTAATTGCACTGCCTCACCAATTAAGGGTTCTATCGGTCCTGGCGAGTCTGGGTTCATACTGATCAGCATGGCGAGTCGAGTTAATCCGGCACGGGCATTGTTGGCATGTAACGTCGCTGCCCCGCCTTCGTGACCGGTGTTCCAGGCCATTAACAAGTCTAGCGCCTCGGCTCCTCTTACTTCGCCCACCAAGATGCGGTCGGGGCGGATTCTGAGGGTGGTTTTTAATAACAGGCTCATGTTGACATCAAGAGTGGTATGAAACTGGACGAAGTTTTCTGCCGCACATTGGATTTCACCGGTGTCTTCGATAATAACGAGGCGCTCATCCGGATCATTAAGCACCATTTCCTGAATAATGGCGTTTATCAAGGTGGTTTTACCGGAACCGGTGCCACCCGTTACTAACAGGTTTTTATGGTCGTTTACGGCAGAGCAGATGATGTCCGCTTGTTTTTGCGTCATGATGCCGGAGGCGACATAATCGCTTAAGGTAAAAATGGCGGCTGCACCGATACGGACGGCAAATACCGGTGCCGGAACGACAGGCGGGAGCGATCCTGCAAAGCGCGGCAGTGACCTGGATGCGGTTTTGATGGGCAACTCGCCTTCGATGACCGGTTTTAGTCGAGTGGCCTCTTTATTATGGTAGCCTGCAACCGTTTTGATAATGGCTTCTGACTTGGATGCGGGAAGCGTGCCGATGCAAGTCATTGGTCTACCGAGTCGTTCTTGCCATATTTTGCCATCCGCGTTCACCATCACCTCGATGGTGGTTGGTTCATGCAAGGCGTTCAGGATGACCGAACCTAGATCCCGCTCTAATTTGACAATGACCCTGTCTTTATAGACCGGTTCCAATTCTATTGGTATAAGCTCGCTCATACGCTTAAAATCAGTGGACAATTGTTGATGGTAATTGCATACATGTACTTTCCTAAGCAGAATTGGTAAAGTTGGATGCTTGAAAATAAAAATATCACTACTTTTATTTAAAGTACAGTAAAAAATTATAAATAATTAATCAAAAAATAATAATTATTTATTTTATAAATAAAAACAATTAGTTGTAAATACTATAATAATTAAATATACATTTATAGCAATGCAGATAATATACGCTAACAGCGAACTGAACACATCTTTAGCCGAGCTTTCCACGCAGGAATGGCTGGACATTAAGGAATCGGAGTTTTTCAATTTTATTCAAAATGAGGAGGAAAATAATTGGCTGTTTCTGCAGCAGGCTTCAACATTATCGGCCTTTTCAGCGTTGCTGGCTGTGGTGAAAGTCGATGGTGAATTGTACAAGCTCAATGGCAAGCAGCGGCAGTTTGCCTGGACATCCGGCAAGCTGCAAGCGCCTGAAAACCTGATTGCCCAGGTTATCGAGATCACTGCCGGGGATTTTTTAGCATTAACGGAAGAAATCCAGGCAAAACGCAAAGCGTCATTGCCGGTCAATGAATACGTTAAAGCTATTTATAAGGAACTGGGTTTATCCTTTAACTCCGCCCGACTTAAGGAAGGGTTAATTAGCGAGGCGATAACCGTTGCGTTTAGGGGTCGGCCCCGCGCCTTACAAGATAAACGCTTTATCAAGGAACGCGTAGAACTCAATCTTAAAAAAGCCATCGAATTATTTAGCGAGGAATTGCTGTTTATTGACGGTTTGAACCCTAAACCGGAACTGTTTTTAACCGGCGTGTTGGCGGCCGCCTTGATCATGCTGGGCGGGACCAGTCCCAATACCGACATACGTGAGTTTTTAGTTCGTCTCAATAACCATCAGGGTGAGATCAAAGACGGTCTTGAAGATCCGGTGGCGGGCTTATTAAGAGTATTGGAAGGTTACCGGATGAGCGACCGCAACGCACAGTCACATATGACCATAGACTTGTGTAAAAAAGTCATCCAGTCAATAACCCTTTGGCAGGAAGGCGCCGATTCGCCAAAATTCTGGCGAAAAAAATTAATCACCGGGATAGACCACATGCCTTATATCCGAAAACTGAAACATCAAAAGCAAGTCTATGAAGCCATGGAT
>Ga0066449_1000847_pt1 | contig 6435 bp, 5 predicted proteins | sample LakWasMe73_LOW10_2_FD_59560 | JGI IMG/M metagenome (GOLD analysis project Ga0066449, IMG submission 59560) | Freshwater sediment methanotrophic microbial communities from Lake Washington under simulated oxygen tension - Sediment Metagenome 73_LOW10 | ecosystem: Environmental > Aquatic > Freshwater...
CCGCGCCCCGGTGAAATTTCATTGGCGCATCATGGCGTGCTGTTTCTGGATGAGCTGCCTACCTTCCTATATTGCCATTTTACAGTACACTAATGCCAATAACACATTAACTATATGATTTATATAGTTTTTATAAAAACCATATATTGCATCTGATGCATTATTATTGAATCTAATGCAATAGCATTATCTCTTATCTCAAGTTACAAAATAAAAATTATGATTAAAATCAGTTGGTTACTGAAATAACATGCGCAGTTACAATTATTGAATCTGATACAAGATTATTGCATCAGATTCAGTAATGTGGTATTTGTTTCAATAAAGATGAATTAAACGCGATTGTCAATATTGAAATTCTAATGCTCGTAAAAATCAATTGATGAAAAACAAGAAAAGTATTGCGCTTTTTTTAAATGAGCTCGAAATACCACAAGTCAAGCTTCCTGAAGCTGACTATGCAGTATTTGAGAATATGATTGCCAAGTGGAAAACCCGTCGTTTGGGTAATGGGCAGCAAATATCTTCTATCGAAGCGGATATTTTTGTTGTTAGAAACATGTTGAATTATGTAGGTAAGGCACCATGGCATTGGTCTGAGGAAGACTTTGAATCATTTTGTGAATTTATTGGTGTCAAAAAAGCACTATCGCTCGCTACTCAACGTAAATATCAATGTGCGATACGTGTGTTCTTCGACTATATTGTAGGCAACATCAGATTCAAAAATGAAATAAGACAAAATTACGGTGTTGAACTCAAACAAATTTGCAACGCAGAAAACAGTATTCCTCATATTGTTGAGCGAGAACTAAAGAAGGAGCGCTTAGCCTTAACGCATAATCAAATTGCCACTTTGTTTGATGCAATGGACCTTGCGATTATTGAGGCAGTCAAATTTCATTCTAAAAACACCAAGCCACTTCAGCGCGACAAACTCCTTTGGTATCTTACTTACACAGCTGGATTGAGAATCTCTGAAGCATTGAGTTTAAATGTCACATCATTTGAACCCAATCCGAATTTTCCGATATTTGGTGACTTTGGATTTATACAAGTATGGGGTAAAGGGAGTAAGGGCAGTGGTAAAAAGTTTAGGTATGTGCCAGTTACTCATCCCAATCTTCCACCGCTATTAGAATGGTATATAAAAACGATTAGACCATATTTCTTAATGAAGGCCGATCCGAATGAAAGTGCGCTATTTCTTTCAGAACGTGGGAGTCGCCTTAAAAAATCCACAGCCAATGCCAGATTTCATTTGGCCATGCAATATTCAGGATTGGAGGAGTTTAATTTTACCCCCCACTGTCTGCGGCACTCATCAGTAACGCATGAATCCCTTAGACTCAGCGTAGATAGCGTCAGACGTAAGCATGGACATACCTTTGCATCAACGACGCAGACGTACATGCACATCTCCGATGAAATGATGAATAAAGAAATCAACCATGTAATTAATTCTCAACTAGACCGAATTCTCGGTGCAACCAAGGAGGACAAAAAATGACTTTAGATTCTAAAAAACGCTTAAGGTGGCGATTGCGGATTTTGATGGTCGAACAAAATATTTACAGTGCCACTCAGTTACAAAAATTACTGGGAAAATCTGGGTATGACATCACCAGTTCACAACTGACGCGAATCATTAAAGATCGACCTGAGCGAATCAGTACAGATTTGCTTGATCATCTTTTAGAAATATTCAATTGTGAAATTGGTGATTTATTACGTAACTCTCCTTACGAAAAGGAATTGGAAGACGGGAGCGGATATCCACCTGATGAGTCATCACCCCGACCAAAGACGGTAAGAATTCGCAGAAAGATTAGTACTGCAGAGCATGAAAATATAACGGGTCCCAAGGTTTCTCCTTTTCCAATCCCTGAGGTACGCAAATAGTGGATTCAGAAACGCCGCAATCCAAGCAACATGGTTATACCAAGTATGCAATTTGTACTACTTGCAACCAGCGGCGTACGCATTTAAAAAACTCGCAGGGCGAACCACTGTGTGAAAAATGCAGACTAAAAGACAGGGTTTGTGCGCGTTGCGGTAAATCCCTACCGCGCGCCTCCAGGGTGCAGGCTGATGGAAGCGCACTATGCGCCCCATGTTCAGTACACTATAGGGAGCCCAACCCTTGTCCTGTGTGCGGACAATTAAGCCAAAGACTCTCTAGATGCATCAGATTAGGGCATGTTGAACAACAAGTCTGTGAACGTTGCTATAGAAAAGGGAATATTAACTGTGTTATATGCGGAAAAAACAGATTGCAAGGAGGCCTTAGGGTAGATGGCCGGCCATTATGTAAGCTTTGCTACGAAAGACAAGGTCAAGCCTTTATTTGTAAGGTATGTGGTCTTGAGGGTATCCCTCACAGTATAAACAGTTGCCAGGATTGCTACTGGAAAGCCTACGCCGAAAAACGTTTTAAGAACTCATTAAATCTTCTCACAAACCCGTGGTGCAAGCATGCATATACGCAATTTTTTAAAAGCCTAATCAAAAAACAAAGAGCCCAAACAGTTGGACTTAAAACGTTAGAAAGATATTTTCTATTTTTTGCAAAACTTGATGTGGCGTTCGATAATCCGCAAAAAATCACCGCTGAATTTTTGATAGACAATCTGGGATCAAATGGATTGTTTAGAAATAATGTGCCCTATAGCTTTTTAGTCAAAGAGAAGTTAATTCCAGAAATTGAGAATGACGCTTTGCACATTGCCAAGCAAAAAAAACGGCAAAATAACATGCTGCTAGAAGCTGATGGGGCATGGTATGGGCCAGTGCTGAGACGATTTCACAATTATATGGAGTTTGTTGCCAAGCGATGCCTCGAAAGAGGCTGGACAGGATCAAGAGCTAGATTCATTCCCAGCACTATTACTTCAGCATTAATTGCAACAACATTTTTATTGAAATATCTTACTCAAAAGCAGATTACAAGTCTGCAACAATTTGACCAAGTAATTTTGGATCAATTCCTAACGGAGGACACGGGATACAAAGCGGGAATACACTCTTTCATCCGGTATTTAAACCATAAAGAAAAGCTCTTCCAAAAGCTGATAATAGTGCATCCCCCAAAATACTTACCTGAAGATGTATTCATTCCGACAAACAAATTTAACGAATTACTGGCTCGTTGGTTTGGCGCAGAAGGTGTTGATCTGAGAGACGCTGTCATTTGTATTTTAATGTCTATATACGCACAAAAGATAAGCAATATCGTCAAAATTAAATTAACTGATATAGCGTTAAATGATAATGGACGGTATACAGTTAAAGTTGGTGTTGTTCAAATTACCTTAGTTGACAGAGTAAGTAGCGTTCTAGAAAAATACTTAAGTCAGCGTGACACTCTAGCGACTTTAGATGATGCTCGCACAAACATATATTTGTTTCCCGGACGCAACTATGGGAGCCATTTAATAGAAAACAGTGTTTCTTATTGTTTGGAAAAACATGGAGTGAAAGCGAATCAACTTTTTGCAATGGCGTTATTTTCTGCCTACAAAAGAGGGTTGAAACACCCTAAAGTGCTAGTTAAAGCATTTGGAATATCGGTTACATGTGCCATGAAGTATTTTGAATTAATCAATACCAAATTCATGAGCGAAATAAATGAAGTAGTTAAAGCGTGATTTTCAGGGGAACAATTTGCTACATGCCGGTACGTTATGCAAATGAAAAAGCCGCTACTAATAAGCGGCTTTTTCGCCTCAGACGACAAGTTAACCTAATAACTTTCACTAGAGGAGAGTTGTAGACTCATTGTAATGATTCTGTGCAAAAATGCAATGCATCCATCCTGGCTTTGCTTCAAAAGCAACCTTAAATTGCATACAAAATTATCGATAATGCTCAGTAAGGTTTCCTGATTTATTGATGATGCCTGCTTTTAACAAGAAAGCGAACGCTAGCTTAGGATCTGTAGCGATTTTCATTAACTTCTTGGACGAGAAATTCCCCACCCCGGAGTCTTTAGTGCTGCTAAGGGTAGTTTGATTATCTTGCGAAATGGTTTTTCTATTTCTTTTCATGAATGTAATGGTAACCCTTTTAAGGTGATTACGGGTGGTCTTATTTAAACTGTTATAGGTTCTTTCTTACGATTATTATTTGTGAACAAACATTAAAATCAATAGTTATCGAAACTAATACCAAGGTCTAAAAAAACAGGCCTCAATTCTTCAGCTGTTAAAGGCCAAATTTCTTTAGTTTCAGCAGGAGCTAATGAAACGCATAGGTATATTAGTAAAATTGTAGGTTGCCTAAACAAATGTTGTGTTTCTGCTCGTTTAGCTATTTTTGTTGTGACATAGCCTTTTTGTTCAATAAATGCATTAATTCGATTGGCTAAATCGGGAGTTAATTTTTCTTTAAAGCTATCGAGAATTAATAAATTAGATTTTTCAGCCTCTGGGGTCAACCCTACTTTCCCAAGATAAATCTGACTCAGAGTTTTCATTGCTTCACGCTCTAATTGCGTAGCGTTATTCAACTCTTGCATAGCAAGCAAAAAAAAGTCGTCAGTAGCCTCTATTAAAGCCATACTTTTTGCAATAGTGCGCTTTACTTCTGGAGATGCAGTTTTCTGCGGTTTATAGATTGTGTCATGGGTAAGTTCGCTGTGAGCATGCTGAAGTAATGTTCTAATCTGAACTTCACAAGATGTAGATGCTGGAATAGTAATGTCACCATGTTTAAATTCTTTCGCAGCTCTTAGAACATAGTGCAGAGATTGATAAGCGAACTCTAAAGGTCTTTCTCGACGTTCATCTTCAAAGTCACGATCTTTTGAAGCGTCCCAATCTTTAATATCAAGAATCGCTTTTTCAACAATACGAATGTCATCTGACAGGAGCACCACAAATCGCATACCAACTTTATCGGTAATATCTTGATATGGATTGGCATATGTTTTATTTCTAAAAAGAGCTTTGTCCACAAGTGATTTAAGTTCTTTTGACCTAGGGCTTACAGGAACTTTGAGAAAATAATCCACCTCTACATCTGGCAAGATTGTTGCCAAGTAGCTGGTGATTTTAGTCTTTATAAAATCAGCCCAAGCCTCATAAATCTTCCGCTCAGCTTCCCACAGTAAGCGAATTTCCTCTTCGGTCATTCTTGCCCTCGGATACGATCCTTAATAACTATACGAGTCCATGTTGGAATTTGCCCATTTTCATCTGGCTCGCCATCAAACGATTGCATTTGAATCATGCTTTCAAATTTCTCTGCAGGGGCAGTTAATTTAATTTCATTAGAGAAACTAATTTTACGGTACCGTAATAAGCTAGCTACGTCAGCGAGGTCTTTATGAATCGCTATTGCAGGGAAGTCTTTTGCATTCATAAACTCAGCATATGCATCACGTGTTTCAGCATCTTGTATGAACGTTTGAGCAAAAACTGCAGTCTGAACAGTTGGACTTTGATCAACTTTTAAATATGTAATAAGTGCATTATATAAATCAATTTTTTTCTCTTCTGGCACATTAAGATGTCGGATAAAATCTTTTGTGTGATCATGAAACTCTCTGGTCAGCTTTGCGCTAGTTTCTGGAAAAGAACAACCAAGAAAACTATCGTAAAAATACTGTGCTGCAGACAGTTTATTTGAAACGCTAATCTGGTCATCGTAGATAAGCGCTCGCCAACCATAGGGTAAAGGATCTATAGTTGCTGGATCTGATTCAACAAAAATACCAATTTTGTAAAGTTTTGTTTGCGGTGTAAGTAGTAAATTGGTTAAAAACTGAAGTGATATTGATCCGTTCGGTGCGGTATTACGTGTAAATCCACTATGGGTTTCAGCTTTTATAAGTCCTAAAATACGTTTAGATGGATGTCCTGCTGTCCCAGAAAAAATAACTAGAACGCCACCTGGCAATCCTCGACTTTTTTGAGCTGCGGCTAAATTGTCTGCTACTTGTCTTGAATGCTGAATAAATAGAGCATCATCATAATCAATCAAAGATTTAGCTATCGCACACATGCTTTGATTTCCGCTGTTAGTGATAGTCATCTCCAGCGCTCTTGAGGCTTTACCCATCGCCTCCATAATTCGTGAGCAGAAAGCATCCAATGCTAGCTGATCTAAAGTTACTAAGTTAGTACCATATGTTGGAGCGACAATATTGCGTTCATTGTCTCGCGGAAAAACTTCGTGCGTAATAATTCTGTTGATACTAAGATTTTCGAAGATCATAATGAGCCAATTAATGACGTAAATAGGTCATTATGCCCACAACATTAATCACCGTCGATAGTGTTTTTTATACTTAACTAAATTATTTTATTCTTGGATCAGCAACTTTTTAAAGTTATATCCCAAACAATGATCGCTGTGCGGCAGGTATTATTTGGTCAGTAGTTTTTATTTGAAGAGCTGAGCGCCTTTTTTCACCATTGACACCAACGATATCAA
>Ga0066449_1000878_pt1 | contig 6313 bp, 7 predicted proteins | sample LakWasMe73_LOW10_2_FD_59560 | JGI IMG/M metagenome (GOLD analysis project Ga0066449, IMG submission 59560) | Freshwater sediment methanotrophic microbial communities from Lake Washington under simulated oxygen tension - Sediment Metagenome 73_LOW10 | ecosystem: Environmental > Aquatic > Freshwater...
TAGGCTTGAATCAATGCTAATGCATCCATGTTATTACCCTCTCTAAAATTAAACTTACAATAAAACTACAACTAAAAATTAAACTACTGAATTACAAAAACTGTACTGCCTAAAACTAAACTTTCAACCAAACTTTCTTAGTGACCTTCGTGCGCCATTGCCAGGTAAACCACGGTCAGCATCATGAAAATGAATGCCTGCAATGCTACGATCAGAATGTGGAAGATTGACCAGCCAGCACCCAGAATCGCACCGGCGATAGTGCCGGTTACGCCTGTAGCAGCCCATAAACCCAGCAGCAGGAAGATAACCTCACCAGCGTACATGTTACCGAACAGACGCAATGAGTGTGAAAGTGGTTTAGAAACATATTCAATCATGTTGAACAGGAAGTTTGCTGGCCATACCCAGATTTTTGAACCGAATGGCGCACAGAACAATTCGTGAACGAAGCCGCCCAGACCTTTAACCTTGATTGCAAAGAAAATCATCAAGACCCATACTGACAGCGCCAAAGCGAATGTAGTGTTGATGTCTGAAGTTGGCACCGCACGCCATTTAGCATGCTCGCCACCGAAAAATGAAACGACACTTGCCACCCAATCAACCGGCAAGAAGTCCATTGAGTTCATGGCAAACACCCATAAAAAAACCGTCAATGCAGTTGGAGCAATAAAACTGTGACGGTTACCATGGAAAATATTCTTTACTTGATCATCAATAAAACCAAACACCAGCTCTACAAATGCCTGACTCTTAGTAGGAACGCCGGCTGTAGCCTTACGTGCCACCAGCCAGACCAAACCCATTACTAACAAGCCCAATGCAACTGACATCACAAACGTATCAACGTGCAAAGTCCAGAACCCGGCACTTTCGTTGATAGGATGTGCATTAAAACTTAAATGGTGCTCAATATAACCTGATGGAGTGAGCGCGTGTTCAGCGTGTTGTGCGTTATCTGCGTGTTCTGTAGCCATAATCCAAATTTTCTAAATCGATTGTTAAATTACACGTTTAACTTACTGAGGGCTGCACCGGAAAACAATGCTGCAGCCGCCAAACCTGCAATCAGTGCAAACGGCACTAACTGCTTATAAACCGCAAAGGTGACAAACAAAAGAGCTATTATCACCAAGATTTTTACCGCTTCCGCCTTGAGCAAATTGATCAAGATCGCTGAAGCATCACTTTTATTTTTGCTGCGCCTGGCAACCATCGATGCAACATAAGCACCAATTATTACACTAGCACCGCCCATAACCGCTGAAATGCCTGCATTCAACCCAGCTAAAACTGTTGCAACAACAGCAACTGCGGCAGTTGCAACGCACTGAATTTTAAGCATTTTACTAAAAACATCCGTTGTATTTGATGCTGACAATGTCTTAAACCCAGTTAATTTAAACATTACTTATTTACAAACGCGTGAATTTTTAGCTTTTGCGTTCATACAGACTTGATGCTGTTACTTACTGCCAATTTTAAATTAGCTTAAACAGCAAAGACCGCGATTTTGAATTAATAGCACTTTTTAGTCAAGGGTTAAGTTTAAGTAAATTAAACACTTAGCATAAAAATGCGCGATTTATGGCAAATCTAATTAACTGCTAAGTATTTTTATTGACCGCTGAGTATTTTTAATATGCCGCAAAAAATTTCTAACGCGACAGTTTCCCTATTATTTCGTCAAGCTGATCTAGGCTGGCATAGCTGATTTTTAACACGCCGGCACCATTTGCCCCTGCGCTGACCGTCACCGCCGCACCCAATTTATCGCTCAAGGTTTCTTGTAATCGCAAAATATCCTGGCTTACATTCTGCTTTCTAGCAGCATGGTTTTTTGCAGCAGATTGCTCAATATGACTGCCATTATGTTTTTTAACCAGCGCTTCGGCTTCACGCACCGACAAGCCATCAAGCACGATCTGCTCAGCCGCCAGCACCTGCTGCGCACCATCCAAACCTACGAGCGCACGGGCATGCCCCATATCCAGCTTGCCGTACATCAGCATATCCTGCACATGCTGGCTTAACGTCAACAAACGCAGCAGATTTGATACCGCCACACGTGAGCGACCAACTGCAGCAGCCGCTTTTTCATGCGTCATGGCAAATTCATCAATCAAACGCTTGATGCCTTGCGCTTCTTCTAACGGGTTAAGGTTCTCACGCTGGATATTCTCAATCAGCGCCATCGCCAGTGCTGCTTCATCAGCGATTTCGCGCACCAATACCGGCACTTCAGCCAATCCTGCACGCTGGCTGGCACGCCAGCGGCGTTCACCGGCAATGATCTCGTATTTCTCGTCGGCCAACTGGCGCACCAGAATCGGTTGCATGATACCCTGTGCTTTAATGGAATCCGCCAGAGTCTGCAACGCCGCATCATCCATGTAGCTACGCGGCTGATATTTACCCGGCTGCAATTGTTCCACCTTGAGCATCAACAGTGAATCAGCCTCACCCACGCTACCTATATCCCCAGCGAGCAGGGCATCCAGGCCGCGCCCCAAACCTTTTAACTTAGCCATGTTTTTTCTCTTTGCGTATATTTTCTTTATGGGTAATTTCTTGCGCCAGCTCCATGTATGCTACTGCACCCTTGGAACTCTTGTCATAAACAAGTACCGGCACACCGTAACTTGGCGCCTCGGCTAATCGTATATTGCGGGGGATGACTGTTTGATAGACTTTTTCGCCAAAATGACTAATGAGCTGTGCCGATACCTGCTGCGCGAGCATGTTGCGGTTATCAAACAAAGTACGCAGCAAACCTTCAATTTCCAGTGCCGGGTTCAAATGCGCGCGCACTTTTTTAATGGTGTTCACCAAATCTGACAAGCCTTCCAGCGCGTAGTACTCACACTGCATCGGAATCATCACCGCACTCGCGGCGGTAAGCGCATTCACCGTTACCAGATTAAGGGCAGGGGGGCAGTCCAGCAGTACAAAATCATAAGCATCACCGACTTTTGCAATGGCAGCTTTTAAACGATTCTCGCGCGCCAGCTCATTCACCAGCTCTACTTCGGCACCGGCTAGCTCACGGTTAGAAGGTGCAATATCAAAGCCGCCTTTTTCGCTCTTAACCACCACCTCTTGCAGCGTTTTCTCGCCAATCAGCACGTGATAAATACTTAACTTCAAATGTGCCTTATCAATACCGCTACCGGTGCTGGCATTACCTTGTGGGTCAAGGTCAATCAACAGCACCCGTTTACCCAGGCTAGCCAGACTAGCCGCCAAATTGACGCAGGTAGTGGTTTTACCCACCCCGCCTTTTTGATTGGTAATTGCTAATATTTTCATGTTATTTTTCTTCGGCTTCCAGTATTACGACGATGATTTACTAAGGCTTGCTTCAAAATTAAAGATTATTTCAAAATAACCAAGTGCCGCTCCGCATCCAGCCCAGCCACTTTCAATACTTTTACCTCTGTCGGCTGAATGCCGCTCTTATCAAACTCATGCAGCGGAATAGTGCCCTTCATCGCCAGCCATTTGCCGCCATCCGCCAGTAGATGCTTGGTCAGTTTTACAAACAAACCGATTTCCGAAAAGGCACGCGATGTAATCACATCGAATTTCTCCGGCATATCCTTACTTGGCACTTCTTGCTCTTCGATTCGGCCATGTATCACATTGAAGTTCGCCAAACCCAGCTGCGCTTTTGCCTGGCGCATAAAGCTCACTTTTTTCTGCACCGCATCTATCGCTGTTACCTGTAACTCAGGCAGACAGATTGCCAGCGGGATGCTGGGCAATCCGGCACCGGCACCCACGTCAAGTAAGTGCTTACAATCAATGTAAGTTAATACCGACAAGCTATCCAGAATATGCAGCGTTACCATTTCTAATGGTTCACGTACCGCTGTCAAGTTATGCACCCGATTCCATTTATAGATCAGCGCCACGTAATCAAGCAGCTTTTGCTGTTGTTCGGCTGTGATTTGCAAACCCATTTCCTGCAAACCAGCTTCCAATTTAGTTCGCAGTTGGGCAATCACTTCCTGCTTCAAATTACTCGGCATATTGTTATCTGCACTAGCCTTTGTACCAGCCTTTATACCAGGTGCGCTCATGCCACGTTACCCACATCGCTGCCTGTATCATTTACATTAACACCGTCCAGATTAGCGGCCATTGCGCGAGATTTACGTTTCAAATGCACCAGCAGCAATGAAATCGCCGCTGGCGTAATACCGGAAATACGGCTGGCCTGACCAATCGTTTCCGGTTTGTGTGCATTCAGCTTCTGCTGCGCTTCAATCGGCAGACCATGAATCTCGCGATAATCCAGGTCGCTCGGCAGTTTAGTGTTTTCCTGGCCGCGGCTGCGCGCCACTTCATCAATCTGGCGATCGATATAACCCTGGTATTTAGCCGCAATCTCCACTTGCTCGCGCACAGCAGGCTCTACTTCGCCCAAACCGGCCTCACCTAATGACAGCACCTGCTCGTAGCTCACTTCCGGGCGGCGCAACAGCTCAAACAAGCTGTATTCATGTTCCAGCGGTTTGCCGAATATCGTTTGCATGGCTTCCGCACTCAGGTTGGCAGGCTGTACAAAAGTCTTTTTCAGACGTTCCTGCTCACGCGCCACGGCTTCCTGCTTGCGGCTGAACGCTTCCCAGCGCACATCATCCACCAGACCCAATTTACGGCCGATTTCCGTCAAACGCATATCCGCGTTATCTTCCCTGAGTTGCAGCCTGTATTCTGCCCTGGAAGTAAACATACGGTACGGCTCACTTACACCGCGCGTAATCAAGTCATCTACCAGCACGCCCAGATACGCTTCATCGCGGGCAGGGCACCAACCCTCCTTGCCTTGCGCATACAAACCGGCATTGGCGCCTGCCAGCAATCCTTGCGCAGCTGCTTCTTCATAGCCGGTAGTGCCGTTGATTTGCCCGGCAAAGAACAAACCTTGAATCGCTTTTGTTTCCAGCGTGCTTTTTAAAGCACGCGGATCATAGTAATCATACTCAATCGCGTAACCGGGACGCAGAATGTGTGCATTCTCCAAACCTTTTACAGAACGCACCAGCGCCAGCTGAATATCAAACGGCAGGCTGGTTGAAATACCGTTCGGGTAAATCTCATTAGTCGTTAAACCCTCTGGCTCCAGAAAGATCTGGTGTGATTCCTTATCGGCAAAACGGTGGATTTTATCTTCCACGCTTGGGCAGTAACGCGGACCTACGCCCTCAATCACACCGGTATACATCGGCGAGCGATCCAGACCGCTGCGAATGATGTCATGCGTACGCTCATTGGTATGCGTGATCCAGCACGGCAGTTGCGCAGGGTGCTGCGCAGCATTACCCAAAAATGAAAACACTGGCACCGGATCATCACCCGGCTGCACCGTCATCACAGAATAATCAATGGTACGGCCATCAATACGCGGTGGCGTACCGGTTTTCAAACGCCCGGCCGGCAAGCCGATTTCACGCAGGCGCGCTGCCAGCGAGATAGAAGGGGGATCACCGGCGCGGCCGGCGCTGTAGTTCTTCAAGCCCACATGCACCAGACCACCCAAGAATGTGCCAGCTGTAAGCACTACCGATTTTGAAGCAAACCTCAAACCAAGCTGCGTAACCACACCGGCAGCACGTTCGCCATCCAGAATAATATCATCCACCGCCTGCTGAAACAGCCACAGGTTTTCCTGATTTTCCAGCTTATGGCGTATAGCTGCTTTGTATAAAACACGGTCAGCCTGCGCGCGCGTTGCGCGTACCGCAGGGCCTTTACTTGAATTCAGGATGCGAAACTGGATGCCGCCTTCATCGGTAGCTGCTGCCATAGCTCCGCCCAGCGCATCCACCTCTTTAACCAGGTGGCCTTTACCGATGCCGCCGATGCTGGGGTTACAGGACATTTGCCCCAGAGTTTCGATGTTATGCGTGAGCAACAAGGTCTTTTGCCCCATACGTGCAGCTGCAAGAGCCGCCTCGGTACCGGCATGACCGCCGCCAACTACAATTACATCAAAAATATCAGGAAAATTCATGTTTTAACCGCTAAAAAATCTATAAAACCAAGAGTATGAAAGTTTAACGCAATCTGCTTGCAAGGTCATGTAAAACGATGTTTTAAATGGTTGTTTCACGTGAAACAAACGCCGAATTACAACAATGAAACAAATTCTTAACAAAATTTGCATAAAATGTATTCCAATAAACTGTACGGCGCGTTAAATTGGTTTAGAATTGATACAGTTGCAATTACCAACTACTCAATGCGTTTTACTAAAGCTGGTATCTTTATTCACACTACGGAGAATTAAATGAAAAACTTAAGT
>Ga0066449_1000888_pt1 | contig 6247 bp, 7 predicted proteins | sample LakWasMe73_LOW10_2_FD_59560 | JGI IMG/M metagenome (GOLD analysis project Ga0066449, IMG submission 59560) | Freshwater sediment methanotrophic microbial communities from Lake Washington under simulated oxygen tension - Sediment Metagenome 73_LOW10 | ecosystem: Environmental > Aquatic > Freshwater...
ATAAGGCGATGGTGCGACTCAATGCAGGCACGGATAAAACGACGGAAATTGCCTCAGAATCGAGTGAAGCGGCCGAAAAACTGGAATCGCGGGCGAAATTGCTGGGTGAAGTTGTCCAAAAAATCAATCTTGTCATTCACGGTTCCTGATTTATCATGCTAAGATCTCCTCTCACAGGAGACATTCATGGAATTAGTCGTTTTAATTTTAGTTGCGTTAAACGTTGCACTGGGCGCTTTGATTTTTCTGAAGCTTGGGAAGACAGACAATACTCAGCTCAAGACTGAACTTGCGGCAGAGCTTACAACCCAGTTAACGAATGCTCTCAGACCGCTGACGGATAAGACGACAGATAAAATTGTCCAGCTTGAAGCGATCACGATTCAGAAGTTTGAAAATCAAAAAGAAATCACGAAGCTTCAGGTTTCAGAAATCATCGAAGATAAATTTAAAAAGATTGCGACGGAGCAAAACCGCACGTCTCAGGACATTATCGAAAAGTTCGGAAACTTCCAGCACGTGCTGACTCAGCAGCTGGTAGCGATGAATGAGAAGATGTCGAAAGAGCTTGTTGTGATGAGTGAGAAGCTGACGAAGAGTATGCAGGACAAGTTGAATGAGATTTCCAATTCTGTCCGCGCCAATCTGGATGAAGGGTTTAAGAAAACGAATGAAACTTTCAACAGTGTTATTGAACGTCTGGCAAAGATTGATGAAGCTCAAAAGAAAATTGAATCGCTTTCAACCAACGTTGTGTCTCTTCAGGATGTTTTAACGGATAAGAAATCGAGAGGGATTTTCGGTGAAGTTCAGTTGAATCAGATTTTGAGTTCTGTCTTCGGTGAAAAGAACGATAATGTTTACCAGCTTCAATATAAACTCACTAACGGCAATATCTGTGACTCCATCTTGTTTCTTCCGGGAACAATGGGGAATATCGTGGTGGATTCAAAATTTCCGCTGGAAAACTACCGCCGCATGATTGATCTGAATTTCAATGAAGTGGAAAAGCTTGAGCATACGAGAGAGTTTAAAAACAACGTTAAAAAACATATCGATGATATCGCCCGCAAGTATATCGTGGAAGGCGAGACGACTGATCAGGCGATTTTGTTCCTGCCAGCTGAAGCGATCTTTGCGGAGATCAATGCTTATCACCACGACATCATAGCGTACGCACAGAATAAGCGCGTATGGCTGGTGAGCCCGACAACTTTCATGGCGACGCTGACAACGATTCAGGTTGTTCTTCAAAACGTTGAGAGAAGCAAGTACACCAATATCATTCACGAAGAGTTGAAAAAGCTCGGTAACGAATTTGTCCGTTATAGAGATCGTTGGGATAAATTAGCTCAACACATCGATACCGTTTCAAAAGATGTGAAGGAAATCCACACGACAACGGAAAAGATCACGAATCGTTTTGAGTCGATTAATACGGTGAAGATGGATCATTTGATCGAGGGATAGTTGTGGATAGATTACAATCGTACTTGAGCGAATATGCAGAATCCCACCAGAATAGAACCAATATTCTGATTCACAAAATTTGTGTGCCGGCGATCATGTTTTCGGTCCTGGGAATTTTTAAAGCACTTCCGGTGCCGGCTTCCTGGCCTTTGTGGCTCGATTGGAGCGTGGTGCTTTTGGGATTCGCGTTTGCATTTTACGCGAGCTTTAGGAATGTGCGTTTGTTTGTGGCGATGGTGGTGATGACGTTTCCGATGGTTCTTATTCTTGAATTGTTAAGACCTAGATTTTTTCTTTTGAGTTTGTTTCTTTTTATTGTCGCCTGGATTTTTCAGTTTGCTGGTCACAAGATTGAGGGGAAGAAGCCGTCTTTTTTTAAGGATCTTCTTTTTCTTTTGGTTGGGCCGATGTGGGTGATGAAGCCTCTCTTTAAATTCTAAAAAGAGTGCCATTTTTTATCTTAATATAGAATTGATTATTCTTTCTTTGTACCGATTCAGGTATGCGGTTAATATTAAATAATGAAGAAAAGCGTGATAGGTTTTTTGAAAGAGACTATAAAATTTTTAATTTTTGTTGTATCCCAATGCCTTTTTTCTATAATTATAATTCAGGCTATCCTTTTTTATCTTTCTCAAGAATACAGACATGACTTCGACAAAAATATTTGGTTTTCGTCGATTGTGGCATATTATTACTTGTACTTAGAACATCTTCAATTGATTTTGCTAGCGTCTTTGTTTCTTAGAATAATTCCATTACCAATAAAGTTCTATATTAGATCTTTTTTTGCGGGAAGTGTGATTTGCTATTTTTCATTGGCCTTAACCTTTACTGCGTTTGGAAATGACGTGACTGATTTTCATGACTCTTTTTTAAGCTCCTATGATTTGATCAAAACGTGGGGCACCACATGGGCAGTTCTGTTTATGATTTCATGGATGATTCTTGCAAAAATCCTATTGGAAAAAAAGAAAACATAAAAAGATGGTACCACTAGACTTCGCATAAAAAAGTCTAGCGCCACCTTTTAATAAAAAATTAATAATGCCAAGGAAACTTAGAATAATCCTTCGCTCTCTTCTCCACAAAAGAATTTCTTCCTTCAACCGCTTCCTCAGTTCCATAAGCAAGGCGAGTCGCTTCACCGGCAAACAACTGCTGGCCGACTAAACCGTCGTCGATCATGTTGAAACCGAATTTTAGCATGCGCATTGCTGTTGGGGATTTTGAATTCATTTCGCGGGCCCATTCGAGGGCGACGTTTTCGAGTTCGCGGTGTGGGATCACGGCGTTGACCATTCCCATCTGGAAAGCTTCGTCTGCGTTGTAGTTGCGGCCGAGGAAGAAGATTTCGCGGGCGCGTTTCTGGCCTACCATTCTTGCGAGGTATGCTGAACCGTATCCAGAATCAAAGCTTGCGACATCAGGATCTGTTTGTTTGAAGACGGCGTGTTCTTTTGAAGCAAGTGTCAGATCGCACACGACGTGAAGAGAGTGACCTCCGCCTACGGCCCAACCTGGGACGACAGCCACGACGATTTTTGGCATAAAGCGGATCATGCGCTGAACTTCCAGAATGTGAAGTCTGCCAAGTCTTGCCATATCGATTTTTGAAGGCTGGCCTGTGATGTTTTCATCTGCGCCTTCGTATTTGTATCCGTCTTTTCCGCGAATGCGCTGATCACCACCTGAACAGAACGCCCAGCCCGCATCTTTTGGAGATGGCCCGTTTCCGGTGAGGAGAACAACTCCAATGTCTGCTGACACTCTTGCGTGATCTAAAGCGAGATACAATTCATCAACCGTATTTGGTCTGAAGGCATTTCTCACTTCCGGTCTGTTGATCGCAATTCTTACTGTGCCCTGATCAACTGCGCGGTGATAAGTGATGTCTTTAAATTTAAAACCTGGAACTTCAATCCATTTTTTCGGGTCAAATATTTCTGAAACCATTTTTATCTCCTTAAGTTATTTTTTATTTTGTTTTATTCATTCAACCAACGGCGCTTAGGATCTTTGCGATCCACAGGCCAGGCCTTGTAATCATGTTTCTTATTCACGGCTGTCATCAGATTATGAACGACAATCTCCACATCTTCCATACTCCAGAAATCCGCATTAAAACTTTGCTCACTGGAATTCATCGCCAGGTGAGTAGAAAGCGCATACACAAGTCCACTCATTGGAGGAATGGCCACGCCAATAGTGTTTAAAACGCCCTGAAGCCTCGATAAAACACTTTTTCCGCCCACTGAGTGCATTGTGATCATCACTGCGGCCGGCTTGAATAAAAAGGCCGCACCGGCCTCAAACTCCGTACTCACTTCCAGAAACTTCTGCATCGGGCTTCCCCACGAATCCCAATACGTTCCCGTGGTGAAAATAAATCCTTCTGCCCAGAGAAGTTTTCTCTCTAACTCATCCAGGGCCGTTTCATCTTCCAGGTGCAACACATCCACATTCGCTGAATGCGTCCCGAGAAGGCGAGTGGCTTCCTTGATCAATACTGACGTATTGCCTTTGGCCCCGCCGAGACTTCCATTTAAGATCAAAATATTTTTCACGCGACAATCTCCTGGTGTCTTTCAAAAAAAGATTTCAACACCATTTCATCTTCACTATTAAAATCCGGTGTATTGAGTTTTTGCGAAGATCTCTTTTCTTCCTCACTCATCTGCCACCACAACTGCAATTTATCAAAATAACTTTCATCCGTTCTGGCAATGCTCGACTTGAGACATTTGAAAAGATGAATCACATACGCATTCATATCTGAGGCCACGTATTCAAATTCTTTTTTAAAGTCCGAATCTTTTTTGAGTAAGCTCTTCGTTTCTTCCTTGTCATAAATCGCGTTGATCAATGAATAAAAACCAAGCTGACCTTTAAGAGATACATCCTGAGAAAAAAATTGATCTGCATGCATGAGATCGTGAAGCACAAAACTCAAGGGATCTCTCGTTCCCAAAACAATCTTTGCGCAGTTTTCTTTTTCAGTCATCACCGTAATACATCTGGTGTTCTTCACCTGCAGGCGAAGAAGCTCTCTCGATGAAGGAATATAATCGAGCATTTTTATTTTCCACTTTCCTTCATACCAGTTCACCATCGCGCGGTTTACCGATTGAGGTATGCCTTTGAGTGTGAAATCAGAAAAGAGTTGGGCGCCTGATAGATCTTTTAGTTTTTCTTTTTCCCAGTCAGTGAGTTCAAAGCTCGCAGGAATGATGTCTAATAATTTTTTGGCTAATTTTTTGGCCGGAACAGATCCTGAAACCTGCTGGCGCTGCAGCCAGTTTTTAGGCGAGCGCAGACGAAGATAAAGGAGAATATACAGCGTCGTAAAATCTGCTTCTGAAAGCTCCAGGCCTTTCATTTCAGTCAGCGCCAAGGCCAGATACGGCCTTCTGGACTCGAGAGTCTCGCTGGTCAAAAGCAATTTTTTATAGGAGCCGTTCCTGTTTTTCATGCGTTAGGTGACATCTGGTTTGCTGAACAAATTTGCTCAAGTTTATCCCTCCCACGGCCGATAAGTCTACAGTGAAAAAGCAAACTCTTATGTTCCTATTCACCCTGATTTTTGCCTGTTCTGCGAATGGGGAAGAGTTTAATCCTAAGGAATTAACCGAGGCGATTAAAAACGTCACAGGATTAGAAAAAAAGCTTGATAAAGCGGGGACTATCGCCGCTGATTGCCAGAACTGCAAAACAATTGAACCCGATAAAAAACTTGAACTCAAAAGTAAAACTGAAGATCTGGGAATCCCACTTCTCTATAAAAATAATGTGGCCTATGTCTATCACTTGAAACGAACGAAAGACACACCTCTAAAGACAACGCTCAAATTCAAAAACGGGCACAGTGAATGCGCCAAAGTTTTTATGGGATCCAATCCCTACAACGGCTCGCTCATTGTGGAATGTATGTTCCGCCACACTGTGTATGAAGAAGAAGAACTCGACCTCAATTTCAAAAAACTTCCAATGCCAGCTGACGGTGAAGAACAGATCATCGAAATAAAATTTTCAAAACCTGAAACAGGAAACAGTTTTTACACTGTGGAAGCTGAGGTCTTGAAAGGTCCTTCTGCAAAAGTGGCGAAAGACAAAAAGTTCTGGGGCTACGGTTATAATATTGACTTTATCGAGAAGCAGCCGTGAGCGATTTAAAATACAAAAACAAAATTCTCGATCTCTCGCTGCTTTTAAATCAGGCCCAAAAACCTATTCAAATTCTCGACTCAGTCAAATGGACGGAAGAGACAGAAGCCGCGATTATCAAATCCAACTTCAAAGAAATTCCCAAAATAGATTACAGCAATCGTCCTCTCAAATACGACGCTGAAAAAAAACTGCAGGAATTCAAACAGCTCAGAGTGTTGATTCAAAAAGAGCTCGGCCCACAAGATCCATTGGGACAAATTCTTACCCGCAATTGCACTCAGTACGAAGATGTTGTCCGCATGCTAATGGTCAGAGGAAAGCCTGAGTTTTACGACTACTCTAAAAAACTTTATGGCTCTCCCACGGAAATCATGGGCGATGGTAAAACGAAATTGTCTGATCTCGCGCGAACGATGGCCAACTCTCTCAACTCACTTCACGAAACAAAGATGGGGGAGAATTTTGAAAAAACGCTCACTGCCCAGATGGTCGTGGAGCAATTGCAGACGCGTTTGGGAAATTATTTTAAAGACGAAAATATCAAAATTAAAATTGCTGACGGAATTATCTCTGATGCTTCCGCAGGTGCTGATTACATTAAAATCAAAAA
>Ga0066449_1000890_pt1 | contig 6242 bp, 5 predicted proteins | sample LakWasMe73_LOW10_2_FD_59560 | JGI IMG/M metagenome (GOLD analysis project Ga0066449, IMG submission 59560) | Freshwater sediment methanotrophic microbial communities from Lake Washington under simulated oxygen tension - Sediment Metagenome 73_LOW10 | ecosystem: Environmental > Aquatic > Freshwater...
TGCCGGCGTGTTACCGACTGATTGCGTTGCGCCAAGTCGGAGTCGACTTGGCGGTTCCCTTGGCGCTTGAATCAAAGATTAAGGTTGTATCAAGTGCGTAATCGGATAGCGCTTCGACCTGGCGAACTTGTTTTTTGCCGTGAAGAGAATTGGCGCATTACCCATATCGAAGATATGGAGCGAGTCTTGGCCGCTCGACTCACGGATGGTCGCCATGAGTTTCTTCCAATCGAAGACCTTCATCCGCCAGTGTTCGGCGCCGTTCCCGACCAGACGCTCGAATCAATTGACGTCGTAGCCGTATCCCAAGATGACTCCGCGACCCAGCCCGAGGTAACCGCGGGGTGTTCCGCACACATGGCGCGCCTCATAAAACGCCAAATTCGGACCCTGCCTTCTGAGCAAGCCATTACCCGGGAGGAACTCACCCTGCGGAATAAGGCGGTGAAAGAGTTTCAGGAGACCATCAAGGTTCTTGAGGCCCCACGAAGTGAGCGGCGGAAGCTCATCCAGGCAATGTGCAAACGGTTCGGCTACAACCAGGCTACTGCCTATCGCCGATTAAAGGTCGTCCAAATGCATGGCAGCGCCGATGCCTTGCTGCGCTCTGTCCGGGCTGATGCGGGACAATCGCGTCTGAGTCCAGAGGTGCAGGAAACAATTCGTACTCATCTCGCAAAACACCGCTTTATTGCGGAGCCCAAGACGCTTCCGGACATATTGGAGCTCATCAACGGGCATTGCCGGAAGAGTGGCTTGGACGAAATTGCACTTTCGACGCTACGAGGATTCGAGCAGGAAACTACCCTGAAGAAGAAACTCGAAGCCCAAGGGCGGAAAAAGAAGGCGGCAGACGCCTTCCGCCCGAAGGTGGGCCACCTCCCTAACAACGACTATCCGTTGGCCATTGCCCAGGTCGACCACACACCGGTGCAGATCTGCTTTGTTGACGAGCAGTACCGCCAGCCGATCGGGGACGCTTGGCTCACCCTGGTCATCGACACCTACAGTCGGATGGTACTGGGCTTCTATCTGACCTTCGAGGCACCGAGCACGCTATCGACGGGGCTCGCTTTGGCGAACGCGTTCCTTCCGAAGGAAGAGTACTTGCGTTCTTTGGACGTGACCGGCGACTGGCCTTGCTGGGGATTTCCCGACATCATCCTGGTGGATAACGCCGTTGAGTTGAATGGACGGATGATGCACGGCGCGCGGCGGCGCTACCGCTTTACCTTACGAGACCGACCTGTCGGCGCTCCGAACTTTGGTGGCCATGTGGAGAGTGCATTCCGCACTTTCATGTATGAATTAAAGACGGTACCCGGAACCAAGTTCTCCAATCCTGTAGAGCGTGGCGAATACGACTCAGAGGGCCGTGCGATCTTTACGATTCGGGAGTTCGAGGCATTCTTCACGGAGTTTCTGGTTAACGACTACCACCTTGGCAAGCATACCGGTGAGGGTATGGAGGGCACGGTACCGTATCTCAAGTGGAGGCAAGGGATTTTCGAGGGCGACATCCGGCCGCCAGCCGGTCTGCCTGATCGGCCAACTGACCCACTTGCGCTGAGAATTTCGCTGATGCCGTTTGAGCGGCGAGCCCTACGGAATGGGGTCGTCAGCATGTTTGACGAGAACTACCACAGCGGTGCCTTGACATTGTTAAGTGACGCGGTCGACCTCACCAAGCCGCTTGAAGACCGAAAGTTCGAGGTCCGTTACGACCCCCGTAACATATCGAAGGTTTGGCTCTACAGCGAGGTCACCAACGAGTATCTTGAGCTGTCCTTTGCGGACCTTCGCAAAGGGCCGATCAGCCTTTGGGAGCACAAGGCGAAAAAGCGTCGCCGGGGCGACCCTTCGGCGCAGTTCAAGGATCAGCGCTACGAGAGTAAGCTGCGCCGCGAGGGCATGAAAGCCAAGGCGGCCAAGATAACCAAGCAACAGCGGCTTGAAGATGAGAAGGAACGCCAACGGGCCGCCGGCGCCTTGGTGCAGCCGCTCGGGCCGCTCCGCAAATCACCCTCATCTGTCGACAAAAAGGCGGTGCTCGATCCGGATCAGATTAAGGCGCTGCGCCAAAAGGTGCGTGCGGCACCCCTGCCGCAAGCGATGTCCAGGAAAACCAATGATGACCGCTGAAGACCGGTATCCACATTTGGCACCCACAGCTGCGGAGATGGCGGATAAGGATGTTGAGGCGCGGATCGCCTACATCCAGCGCGATCGGTTTGTGCCTCACAGTCAAGCAGAGGAGATTTTGGGCGAACTGGAAACGCTGTATCGCATGGAGGATGCGGTTCGACCCCAAGGCCGACTGCTGGTCGGCCGGTCCCTAATGGGAAAGAGCACGATTCTGGATGAGTTTATGCGCAACCATCGTGCGAGCGACAACCCCGATGGTGAGGCTGCAGTGGTCCCTGTCGTCTCGGTGCAATATCCCGACCAGGCGAGGGAGGGGATATTTCCAGAGATTCTGGCTCGGCTGAACGCGCACGTGCCCACCAATTCGAAGTCACAGGATCTCCGACGCAACGCAGTTGATCTGCTTAGGCGATTGGGCATGCGAATTCTGCTGATTGACGAGTTTCATAACATTCTCGAAGGCAGTGCCTCGGCACAACGCAAGGCGCTCAACTCCGTGAAGTACCTGATGAATGAACTTCGACGCCCAGTGGTCGTCGCAGGGACCCTTGATGTTCTGAACGCCATCAAGTCTGACGATCAAATTGCCAGTCGTCTTCGTCCTATCCCCCTCACCAGGTTCGAGGACGATCAGCGATTTCAGGAGTTGCTGGCGGGTTTTGAGATGGTCATTCCGTTACGGGAACCATCTGGGCTTGCCGATCCGGTTCTCAGCACTCGAATCTACGAACACACCCTGGGGGTGGTAGGGCATGTGGCGGACCTTCTCAATAAGTCGGCGATTCTGGCCATCGAGGACGGCACAGAAATGATCACGGCAGAAATCATCGAGGCCACCAAGTGGGAGGTGCGCGACGATCAAAAGATTCGGGGTCTCGTCTAGCCGGAAATGCCCACCATTTACGGGCTGACAGGTCGGTGCTTACCGGTCCATCCCCATCCACTACCGGACGAGTTGCTTACCCACTGGTTCTTGCGTCTGGCGCACGAAAACCACCTCAAGGCGCAGGGACTGGCGGACTACGCCTTCGGACAGCAGAGTTCATTCTGGGCGAGAGACCAGGACCGCGAACCGTCATCCTGGACTATCAGTCGCCTGTCAGACCTGACCGGCCAAGATGTCGATGCGATTGAGGCGCTCACGTTGGCCAAGTACGAGACCGTCCTCTTTGAGCACCACAACCCGAATGGCAACACGGACTGGATTCTCCCGCTCGGCATCTACCATCGGAAGCGCCGCGGATTTGGTGTTCAGTTCTGCCCGCTATGCCTGTTTGCGGATCCGGTGCCCTATTTCCGGCGCAAATGGCGCTTGGCGCTTTCGACGATCTGCGATCAACACAACTGCCTGCTGCATGATCGATGCCCGGCCTGCCAGGCCCCGGTGATCTACTTTCGGAATGACTTGGGCCGCCGAAAAGACTACACGCTGACGAGCCATACCTTGTGCTGGCAGTGCGACTTCGATCTTTGCCGAGCACCAGCATATAGCCCGCCTGCGCCGGACGGGCTGTCGTTCGTCGCCTTGCGTTCGCTTGTTGCCTTCCACGACATCGGGTGGTGGTTTCAGGGCGATGCGACCATGCCGTATGGCCATTTGTACTTCGACGCTCTGCATCACCTGGTGATGTTTCTGTCTTCGGCTCGCGGGCATCGATTTCTGGATTTCATCGAGCAGGAAACAGGGTGGAGTGCCCAGATCGACTGCCCGTTGAAGCGCGAGCGCTTCGAACAGCGTTCCGTGCGCATCAGGCACGAACTGCTGGTGGCGGCGTTGTGGCTGCTTGAGGCGTGGCCAGATCGGTTTGTGCGTGCCGCCAATAACTCCGGATTGTCGCAATCGAGAATTCTCAATGGCGAGGCATTGCCATTCTGGTTTGAGTCGGAAGTTCGTTTGAATCTTGGGGCGGGATTTGCCATTCCCACTCCGGAGGAGGCACTGCAGGCGTCAGATCATTTGGCTAAGGTAGGCAGAGCCATATCCACTGCTGCGGTTGGGCGATTGGTGGGGAGTCGTGACGCACGCGCAGCCAGGGCTTACGCGAAAAGAAAGCCGGCGCCGATGACTGACGCCGAATTCCAGTGGGCAATCGGAAGGCTCGATGACGAGATTCGTGGGCTGCGGCCGCGCAGTCCGAGGAGGCTGATCCTGCAGAGGGACCGAACGATATTTCGGTTGATGCGAATCACGGGGTGGTCGGCCAGGAAGTTGTTGAGCCTGACGGTTGGTGATGCGGTTCGTCTTGCATCGACGCAAAAGGGCGAAAGAAATTGTTCTGGAGAGATTGCTGGAGTTTTGCTGATCTATCTGCGCGATATACGACAGCATCTTGTGGGAGAAGATAGCGGTGATGCATTATTCATAGGATGGCGACGTGCGGGGATTGGGACGAAAAACTGGAACGTGAGAATAGGGCGCACGCGTCTGCATTTCGGGCAAGAAAGCCAGGCTGATATTGGCCTCTACCAAGTATGAGAATTGCCGCGGCAAGGCCGGTGAGTCGCAGATATACGAGCGGATCGCCCTGTCGAATTTGGCGGTTGAATCCCAAGATTACCGAAGATGGCGTGTGTGAATTCGTGCAGACACCGCTGAGTAGCGCGACCTCGCTATATCCTTAGTATGATTGACGCATATTAAGTGCGGTGCTAGCCTGCAAGAATGGGTGGCTAAGTTTCCTTATCCTGCCTATTTAGGAGATATACCGTGTCGAAAGACCTCGCTGTTCGTCTTTCGAGGGGACCTTGGGCTGATCGTGTGAGATTCATACGCCGCCTGCGGTGCGCGAGTAAGGATTAACGGCGTTGGGAGAGAGTAATGCCCGAATATCAGGAAATAGACTTGCGCCAAGCAATCAATGCCATATCGGATGTTGTACAGAACCGGCCGCGACCACTTCGCGATTGGGATCAGATCTACATGAAGACCGGCGATATGGTGCTCCAGAGCGAGCTGGTGTGTCGGTGGGCCGACGGAAAGCGCTTGGCGTTCATCGGCGATGGTGATGCGATAGGAGTGTGTGTCGCATATCTCCGTAAGCGAGGAATCGTAAATTATGGCCCTACGCAAATCCGAGTTTTCGATTTCGACGAGAGGATTTGCGGCGCCATCGAGCGCTTTGCAGATAAAGAGCAAATCGATTGGCTTTCATCCTGCTTGTATAACTGCCTGGATTCCTTTCCAGAACTGGGACAATTTGACTCCTTTTACACAAACCCGCCTTGGGGCGCGAGTAATGATGGAGAAAGCGTCAAGGTATTTGCACAGCGGGGTATGGAGTCGATTGGTTACAGCGGCGAAGGTATGATCGTTATCGGCGATGACGACGAGCTGGATTGGACGAAGGAAGTCCTTGCCGCCACCCAGCGCTTTACGGTTGATAGTGGTTTTTTCGTCCAGAAGATGATGTCCAAGGTACATCAGTATCATCTTGACGATGCACCGGACCTCCGCTCGTGCAATATCATGGTACGTTCGCTATCCAATGTCGTTGCGCCAGAGAAGAGCGAACCGATCAATGACGCTCAACGCCTTCTGAACTTCTACGGACGCGGAACCGTGCCGCACGTCAAGTATGTCCGGGAGCGGAAACGCCTGGATTATGGCAAGGCACACGAGGACGAGTATGAGCTAGAGCTCTTGGAGAGCAAAAAATGACAGATATCCTGCGCCCGGACCATGGAATCCTCTTCATGAAAGTTGGCACGCATGCCAAGGAGTCGCTTGAGGACATCATTGCCCGAAAGACTGCCGAAATAGAAAAGGCCGGTGTGGCATTTTGGGGGTACGGGGGCAACACTTGTCACCCCCAAGGCATGGTGCAACCATTCGCCAAGGCATTCGAGGAAAAAGGCGGTGCGATCTATCTTTGCATGGAAGAAATGGAATCGAAGCACTTTGCGGAGCCACTTCGGGCCGACCAATATTCCGTTGACGGCACGACTTGGGAAGACATTAATCCTGCGATCAACGTTCTCGGTTCCAGATTTGCCCTTGTAATTGAAGACCTGCATTCCGAGCATCTCGTGCTGCCTTTGGCGCGGACTCAGGTTGCTGTCGGCAATAGCAGAGGCAGACTGGGCAGCAAGTATATAAA
>Ga0066449_1000906_pt1 | contig 6104 bp, 7 predicted proteins | sample LakWasMe73_LOW10_2_FD_59560 | JGI IMG/M metagenome (GOLD analysis project Ga0066449, IMG submission 59560) | Freshwater sediment methanotrophic microbial communities from Lake Washington under simulated oxygen tension - Sediment Metagenome 73_LOW10 | ecosystem: Environmental > Aquatic > Freshwater...
TTTGGTATTCTTTGGAGCTGGCGATGGGAATCGAACCCGCGACCGGCTGATTACAAATTACCCGGTCTAATGTTTTGTAGCAATTGATATTACTGAGTGTTGACAGTGTAGGCCTTGTCATTACTGAATTTCAATAATTCTGTACATTACTCAAGATTTCTTTAAAATCCTAAAAACACGGTTTAAAGGTTGCCCTGAGGTTGCCCCGGATTTTAGGATAAAAAGACCATGACAGAATCAATCAATTTCACTCAAGATAGAATCAGGAATCTATTAGTACCCACAGATAAAGATCGGGCCGACTATTATGACTCTGGCTGTCCAAAATTACTTTGCCGGGTTAGCAGCACAGGTAATAAATCTTTTGTCGTTCTCAAGAAAACAGCAGACGGAAAAACCAGACGAATAACTCTAGGCCGGTTTCCTGATTTATCAGTAAGTGAAGCCCGAAAACTGGCGCAGGCGGCTTTAACTGATTTAGCCAATGGTATTAACCCCACCGAAGAAAAACGTAAGCAGCGATTTAGGAATATTACACTTGCGGATTTATTTGATAGGTATCTGGCGGATAAATCAGGGTTGAGGGAAGCAACGGTAAAGGATTACACCAAAATAATGAACTCGCCTTTCGGTTTTGCTGACTGGTTAAAAAAGCCTATCAATGAAATTACCCGCGATATGGTGTTGGCTCGCCGAAAACAGTTTACAGGTGGTGTTGATAATAAAATGCGCGTGTTGAGGCTGTTGATGAATTACGCAATTGCATTGAAAGCTATTGATGAAAATCCAGTTGATGTTTTGCGTGATGGGGCGTTGTGGTCAAAGCCAACGCGGCGAAAACGTATGATTCCCAGCGACAATTTGAAAGACTGGTATAACGCAGTTTTGAATCTTGAGAATGAGCAAGCCAAAGTCTACCTGTTATTGCTGTTGCACACCGGGCTAAGGGATCAGGACGTTAGATATTTGGAGTGGGCCGACATTGATTTTAAAAACGATTGCTTTATAACCAGAGACACTAAGAACCATAGCGACTTTACTGCCTACATTGCACCACAGATCAAACCTTATTTAAGAGCCTTGCAGGATAAAACCGGCAAAGGTCGTTTTGTTTTCCCTGGCGGAAATGTAGATGGCGTTATGGATGTTCCACGCAAGCCAATAACGCAAGTCTGTAACCAAACCGGCGTTACATTCAGTAGCCACGATCTAAAGCGCACCTTCCTAACCATTGGTGAGGCGGCGATGATACCGTTTAGCCTGCTCAAGGCGCTGGCGAATCATCAAACCGATGGCGATGTAACTGGCGGCTATATCAACCCGGAAGCCAATACAATGAAAGCAGCAACTTTTAAAATTGCTAATGAGATTCAGGATCGCACTAAGCCTGATGGTGAAAATATTCCGTCATTTAAAGTCGGCTGATATACTCAATTAAACCAAATACACTTAGCTAAGGTGCTACATTGCAAATAATAGACGAACCAAAAGCTATCGAATTGCATAGCGATATAACGCTATGGCTTCAGGATAATCGACATTTACCCACTGAAGAGATAGTTTCAACGGTAAAGCACATGCTTGAAGGCGCAGAGCCTACTGTATTACTGCATTATGCAGCGTATTCATTCATCTTAAAGGACTTGCTCACTCAAAAATTAGAAGCCGACGACGAGGTGGAAGCTGCTCGCAGCGAACTCGACATTGCCCGTAAGTATGAGGGCAAAGTAAGCCGCATGAAAGATTTAATCACTAAAGCTATTATCAGCGTCACTACAGATCATTTAAAAACAGTATCTACACAACGAAAAAAGGCTAATGGTAAACGCGTAGAAAATTACAAAGTCATCAAAGATAAACTTAAACAGCATTGGCAAAAAAACATCAGTCCCGACAAAAAAGCGACGCAGGCGGCTATCATGCTGGAACGGACGGATATTTATAAACAATCGACTACTCAGCCAGAACGGGCGGTATTAGCAAGATACGTCCGAGAGTGGCAAGCAGAACAAATATGATTTCTTACTTTACGGCGTAAAGTGATATTTTACGCCGTAAAGTAAACATTTCTTTATTATTCAGCAACTTACAGTTAGAAAAACCCCGAATATGCTTTATAGTTACCACACAATACTTTAACTGTGTAGGAACTACTCAATGGCACCATCAACCGCAACACCCTTATCTTTTACCGACGATGTACTAGCAACGACGGAAGAGGCCGCAACATTAATCAAAATCAATGCAGCCACACTCCAGAAATGGCGCTCTACCGGGGAAAACAACATCCCTTTTGTAAAGATCGGACGTAGCGTTCGTTATCGAGTAACCGACTTACGTGATTATGTTGAGCGTCATGTTAAAGGAGGTTGATTTTATGAGGAAATCATCCTGCATATCATCATTTTTCAAAATTTATTTAGCACATATAGATACCAAAATCAAGCTTTTTAGTATCTATAGATACTATTACGCGTGGGCTTCGTTTAAATCGTTGATATTCCTGTAAAATACTCTTTAACGTCTTAGGTTTTGGCGAAACAATACTTTTACAACCTTTTTACAGGAATATTTAATATGCCTTTGAATATAAATAGCAATTCATTATCTGAACGCGAACTTGCATTACGGTGGTGCAAAACAGGCGAAACGATCCGAAAACTACGTAAGTCCGGCAGAACCCCTGCTCATTTTCAAGTCGGCGCTACATATCGCTATCGATTAATTGACGTTGAAAAATTTGAAGCTGGTAGTCGGGAGGTATGATTGATGGATGAACTAGAGACAGCCGCCCTGGCAGGCGGCATATCAAATAAAACTCATACTAATTTTACCACAAACAGCACTCAGTCTCAACGTAATATTATTTTGGCATGGTTGCAACACAGCCCTCTTACAACGCTACAAGCGCGGGAGGTGCTTTTTATCATGTCACCGGCGACTCGAATCTTCGAGCTGAAAGAGCAAGGCCATTTAATAAAAACATTTTTGGTTAATGCCACATTCGGAAGTAAGAAAAAAATCGCGCAGTACGTCTTGATGCCGAAGGTGGTGAAATGAAGATATTTAAACTATTACATGCAGAACTGATAATACTGATGCATTGGCTACCCGTCTGGATCGTGCTTTTTTGGGAGTTGATTCAATGGGCCAGTTAAGACAGCTCTATCAAGAAAAGATTATTACTGTTTCAGAACTTGAAGCTATAGCAGATCGTCATGGTAAAAAGTTTTATCTTAGCAACTGGGTTTACAACGATAAATATCCAAAAGTCGTTGCAAGTGATATTCAGGCTTTAATCGACTCCAAAACCGCACTGTCTGATATTGCAGATAATGCGGTGGATCTTCCGAACGATGAACCTGTCGAAGTGATTGCAGATGATGTAATACTGGAACGACTTAAAATATGTATTTCAATCTGCGAAAGCGGCGTTCTTAATACATCACTGAAACCGTTATGTATTACCCCCTATCGTCTGGCTAACAAACTAAAACAGGTTATGGTTGGCAGTAAGGACGGCAGTTATTTTGTACGCTACAACGGCACTATTCGCAATGATAAAGCCGCACCTGATACAGCCGATATTTTAATTTTAGATGGTGATTCTCGCATTACTTCCGATGGTGAGATCGCAGCACCCGCTCCTGATCCGGCATTAGTATCTGAAATATTAGCCAAACAAGATGTACCTCATGTTATTTATAGCAGCTACAGCAACGGCGAGAAAGGAGAAGATTATTTTAAATATCGCGTCATTATCTTCATTCGATATAACCGTGAACAATTGCCGGTATTGCTCAATCACTTCCACGAACTTCTACATGATGAAGGTTGCCTACTTTTCAATGTAAAAGAAAATCGCAGTTTTTCGCAACCTTGGTTTTTTCCTAGGTGTCCAGCAGAACGCCTGCACCTGTTTAAATTCTACGAATTTTTAGATGGTAATGAGCAAGATGCAAATGCTATTTGTAGTGCGTATGAGGCTGCTCATCCAACGATACAACCAGAACCTATATATCGCCCTGCTCCTGTTAAAAACGATTATACCGGCCTGAAAATATCGCCCATTCAATTATTCAATGAGCATTGGAAATCGCCTGTTTATTATTTGCAATCGCAAGGTTATAGATATTTTGGCAGTCGTTTGTTACCGCCGCATTGCCGGGATAGTTCAATCGCAGGTGTTCAAGTTTGTTCGCGGTGTATCGACGGAATTGAGCGCGTTTATTCACATCACGGTAATGACCCATTAGCAGATGGGAGTCCCCATGATAGCTTCGATTGCTTCAAAATTATTGAGCATAACAACAACGAAGAATCAGCCTTAATCGCGGTTGGTCGGTCATTTATGGTCAATGGCATGACGTTAGAAAAATATAACCAGATGCAATATGCAAAAGGTACGGCCACAACATCCGTTAATTGGTCGGCGTTTGAGGTCGCAGCATGATCCATGCGAATTTTAAAATCGATGATGATGGATATATCCATCGGGACAATGGCGCTGCGAATGATTCTAGTCAGACAATTGGTGCTAAACCAGATAGCTCAACACCTCTAACATGGAACAATGGCGACGATTTAGCAATCAACGCTAAAGCACCTGATTTTATGATTAATGACATTCTGGAATCTGATAGTCATGGAATTTTGTTCGGCGCAAGTATGACTTATAAAACATTCCTCGCATTGATGCTGGCTTATTCCGTATGTACTGGACACAGCTTCTTTAAGCATCAAGTATTTACAACAGGGAAAGTTTTGTATTTATGCGGCGAAGGTAAAGGTGCTTTATCGCGTAGGCTGCTTGCTATCCGTCTAACATTTGGCGACTTTAACGGCAATTTATCCATATTACACGACTGTATCAGCATCGATAACCCTATCGATATGATCCGGTTAAAAAATGCTATTGATGAGATAAAACCGGTATTAGTAATTGTAGATACATTTAGTTCGTTAGTGTCGGACACGGACGAAAATTCTAATTCAGAGGTCGCTGGTGTACTAAAGGATGTAAAAGAAGCCTGTTCCAATGGCAGTACGTCTAGTTTGATTGTCCATCATATAGGGAAAGATTCAGGCACTAGCGGCCCTAGAGGAGCATACGCATTTAAAGGAAATAGCGATTTCATGTTTGAAGCTATCCGTGGCGGTGGCGGTTCCATGATTACGACATTAAATTGCCGGAAGATGAAAGATGGGGAAGATTTTGATCCTATCAACATGAAGGCCGAAGTCGTCGAACTTACTGGATTAGCCAGACAGGATGGAAAAATCACTACGTCATTGGTATTGATGCCTACCGATGAGAAACCAAAAACCGGAAAAACTGGCGATTCTTTAGATAAGCTTGATACAGATATTCTTGCATCTTTGAGCAAAGCAATAGATGAAAAAGGATTTTCACCTACTCAAGAAATCATAGATTACTTTTCTAATAATCCGCAAAACTGCCCAAAAAATATTGTTGAATTAGATGATTTTAGGCCGTTTGCATATCCGCTCTTAACTGTAGCTGAAGATTCAAAGAGAACCACACTAAAACGACGTATTGATAAACTAATAAAACTCAATAAGTGTATGTTTTATAGTGATTATTTATGGATTATAGATCAGCGTAACACCGTAACGTAACGTAACAAAGCGTAACAGTGTTACGGACACTCTACCGGAACAGAACGTAACAACAACCTATAGGTTGTTACGTTGTTACGGTGTCTTGTTACGCTAACTGATTGGCTAAAAATATAATTTTATTAGCGCTCATATTGAGCAAGGATTTTACACATGCAAGACCAACAACTTATTAAAGAACGTCTGTTGTCCGATGAGAAATACAAAAAACCTCATTATTTCCACAACATCAGACTTTATCAGTTTTCAGATTATGTTGACTTCGATGATGAGATTTATCCAGACGCATCGGACACTGATGTCAACGGCGACACTTCATACGTCAATCAAAACTGGGAATTAAGCTTTGACCCCCCAAGCGTTGAAATATTGGTTAGAGAAAATACCAGTGCCGATGACATTATCAGGCTGTTACAAAAAGCTATTGATGACATCCGAAAGAACAAAACAGGTTTTGTTGCCGA